>Ga0207874_1000413_pt1 | contig 63084 bp, 52 predicted proteins | sample HigsolmetaAR201D_FD_184833 | JGI IMG/M metagenome (GOLD analysis project Ga0207874, IMG submission 184833) | Ionic liquid and high solid enriched microbial communities from the Joint BioEnergy Institute, USA - AR20-1-D (SPAdes) (version 2) ...
AGGCAATCAAGACAGAAAAGCGCATACAGACCACCGAACAAGGACCATACCAAGGAACCAAATGGCAGCCACCTCACAGAGCGGATCCCTTGGGGTCCAGGGGCTATAGGCCCCGGTCGGGGGTTCCAAGGGCTCGCGACCGACCCCTTGGGCTTGCGCAGCAGCGCACCTCCTCGTGTGTACGCGCGCAATCGCCGTATGGCGCATCCGACTCTTCAACCTCGAAGAGATGAATTGATTCGACTGTTCGAGTCGGTAAGTGAACAGCCGGATTTGGTATAAGAATGCGACAATCACCGAACAATGCGATTCTGCGTTTCAAGCGATACCTGCATTACCCTGGCAAGTGGTATCGATGCGCTGCGCGTAACAGCGCTTTGATACCACTAAAACAGCAAGTACCTTGCTGCCGCAGGCTAAAACACCGATTTGACACTATCAGCAGCAAGCAAAACGCCAGTCGATCATAACGATCAACAGGCGTCCTGTGCGCGCTAGAATGCGGAAAACCGATTAGTACAACTGGCCTGAAGCGCTGGTATCGTTGTTCGCCGAGGCGCCGCTAAAGTCGATGGCGTTGAAATCGGCCTGCGCCGCCCGGGTGAGGAAGGCCGCGTCGCTGACCAACGCTAAGTACTGGAAGCCCTGCGCAATGCGCTGGTTCAACTCCGACACGGTGAAGCAGTGCTTGCCAGCGGCCTTGCCTGTCTTCTTGGCGGCTTCCAGCACATGCATCATCGCGGCCTCGTGCTCGGTGCCGGGGCCGGTATCCTTGGGCGAGAGGCCCATCGAGAGCGCCAAGTCGTTCGGGCCGATGAAGCAGCCCACCACCCCATCGACGGCCAGAATCGCCTCGGCCTGCTCAACCGCCTGGATCGTCTCGATCATCACGATCACCGTCAGGTTCTCGTCGGCCCAATAGCGGTAATCGCCATCGATGTAGGGCGAGATGCGGCTGCCGCCGAAGCTGCGCTGGCCCTTGGTGGCGTAGCGCATATTGCTCACTGCGGAGCGGGCATCCTCGACGGAGTTGATCATCGGCACCACCAAGCCAAGCGCACCAGCATCAAGCGTCCGCTGAATCCAGATCGTATCGTTCCACGGCACGCGCGCCATCGGCACGGCGCCGCCCAACTGAATCGCCCGGAAGCAGTTCACCATCGTCTCGAAGCCAACCGGGCTGTGCTCCACATCCACCACCAGCCAATCCCAGCCAACCTGCGCCATACTCTCGGCGGCAGCCGGTGCGCACAACGTCAACCAACTCCCAACCGATGGCTGTCCATTGCGAAGTTTGTCCGTCACGGGGTTCGTCGTGATCTTGGATCGCTCAAAACGGCTCATCTCACTGCTCCTTTGGTGTGAAATTCTTGAGGTACACAGGGACAAACGTCGGAGGACATACGGTTTGGTGCACTGCGAAAACAAGCCACATTGCATGAATCTGCACCAATATGCAAGCCCGCATACGATACCCCGTGAAGCATGGCTTGTCAATTGACACGGAGCAGTGAGCGATCAGCAGTTTACGGCTTCACCATCACATCGTATCAGCTTATTGCCGCTGCGCCCGAATTTGGAAGATACCGAGCACCAACCACACGAGGCTGTAGGGCATGATCTGAGCGTTCGGTGCATACCCGACCAGTTCGGGAATGGCGAAACTGAGCGGCAGCAGCAAGCCCGCCACGATCACCAGCCAACCGACCCAGCGCGGCAAGCGACCTACACGCAGGATCGCTGCGCCATACAGCAACGAGCCGATCAGCATACCGATCCACGAGATCACCTCTATCCCAAAGCCGTTGCTCCACGCCCATGTCGAGAAGACGCCGATGCCATAGCCGAGGAAATCGCCGAAAGCCGCGCACAATGTCGCACCGAACAACAGGCGAAAGCCGTAGCGCGTGAGGCGATCGGGTGGGGGCGCGCTATGCGTGTTGAGGCTGTGCAACCCCAGGACGCCGATCGCGAGCCCCACGTACACCAAGCAGAACCAACGACCATAGGCGAAGTACAACACATCGGGGTCAGCGGCGAGCAACCCCCAATCGGTGAGGTATGGCGCGACCAAGCGCGCAAACAGCGACAGACGCATCCAACTGCCACACACACCATGACATAGGCCGATCGTCACCATCATCGGTGAGAGTAGCCAACACAGGAGCGCGGCGCCAACCGATGCCACCCCGCCCCAACGCGATAAACCATGCATTGTCTTGCTCCCTACAACAGAATCATCTCAGAAGTATCACGATTCTCAAACTAATAACGTTGCAAGGGAATAGCTGCACAAGCGTGCGGGCGCTTTTGTTCAAATGAAAGTACGAACTGCTAACCTTTCGACCTGATTATTCGTCTAACATTTTGAAACACGCAAAAGCAAAGCCAATACACGAATGTGGGGATCGTGGCGAGGCGTATGCAGCAATGCGCCGATTCGTGGTGCGTTGCTGTTCACGAGGAAACCATGTATGCTCATACGTTACGCCGGGTGCTGAGCCTGGCAACCTTCCTGGCTGTGCTGCTGAGCCTGTTCAGCCATAGCCCCGCGCGGGCCAACACTCCCGCCGATCAAACAGGCCCAACCCCCGAACAGGCCAACCGCACCCTCTACCTGCCGCTGCTCGCAACGGGCACGCTCCCCAGCAGCGATCAACTGATCGACGACGCGCTGGCACGGGGCGAGATCAACCAAGAGACGGCGCTGATCTATCACACCTTCGCCGTGTTCGGCGATCCGCGCCTGCCCGCCGCCTACCGCGGCGATGGCACCACCAAGCGCGAGATCACCGCCGAACTCGCCGAGCAGTACGAGAGCCTTTCGGCGAGCGCCAAAGAGACACTGGCCCCGTTCTTGTTGCCACCCTACCACGTGGGCAGTTGGTGGGATGTGCAACAGGCGCAGCGCCAAGGCCGCGTCGCGCCGAGCGCCACAGTCCAACGCTGTGAGGTGAAAGATGACTCCAACAATCGGATTGTGGACGGCTGGGCATATATCGATAGCGAAGTGGGCAATATCCGCGTGTGGTGGCAGACGCGCTACCCCGAGGACGCCGCCAAAGCCAAGCGAATGGCGCAAGATGCCGAGATGATGTGGGCAAAACTCGCAGCCCTGATGGGCCGCACCCCGCCCTCCGACAACGGCAGCAAAACACCGTGTCGCGGTGGCAGCAACCACTACGACATCTCGCTGCTCGACTTAAAGAATCTCGGTGAAGCACAATGGCACAAGTACGTCTCGAATAAGAGCAACTCTTCGCATATTTTGCTGGGGCGCACAGCCGAGAACGACACGCTCATTCACGAGTTGATGCACGCCTTCCAGTATGCCTACCCGCAAAAAGCGGCTTGGAAGGAATACGCTTGGTGGGCCGAGGCGACCGCGACCTGGGCCGAGCACTACGTCTTTCCAAGCTTGAACAGTGAGCATCCATTCGCTGAGGACTTCTTGCAACGACCAGATATGTCGCTGGAAGAAACGCTGCCAAACGGAGGGTCAAACTATGGGAGGGCGCATCAGTATGGCGCGTATCTCTTCGCGTGGTTTATCGCAAGCAATATCGGCGATCAGTGGATTCGCACCTCCTGGGAGCGCTTCGGCACCGAAACCAATTCGCTCAAGGCCATCAACGGCCTGATTCCGGGCGGCTTCAGCGAACAATGGCCGAGGTTTGTCCTGCGCATGCTCAACCGTCCACCGATGGACGATTTTAAAAAGGCCGATCAGCTAGAGCATCGGGTCAAGTTCGAGTCTGATTGGAATGCGAGGCTCAATGGCACGACCGATTTCAGTTATGAACTGAAAGGCGATGTGAAGCATCTCGCCAGCCGTCACTACCGCTTCGTTTTCAACGATGAAACCGTGCGCTCGGTGGCCTTCTTCAACCCGGTGTTCGATCAGCCGCAAAAGACGGCTCGCATCCAAGCGCTCCTCAAAATCGACGGCCAATGGAAACAGGAGGATTGGACCGAAGTGCCGCTGCGCTCGTTCTGCCGCGATGTGAAGGCTGAACGCATCGAGGAGTTAATGGTGGTGTTTAGCAACCACGAATGGAACGACCGCAATCACAAACTCTCGTACCAGAAGCCCCCGCGCCTGAATATCACGAATGTGGCCTGCCGCGGCTGGGAGTTCGAGGTCAACGGTACGATGCGTATCGACGAGGAAGATCATCAAGTCACCGAGACCACTGTGGCAACCGGACGCAGGGAGCGCCATTTTGTGCCCGAAGATCCCGGTGGCAGCCGCATCTTCGAGTTCTACCAGGCCCACAATGTCAAAGTGAATTGGAAGCACACTGGCGTCGAAGGCAACTGCTCCGCTAACGGGAGCGGCAGTGTGGTCGTGCGGGGCGGGGAGTACACTTCCTTAGCCGTGTGGAACAATGCGCTTTCGCAATCTGGACTTGAGTATGTGCCAAACCGCCGCGTCTACCACGGCACTGGCACCGATTACGATTCGGTGCTCGCCACCAAAGTCACCTACACCTGTGAAGGGGGAGCGAAACGTTCCATCCCCGTCGAAATGCTCTCGCGCTGGTTCCTCACCGAGACGCTGCCGACCCAATCGGTCAGCGCCGACGGCACGCACATCAACGGCTCCTTCACAACACGCATTCAAGATAAACTGGTCACCTACACCTGGAAGATGACCGCCCTGCCGCCCGAGTAACGCCTACCACACGGGCACGCTGTCGCTCGATAGCGTGCCCGTGCGCTTCCGCAGTGCTTAGGCCGCCCAATAGCCGCCCGGCCCAAACAACTCCACCAAACAGTCATCGAGAATACCCGTCTCGTGAACGAGATCGAGCACGGAGTAGCGCGAACGAATCGTGCGGGCCAGCGTGTAGCTCTGCCGCAACTGCTGCGTGTCGATGCCGATCTCGGCGAGCATGACCGGGCAGCCGACGGCCTGCAGCATATCGCGCAACTGCGTGGTGGGCAGCAACTGTTCGCGCAGTTTGGTGCGCAGCGTGGGCCAGCGCTCCTTCAGCAACAGCAACCTATCCCGCAACTGCTCCGGCGTGATGTACTTGGCCAAACTCTCGTTCACCGCGTTCTCGGCGATCAGTGGCACATCGTGGAGGGCGCGCACCTCGCGCTCTAGCTCGTCACGGCTGGGCCACCGCGCCACTTGCGCATCGATGTCGATGGCGGTCAGATCGCGCGCTAAAACGCGCTCGTACAGCGCCGCGCCCGCCAACGAGCCGATGCCGACCTTGAAGCCATGTGGGATGGCCGGATGCCCGTGGGCCAGCGCCTGCATCTCCCACAGGTGCGAGAAACGGTGCTCGCAGCCCGAGGCTGGCCACGATGACGAACTGATCTGCATGGCGATGCCCGCCATAATCAGCCCTTCGAACAAGGAGCTGATCGCTTGCTCGTCGCCTGCGCGCACCTGTGCGGGTTGCGAGAGCCAATCGCGCAACGAATCCTGCACCAGCGGCCAGGAGCGCGGGTCGATCGCCTCGCTCTCCAGCGCATCGGCTAGAATCCAATCGGCACCCGCCGTGACTTTGCCCAGCAGATCGCCGTAGCCAGTGGCATGCATTTGGACGGGCGCTTTGGCGACCACTTCGATATCGGCCAGGATGGCCCGTGGCGCGGGACACGTCATGGTCTGCTTGAAGCCATCTTTGGTGATTGCTGCGCCAAACGCGGTGTAGCCATCCATCGAGGCGGCGGTGCCTACGCAGAAGTATTGCTGACCCAGCCGATAACTCGCCAGTTTTGTGACATCGTTCAGCGTGCCGGAGCCAACCACTACTGCGATGGCGTTCGCCTGACGGATCTGCGCTTCGACCGCGAGCACGGTGTCGAAATCAGCGTAAGGAGGCGGTTCTGCGGGCAGCACGATCGGCTCGCGCACGGCGATGCCGTCGGCGCGCAGATACGCATCGACGCGCTGGCCCGCCACGGCGAACGTGGTGCCATCGGCGACGACTACCGCCGCACTATCGCCGAACGCCTGGCGAAACAGCGAGCCAACCTCGCGCAACACGTCGCTGCCGATCCGCACGAACTGGGTATCGCTCGCTTGGCGCAGCGCCGCCTGAATGCGTTGTGTATCCATTGTTCTCTCCCCTCACAAGGTGCAGTTGGCGAGAGCGGTTCTTGGTTGTGATTTTCCCCAAGTGACGCGGCTATTGTACGTGATTTTGTTTTCGCTTGCAGGAGAGTTACAGATGTGGAGGATAGGGATAGTGACAGATGAAACTCTGTCATCCTGAACGAGCCACAAGGCGAAATGAGGGATCTCAGCGAAAAAGCATCGCATTGCGCTGTGGATGCACTGGGAGATTCTTCACTCCGTGCTGCGCACTCCGTTCAGAATGACTCTGGAACACAGTGAAAAACAGTGTCATCTCGAACGAGCCACAAGGCGAAATGAGGGATCTCAGCGAAAAAGCATCGCATTGCGCTGTAGATGCACTGGGAGATTCTTCACTCCGTGCTGCGCACTCCGTTCAGAATGACTCTGGAACACAGTGAAAAACAGCGCCATCTCGAACGAGCCACAAGGCGAAGTATCACCCGGTCACCGAGTCACCAAGTCACTCCACCACGCGGGCATGCAGGGCCAACAGGGTCATATCGTCGGATTGCGGCGCGTTACCGCAGAAAGAGTTGACCGTTTGCACCACTGTGTCGCACAGGTATTGGGCGCTATCGATAGGGCGCGAAATGAACACATCGCACAGGCGCTCGATACCGAACAGCTCGCCGTGTTCGTTGCTGGCCTCGCTGATGCCGTCGGTATAGAGCAATACGCTGAAACCAGGCGGCAGGGTGAGCTCATGTTCGTCGAATATAGCTTGCGGCCACAGGCCGAGCGGTTGGCCGACGGTGCGAGGTGCCATCGAAGCAAGCCCCTCTCGGCTGATGAACATTGGCAGGGTGTGGCCCGCCCGTGCGTAGCGGAAGGTGAGCGCGGTGAGATCGAGGATACCGTAGATAGCAGTGACAAACATCCCTGTCTCGTTCATGTCGAGCAGGTGGCGGTTCACGTTTTGCAGCGCTTCGCTGGGCGAGACGGCGCGGCTGGCCTCCGCCCGAATCAGGCTGCGGGTGAGCGCCATAAAGATCGCGGCTGGCACGCCCTTATCGCAGGCATCGGCGATCACAAGGCCGACCCGACCTTCGCCGACCGAGAAGATATCGTAGCTATCACCACCCACAATCCGCGCTGGTAAGCTGTACGCGGCCACATCGAAATCGTCGAGTTGCGGGATACTACGGGGGAGGATGCTCTCTTGGATGGAGCGAGCGACCTGTAGCTCACGTTCGAGCCGCTCCTTTTCGAGCAGCTGAGCGTGCGCGGCTTGTAGATCGCGATACGCTTTGGTGAGCAGTTCGTTCTTGGCCTGCAAGTCGCGGATCATCGCGTCGTCGGATTCGCGCAGACGAGCGCTGAGCACACGGACGAGTTCGTAGGCGAGGTGCGGTTGGCGCAGCAACAGCGCGTCGAAGTCCGCGCGCGTCATTTCGAGCAGTTGCGAGTCGCGTCGGGCGCGCACTGTGGCGGCGCGCACGCCGTTCTGCAAAAACAGGCTCATCTCGCCGACATATTCGCCCGGCACACGAACGGCGATCAAGCGCTCTTCGAGGGTATTGAGGGCTTTGACGACTTCAACTTCGCCTTCCGTGATCAGGTAAAAGCGATCGCCGTATTCTCCCTCTCTAAACAGTGTCGTATTGGCGCGCAGCGCTATCGGACGAAGCAGCGTAGCCAGGTGACGAAGTTCCTGCTCGGGGAGCGAGGCGAACAACGGCACCTGGCTAAGCCACATTTCGCGTAGTTGGTAATTATGTGCTGTCACAACACCATAATTTCAACTAAAACGAGCCGACTGCACTGAGCGTATCATCGTAGATCTGAAGCATGGTGCTGAACCCTGTCAGGTCGAGCACTTCGCGGATATATTTTGATGGCCCAGCGATGCGTACATCGCCGCCTTCCAGGTCGGTGAGCTTAAAAGCTCGTGCCCGCTTGCGAGCATCGGCGATCACGCGCAGACCAGCACTAGAGAGCGTCTCAAGATTGGTCAGGTCGAGCACAAGCCGAGCGCGGCCTTTGTCGAGCAACGCATCGATTTCGCGTTTGAGTTCGGGCGAGCTGGAGGCATCGAGACGTCCCGACAATGATATCACATCTACGCGTTGTAGTTGTCGAATGCTAATATCCATAAAGCTTCCTCCACAAGCATTAGTTCAATGAATCCCGAATAGCCAATACGTGTCTACGGCGACCAGTATGCCGTTGCTACCTGTTAGAAGAAGCCTTCGGTATCTGGCCGTTTCTTACGACTGCGGCGCTGAAGAAGTTGGCGATCCCGCTCTAACACAGCATCGTAATCGATCTGCGGTAGGCCGGGCATTTTGAGTTGGTGCCATCCTTGTTCAGCGACTTCTACAGGTTCTTCAACAGATATGACGTTTGGCATAGTTGGTTGGTTACGTTCTAAACGGAGCGGCGGGAAACTGGTGGCAAGGCCGACGATATCGACTTGGAAGATATGCTCGGGCTGCACCAGATCTCGCAGGCGATGCTCGCCGAGATCACGAAGCGCAACATGAATGGGTAGCTGATCAGCGAGTTGTGCTGCGGTAGTCGATGAAAGGAGGGTTTGGCCTCCGTGCCCAACGGCGAGCAGGCGGGCGATTCGATTGAGCGGCGGGCCACCGTAATCACCGTTGTGCGGCTCGATCTCGCAGGTGTGTATAGCGATGCGAACACGAATCACTTCGCCGGGTGGTAAACCTGTTTTGTGCCAGGGTTCAGCTGTTAATAAATGTTGGATGTCGAGAGCCGCGGCAAGGGCATCTGTCGCACTCTGAAAAGCCGCGCAGAAAGCATCACCACCCGTGCGAAACACGAAGCCACCATGAGCAGCAATGCTATCGCGCACCAGAGCATCGTGGCGAGCGAGCGCTTTGGACATCTCCTGAGCGTACCGTTCCCACAACCTGGTGCTGCCCTCAATATCGGTGAAGAAGAAAGTAACGTTGCCTGTTGGCAGCCCAGTCACGCAACCCTCCTTTGGCGATGATGCCACCTAACCAGCATCATCGTTGATGCCTCGCTGTTCTTTATAGTGCAGAATGACGGTGTACACACTATCGTAGCACGAATGATCTACATTGAACAGCGACTAGAGACGGATGATGCTGCAATCATTGGTCTGACCAACCAGTACGACCGCTCGACGTATACACTCCTTTCTTAATGGGCCAGATCGCCGCCAATATGGGGATGCTGGCGGCTATCGGCTTGGCTTCGGGTAACAGCACACGTGGGTCAATCGCCCCACACGAGGCGCAACAGTATTCTAAACTACTTGTTGAGCTTAAATTCGCCTGTCAGGAAGCGACGAGTCGTCTCGGCCAGGATGGCTGCGCCGATCGGCAGCGCTCGCTCGTCGATATCGAACACAGGTGTGTGATGGGCGCGCTCTTTATCGCCGATGGCCGCACCCAAGTTGAACATCGCGCCCGGCACCAGCTCGGTCATATAAGCGAAGTCCTCGGCACCCATGCCAGCGCGGGTCTTGTCGATGCCCTGTGGGCCCAAGAAGTCAGTCGCAACCTTTTCGATCCACTCACTCACCTCGGGGTGGTTGCGGCCCGCCGGGTAGCCGTGCTCGATCTCCAAGCGGTAATCGCCGCCGTACACCCGCACGACGGAGAGCGCCCGTTCCACCTCGGCCAGCAACTGATCGCGCACGCCCGGGTCAAAACTGCGCAACGTGCCCTGCAAAAAAACTTCGGCGGGGATCACGTTCGAGGCCGAGCCACCACGCACTTCGCCCAAGCTCATCACAGCGGGCTGAAGCGGATCGATGCGCCGCGATACGATGCCGTACAAACCCGTCATCACCGGACCGAGCATCCAGAGCGGGTCGGTGCCCTCGTGAGGATAGGCGCCGTGGCCACCAGTGCCCGTGATCCAAGCGCGGAAGGTATCGACCGCCGCCGAGCTGCGCCCTTGGCGAATGGTGATCTCACCGACCGGTTGCATCGAATCGACATGCAAAGCGATCACCGCATCCACACCTTCGAGCGCGCCATCGCGGATCATCAGCGGCGCACCGCTCATCTCCTGATCGCCAATGTCCTCCTCGGCGGGCTGGAAGAGGAAGCGCACCTTGCCCTTCAACTGGCCGGTGGCGAACTCCTGCTTCAACAGATGCGCGACGCCGAGCAGCATAGCGGTGTGGCTATCGTGGCCGCAGGCGTGCATATTGCCCGGGACCTCCGAGACATAGTCGGTATCGTTGGCCTCCAGGATGGGCAACGCATCCATATCGGCGCGAATGGCAATGGTTGGACCGTCGTCGTTGCCGAGTTCGCCAACCACACCTGTGACGCCAACACCAGTGCGCACCGAGATACCACCAATTTCGCGCAGGGTGTCGGCCACCAGTGCCGCTGTACGCACTTCCTTGAATGCCAATTCGGGATGGCGGTGAATGTCTCGTCGGAGACGAATCAACTCCTCCGACAGGGCCTTGGCTTTGTCGAGCATGTGCATTTCTCCCTATTCAGTGCAATCCTTTGCATCTCGATTGCAACTCGTTGAGCTGTGATGCGCCAAACGTCTGGCGCGAGAATATGGAGGCGGCGAGGTAGCCAAAGAGCTACGTGGCGTCCACCACGATTGCATATTCATTTTCGAGCAACAGCGTGGAACCTTCGCGCAGAGCCAGGTGCACATGGTACGTGCCTGGTTGATCGGGCGTGAGGCGCAGGTGATCGACAACCTGCGCCATACAATCGGCGGCCAGCGTGAGCGAACGGGAGGTAGTGGCAAGTTCACGCTCGTCGGGACCAACCAGGCGTGCCGTCACCTGAACTGGCACTTCGCGGTGCTCATCGTTGACAGCGTAGATCGGCAGATCGATCGGCTTGCCCAGCGGGTGATGCTCCTGCGAGAGCAACAGGAACACGTACTGCGGGCTGAACGCCAACTTCATCGCCTCGTACGAACGCTTCGGCTCGCGCCAATAATCGATGATCGAGAAGCTGATCGCCGGGTTCGGATCGTGGAACATAAACGGCACGATCCCGCCAGTTGGCCGATACTTATAGTAGCGCAACCGATCGATGTAGAAGCGGTTGATTGCGATCTGGTAGCTCTGAGTGAGCAGGATCAACTCATCGAGATCGTGCACCTCGCGCCACGGCAAGCTCGATTCGAGGATGCTGGGCTGAAACTGGTGGCGCAACCGCATCGCCTCCCAATCGACCTGCTGCGGGTCACTCGGCATAAACTTCAGGCAGCTCTCGCGATTCGGGAAGCTCTGCGCGCCGAACTCGCTCACAAAGCGAATGTTGGCGGGGAAGCGCTGCGCAAGCTTCTCCCAAGCGCTGAGCGGCCCAAACACGCGCGTGTACCAGCCCATGTAGAAGTGGCTGTCGGTGCCTTTGTTCAGCAGCGGAATATAAAATTCGCCCGAAGCGCGCACAATAGGACGGGTGGGATCTTGCGCGGCGATGTCGCGCTTGAGTTGATTATCGAGCACATCGCGGTTCCAACTGCGCAGCAGCACCGAGGCGTAGACGCGCAACTGCATCAGCGGATTATAGACCGATGTATCGGTGACGTACAGCGGCTCGTTGTGCATGCACCAGATCACCACAGCGGGGTGATTGTACAGCTGCCGTGCCATTTGGCGCACCTGTTGGCGGGCTGGTTCAAGCACCTCGCGGCTGTACAGCCACTGCAACGGGAAATCCTGCCAGAGCAGCACACCCGCCAGGTTGGCCGCCTCGTAGAGTTGCGGGTGATCGACGTGGGCGTGCACGCGCAGCAGGTTCATATGGGCTTCGCGAGCCAGTTGCAGGTCGCGCTCGTAGCGCTCACGGGTCATCGTGGCGAGGCGCGTATCGCCAGGGCCGTAGTTGTTGCCCTTGATCAGGAAGCGCACACCGTTCAGGTACGCGATCCAGTTACGCATCTCGAAGCGCCGGATGCCGAACGTCACGCTGCGCTGATCGGAGACTTGATCGTCGCTCAGCACCTCCAGCGTGACGGTATAGCAGTTCGGGTCGCCGAGGTCGTGCGTCCACCACAGGTGCGGGTCGCGAATGCGCAGGGTCGCGTCGAGCTCTTGATCGCCAGCCTGCACCATTTGGCGCTGCTCGATCACCTGCACCTCGCCAGCGAAGTTCTTGGGCGAGAACGTCCAGCGCAACACCACCGCAGCCGCCTCCGCCGAGTTGATCCCGACGCGATAGCGGATAGTGGCGCTCGCATCGCTGATCTGCTCGGTGTGCAGCAGCACATCGCCGATACGTTGCGGGCCAGTGGTGATCAACTCGATCGGCAGCCAAATTCCGCCAGGATTCGTGGCGGGGTCCAGGCAATCCCAGTGCGAGAACACACCAGTGATCATGCGCTTGGCGAGCTTATTGTTCTCGTCGGGGCACTCGACCTCAACCAGGAGCGTGTTGTCCTCGGCCACCCAGCGCGTGACCTCGAACTCGTGAGGCATAAAGTAGCCCTCGCGCCGCCCCAGATCGATCCCGTTGAAGTAGGGTTGCAGCCAGTAGAACACACCGTTGAAGCGGAGCCACACGCGCGTGCGCGGGTCTGCGGGCAGGTTGGCGGACGGCAGGCTGAATCGTTTACGGTAAACGAGTTTACCCGCATACTCCGCAAGGAGGGGATGTTGCTGCCAATGCGCGGGCAGTTCCTGTTCCAACCAACTTTCGTCATCGAGCGGGTAGAAGCCCTGGCGGAAGATATCGGTTGGTAACAACTGCCAGGTTCCATTGAGCGATAGAGAGGCGGGCAGCGCACTGGTTTGCACTTCAACAGATGAGCTCATGATCGACCTAGTTTCCTGAACAAACTGTAGCGAACTAAGGCTGTCCTACACAGTCTGCACTATGATGCAATAGTATATTCAGCAAGCATTGGATGTCATTCTGCGCATCTGGAGGGCATGATCAAACACAGGCGATTACCGGGCAAACTGCCTGAGAAAGTCCATCACTACCAACTGAAACAACTCCGGTTGATCATTCATCACAAAATGCCCAGCGTTCGGTGCAATACAAAGCTGTGCATTTGGAAACGTCCGGCGCATTGTGAGTTGCTGATCGAGGTTGCCGAAGCCATCGCGCTCGCCAGCAATGAGCAGAATTGGCATCGTAAGGTGTGCTAACTCGGACAGGGCAAGATTCGGCCCAATACGCCAGAACGGGGCCATTTGATGCATCATCTTCTGCCAATACCCTTCGCCGCCGCGCGTATTGTGCAGGCGATCCAACTGCTCGGCCCAATGCGGAAAACGCTCCATGATTCGCTCGGGCGTCATCGCGTCGAGCAGGCGCAGCGCTTGTGCATCGTTGTTTGGGCGAGCACCTACCAACACCATCGCCTCGACGCGCTCGGGATGCCGTAGCGCGAACGTGAGCGCGGTCGCCGCACCATCGCTGAATCCGCACAAACACGCCCGCTCGATGTCGAGCGTATCAAGCAGCGCGGTGAGATCGTCGGCGAATCCGCTATAGCCTTGGAAAGAACCAGTAGGGTTATTGGTGCGACCGTGGCCTCGGTGATCGAAGGCAAGCACACGAAAATGGGAGGCAAAAGCAGGGAGGTGCCTACCCCAATCTGTTTCGATTGTATCAAGTGCGCCGTTCAGTAAAACCAGCGGCGCGCCAGCGCCATGGAGCTCATAATAAAGCTGTAAATCGCGCACCTGAAGCAAGGGCATGAGACCATCCAAACCAGTTGCTAGCGTATCGTTGCCACATTCTAGGGCAACCGGGTGCCAATGTCAACCAATTTGCCTTGCTGCCTCGGTGACTCGGTGATTAGAGGCGAAAGCAAGATATATGGGAATTAATACCTACATCACCATCCAACCAGATGAACAACGACAGAATAAATGCACTGTTTTATCAGTCTTTGACAGTTCTCATTGTCATTCCGAACGAGCCGTTAGGCGAAGTGAGAAATCGCATTGCTCTGCATTGTATTGCACTTTGAGATCTCTCCCCGTTCGCTTCGCTCAGGGCTTCGACCGTTCGAGATGACAGAGCTTTTCATTGAACATAAAAATGGTAGATACTTCCAAAACAGAGCAATAAACCCTCATCCTAATCTGCGTAATCTGTGGATACTAAACGGTCTGCGTAATCTGTGGATGATCCATCCCCTCCTGAAGGAACGACAGCACCAGCGGCTCGAACACCTGCGGACGCTCATCCATCGGATTGTGGCCCGCGCGCGGCACCAGCGCAAACCGAGCACCTGGGATGGCAGCGGCCACACGCCGCGAATGGGCGGGCGGCACCAGCGGGTCGAACTGCCCGCTCAACACCAGCGTCGGCACCTGAATAGCGGGCAAGCGCTCCAACAACGGATTCTCCAGCAGATGATCAAGCTCCCGATTCATGGCGTACACATCGTGACGGGCCAGGTAACTCGCACGGCGCAGGGCCGGCAGCAGCATACCGCCGCGCCACGCGCGGGGCACCCATCGCCCGATCCGCCCGATCTGCTTACCGATCGCCATGCTAGCGCGCAGAGCGGCCCAACGGCGGTAGTTGGAATAGATCGGCGCGCTGGTGGTGTAGATCGGCAGTTGAGCGGCGTGCGCAGCCGGATCAACCAACACCAAACGGCGCACCAGCGTCGGATTCGCAAGCGTCAACTCGACAGCGATATTGCCACCCATCGAGTGGCCGATCAGCGTGATCTCCGTTAGCCCGTGAGCATCGCAGAACGCCGCGACCCGCTGCGCGATCTGCGCCATACCGGGCGTTCCATGCAACGGCGAATGGCCGTGCCCAGGCAGATCGATGGCGAACAGGCGCCCGAGAGGTGCAAACGCATGCATCGCCGACCACCACAACTCCTTCGATGCGCCGATGCCGTGCAACATCACGATCGCCGCTGGCCCACTGCCAGAAGAGAGATAACTCAACTTTGTGGCATCGCAAAAGCACTCCACAGGTTGCTCAACGGATGGCATAACTCGCTCCTCTGATGCCAAATGGTACACATTGATAGGACGTCCGACGTATCACATTGTTGTGCGACAAGCGAACGTAAACACCATACGCAGTGCAACTGGTGTACCAAAGCATCGAGACGAAGATGCCGAACGGCGCGAACTAGGCGAATAGGCAGATATCCGCCGCGCGGCGCTCAAGTTCCTCGCGCTGCAGAATGACGTAACTGGTGGCGTGCTTCTCCATCACCCCCTGCTTGCAGAGCGCCTGCAAGGTGCGGTGCAGGTGCCGGAAACTCGTACCCAACGCATCGGCGGTGTGCGTGAGATTGCCCGAAAAGACCAGTTGCTGCCGCTCGTTCGGCGTCGCAGTCGCCAACATATAGCTCGCCACGCGCTTCTCTAGCGGTTGCAGCATATTCAAGGCGCTCTTGCGGATCACGCTGCTGAGCCTCTGGCTCATCGATGCGTTGAGTTGCTGGAGAAACAGCGGGTCGCTCGCGAGCTGTTCGAGCACCACCGAGCGCGGCAGACTGAGGCAGATGCACTCGTGCAGTGCGACCACTGTGGTGACAGCATGCGGCGTCTGCTCGAACAGTTCCAGGTCGCCGAGCAATTGCAGCGGTTGATAGAAGCAGAGCAGCAGTTGGCGCGTATTCGAGCCTGGCACAAACACCTTCGCGCATCCTTCCACAAAGAAAGAAAGATGATCGAGTGGCTGCCCCAACTCGCAGATCACATCGCCGGGCGCGAAGCGGTGCACCACAAGCTGTTCGGCAAGTTCGGGCCGAATAAATCGCTCGAGCTTATGGCTTGTGTAATACGACATCATCGACTGTTCCATGTGAAGCGCCGTACTGTGTGGCGAAGAAAGCAACAGGACGGCATCCTCCTTTCTTCCCGAGGGTCGTTGGTAATGCCGCAATGTTGAGCACCATCATCGCAACAAAGAGCATACGAAAAAGGCAATTGGCGTCTCTTCGCGCAACAAGCGTGAGCTCGTGGCGAATATGCCCATCAGGCGGCCCACTATCGACCCTATCGCTGCATCTTACAGATTAGACGAACGGCGTAGGTCTTTCGATACGTTTCAGCACACGTATTTGACTCAGCTTCACGAGAAAATGAACAGAGTGAAAAGACTAGGGGAGTGTGAGGAGGAAAAAGATCATCGCCAGAGAAAGTGATTACACAAGGCCAATATGCGATCCATCGCTCATTCAAGCAGCTTCCATACATCGCAAAGAGGAGAAGAGCATACTCCAAAAGTCGTATGTGAATATCCACCACAATTTGTACCGAAGTCTGGCCAACATGAAAGTTTTATCATAGTAGAACGTAGAGTTCTCGCGAGCCCATTTCCCGTTCAGCGTTGTATCAATCGTTTGGAGGTACTACGATGCAGGAATGGTCCAATAGTTCCGTAGGGAACTTGAAATTGCACATTTGGCAGGGGGAAGATGGATTATGGCGTTGTGAGGTACACACACCCACAGGCTTGAAAACCATCCAACTGACCGATCAATCAGAGATCAGCGAGTACATCGACGCACATATCGAGCAATTTATGTGCGAAAACGAGATGTACGTCTAACCGCTTTATTGAGCGTTACTATCGCCAATGGGCCAACCCAGCGGCTCATTTCCCATATGTAACGAAAGTTTGCGGCTCGTCTCTGGCACATCGAAAATCAAAGGCACACTCACTAACCCACCTCCCGCCGGGATCTCCTCGGCAGAGCTTAGATCGCCGCGCTGTCCACGGCCATAGGTATCGAGATAGGTCGTTGAGGCATCCGCAAGCGCGGGATACGAATTTCCCATCGCATCGCGTAAAGTAAAGAGCGTATCGGGGATGCGGCTCGGATTCGCACCGCTATTGCTGATCGCGATCAGCACCAGCACGAAGCGCCCTCGCGGCTGCAATGAACCGATCGCGCCATCGAGGATCACCGCATGATCCGGTTGCAGGAGTGTCGCCTGCCACTGGCCATTCACCATAATCTCGCCGATGGGCAATGCCGGAGGCGTCGGCGGGATGGTAGCAGTGGGAGTGGCACTGGGCGTAACCCTCGGCGTGACGCTCGGCTCAGGTGCTGTCGTTGGCGCGGGGGCCTGCGTCTGTTCGGGCTGCGCTGTGGGGGTGGCGAGCGGCTGCTGTGTCACGAATGCGCCGGGCAGCGGCACCGTTGGTGTAGGCTGCACGCTCGGCCCGTTGGAGGAACGGTTGATGAACAGAGCGGCTCCCAGCACCACCAACACCGAGATAGCGATCAGCGCATACAACGGCCAACGAATGGTGCGGGCGTGCTCGCGCTCCTCATCGAGGGGCATAAGGGTGGGGGGCGAGTGCATCGCCGCACCCGAAGTGGTAACACCCAACTGCATCGGCTCGGTCGAGGCATTGGCAGCCTCAATCTCCATCGGCTGGGTTGGTGCGTCGGGCGAAACGAGCGATGTGGTGGTTGAGGTGACACTGTTTGGCGTGCCAAACATAGGCGTCACCGCTGCTTGGCGGCGTTCGACGGGAGAAGAGCCGTTATTGAGCGCTGCAAGGGCCTGCTGCACCAATGCGTTCTCTGGGTCGAGGGCGAGGGCTTGTTCAATGGCTTGGCGCTGTTCCTGGCGGTTTGCGGCCACGGTCGCGAGCGCAAGCCAAAGCCGCACATCGTTGTACTGCTTGGCCAGCGCGCGCAAAACGACCCGCGCTCCAACTTGATCTCCTTGTTGTTGGCGGCGACGAACGGTCTGGAGCAGAGCGGAGAGCATTTCGGGCGGCAATGATTGTGGGGCCTGTGGTTCTGACATGCTTCTACCGAACGTATAGAACGAAAACCGAGAACCTGTTGATAGCGGGTTCTCGGAACGATTGCAGTATTCTTAGCCAGAACCGCGTGGTTCACTCATCAGCAAGGAGATCATCTGTAGCGACCTCTGACTTTGAATATAGATTGTGGGTGCTCTCGTCCTTACGGGCGAAAACACCCACAACCGACTATCTTTGGCTCAACGGGTTATGGCACGCTCTCAAGGACCGGCCAGCCCTGCGCTGTATTGCCAGCCGCGAAGAACACCAGGTTCGTAGCGCCGTGCTCCACATCGAAGATCACAGGCATACTGGTGTACGCCCCGTTCGCCGGCACCGCAGTCTCCATGCTGATATCAGCATTGACGCCAGGGATCGTATACTGGCTCGAAACGGCTGGCAGTGCGTTGTACACGCGACCCTGCTCATCCTTGAGGACGAAGAAGTCGGCGGGCAACGGCGTTGTATTGCCAGTGTCGTTAGCAACCAGCACCAACACCACCACATACGAACCATTGGCCGTCGAGCTACCGACCTGCGGGCCAAGGATCGTGGCGCAGCTCCCCACACAAATGCCAGGGAAGGTGAAGCGCCAACCATTAGCCGATAACTCGGCACCGATCTCAACGGGCTGCGGGTTGGCCGCCGCGAGATCGCCAGGTGTTGGCGGCGCGCTCGGCTGAGCCTCTTCAGAGGTTGGCTCAGCGGTCGGCTCCGGCTCGGCGGTCGGCTCTGGCTCATCGGTCGGAGCGCTACCACCCTCGGGGGTAATGGTCGCTTCAAGCGTTGCGGGCAGCGTTGTAGGAGCCGTCGAACTCTCGGTATCGTTGCCACCTCGTAAGAAGAGCCACCACAACAGGAACAGCAACAGTACCGCCAACAACGCGATGATCAGGATATTGCGCAGGCCCTGCGGGCGACTCGCTGTGCGCACAGACGAGCGCCAATCCTCATCATCATCCTCATGCACGGGTGTCGGCGCATTGCGGCGGGCAGCGCTACGCTGGCGCGCGGTCATACGCGGCTCGGTAGACGAAGACGCCGCCGTTGTGGCAGAGGTTGTATCGGGTTCTGGCTCAACACGTGGAGGTGCTTCGACACGAGGCACGAGATCGTAATCGTCAAAAGCAGAATCGAGCTCAGCAGCGTAGCGTTCCTCGTCGGTCATTTCGCGTGCTGGAGCGGCAGGGGGCGGTGGAGGTGGAGTACTTGATGCAGGGCTGGATGAACCAATACTCTGCAAGCCTTTGGCCGCCATCTCATTGGTGGGGTCTAACTCAAGCACTCGCTCAAGAGCCACACGTCGCTCTTCGACGGTATTGGCAACGCCAGCGAGCCAAAGCCAAGCCGATAGATTATCCGGCTCTTGACGCGTCAGCAGGCTGAACAGGTTACGCGCCTCATCACGATTCCCCTCGCGCGCGGCGTCGATCCCCAATTGGAGTATCGTATCTGATTCGGCCATTCGTGTTCCTTCCTCCTGCGCCCGCCATCTTGCGGGACATTGGCAATCCGGACGCGACATCCGTTGCCAATTAACTTTATGCTAAAAATGCGGTCTGTGATTGAAGAATGCGACGAACGAGTCCGCTACTGTAAGTGCTTTTAACGAGGAAATCCTGCTACACGAACACAAAGCTGCCCACACCTACGCGCAAAACAGCCTCTGTTTTGGCTATTCTACCACAGGCATGTTTTATGGTCAACACCCATATTTTAGGATCATGCACTGATAAGAGGTATTCGCCGATCATGATCCTGCAAAGTGCAAAGAGTTTTAGCTACACGCTTTGATGATGATCGGATGGAGCCGCGGTACACAATCATTGACAGTTCTGTGCGGGCGAAGGTGAAGTGCGTTGTCAGAACTTCATGCGCCCGAGAGCCACGCTAGCCCATCCTCAGCCGTTCTCACAAAGCGCACATTCGGGTGGGGGTATGCTCGTGGCCAAGCGCGAATGGTTGTGATTTTTTTCCTTTAGATATCTTGCCCTTTACGCAACTCACCCTTGCGCTCGCCTATACTGATGCCATCGAAAGTAATCAACAACGACAAGTTGTGGAGGAACATACAATGAAAGCGCTACGCCTCTTTCCCAAGCTCGTGATCGCCGTCGGTATCGCTTTTGCACTTGCTGGTCTGGGCACTGCCGGAGCAGGCATCTACATCAACGGTTTCGTCAAGGATCAGTTGGCCTCCCAGCAGATCGTAACGCCCGCTGATGCGTCCATCCCGAACACGCCCGTGACGAACATCCCGACCGCGCTCAGCATGGCCGACATCATCCAGACACACGCTGCCAAGAGCAGCAACGGCCTCTCCTACGCGCAGATGGGCAAGTACGCGGTGGAGAGCGGCGACCCGGCTGGCACCAACGATGCCGCAGCGGCCCTGAAGGACGCCAACGGCAACCCAGTGGCGAACGCGGCACGCAACACGCAACTCACGGCGGCTAGCTTGGTCACTTCATTGAGCTTATCGGCGATGGCGTTCGGTGCCTCATACGGCGCGATGGCCCTTGGCCTCGGCTTCCTGGTCCTGGGTGTGGTGGTTGCAGGCCTCGGCTACGCACTGCTCGGCCTGATCACTCCGGAAGTTGCCAAGCGCTTCGGCCTCCAGCCCGTCGCAGCCTAATCGTCCAATAGCACCACTCCTCATCAACGGCCACCTGCATAAGGTGGTCGTTGAGGTTTTTGAAGGCAGCTACTCACCAAGTCTGGTATAACTCCATCGTAGCGGCGCAGCTAAGAACAGGAAGGTAACGTTATAACAAACCCGCCCCTCAACGAATACGTCTCAAGTGTTTGATGATCCTGCGGTCTACACACAGAAATACCCTGAATGGGCACAATAAAGTAGCAGTATTCCAAAATGGATACGCAAGCCTCGCAGACAGCGACTATTGCACGATCACATGTGGTACCATGTGCGCATCTTACGCGTTAGCCGATGCTGATGCGATTGCGCACCGTTTCATGATGAAGGAGGAGCCGGCTATGGCAGCAATACCCCCAATAGATGCGACGAGCACTACCGATATTAAAGAGACGATCATCGAGGCGATTGGCAATACGCCGTTGGTGCGCCTTCACAAAACGGCACGCGGTGTTCGCCCCGAGTTGCTGGCGAAAGTTGAATTTCTCAACCCCGGCGGCAGCGTGAAGGACCGCATCGGCCTGGGCATGATCGAGGCCGCCGAGCGCGAGGGTCGCCTGCGCCCAGGTGGCACGATCGTCGAGGGCACCAGCGGCAACACGGGCGTCGGCCTGGCGATCGCCGCCGCGCTCAAAGGCTACAAAACCATCTTTGTGATGCCCGACAAAATGAGCGATGAGAAGATCCGCCTGCTGCGCGCCTACGGTGCCCGCGTCGTGATCACACCCACCGCCGTCGAGCCGGACGACCCCCGATCCTACTACTCCGTCTCGCGCCGCTTGGCCGAGGAGACGCCCAACGCCATTTTGGCGGGCCAGTACTGGAACCCCGCCAACCCCGAGGCGCACTACCATAGCACCGGCCCCGAACTGTGGCGGCAAACGGGCGGTCGCATCAGCGCGTTTATCGCAGGTATGGGCACCGGCGGCACCATCAGTGGCGTCGGGCGCTACCTCAAAGAGCAGAACCCCAACGTGAAGATCGTCGGTGTCGATCCGGTCGGCTCGCTGCTGCACCACTACTTCCACACCCGCGAGATGAGCCCAGCGCACGGCTACAAGGTCGAGGGCGTTGGCGAGGACTTCCTGCCCTCCACGCTCGATTTCGATGTGATCGACGACACAGTGCAGGTCACCGACCGCGAGGCCTTCACTATGACGCGGCGGTTGGTGCGCGAGGAAGGTCTGTTCTGCGGCGGTTCGTCGGGCTTGGCGATGGCGGGCGCGCTGAAATGGCTGCGCACCAACGGCTCGTACCTCACCGAGGACGATATGGTGGTGGTGTTGCTGCCCGATAGCGGCTCACGCTACCTCTCCAAGATCTTCGACGACAACTGGATGCGCGAGAACGGCTTCCTGGAGCAGGCCAGTGTCGGCGATCTGCTGGCTAACCGCACGGGCGAACTGATCACCGCCAGCGAAGATACCACCGTCGAGGCCGCCATCCGCCTGATGAAGACCCACGGCATCTCGCAGTTGCCCGTGCTCGATAACAGCGGCAAACTGCACGGCATCATCGGCGAGAGCGATCTGCTCGATTACCTGATCTCGGGCGGCTCGATGGAGCACACTATCGCCGACCTACACGCCCACGAGGTCACCACCGTAGACCCAGATATGCCGCTGGAAGAGTTGACCACCGTGTTCGGCAGCACGCCAGCCGCCGTAGTTGTGCGCGATGGCGCACTGGTCGGCATCGTCACCAAGATCGATATGATCGACTTCTTAGCCCGCCGCCGCTAACTAAAGGATTGGAACGCATGTCTTTGCCATTGCTCGCTCGATTCTCGAATGTGCTGCGCTACAACCGTGAGCGCGGTGAGGTGCAGCTTCTCGACCTGCACCAACTTTACGATCAGCCCGAGTTTGTAGCCTACGCCGATTACGATGCTGTTGTGCAGGCCGTCGAGCAAGCGCCGCTACCGGAGATCGGCAAGGCGCTGCTGGCAGGCTTCGGCCTCGTGATGGCGGCGCGCGCCTGGCAGGGCCGCCCCTCCGATGCACAGCGTGGCGCGCTCATCCAAGCGGGCGAGCAATTGGCAACCATGCTTCCCAATCTGGTCGCAACACAATCGCTGATCAGCACCGCGCTCGCCAAGGCCGACCAAGCCCTGCTGAGCGGCCACAACGCTGAGACGGTGCTGCTCTCCTGGCTCAACAGCGAGATCTCCCGCATCGATCGGGTGGCGGAGCGCTGCGGGCGGCTCGCCGCCGACCTGCTCGCCGAGGACGACCGCGTGCTGACCCACGACTTCCCGGGCGCTGCCCTGCTGTGGATGCTGCACATCAATGCCGAGCAGAACAAGCCGCTTCAACTGTACGTGACCGAAACGCGCGCCGATCCACAGAGCGCGCAACTCACCGCCCAACAAGCCCGCACGCTCGGCATCCCCGTCACTGTGCTGAGCGATCTGGGGGCTTCCCACTTCGAGAACAGCTTGGTCGATGTGTATATCGGCGGCTCCACACAAATCGCGCTCGACGGTGCGATTTTAGCCCCGTTCGGCAGCTACGATCAGTTTGCGCTCGCACGCCGTCACGGCGTTCCCCGATACGTACTTGGCTACGATGGGCCTCAAACCTCGCTCACAGGTCAAGAGGAACTTCACATCGGCCAGCATCGCAATACGAAGCCCGATTATGGCGAGGACACATCCGATCCCACGTACGAAATTATTCCGCCAGGCTGGATCAGCGCAATCGTCACGAATCGCGGCATCTACCGCCCCGAGCGCATCGGCGATTACCTGCGCGATGGCGAAGCCCCACTCGATGTTATTCCTTTATCGTAGCGTGCAAACCGTATGAATGCATCACAACTCGCTGCCCGCCTCCGAGCAACCAATACCGAGTTCGAACGACTCATCATGCAACTGAGCGTTGCGCAAATGAACATCCCCGGAGCCGTTGGAGTCTGGTCGGTGAAGGATGTGTTGGCGCATATCGCCTTTTGGCAGAGCTACATCGCGAAAGTGGTGCAAGCTGCCAAACGCGGCGAGGAACCGCAACTCTACGCCGACGACGAGACCGAGCATTTCAACGCCAGCGCCACCAAACAGTACTACCTTACACCGTTGGGTGGCGTGCTCGCGCGCCTACACACCGCCCGCGAGGACTTACTGGAAGCTATCGCCGATCTAACCGATGAACAACTCAATCAAGTCGATTACTTTCCGTGGAATAATGGGCGAACACTGCTGGACCGTATTGCGGGAAGTTCGTTTAGGCACGATCAAGAGCATATCGAACAGATTCGGCAGTGGATGCGCGATGTTCTCAAAATTGAGAACTAATCGCATCTGCTTCGTCACTCAGCGATCTTGTAAATCCTTGCAAAAAACCATGAATGTATACTAAAATCGATAATGAGTCTCGCGACCGCTGTCCCTTGCTCTTTAGGAGGCTCTTTTGGACGCATATACACTGTCCATACCTTCGCCGATAGGTACGGAAGAAATCGCCATCCTGCCTCGCAGCACTGGAGAGCACCCCTTTGTTGCCTGGCATGGTGTCACGGCAGTCAACCGCTTCTGGTTCTGGAATGTCCTCTGGCCCTTGGGCGCTGTATCGTTGGTAGGATTGCCCGGGCATGGCCCGCTCAAAGCGCAGCCGAACAGCCACTTTGATAATTGGACCCCTGAGCATTTTATTGAAGTTTCGAAGACAGCCCTTCGCACCCTAACCAATGGGCGACCCGCCACGCTGATCGGCCATTCGACAGGTGGCATGATCGCGCTTGGCATCGCGCAAACGGCCCCAGAGTTGGTGCAGCGCCTCATCCTCATCGCCCCAGTCGTTTGGTCGGAGCTCACGGGCATCGTAGGCTTTTGGCAACGTTTTGCGAACTACCCGCGCCTCCTTCGTCTCGTCGTCCGCTTATCGCTCGAACCCGGTCGCCTCAATCGGCGCGTGTTCACCTCCTCGATGACAGCCTTTATCCGCGATCGCGAGGGCTTCTACGGCAACGAGCGGGTTGCTCTGGCGATCGAGGAGGGCTATGCCGATATGCGCAAGACGCAATTGGCCGCCATCGCGGGCACCACGCGTGTGTTGACGAAGACGGATATGCGCCCGCTTGTGCAGCAAAACCCCACGACCATCCCAACACTGCTCATCCACGGCACCAAAGACCCGATCGTCCCGTACGAACAGTCGGAGTGGCTCCATCAACACCTGCCAAACGCCACAATGGCCTCGATCCAAGGGGCCGGGCACTTGCCCTACGGCGAGCAAGAGGAGAACGTCAATCAGCTTGTGCTCGATTGGCTAGCACAGCACCCCGTCTAACCTTCCCTATCATCAACAAAACAGCCTGGCTGTTTGTACAGCCGGGCTGTTTTTATGACGTGAATTTAGGACGGGATCGAGTAGCATCACTCCACAGAACAGCGAATCCAGCAGGGCTGGATCGATTCGATCGGGCGATCGAACAGGCCAAGTTGCTCGTTGCGCCGAAACAGTTGATCGAAATCATCGGGGGCGAATGCCTTGCGCAAGCGGCTCACATACGAGGTGAGCAACACCTGAATGTAGTGCTCCACATCGTAATCGGTGTTATCGGGGGCACCCACACGCACGCCCTCGGTGACTGTCTCCTGCACATCGCCCGTATCGGCAGCGCCCGTATCGCCCGCCGATTCGCCATTGCTCTCGGGAATCCAGACCGCCGCACCATCGGCGGCGCGGTAGAAGCGCACCCGCTCGCCCCTCTGCCAATGCGTGCGGCCAGCCGCCAGCAACGCCTCGTAGGGCGCCTCGCGCATACGCACCCGCGAGGCTTGATATTCCTCGGGGGTCTTGGAGAGCCGCGCCTGCGTCGCCACATCCAGCGCCGTCAAGCGGCGTTCGCGCAGCGCCGCCACCGTCTCATAGTAGATGCGCTGCAACCCTGCGATATCGCCAGTGAGCGTGCAGCGCAACGCATCGAGCAGGAAGCGCTCGCCGAACGGCTCGGAGCGGCTCGAACGCAGCGCCACGCCCCGCACAATGAGCTGCCCATCGTAGGTCAGCAGCGCATAGTTCTTGACCTCGTGGCTGAGCATGGCCTGGTAGCGACCCTCATATTCGAGGCGGATGCCATAGGGCAGTTCGGCGGCGACCTCGGCGACCAGCGCCCGTTCCTGCGCGGCATCCCAGCCGAGCGGCACTGCGAAGTACACGCCGTCGGTATCGGCCTCCAACAGCGCCATACCGCGCCTGCGCAGCGCCTCCACCACCTGATCGAGGATTTCGCGCCCACGCCGCGTCACTTCATCGGCGGCGGCGCGGTCGGCGAACAGCGCCATCGAGCCAGCGCCCATGTAGCCGTAGGCCGAATTGATCAGCAGTTTCATCGCCGCCTGCACAGCGTTATGCTGAAACGCCTCGGGCGAATTGGGCGGAGCGGCGCGGGCGGCGTCCTTATGCTGCAAACGCAACTCGGTGAGCCGATCGACCAGCGAGAGCAGCGCGCCAAGTTGATCGCAGGCGGGACCAACCTGAAACACCCGCATAATCGACGGGTACATCGAGGCGATATCGGCCTTCACGACTCGTTGCGCCACACCCTCGGCAAACAGGTGCGTCGCGCCGCCAGCGTGATTTCCCATTTCTTCGCCTTTGACCGATTGACGGGGCAGCGCGGCGCGGTTGTAGAAGTAGGCGCGCACTAACATCGGCTCAAGGATGCCCATCGCAGGTCCGGCGGAGGCGAGCCGCTCGTAGCGACGAGGGGCCATGCCCGCGAGCGCGAACGGCGCGCCCAACAGTCGCTGCGAGAGTCCATCAACTTCGATCACATCATCGAGGGCGTAGCGCCGCACCAGTTCCGGCTCGCGTTGGTAGGTGGCGTACACCTCGGTACCAGCCAAGTAGGTGCGCTCGGGGGCCGCCACGCCGAAGTAGCGCGCCGCAGCCTTCAGGCCGTGACCGGGCATATCGCGCGCGGCGAAATCGTGCCGCCACACCGCGTCGAGCGTATCGATCAGCTCGCGGCCCGCCACAGTGAAGCGCACGCGCTGGCGGTTGCGGAACGTGCCTGGCTCCTCGAAACGTTCGAGCAGTTGTGGGCCTTCGGCGCGACCAAGCCGGAGCGGAACCCCGAGTTGTTGGGCGCGCTCGTAGAGAAACGGCAGGTCGAAGCCGAACAGATTATGGTTCTCGATCACATCGGGGTTGCGTTCGCGGATCAACGCGCACAGGTCGGCGATCAACTTGGCCTCATCGTCGGGCTCGGGCGCTTCGAGCACCGCCGAGAAGCCCCGCGAATCGAGCACCGACACGAGGAAGATGCGCCCACGCTTCGGGCTGAGCGATGTCGTCTCAAGGTCAAACTGCAGGCGGTGCAGGTCGCCGTAGCTCAGGCCACGAAAGTAGACGCGCCCACTGCTCATCAAGTATTGCTCCACCGCCCCAACCCAGTAGTAGCTATTGTCCAGATCGTAGAGGCTTTTGAGCGGACGACCCAAGCGTTGACTCGCACCGTTCAGGATATTGCGCTCAAGGAGGCGGCCATCACGGGCGCTGATCAGGTAACGGAAGCTATCGGCGGGGCCAGGCAGTTCGCGATAGCTGAATGGCGCGTGGTTCGGCTCACCATCGACTTCGGCGCGCAAATTGGAGCCAAGGTGCGCGAGGTCGTCGAGATGTGCGGCGAACAGCCAGGGGCGAAAACGCTCCTCCTCGCAGACCACTTGCTGAGCAACACGACGCCACACCAGCGCGCGCCCGCTGCGGTCGGCCCAGACGGAGACAATACCGGGTGTGTCGTCCCAGCCGAACAGCCAGGCGTCGTTATTGGAATGTGTGGGCATTCTTGACACGTGTTGGCTCCCCTGCAAGCGATGTCGAGATTTGAGCATAGCATGGCTACAGTGTCATGGCAAGGGCACGCCGCTCGGCATCGGGGCTGTAGGGCGTTGTTAGGATAAGCAAATCGTAGGCTCAATAGTTCGATACAAGATCGTACATTCGTAACTATTTTTCAAAATTGCTTCTCCATTCCTGTCGATTTTCCTCTTCTTCGTTCGACAATACATTAGGAAGCAACAAAACGGCTGTCCAATGTTGTATGTAAGGAGATAAACCATGAGCGCGAACGAACGAGTCAAGGGGCCAGCAAGCTATTTTCCGTCGATCGAGAAGAAGTACGGGCAGCCGATCGAGCATTGGCTGAAGCTGCTGGCAGCGCAGGGCGATAAGAAACATATGGATCTGGTGAACTGGCTCAAGAGCGAGCACCAAATGGGTCACGGCCACGCTAATGCACTGGTTGCCTACCACCTCGCCAATCAATAAGGCGAAACGACATACAAAAGCCGCGCTGTAGAAACGGCGCGGCTTTTGATTCACCCTATATAAAGGTTAGGGCCCATTCACCCCGCACCCGCAAGCACCCAAGTGCGCGTATTCCCGCCTCTGAGCGCTTGCAATGCATACACACGAACGGGTATCCTCATATCTATGTAACAGAAAGGGGTGATGGGCATCATCAATCTCCTCTCCCTGATGTAATCGGTGAGGAAACGCACAGAACACCGACACCCCCAACAGAACCGTCAACTTGCGCGTCCATTCGGAGCCGTTGGGCGCCTAGGCGAAGGGCAATTTGCTTGGGTTTGCCCCTGTCAAGCATCTATGCTATACTACGCGACGGTGTGCGTTTTACACCAATACACACATCCCCTGATCTCATCAGTTTCCTGCCGATTCGAAATCGGTTCTGATGCGAAATGATGGGGATGGCGGCACGTCTCGTGTAATTTGTTAAGGAGCAGCTCAGTATTATGACTCAAGGAACCCAACGCCTCGTCTCGATGAAGTCGCTCTTGGAGGCTGGCTCGCACTTCGGCCACCAGACCAACCGCTGGAACCCGAAGATGAAGCCGTACATCTTCACGGCCCGCAACGGCATCCACATTCTCGACCTGCAGAAGACGATCGTCGGCCTGTCGGCTGCGTATCGCTTCGTGGTTGAGACGGTCGCCAGCGGCCAGAAGGTACTGTTTGTTGGCACCAAGAAGCAGGCTCAGGAGGCGATTGCGGAAGAGGCAGAGCGCAGTGGCCAGTCGTACATCACCCAGCGCTGGTTGGGCGGTACGCTCACAAACTTCGTCACCATCCGCAAGCGCTTGCGCTACCTGGCTGATCTCGAGGCTCAGCGCGATCGCGGCGACTTCGCCAAGCTCACCAAGGCTGAGGGCCTGAAGTTGGAGCAGGAGATCGAGAAGTTGAACCGCGTCTTCAGCGGTATGAAGACGATGGATCGGTTGCCCGGCGCTCTCTTCATTGTTGACCCGCACAAGGAAAGCTTGGCGGTCCAGGAAGCGCGCAAGATCGGTATTCCGATCGTTGCAATGGTTGATACCAACTGCGATCCCGACCAGATCGACTATGTGATCCCATGCAACGACGACGCAATTCGCAGCATCCGCTTGATCACCGCGAAGATCGCAGATGCCGCTATCGAAGGCCAAAACCGCCGCGAAAGCTCGCAAGCCGATCAGATGCAGGGTGGCCGCTACGATGAGCCACAGGCCGAAGCCGAAGAAGAGACCGAGGCTGAAGAGTCGGCTGAGTAAGATGTTGTGGCGTGATGCGCATCACGCCGTCGGTGAGGAAGAGCGAAAGCGGCGCGTCAGCGGCGCGCGGCTTTCATTCTTTCCTCTTTTTATGTCTATTAAAGAGCGAAAGAACGAAAACGCTCGTGTGCTACAAAGCCCGCACGTTTTGAATTTGCTTTACTCTTTACACCCTATCGTAAGGAGCATGTTATGCCTGAAGTTACAGCTCAGTTGGTGAAGGAACTCCGCGAGCGCACCGGCGCTGGCATTAAAGAGTGCAAAGATATCCTGGTTCAGACCAATGGTGATATCAAGCAGGCGATCGAGATTTTGCGCGAACGCGGTTTGAAGGTGAGCGATAAAGTGCAGGGCCGCGATGCACGCGAGGGTCGCATCGAAGTCTATGTTCACCCAGGCAACCGCATGGCCGCTATCGTCGAGCTGAGCTGCGAGACCGACTTCGTGGCTCGCACCGATGATTTCATTGCGCTCGCCAAGGACCTGGCGCTGCACATCGCTGCGCTCAACCCGCGCTACATCACCACCGATGAAGTTCCTGCCGAGGAGATCGCCAACAGCGGTGAGCCAGCCGAGAAGTACTACGAGCAGGTCGTCTTGCTGGCCCAGCCGTTCGTGAAGGATGGCTCGCAGACCATCGAGGACAAGATCAAGAGCGTGGTTGCCAAACTGCGCGAGAATATTGTGGTTCGACGCTTCGTCCGCTACGAGATCGGAGGATAGTCCGAGAACCAGATGCTAAGAACCAAAAGCCGATCACCGTCGGTTTTTGGTTCTTAGTCTATCTTTGGTTCTTGGCTTGCACCTATGGCCGAAGCACATTACCGACGAATTCTCCTGAAATTGAGTGGTGAAGCCCTCGCAGGCGATGGCAGCAATTCGATCTCGCCCGAGGTGCTCGATTATTATGCCCAGGAGATTCAGCGCGTCGTAGCCCACAATGTGCAAGTTGCGGTGGTCCTTGGCGGTGGCAATATCTGGCGCGGCAATCGAGCGATCTCTCGAGGTATGGACCCCGCCCAATCGCACTACATGGGCATGCTCGCGACGATCATTAACGCGTTGGCTCTGCAAGATGCACTCGAACGCCAAGGGGTGATCACCCGAGCAATGACCGCTATCAAAATGGATGAGGTGGCCGAGCCGTATATTCGGCGCCGTGCGACACGTCACTTGGAGAAGGGGCGCACAATCATCCTCGCGGCAGGCACTGGCAACCCGTACTTCACCACCGATTCTGCCGCAGCATTGCGCGCAGCCGAGGTGCACGCCGAAGTTATTCTGATGGCGAAGAACGGTGTTGATGGCGTCTATAGCGCCGACCCACGAATCGACCCTACAGCAACTCGCTTCGATCAAATCACGTACATGGATGCGCTCAGCCGCGGCCTCACCGTTATGGACAGCACCGCACTGACCTTCTGTAAAGACAATCAGATCCCGATTATTGTCTTCAACCCAATGGAACCGGGTAATATTGAGCGCATTATCTTGGGAGAGCAGGTTGGCACGCTCGTGTCCGATACACCTCGTCCATAAGCCTAATCTGCACTCTCAACCGTGCCGGGAATCGGCTTCTCATCATACCCGAGTCCCATGCATCGGCTTGAATAATTGACCATAAGCTGACACGTTGCACAGTTCATCGCAACTGTGTTTGCTTGATTAAGGAGAGCAGCAATGATCAATGATGTCTTGCGTGAAGCTGAAGGCAAAATGAAGAAGTCGATCGAGGCGCTGCGCCAGAATCTGTCGGTGATCCGCACTGGTCGTGCATCACCCGCACTGGTGGAGCACCTGCCGATCGAGGCGTACGGCTCGACCATGCCGCTCAACCAGCTTGCCGGGATCAACACTCCCGAAGCACGTATGATTGTGATTCAGCCGTACGACGCCAGCACGATCAAGGCGATCGAGAAGGCGATCCAGAACTCGGAATTGGGCCTCACCCCCAACAACGATGGGCGCTTGATCCGGTTGATCCTTCCGCCGTTGACCGAGGAACGCCGCCGCGATCTGACCAAGCTCGTACGCAACCGCGTCGAAGAAGGCAAAGTCGCACTCCGCAATATTCGCCGCGAGGCGAACGATGATCTGCGCCAACTGGAGCACGAAAAGCTGATCTCGGAAGATGATCTGCGCCGTGGCCAGGAGCAATTGCAAGATCTGGTGAACCGCTACATTCGCGATGTTGATCAGATCGGCGCAGCTAAAGAAGCCGAGGTCATGGAGGTCTAGGTTATGCGTTTCGGCATATGTCTAGGCCGATATATGCCGTAAGCCCACCTCAGGCACTCTCACTTCTTGGGGGACAAGATGAGTTCGCAGCAGGAAGCCGCCCCGCGTATCCCACAGCATATTGCAATCATTATGGACGGCAATGGACGCTGGGCCAAGCAACGAGGACTGCCACGACTCGTCGGGCACCGCGCTGGCACCGAAAACATCCGCCGGATCGTTACTGAATGCGTTGAGCAGGGTGTACGCTATCTAACGCTCTATGCCTTTTCGACCGAGAATTGGTCGCGCCCATCGCGCGAGGTCGATGGTCTGATGCGCATCCTCAGCGAGTTCATTGATCGCGAGACCGACAATCTCGACAGAGAGGGTGCCCAGATTCGCCATCTTGGTCGCTTTGAGGGCGTTTCGGAAGCACTCCAGCGGAAAATCACTTCGGCTGTCGAGCAGACGCGGCATAACAACCGCATTACTCTCGCGGTTGCCTTCAATTACGGTGGGCGTAGCGATATCGTCGATGCGGTGCGCTCATTGCTTGCAGAGGGCGTGTCGCCTAATGAGATTACCGAACAGTCGATCAGCGAACATCTGTCAACTCGGGGTATGCCCGATCCTGACCTGATCATTCGCACGAGCGGCGAGTGGCGCCTTTCTAATTTCCTGATCTGGCAGGCTGCCTACAGTGAATATTGGACAACGCCGATCTACTGGCCCGACTTTGGGCCAGATCAGCTGCGTCAAGCGATAAGTGATTATGGACAGCGCGAACGCCGCTTCGGCGGGCTCTCCAACCAATAAAGGCTCGCTGTTGGTTCGTGTAACGAGCGCTTTGATTCTGCTGCCGCTCCTCATTCTGCTTGTGTGGTGGGGAGTATTGTCGGTGGCGTTCACTGTCGCCGTAGCTTCAGTGATCTGTCTGTTGGAGCTGTATAGTGCGTTTACGGCAGGTGGTTTTCGCCCGCGTGTTGGCGTCGGCATCACTGTCGGCGTCGCGTTGGTGGCCGCAGTCACAGTGCAACCTATGGTCGCGCTCGACCTACCTCCCCTGGTGCTGGCGGGCGCGATTATCTTTAGCCTGATCTCCGAGCTGTTCCGCTCCGAGCAGGACCCTACAACGCTGCCCTCCTGGGCGCTCACCTTCACCGGCGCGATCTACATCTCCTGGCTGCTCAGCCATTTCGTGCTGCTGCGCTCGATCACTGCGCCTCTGAACCCTAGCCCGCTCAGCTTCCTGCGGATCGAGCCCGGCACCGCTTGGGTGTTCCTGGTGTTCGCCGTCACCTTCCTGCAGGATACGTTCGCCTATTTTGTGGGGCGTAGCTTTGGCCGCCACAAACTCGCGCCCATCCTCAGCCCGAAGAAGACGTGGGAAGGGGCGATCGGCGGGATGACAGGCGCGATCGTGGCGAGTCTGCTGAGCGTCTTCCTGATGGGCCTGCCGATCAGCTACGGCTCGGCGATACTTATCGGCATCATCGGCGGCATCGTCGGCCCGCTCGGTGATCTCTCGGAATCGCTGATCAAGCGGATGGTCGGCGTGAAGGATATCGGCAAGATCATTCCCGGCCACGGTGGCATGCTCGACCGCGCCGATAGCCTGCTGTTCACCGCGCCGATCCTGTACTACGTGGCGCTGCTGCTTCTGCGGTAATTCCTCGCTACTCCTTCTCGTTTGGTCGTGGCCTTTACAGTGCCGTCTTTCTGCTATACGACGCGATTTTCTTCTCAAACAACACTCCCCAAAACGTGTGATGTCGATGCCCTGCACGTCGCAGCACATCGACATCACAACCATGGGTAGTGCAAGCGCCATTGCAACGCTCTCGCCGAGTTTGGCAAACCCTGCCCTCACGCGTGCTGCGCCTCTCGCCCACATCCCGCATCAACCACCAACAGTGGCCTGAAAATACATACAGCTAACAGTTAAGCGCATTTCGAACATTCCGGTATCGTGTTGACAGGGCAAATTCAATCAGGTACACTACCTTCTGACACGTCCACTCAGAAGCTGACAAGCAACACAAACATCGTGTTTTCCGCATGCTTGTCATCACGACGCACATCAACCACTTTGGGAGTCACTAAGCGTCGCCCAACACATTAAGGAGCTCTTGGACGTCTATGGATAGCATACTAAACGGCTTGGTCACTCTGATTGCCTTCCTGCTCATGCTCGGTCTGTTGGTACTGGTTCATGAGCTTGGTCACTTCTTCGCAGCCATTCGCCTTGGTATCAAGGTTGATGAATTTGGCATCGGCTTCCCCCCTCGCGCACTCGTCCTCTTTGAACGCAATGGTGTGAAGTACACTATCAACTGGCTGCCGATCGGCGGCTTTGTGCGATTCGGCGGCGAGGGCGAGACGGTCTACGGCGTCGGGAGCCTTTCTGCCGCACCACCCTGGAAGAAAATCATAGTGCTTTTGGCCGGCCCGTTGATGAATCTGCTGCTGGCGATCATCATTTCAAGCGCGATCTTCGCTATCAATGGCGTTCCAACGTTGCTCGATGGTGTTGAGATCAGCAATGTGTATGATCGAACACCTGCACAGGCCGCTGGCTTCCAAAATGGCGATATTATTCTCGCTCTCAACGGCCAACCGATCGGCCAGAACCCCGAGATCATCAGCGCAATCGCCGATCAGAACGCGAACAAGCCCATAGAGGCGCTGGTGCAGCGCGGCGATCAGCAGATCACCCTTTTGGTGACGCCAGGCCCGTGGGTCGCCCCCGATGGCCGTGAATTCACGGTCGGCTTCGGGTTTATGTACGGCTCACACATCACCATGTCCCCGGTTAACCCGCTGACCGCCTTGGGTCACGGTATCAACTTCACGTGGCAAACGCTGAAAGCCTTCGTCTTCGGCCTCGGCCAAGCGCTCGGCGGCCTGCTGGGCCTGAACGAGCCGATCGAGGGCGGTGTGACTGGTATTGTCGGTATCGCACGGGGCACTGGCGAGATCATCGATCGACAGGGCATGGTCGGCTTCTGGCAGTGGACGGCCTTTATCAGCCTGAACCTGTTCTTGGTCAACTTGCTGCCCATTCCCGCGCTCGATGGCAGCCACATTATGTTCTCGCTGATCGAGGTGGTGCGGCGCGGCAAGAAGATCCCGCCGGAGCGAGAGGCCCTGGTGCATGCGATCGGGTTTATGGCGCTGATGGGCCTGATGCTGATCATCACGGTCGCCGATGTGGCAAACTGGATCAGCGGGGCGCCTGTGCTCGGCCAATAACACGTTTGCTGACTGAAGGCGATCACCATGGCACGGGAACGACCGCCAGTCATTCGCGCCAGTGAAATCGGCGAATATGTGTACTGCGCACACGCTTGGTGGCTACGACGTGTCGCTGGCCTCGAACCAGATGGGCACGAACGACGCGAACTCGGCACCCTGCTGCATCAGCGGCACGGTCGCGCGGTAGCCACCAGCAAGTTCGTGATGATCCTTGGCGTGAGCCTGCTGCTGGTAGCCATCCTTTTGATTGTGCTTTCGGGGCGCTGATGGGCATCACAGTTGGGTTGGCGGTGCTGTTGCTGGCGCTGTTGCTGATCGCCTGGAGCATGCGCATCCGTAGCGCAACAGGGTTGCCTTGGGTGCCAGTCCTTGCACAAGATACCGATGGCTACACGCTCGAAAAGCCGATGTTCGCACGGCGCATCGGGCTGACAGGCAAGCCAGATTATTTGCTCGATATTCGTGGTGCGACGATCCCCGTTGAGGTCAAGCCCAGCCGTCGCGCGACACGGCCCTACGAATCGGACCTGATGCAGTTGGCCGCCTATTGCCTGCTGCTTGAGGAGACGCGAGGCGAGGCACCGCCCTACGGCTTGTTGCGCTACGCCGAGCGAACCTTCCGGCTCGATTACACCGAGCGTGTGCGCGAGGAAGTGCTTGATCTGCTCGATGCGATGCGCGCCGATTTACAAGCAGCGGATTCGTACCGTAGCCACGACGATCCGCGCCGTTGTTTGAATTGTGGTTTCTTTGAACAATGCGATCAAGCACTCGAGGATGATCGAGACGATGACTGAATCTCAGCTTTCAGCTACTTCAACTTCCAATAAGGTTCTTACACGCAGTGCTGTGATCGCCAAAATTGAGGCTCGACTCGCCGGACAATTGAGCGATGCGGCCCTCGCAGCTTGGGCCTTCGATCGATTTTATGCGATAGAATTAGAAAACGAGGTGTATGAAGAAGGAATGGAAGATCAGATCGCCGATGTCCTCGATACACTTATGTTCGACGACGATCCGAGCTTCCAACTTGATGAGGAGGAGTTGCGTGGCCTGATAACGCAACTGGCAAAGGTATGAAGATTTATCAACATCCACGAATGCGCGATATTAGCATTGGCGACGAGGTGTATTCGTATCGTCAACAACTTTTTGCGCGTGTCGAAGAAGTCTTTCCCGCAGCCGTCTGCGTCAAACTTGGGATCCTCTCAGCGACTAGCCCACTTGAGCTACAGATCTCGCCACAACTCTGGCGCGCCGACGATATCGAGAACCTGAGCGTTTGCCGCTACTGTGGTGCTCGCAACGATCTACGCACCGAGACTGGCACTGGCATCCCGTTCCGCATCTGCAATCGCTGCTGTGTCGTTCCTCCCAAGCGCCACGCCCGTGAAGTGGGTGCTTGGTGGTGAGTCGCTGAAGCCCTACGCGGATTTTCCCATGCCCCCGCCCGCAGAGCAACCACGCCTCAATCGAATATGCCGCACTGAAGCGGATTGCCCGTATGGCGTTGCCATGCCTTGTGCTCGCCTGTCCCGTGTCGTTTCTATGTAGGAGAGGATGCGTTCATGACATCCCACCGCGCTACTGCCATTGCGCCCGCGAATATCGCTTTTATTAAGTATTGGGGCATGCGAGATGCCACGTATACGCTGCCTTACAACGGCTCGATCTCGCTCAACCTCGACTCGTGCCTCACCACCACCACGGTCACGTTCGATCCGTCCTTTCAGCAGGACGAAGTGACGCTCACCCTCTTCCAGCAGTCCGCCCAACAGGCCAGTGGCCGCCCGCTGGCGCGGGTTGTGGCGCAGCTCGACCGTCTGCGGGCGCTCGCGGGCACCGATATGCGCGCCCACGTCGAATCGAGCAACAACTTCCCCGCCGATGCGGGCATCGCTTCGTCGGCGGCGGCGTTTGCAGCGCTGACATTGGCCGGTGTCGCTGCGCTCGGCCTTCAGCTCGACGAGCGCGAACTGACCCGCCTCACGCGGTTGGGTGGCTCCGGCTCGGCGTGCCGCTCGATCCCGACGGGCTATGTCGAATGGCGCATTCCAGAGGGCGAATTTAACGCCGAGGAGTGGGATCGCGAGTCGTACGCCTTCTCGCTCGCGCCGCCCGAGCATTGGGCGCTGGCCGATGTGGTGGCGGTGGTCGATACGAGCGCGAAGAAGATCGGCAGCGCCGAGAATCACCATCTCGCCGCCACCAGCGCGTACTTCCCCACACGCCTGGCCGAGATCCCGGCCCGCTTGGCCGCCACTCGCGAGGCCATTCGCACCCGCAACCTCACGCTGCTCGGCGAGACGATGGAGGCCGACGCGGTGTCGATGCACGCCATCTGTATGACCTCGCAGCCGCCGTCGTTCTACTGGAACGCAGGCACGATGGAGATCATTCAGGCGGTGCGGCAGTGGCGCGAAGAAGGGCTGGAATCGTACTTCACGATCGACGCTGGCCCGAACGTGCACGTGATCTGCGCCGAGGCCGACCGCGCCGCTGTGGAACAACGGCTCCAATCGCTACAGCACGTCAAGTTCACGATCGCGAACGGCGGCGGGATCGGCGCGCGCGTGGTGGCGAGTTAGGGCTACAGAAGGCTGTTTGCAGGCAGGAATGTTGATGATGTCGTGGTTCTGGTTGCGCAGAGCCACGACATTCGTGTTTCTTCACCACCCCAGGAAGGTCCCATCGCTGTCGCGTTGGGCGGGGCGCACCTCCGTCACGGCTGCCAGGTCGATCGGCCCATAGATGTGCGGGAACTGCGAGGCCAATGCATCCTCCGACTGCTCCCACTTGAGCGGCGAGGTGAGGCGCTCGGTGTCGATCACCAGCAGCACGTAGTCGCCGGGCGTGGTGCGGTAGAAGGTGTTCGCCACCCGCAGCATCAACTCATCGCCCGCAGTACAGTGCACAAACCCATCGTTGGGGAACTCCGCAGGTAGGTACGGCTCATTAGAAGGCCATGTACGCCAGCGCTCGGCGGGCGCTAGATGATAGATCGTGGCCATTCGCTCTCCTTTCGCCTCGCTCCGAGGCTCCGTGTGTTGCGCCATCCGATTGGCAAGCCATTGTACCTTATTCTATCCAAGCCCGTAGATTGATGCTATAATCGCCGGTAACCGCCCGGTACTTCAACCAACACTCCCATCACGAAGTTACGCTGAACGCGGTGCAGTTGCGCAATTGATACAATAAGCGAGGTTGTTGTGTCAGAGGAAAACAAACCCTCAGCCGAGGAAGCCAAACCCTCAGATGAGGAAGCCAAGCCCTCAGCCGAGGAAACGCCAGCCCCTGCAAAAGCAGATGGTTTCAATATCACAGCGCTGCTCGCTGAGTGCGCGGGAGGTATTGTCGTCGGCCTGCTCTGCTCGCAAATCGGCGGGCGGATTGGCGCTGTGATCGGCGCTACCAGCACCAATCCGTTCGGCGACCTGATCGGTGCGATCATCGGCACCTTCATCGCCTACATCTTCGGCGCCACCTTGGGCATTGTGCTGGTTGGCTATTACCTCAAGCAAGGCGGCTCGGCCTGGCGGGCATCGCTCGGTAGTATCCTTGGAGGCTCGCTAGTGGTGTTCCTTGCGGAACCACTTCGTCTCAATCGTTCTACCACCCTACTCAGCTATTCGATTTTTTTTGGGGTTTTGCTCCTGGCGCTGCTCGGCTACAATTGGCAGCGTCTCAGAGCGCCAAAACCCACCAATCAACCTGTAGAAGAAGCGAACGCTTCGGAATAACGCCTTCGTCACCATCTTGAACCCCGAGGACTGGAAGAAACAATGAACGTGATCATCATCGGTTGCGGTGTCTCTGGCTTAAGCAGCGGTATCCGCCTTCTCGAAGCAGGCTACAATGTCGAGATCTGGGCCCGCGATCTCCCACCCAAAACAACGTCGAACATCTCTGCGGCCCTCTGGTACCCGTACCATGCCTTCCCTGCCGATAAAGTCGCCGCGTGGTCAGCCGCGACCTACGATGCCTTCTTGAAGTTGTTGGATCAGCCTGAGGCTGGCGTGATTATGCGTTATGGCAGTGAGATCTTCCCGTTTAAGGTCGAAGATCCCGAGTGGAAAGACGCCATTCCGACCTACCGACGCCTGAAGCCGGAGGAGATGCCCGAAGGCTATATCGATGGCTACACTTTCGAGACGCCAGTGATCGTGATGTCGATCTATCTCGAATATCTGATCAAGCGCTTCCAGTCGTTGGGTGGCACCATCCACCAGCGCGCCCTCACTTCGCCAGCGGAGGCCCTTGAGGCCAGCGATATTGTGGTGAACTGCGCGGGCCTCGGCTCACGCGAATTGGTGAACGACTCGTCGATGGTGCCCATCCGTGGGCAGATCATTCGCGTGTCGCAGTGCGATGTGACGCGCTTCTGGATCAACGATCACGCGCCGGATGGCATCGCCTACATCATCCCGCGCATCGACGACATCATTCTTGGCGGCACCGCTCAGGAGGGCGACGAGAATCTGGAGATCGATCAGGCGACCACCGAGGGCATCCTCGAACGCTGCATCAAGCTTGAGCCGAACCTGCGCAACGCGACCATCCTGGAGCATCGCGTGGGGCTGCGGCCTGGCCGCCCAACCGTGCGCCTGGAGGCCGAGCGCCCCGCTCCCGGTAAGCTGCTGGTGCACAACTACGGGCACGGCGGCGCTGGCGTCACGATGTCGTGGGGCTGCGCCGATGTCGTGGCCCAACTGGTCGCTGCTGGCTAATCACCTCGCCTTTGGTACGGCATGGCGTACTTCTGTGGCGCTGTGCCGTACCTGATCAAACGAACATCCCCCAATTCCGACTAATGTGCGAGACGTTGGCACCCCCACTGTGCTATACTCCTTACAACGTTGATGTACATACACAATCAGCAGCACAATGCAGCAAACGAGATCATGCCCGTATTCTCAGCGAAAGGAGGGCCACGATGCGTATCGCTGTGATTGCTGATATCCACGGCAACGCTGTCGCGCTCGATGCGGTGCTCGACGATATTGCGCACGCCAATGTTGAGCATATCGTCTGTTTGGGCGACGCTATTCAGGGTGGAGCGCAGCCCGCCGAAACGATGCAACGCCTGCAGGAGATCCAGTGCCCCGTCCTGATGGGCAACGCCGATGCATGGCTGCTTGATGGGAAGGATGACGAAGACGACCCAACGCCGCCCCACATCCTGCAGAAGATGCTCGCAATTCGTGAGTGGACGCTGAGCCAACTGGATCAGAATGCGCTCGATTGGATCGCTTCGTTCCCCGCCACCATCGAACTGCCGCTCGAAGGCGACCTTTCGCTGCTCTGCTTTCACGGCTCGCCGACCTCGTTCAACGACTTTCTATTGCCAACCACGCCCGAGGACGAGTTTCAGCGACATCTTGCCCCCTATACGCCGCGCTTGCTCACGGGTGGGCACACGCATTTGCAGTTCATTCGGCGGGTGTACGGGAGCGATAGCTTCTTCTTCAACCCGGGCAGCGTGGGCCGCGTGTTCCGCTCCCGTGGGAGTGATGCGCCGGTACACTACGATCCCTGGGCCGAATACGCCATCCTGACCGTCGATTCGGGGCGCATCTCGCTCGACCTGCGGCGCATCCCCTACGATCACGCGGTGCTCGCCGAGCGTTCTCGGGCCAGTGGTCATCCGTATGTCGAGGAACTGATTGTGCAATAGCGAGAACGCGTTCAGAGACAGAGGAACATTCAGTATCGCCGATTGACCCAAGGAGTCCTATGCACAAATGGCGCACCTACACCGACGAACACCCGAACCACACAGTTGTGGGCAACCTTCAATGGCTTAAGAAGTTCCGTAGCCCACAACTGCGTAATTACCGAGATTTGTTTGTGTGGCTGCCCGCATCGTACTCGGAGGGCCAACGGCGCTACCCCGTCATCTACATGCACGATGGTCAGAATCTGTTCGACGAGGCGCTGAGCTACGCAGGCGAGTGGCGGGTCGATGAGACGATGACCGAACTCGGCACGCAGCACGAGGCGATTATCGTGGGCATCGCCAACGCGGGCCGCCACCGCCTCGACGAGTACAGCCCGTTTCGCGATACGCGTTTGGCGGCGGGAGGCGCGGGGGATGCGTACCTCGCGTTTCTGTGCGAGACGGTCAAGCCGATGATCGACCGCGAGTTTCGCACGCTGCCCGGGCGCGCGCATACGGGCCTGATCGGCTCGTCGATGGGCGGGTTGATCAGTTTGTACGCGCTGTTCCGTCGCCCCGAGACGTTCGGCTTCATCGGCGCGTTCAGCCCGTCGATCTGGTTTGCGGAGCACGCGATCCTTGAGTATGTGGCGGCAGCGCCGTTCGTGCCGAGCACCATCTATCTCGATATGGGCACGCACGAGGGCCGCGATGATACCGACGTTGATCCCGATACCGCTACAGCACCGAGCCGACACCTGCTCGATACGCGCCACATGCACAGTCTGCTCTTACAAAAGGGCTACCGCGACGAGGTAGACCTGCGCTACGTCGAGGACCACGGCGCCGGACATCACGAATCGGCGTGGGCGCGCCGCCTCCCCGAGGCGCTCCGCTTTCTGCTCTCACGTCCGAGCGCCTAATCACTCAGCTATTCATCTCCTCCGCTGAATGCAGTGGAGTTGTAAACCTTTTTGATTCTATCGCATTAGTGCGAATGCGATGGGTTTGCTTCCGCCTGCCTTAATTTCAGGAGAAACAGTATGCAACACACCATCTGCATCACCTGTGGCACACAATATCTTGTGGGAGACGAGGGCCGTAACGAGTGCCCGATCTGCCTCGATGAACGGCAATATGTGAACATCAACGGCCAGCAGTGGACCACGCTCGAAGAGCTACACTCCACGCACCGCAACGTCTTCACCAGCATCGAGCCATCGCTGACCACCATCCGCACAGAACCGACCTTCGCGATCGGCCAGCACGCCCAGCTCATTCAGACTAAGCATGGCAATGTGCTATGGGACTGCATCAGCTTCATCGATGATCGGACGGTTGAGGAGGTGCAGCGGCTCGGCGGCATCAGCGCGATCGCAATCTCGCACCCGCACTTCTACAGCTCGATGATCGAGTGGAGCCGCGCCTTCGATGCGCCGATCTACCTGCACGCCGATAACCGCGAGTGGGTGATGCGGCCCGATGAGCGCATCCAGTACTGGGAGGGCGAAACGCGCGAGATCGTGCCGGGCATCACGGCGATCCGCTGCGGGGGGCACTTCCCGGGCAGCAGCGTGCTGCATTGGGCGGAAGGCGCTGGAGGTAGAGGCGCGCTGTTCACTGGCGACACGATCTTCGTGGTGAACGATCGGCGTTATGTCACCTTTATGTACAGCTTCCCGAACTACATCCCGCTCAACGCCAAAGCCGTGCGCCGGATCGTCGCTGCCGTCGAGCCGTTCGCATTCGACCGCATCTATGGCGCGTGGACGAACAGCGTCGTCGCAGTCGATGCCAAGGCCGCCGTGCAGCGCTCGGCGGAGCGGTACATCGCTCACATTCAGGATACGTAGGATCGAGAAAGAAATGAGCAAGTGCGGCACGGAAGCGTGAGACTTGCTCAAAAGAGGCGATACCACCGCATCGCCCAGCCGCACCCATCAATGCGACTGGGCGATCGTTTTAATCCTCATCGAGCGGTTGGCGACCGGCGAAGCCACTTTCGAGTGAATGCCAAAATGCGACCTCAGGCTCGTCGTACTGCCAACACAAACAAACCTCAACACCGTTACGAAGCGTCGGGAAGTCGATCAACCCAGTCACTGGGTCTTTGAGGTCCACACCCAACGCCTGAATCGCCATCATAGCATTCTGCGAACGAATCAGGTCTACAGCGGCTTGTGTGAGAGGTGGTCCTCCGAGATCGACATGGGGATGGTCTTCGAGGATTTTGCTTACCTTGGCTTGCGAAGCGGTTAAGCGCCGCCATGCTTGGATCAACTGAGCAATGTGCGGACGTAACACCGGCAGCAGTGCGTTTGCTTCAGCGACCGTAAAATAACGAGACATGATCGCACCTCACGAAGATAGCAGAGGCCGTTGCCGCATTATAGCATACTGCTGCTGCCAAACGAAGCTTTCAAGCCAACAGATCGGCGATGAAGCGCAGATCGAGCGCTCGTCAACGAGCGCCGCCGAGCCGTGGGTCGCTTCGCCTCGCAGCAGAAGAGCGCTTGCCGTCTTGGGTGATGCTGAGCGCTGCGCGGGCGATGACTGAGCCTCACATCTCCTTGACACGTGATATGATGCCTCACGTAAGCGTTCTCTACCAGCAAAAGTCGTACTGTGCGATTAGCAACGTTATGAGCGGATTGCTTGCTCGGTTCTCTCCATAGCACGCTACTTCAATGCGTTTTATATCACTAACATCAGTTTTATGCAATACCTTGTCGCCCAACGTCGTAGCTACGAGCGTTTACCCAACAGTTACCACAAACATCACCTGCACCTTGTTCAATGCGACCCAGGCGATGGTTATGCACCAATATTTACGATACAAACAAGATTTGAATAGCGAATATGATGCATAGTGAGACCAAATTTAAACACGGGGAGTTACTAAAATACTATCTATTATTCGTTTTATACTATGACATCATGTTACGATTCCTTGAAACTTATCATCATACTAGGCTATAATAATGCACAGTTACTCGCCAACTATAACACTATGTCTACCTCTCCGTCGTTGTGTAGTTCGACGTGACTCAAGGCAGTTATCATGAGCTCCCGATTACGCTCCCCACTCGCAGGAATCGAGACACGTCTTCGTTGGTTATTGCCAGCGGATCTCTATGCAACCACGTGGGTAGATCCATCGCCTGCAGCGCTCACCCGTGTGTTTGAGCATCTGCGCTCACTGCAGCGCAATCTTCAGGATTATCTACCACGCCACGTCGTTTCGCAGGCCGTAGCAACCCAACAGGATACCGACTATTCTTGGCAGTCGGGGACGCTGATGTTCACGGATCTAGCCGGCTTCACGCCGTTGCTAGAGGCGAATATGGCGCTTGGGCGGGCGGGCGCAGCCACCCTGCACGAGATATTGAGCAGGTACTTCGCGACGATGATCGAGATCATCGGTATGTCGGGCGGGAATCTGCTCGAATTTACTGGCGACGCGATGCTCGCGATGTTCCCCGCCGATAAGCGCCGCAGCGACATCGGGCGGGCCATCCGCAGCGGCTTGCGCATGCAACGCGCGATGTCGCAGTTCGCCCAGATCGAGACGCCCCGTGGCGCGTTGAGCCTTGGCATGCGGATCGGCATTCACAGCGGGCGATTCCTCAGCGCCTCGATCGGCACACCGCGCCGGATGGAGTTTGTGCTGTTGGGTGGCGATGTACAGCGCACCAAACTGGCCGAAACGGCTGGCGAAGTGGGGCGCGTCTGTCTCACGTCGGAAGCACAGGCGCTTGCAGCCGACCAGTTCCGTTACCAGCCTGGGCGCGACGAGCATGTGCTGGTGGTGGATGATTTCAGCACCGAGGCGCTCGGTGAGTACGATATCGCACCCGCAGGGCGGCGCATGTCGCACCCGGTGCTGTTGGATCGCAGCGTGGAGGGCTTGGTCAGCGCGATCACGTCGGCGCTCGACATGACCGAGCCGCTGGCCAGCTACTTCCCACAGCCGATCCTGAACCTGCTGGTGGAGAGCGTCGCACAGCGCCAAGTGAAGCTCGAATTCCCGCCGCTGGCGGTCTTATTCGTGAACCTTGTCGGGCTGTCGCAAGCCGTGGATCAGGCCCAAGCCGAGGAGAAGCCCGAGATCGTCGCGGCGATCTCACGCTTGTTCGCGCTGATCAACGCGGCGGTCGAGGCGCGTGGCGGCGTGCTGAAGAACGTCACCTACGAACGCACCGGCTCCGATATTCTGATCTACTTTGGCGCGCCAACCGGCCATGTGGATGATGTGCACCGAGCCGCCGATGCCGCAATCAGCATTCGCGACACCATCATCGCGATGCCGCCGCTAAAGGTGAACGGCGGGCCGCTCCAGGTGACCTGTCAGATCGGCTTGACGTATGGGCCAGCGTTCGCCGCCGAGATCGGCGAGCCGCGCGGGAGGCGCGAGTTCAACGTGTTGGGCGATACCGTCAATACCGCCGCACGCCTGATGAGCCGCGCCGAGCCGAATACTATTCTCATTAGTGATGATGTGCGCCAGGCGATTGAGAATCGGTTTACCACAACAGCATATGGCACAATCGCGCTGAAGGGCAAGGCTGCGCCGTTGCTTTTGCACACGCTCGACGGTTTGCAGGAACCGATCACTCGTGATAAAACTCACAGCGGCCCGTTCCACGCATCGGAATCGCGGGGCAAGCGCCTCTAGGGACGCTAGGTTACAGGGAACATAGAGCACCAGCACGCGCTTGGTGATGGCATACAACCTCTTATTTGGTTCGACTAGGTGAGGAGCACCCGCATGTCGAAGATTATATCGGTTCACTCGTTCCGCGGTGGAACAGGCAAGTCGAATACGACAGCGAATCTTTCAGCATTACTAGCGCTCTCTGGTTTGCGCGTTGGTGTGATCGATACAGACCTCCAATCCCCCGGCATTCACGTACTGTTTGGCGTCGATGAGGAGTTGCTTTCGCCCTCCTTGAACGATTATCTGTGGGGCAAATGCGAGATCGAGGAGGCGGCGAAGGATGTGACCGACCTGCTCGGCGTCAAAGTGCCAGGGCAAGTTTTTCTGATTCCTGCCAGCATGAAGCCGGGCGAGATCACGCGGATCGTCAACCAGGGCTACGACCCAGGCTTGCTGAGCGATGGGTTTCATCGGTTGCTCGAACAACTCGAACTCGATGTGCTGCTCGTCGATACGCACCCTGGCCTGAACGAGGAGACGCTGCTCTCGATCGCTGTCTCCGATGCGCTCGCCATTATTATGCGCCCCGATAAGCAGGACTTCCAGGGCACTAGTGTCACGGTCGATGTGGCGCGACGGCTCGGGATCGAGCGCATGCTGCTGGTGGTGAACAAAGTTCCGACGACCTTCGACCTGACCGATGTGCATCAGCAGGTCGAGAAGCAGTACGAATGCACGGTCGCTGCGGTGCTGCCGCACTCCGACGAGCTTATGCTGCTCGCGAGTTCGGGCATTTTCACGCTGCAATACCCAGATCATCCCGTCACGCTGTCCTTAAAACGAGTGGCGCAAATGCTGATTGCCTAGCCGATCGTCGCCAGAGCGCCGTCAACGCGCTCCATACCCATTCGCCACGCACTTCAGCAAGAGCGGCGATGTCGAGGTTCTGCGCGAACGGGGCCTCGGCATCTACAGGCGACATTGCCGCGTCTATTGGCGTTTCCTTGTTGATGTGCTCGAAAGGCGCGCAGATACCGCCCCACGATGGTTGTCTTTCATCCGATCCTTATTACGTAAGAGTACACAAGACCATCCATGGTGCGATTGCTACATCAGGCCCTAAACATTCGCACTGGTGAGGGATGGCAGGTTTTCCTGCTGTGCCTGATCCATTTCATCGCGAATGGCGGAGTGATCTGGAGCCTCATTATCACTGAGGCTGCATTTCTTCAGTATATCGGCGTGACCTTCCTGCCGTGGGTGTTTGTTGCGAGCCCACTGCTCTCGATCACGGCGATCGCCGTGTACAGCGCATTCGCAGATCGGGTGTCCGAACGCAACCTGTTGATCGGAATCACGCTGGTGGCGGTGTTCGCCTTCGGCGGCGGCTACATGCTGTTTATGCTGGGCCAGCAGTTATGGGCCTTCGCGATCTGGTATCCGCTCACGCTCATCTTCATCGACATTTTCTTCACGCTGCATTGGGGCGCCTACGTCAACAGTTTTTACGATACGCAGGCCGCCAAGCGCATCTTCCCGATCGTCTCGGCGGCGGCGCGGATCGCGTCGATCGTGGCGGGTGCGACGGCCATCGCGTTCAATCGCTTCGATCCGGCGACCGGCATCCTGTTCTGGATCGGCCTGTTGCTGATGGTGGTGGCGTTGGCCTGGGCTATGCCGCATCTGCTCAAACAGCCACCCCCAACCAAGCGCGCCCCGACAACAGCCGCCTCCACGAACTCGGCCATCTCGTACATCGCCACCATCCGCGAGGGCTTCCAGTTCGTGCGGCAATCGCAATTCCTGCGCTGGATGGCGTTTGCGACGCTGAGCATCTCGATCTTGTTCGCCCTGCTCAGTTATCAGGCTGGCGCGGTGTTCCAGGCCGAACTGCAAACGGTTGATCGCATCTCGAGCGTGACGGGCATGCTCAACAGCTTGGGGAACCTGCTGATGTTCCCGCTGCTGTTGTTCGGCCTGAGCCGCATCATCGGACGGATCGGCGTGGGGAACGGCAGTCTGATCTTCCCATTCGGCACGTTGGCGATCAGTGGGGCGCTGATCGCCGCGCCGAACGTGACTACGGCGGGATTGGCGTATTTCGACCGCACAGCGTTTCGCGTCACCTTCCACGCCACCTTCGACAGCCTACTGTACAACGCGGTGCCGCTGCGGGTGAAGGGCCGCGCGCGGGCCTTCATCACTGGCCTGGTGGTGCCGCTGGGCACGCTGTTGGGAGGTCTGCTGCTGCTGGCGCTACCCAACCTGCCCGCCGAGTGGTGGTGGGCGCTGCCGAGCCTGATCGGCACGCTGGCGCTGGCCTATGTGGGCTGCGCCTGGATGGTGCGGCGCTACTACGCCCACGCGCTGCTGACGATGCTTGAGCAGGAGGATTACTCGTTTCTGCTGGAGCAGGACGCCTCGGTGGTGGCGATCGGCGATACGTACGCCATTTCGACACTGGAACAGCGCCTGAGCCAGCAGCATAGCCACGAACTGACCTTACTGACGGCCAAACTGCTGTTGCAAATCGGCGGGGCGGCGACTGCGCCTGCCATCGAGCGGGCGATCACGCAGGCGAGCGAATCGCGCACCCGTGCGGCGCTGCTCGAACTGTTGGTGGCAGCCGATCTGCGCAGCGAGAGCCTGCATCAACTCTACATCGACCAAGTGCGCGACGCCGACCCGCAGGTGCGGCGCGTGGCCTTGGCAGGGCTTGAACAGTTGCTCGGCTCGCAGGATGAGGGGTTCCTGGCGCTGGCGCTGGAGATGCTGAAGGACCCCGACGTGGCTGTGCGAGTACAGGTGCTGCCAGCGCTGGCCCGCTCCGGCGATTTCTTCTACCTCGCGCCGGCCATCCATATGCTGAACGACCTGCTCGAAAGCCCCGATGCGCAGCAGCGCTCTCAGGCGGTGTACGTGCTGGGGCAGTTCGAGGATGCGCGCGTCATTCGCAGCCTCACGCCCCACCTCGACGATCCCTCCGACGCCGTGCGCTTGCAGGTGCTTGAAGCGATCGCGCGCTTGTCCCAAACATCGACGGATCGCAAGACCCCGCCGCTCAGCCTGGAGCGGCTCGCCTCGCTGCTGCACGATCCAGTCGAGCGGGTGCGACAGATTTCGCTAATGTTGTTGCAGCACTACGCCTCGCCCCAAAGCTACAAATTGCTGATCGAGGCGCTCGGCGACGAGAGCGAATCGGTCCGTTCGACGGCGATCGACCTGTTGGCGCAGGTGGGCCGCCCCGTGCTGCCGTTCGTGTACGAGGCGCTGACGAACAGCACGTCGGGCGTGCACCGTATGGCGGTGGTGGTGCTGAGCCGCATCGACCCAATGGTGGCGCAATCGCTGGTCACTGGGCAGATCGAGCGTGATCTTGAGGCGTGTTACCGCTACCGCTGCTTCCTCCACGGCCTGCGCGACGCGAAATCGTGCGCGAGTATCGATGTGTTGCGGAGCGCGTTGAGCGAGCAGCAGCGCAGCCTGGTGCACGATATCTTCTTCGTGCTGGCGGGCGCTCACGATGCCCAAGCCGTGCGGGTGATCGCCGAGTCGTTCACCAGCACCGATGCGCGCATTCGGGCGAACGCCACCGAAGCGCTGGAATCACTCTCGTCGCCGCAGGTGGCCCGCCTGATCGCCACGCTGTTCGAGCCGGAGCGCGAACCAGCACTGCTCGCCATCGCCGCCGAGCGCTGGAAGATTCAGCCGAGCGATGTGCTGGGCACGATCAGCGATATGCAGCAGGCGGCGATCCCCGTCTGGCTGCGGGCGCTGGCCATCTTCGCGCTGGGAGAATTGGGCACGGAGCAGCAACCGCCGCCAGCGCCGCAGGAGCAACCCGCGCTAGGGGCGCGTCGTGGGCGCAAGAACGGCCTCGCTGCCCTCCAAGCGCTCTACGATGAGGCCACACCGCAGCCGCCAACCACCAACGGCGAAGCACCACCCGCGCCGACCGATCCGCGCTTGTTCGAACTGCTCGATGCTGCGGAGCGCGATGCGGAGGCGGAAGTTCGCCAAGCGGCAGAACTCGCGCGCCGCATGCTGAGCGGCCTGCGCATCGGCGAGCGCACCAACCAGGAGGAAATCCTCGTGTTATCGACAATTGAGAAAGTGTTGTTCCTCAAAGAAGTGCCGTTCTTCCAGGGCATGACGGTCGAGCAGTTGAAGGCGTTGGCGACGGTCTGCGAAGAAGGCATGTTCGAGGCGAATAGCCACATCTTCAGCCAGGGCGATCCGGGTGGGGCGCTGTACGTGGTGGTCAATGGGCGCGTGGCCCTAGAGCAGGAGCGGCGCAAAGGCTCGTTCGCCCGTCTGGCGACGTTGGCGGCCCACGCCTACTTCGGCGAGATGAACCTGTTCGACGATAGCCCGCGCTCGTTCTCGGCCATCGCGCTGCAGGACACGCTGACGCTGCGGCTGCGCCGCGAGCCGCTGATCGCCTTGGCGCGCCGCCAACCCGATCTATCGCTCGAATTGATCAACGTGCTAAGCCAGCGGCTGCGCGAGGCCAACGATCGGATCGCCGAGCTCACCCGCACCAAGCCGCGTGAGCTACACAAACTGTACGATCAGTTCGAGCACGATTGACACGAAAGCCAAACAATCGTGCAAAAGCGTTCGGTTTGAAACGGTGCCAGCAGATGTGTACAGTTGCATGACACATCAAACATCGTTGAAATGCTTGTGAAGGTATAGGTCGCTTTGAATCAGAAACGTACAATCTCGAATACCCAACGAATGCAATGCGTTGTCATCGGCGAGGGCACGCTTCCGTTGCAGTGCGCGGAGATGATCCTGAGCTACGGCCACGAATTGAGCGCAATCGTTTCACCAGATGCGCGACTTATACGCTGGGCCGAAGAGCGCAACATCCCCACTGCATCACATCCCAATGCGCTGCTAAGCCTCTTGGATGGGCAACCGTTCGATTATCTGTTTAGCATTGTCAACTACCAGATCCTCCCGCCCGAGGTGCTGGCGGCGCCCCGTGGCTGGGCGATCAACTACCACGACGCGCCGCTGCCCCGCTACGCTGGCAGTTACGCCACATCGTGGGCACTGATGCATCAGGAACGGAACTACGCGGTCTCGTGGCACCTAATGAGCGCGCAGGTCGATGCTGGCGCGATCCTGGTGCAGTACCCCGTTGAGATCGCTCCCGACGAGCGCGCCCTGACGCTCAACGCGAAGTGCTACGACGCGGCGCTGCGCTCCTTCGCGCTGCTGCTCTCCGACCTCGCGACGGGCCGCGCGCAGCCGCAACCGCAGCAATTGTCCGAACGCACCTTCTTCGCGCGGCGGCAGCGGCCACCGAATATGGCGATCTGCGATTGGCGACAGGATGCCGAGATCACCTTCGCCATGGTGCGCGCGCTGCAGTTCGGGCCGTATCCGAACGGCTTGGGATTGCCGAAACTCGTCATCGGCCAGGCGCTCTGGCTGTTCGATTCGATGATCGTGAGCGCGGCGCACTCGCAGGATGCCCCCGGCACTGTGGTCGCCTACGACGACAACAGCCTGACCATCGCGACCGCCACCGCCGATATCGTGGTCTGCGGCCTGCGCACCATCACAGGCGAACCAACCCCAGTCGTCGCGCTGGTCGAGCAGGGCTTGATCACCCTTGGCGAGCCGTTGGACAGCTTCCCCGACGCGCTCGTGCAGCAGATGACCGAGCAAGCCACCAAGTGGAGCAGCGACGAGCCGTTCTGGGTCACGCAATTGTCCGGCATCCAGCCCGCTACCCTTCCAGGGATTCAGCAGAGCACCGCTGTTCAGACTGCCTACCAACGGGCGGATGTTCCACTGCCCTCCGCCGTTCGGGCGCATCTGGAAGCGCTCGAAGCTGGGCAGCGCGCCAACTGGCTGATCGCAGCGTTCGCGCTGTACGTGGCGCGCCTGAACGATGCCTCCGACATTGCGCTTGGCCTGTGGGATGCCCAACGGACCGCGCAGATCGGTGATTCGGCGCCGCTGTTCGAGAGCGTTGTGCCGTTGCGCTGCGCGTTCGATACACTGCAGGATGCCGAGCCTCAATTCGCCATTACGCTCGCGCATATCGAGCGCGTCCGGCGTGCGGCGAGTTATCCGCGCGAGATCGCACTGCGCTACCCAACCATCGGCAGCACACCGCACTGGCCGATCGTGATCGCCGTGGGAGAGGCCGATAGCGCAGCGGCGGCGCACGAATCCGCAGCCGCGCTGGTCTTTCACGTCTCGCCCCAGGCGGATGCGTGTTGGCTCACCTTCGATCCACAGCAGATCGAAGAGGCCCAGGTGCCGCGGATCGCCAATCAGTTGGCGGTGCTGTTCGGGGCGCTGCTCGACGAGCCACACACACCCATCGCGCACTTGCCCCTGCTGACGGCAGCCGAGCGCCAGTTTTTACTGGGTGAGCTCAACCGCACGGCGGCGCCGTTCCCGCAGGATCAGTGCATCCACGAATTGTTCGCTGCCCAGGTGGCCCGCACGCCGGATCTGGTGGCGCTGGTGGCCAACGATCCCCACGGCAACGTGGTGACGCTCACGTACCGCGAACTGGAGGCCCGCGCGAATCGGTTGGCGCATCTGCTCCAGCAACACGGCGTCACCAACGAAACACTGGTCGGCGTGATGATGGAGCGCTCGGTGGATCTGGTCGTGAGCCTGCTGGCGATCCTGAAAGCGGGCGGGGCGTACGTGCCGATCGACCCAGCCTACCCCGACGAGCGCATCGAGGTGATGCTGGAGGATGCCCGCGCAACGGTGGTGCTGACCGAGCCGCACTTGGCCCAGCGCTTGGGCGGCACGACGGCGCAGATTCTAAACTTCGATGCGCAGTTGCGCGCCACGCTGGAGGCGCAGCCGAGCGACCCGCCAATCAGTGGGGCAACCGCCGAGCACCTGGCGTATGTGCTGTTCACCTCCGGCTCGACGGGGCGGCCAAAGGGCGTCATGATCGAGCACCGCAGCGTGGCCGCGCTGATCGGCTGGGCGCAGAGCGTCTATTCGCCCGCCGAATTAGCGGGAGTGCTATTCGCCACGTCGATCTGCTTCGATCTCTCGATCTTTGAGCTGTTTGTGCCGCTAAGCAGCGGTGGCACTGTCTTGCTGGTCGAGAACGCACTCGAACTGCCGAACCTGCGCACACCCATTGCGGTGACGCTGCTCAACACGGTGCCATCGGTGATCGCCGAACTGCTGCGGGCCGAGGCCATCCCACCCACGGTGCGCACGCTGAACCTGGCGGGCGAGCCGTTATCCACGGCGCTAGTGCAGCAGTTGTACGCCGTGCCGACGATCGAACGCGTCTACGACCTGTACGGCCCCTCAGAGGACACCACCTACTCGACCTACGCCCTGCGGCGCGCCGACGGTCCCGCCACTATCGGGCGGCCCGTGGCCAACACGCATGTCTACCTGCTCGATGCGCATTTGCAGCCCGTGCCGCTCGGCATGCCCGGCGAACTGTACCTCAGCGGCGCGGGACTGGCGCGCGGCTACCTGCACCGCCCCGATCTCACGGCGGAGCGCTTCGTGCCGAACCCGTTCAGCGCCTACAGCGACCAACCCACTCCGCCGAGCCGCATGTATCGCACTGGCGATCTGGCCCGTTACGCCGCCGACGGCTCGCTGGAATTTCTCGGTCGCATCGATCATCAGGTGAAGATTCGCGGCTTTCGGATCGAGTTGGGCGAGATCGAGGCGACCATCCGCCTGCATCCCGCCGTCGCCGATGCGGTGGTCGTGGCGAGCGACGGGTCGGACAACAGCAAGCAGTTGGTGGCCTACGTGGCGCTCAACAACGACGTGAAGGACAGCAGCGCGGCCATCCGCGAACAAACGCTCGACGCGATCGGCAATCTCATCCGCGAGCGCCTGCCCGCCTACATGATGCCCGCTCAGTTCGTGGTGCTTGAGCAGTTGCCGCGCCTGCCGAACGGCAAGCTGAATCGCAAGGCGCTACCCAAGCCCGAGCGGATCAGCGCGCAGCACGGCAACACCTACGTCGCCCCGCGCGACCATGTGGAGACGCTGCTGGTAAACATCTGGCAGCAAGCGCTCGGCGTCGAGCACATCGGCGTGTACGACAACTTCTTCGCATTGGGCGGCGATTCGATCATCGCCATTCAGATTATTGCCCGCGCCAGCCAAGTCGGCCTGCGCCTGGCAGCTCGCCAACTGTTCCAGCATCAGACCATCGCGGCGCTGGCCGCCGTCACGGGCCAAGTGGCCACGGCGCGAGCCGAGCAGGAGCAGTTGGTGGGTGATGTGCCGCTCACGCCGATCCAACGATGGTTCTTCGAGCACGAACTGCCCGAGCGGCACCACTGGAACCAGGCGATGCTGTTCGAGCTACTGGAGCCCTGCGACAGCATGCTACTGGGCTGGGCCTGTGAACAACTGGTGCATCATCACGATGCGCTGCGGCTGCGTTTTGTTGAAGATTCGCAGGGCTGGCGGCAATTCTATGCAGCGTCGAGCGAGGCGGTGCTGGTGCAGCGTGTCGATCTGTCGGTGCTCGCGCCCGAAGCGCAGCCGCAGGCCATGCGCGAAGCGATGGAGGCCGCGCAGTCCAGCCTGCACCTCGAATTTGGCCCGTTGCTGCGGGTGGTGTGGTTCGATCGGGGCGCGGATGTCAACGGCCTCCTGTTCATCGCCATTCACCACCTTGCGGTCGATGGCGTCTCGTGGCGGATCTTGAGCGAGGATTTGGGGCGGCTCCTGCGCGATCGCTCGCCGCTGCCGCCGAAGACAAGTTCGTTCCGCGCCTGGTCGAACGCGCTGCTGCGGCATATGGAGGGCGGCCAGCGCCTCGCGGAGCTCGACTACTGGCTGCGCATCGGCGAGACACCCATGGTGCCGATGCCGCTCGATTTCGCCGCGCCACCCGAGGCGAACACCGAGGATACCGCGCAGATGGTGATCGCAGCGCTGGATCGGGCGGAGACGCAGGCGCTGCTGCAGGATGTGCTGGCGTTGCTGCACGTGCAGATCAACGACGCGCTGCTGACGGCGCTGACGGTGGCCTGGTCGAATTGGACGGGTCAATCAACTGTGCTGCTGGAGCTCGAAGGGCACGGTCGCGAGGATATCGACGATCAACTCGATCTCTCGCGCACGGTCGGCTGGTTCACGGCGATCTTCCCCGTCGCACTGCGCATCGACCCGGCAGCCGATCTGATGACGAACGTGCAGGCGATTCGGGCGCAGTTGGCGGCGGTGCCGCAGCGGGGCATCGGCTACGGCCTGCTGCGCTACTTGGGCGGGCCGCAGGTGGCCGAGCAACTGCGTGCGCTTCCACAAGCCGAGATCAGCTTCAACTACCTCGGTCAGTTCGATCAGGGAGCGCAGGCCGAGCGTGGGCTGCGCTTCGTGCATGGCGATGTCGGGCCACTGCACAGCCCAAAGGGATTGCGCTTCCATCGCTTGGAGATCACGGGCCGCGTGATCGATGGCCGCTTGCAGTTCGAGTGGGTGTACAGCGATCGGTTGCACGCTCGCCATACCATCGAGCGCTTGGCACACGACTTTATGGCTGTGCTGCGCCTGCTGATCAGTTCGAGCGATGTGCTTGAGAGTCGGCGGCAGATCCCTCACGCGCCACCCCAACCGACGAGCGCCATCGAGGCGATCGGTCGGGCGACACCCGCGCAACAGGCGCTCTGGGCTGCGCTGTGCGGCATACCCACGACGCAGGCGTACCGCGTGCTGTGGCACGGCATGCTGCGCGGCGAGGTGGACAGCGAGCGGTTGCGCGAGGCGTGGCAGACAATGGTCGTGCGGCACGCGGCGTTGCGCACCACCTTCGCGGAGCAACCCGATGGCACTCTACAACAGATCGTGCATCGGCAGGGCGACGTGCCGTGGGTGCCACTCGATTGGCGCGCTCTGCCCGCCGAGGAACAGCAGCGCCAACTGCAGCGCCTCATCCACGATGATCGGCTGCAGGGCTACGATCTCACGCATGGGCCGCTGCTGCGGGTGATGCTGGTGCGCTTGGCGGAGGAGCAGTGGTGGATGGGCGTGGGCTTCCATCACCTGATTTTGGATGGCTGGTCGATGGGCTTGCTGATGCGGGATCTGCTGGCACAGTACGATACACAGCCACAGGAATCGCCCGCAGTAAGCGTGCTGCCGTACACAGAGTGGTGCGAGCGCCAAGACACGACGGAGGCGCGTGCGTTCTGGCGGCGCATGCTGCAGGATGCCACACCCACACGGGTGGCGCACAACGCGCAAGGTGAGCCATCCTACCACGAGCAACAGCGCCAACTCTCGGCGGCAACCACACAGGAGTTGCGGCAATTCGCCCAGCAGAGCCATATCACGCTGAACACGCTCGTTCAGGGCGCGGTTGCGCTGTTGCTGCACCAACTCACGCGCCGCCACGACGTTGTGCTGGGCGTGACGCAGGCGGGGCGGCCCGCAGAGTACGCGGGGGCCGAAGCAATGGTGGGCATGTTGGCGAACACGCTGCCGTTGCGCGTCTCGCTCGCTGGCGAGCAACCATTGGCGGCGTGGCTGCGCGAACTACAGTTGCTGCAATCCGAAATCGCGCAATATTCGTTCGTTAGCGCCGAACAAGTGCACGAATGGGCCAATGGAGAGCCACAAGTGCCCTTATTCGATACGATTGTGCGCTTTCAAAACTACCCATTGCAGCAAAGTATGTGGAAACGCAAACAATTCCAGATACATACTATCGAATGGGTCGATCATTGGCATTATCCCCTCTGTTTTATCGTTGTGCCAGGAGAAACATTGTCGCTGAGCATCACATATGATCGGAGGAGTTTCAATGATCTACAGATCAATACGATTTTCGATCGTTTTCTCAGTATTCTTAGCACTTTTTCTATCCACAATGGAAAATCGATACGAGAAGTGCTAGAATTAATTGATATGGTGGGAGTATAAACACCCACACAACGATATACATTTTGATGCAGTCTGCCTGCGATGAAATCGCATAATCCAAACCAGTTCGCAAATTCATCTCGTAAACGTGGTTAGTGGTTACGATTGGGAGCGTTTTGTATGCTGCGGACCGTGACGTTACGTCTGTGGATATATGTACTGTTGAGTGCGTGGCTTCTGGGCAGTTGCGGCACAGCGGAGCCACAACCGCAGGCTGTTCTGGAGCCAACAGAAGTGCCGACGCCAACATCGGAGCGTGGTACGGGCGATACGTTGCGCATGATCTTGTGGCAATCGCCGACCACTCTCAATCCCTACCTCTCCACGGCGGTGAAGGATTGGGTGGCGGCGCGGATCACGTTGGAACCACTGGCGAGTTTTGATCAGGATAACGTGACCTTGGTGCCGTTCTTGGCCGCCGAGATCCCGAGCCTTGAGAATGGTGGCATCTCAGCCGACTGGCGTTCGGTGACATGGCGCCTCAAGCCTGGTATTCGCTGGTCGGATGGAGAACCGCTGACGGCGGAGGATGTGCGCTACACCTACGAGTACATTAAAACATCGGCGACAAGCTTCAAAAACGCCTACGACGCGGTGGCCGATGTGGTGGTGCTCGATGAGTTGACGGTGCGGGTGGAGTTCGCCGAGCCGACTGCGGCTTGGTCGCTGCCATTTGTCGGATCGCAAGGGATGATCCTGCCCCGCCATGCGATGAGTAAGTACAACACCACAGATCCGAACAAGATCCGCAGCCTGCCGGGCACGGGGCCGTACTACGTGGTGAGCTTCGAGCCAGAGGATCAACTGTTCATTAACAACGAGCTCATCGAAACCTATAAGATCGTCTATGAGCCGAATCCGTACTTCCGCGAGGAGGATAAGCCCTTCTTCCGACGGGTTGAGATACAGGGTGGCGCCGATGCTGGCGTGGCGGCCCGTGCTGTGCTGCAGAACGCGATAGCCGATTACGCCTGGAATACACAGATTGATAGCACCGAGCTCGAAAAGCTGAAGGCAAAAGGCAAGGGACAGGTGTTGGCGAACCTTGGCTCGAATGTGGAGCGCTTGATCTTGAACCGCACCGATCCCAATCCTCTCACGAGCGATGGCGAGCGGTCGAGCGTGAAGAACCCGCACCCGTTCTTGAGCGACCTGCGCGTGCGTCAAGCGCTCTCCTACGCCATCGACCGCAACAAGATCGTGAAATCATTATACCCCGAGAGCAAGGTCGCAACGAACATTTTGGTGGCCCCCGACTATTACGTCTCACCTAATACCAGTTATGCCAACGACTTAGTTAAGGCGCGGGCGCTACTCGATGAGGCCGGTTGGATCGATACGGATGGCGATGGCATCCGCGACAAAGACGGCATCCCGATGAAGGTACAGGTGAATACCACGCTGAACCCAGTACGTAGCCAAACGCTGGATATGGTCAAAGAATCGTTCGCGCAGATCGGTGTGGAGTTGAGCGTGAACTCGATCGAGGTCAGCAAATTCACCAGTACCGACCCGAACGAAACCGACTCGTGGACACACTTCTACGCCGATATGCAGCTGTTTTTCCACGGCAACCAAAGCCCCGATCCCGGCGAGTATATGGGATGGTGGACGAGCGAGCAAATCCCGCAGAAGGCGAATGGATGGACCGGTTTTAACTTCCAACGTTGGAATAGCCCACGCTACGACCAACTGTACAAGCAATCGTTGCGCGAGATCGATCCAGAGCGGCGACGCCAATTGTTCATTCAGATGAACGATCTGATCATCAATGATGTGGTGCTCATTCCCTTGGTGCACCGCGCACAACTCTCCGCTGTAAGCAACACGTTGGAGGGTGTGCGCCTCACCCCATGGGACGCCGATACCTGGAATATTAAAGACTGGAGGCGTTCGCGATGACAACACCCACATTGCCGTCAGACTCGCGAGGCCAGAGTTTGCCGATACGTTTCCTGAGTCGCTTGAGCATCGGCAATAAGTTGAGGATGGGGTTCGGAATCCTCGTGTTGCTCACCGTCGCAATGATCGTGCTGAGCGTGTTGGGCGGCAATAGTGCGACGCGCGAGATCAACCGCACCAATACGGTGCGCGCCCCGATCGCCCTGACAGCGGCCAGTGCCCACGCGAGTTTGCTCCGCATGATTAGCGATGTGCGGGGCTACCTAGCACTGGGCGACAAAAGTCTGCGCGACGATTATCTCGCGGCGGAACGCGATTTCACGCAATATTTGGAGAAACTCGAAGGGTTGTCGCGCGACACCAACACGCCGATCGAAGGGCTTGCCGAGCTACGGCAGGAATATGTGCAATGGCAGGAGATCACACCACGCCTGTTCGATCTGCACGATGATCAGTTGCAGCGCGAACCTGCCCTCAACAAACTGATCAAGGAAGGCAGCCCGCTGATCGCCGAAATCACGAAGCTTACGAAACAGTTGATTGAAGCTCGCATGGAGAGCGAACAGGATGCTAAGGGCATAGAACTGATCCAGGCTCTGACCTCGTTCCAAGGCTCGTTCACGTCGATGGTATCGGGGTTGCGCGGCTGGGTCACGACACAGCGCACGGCCTTCTACACCGAATACGTCTCGAATCAAATCGTCAACGAAGAGGCGTGGCAGAAGTTGAATCAAGCACGGACCAGCATGACATCCGAGCAGCAGGATTTACTCATAGAGATCAAGAAGAATCGCCAGCAGTTGATACCACTGGCCGACGATATCATCAGCTTGGCGGCAGGCGAGCATGTGCGCGAGGACCTCTACCTGTTCCGCGAGGAGGCTCTGCCTCCCGCCGAGCGCATGCTGGCGACACTGAGCACGATCACAAGCGAGCAGCAGAATCTGTTGGCGAGCGATTTGGCGCAGGGCAGCGCGGACCTCTTGCTGGCGCGGCGCCAAGTGTTGTTCGCGGGTGTGATTATCGCGATGATGGCGTTCGGGCTCGCGTTCCTGTTCGGTGGCATGATCGTCGGCCCGATCCGGCGGTTGACGCGCGTAGCCGAGCAGATCGGCGCGGGCGATCTTGATCTCGAGGCACGGGTGGAATCGCAAGACGAGATCGGCCAGTTGGCGACGACGTTCAACGGCATGACTTCGCAGTTGCGCCAGACCTTGAACCAAGTGCGCACCGAGAAGAAGCGCGCCGACGACCTGCTCGATGTGGTGATCCCGATCGGCGCGGCGTTCTCGTCGGAGAAGGACTTCAACCGATTGCTCGAGAAGATCGTGTTGGCAGCCAAGGATTTCTGCGGTGCGAGTGCGGGGGCACTATTCCTGCGTACCGATGATGCAGCGCTGAAGTATATGATTGTGCGCAACGATGTACGTGATGCAGCGTTCGGCGGCACCAGCGGTAATCCCATTCCCTTCCCGCCCGTGCCACTGTACGATCCGCAGACGAGTGTGCCGAATATGCGCCACCCAGCGGCCTACGCGGCGCTCACCGGCAAATCGGTAAACATTGCGAACAGCGACGCCGCGCCGGAGTTCGATGTGCGGGTGCCGCTCGATTTCGATGGCAACGTGGAACCGATCTCGCTGCTGCTGATCCCGCTGAAGAACAGCCGTGGCGAAGTGGCGGGTGTGCTGGAGTTACTCGACGCACGCGATCGCACAACCCACACAGTCATCCCATTCGATGCCAATCTGCAGCGGTTGACCGAATCGTTCTCGCTATTGGCGAGCGCGGCCCTAGAGGCCTACACTCGCGAGCAGAATCTGCGGCAGGAGATCCGACAGTTGCGCATCGAGATCGACGAGGTCAAGCGCAAGCAGCAGGTGGAAGCGATCGTCGAGACGGATTTCTTCCAGAACCTGCGCACAAAGGCGCTCGCTATGCGGCAACGCAATCGGAACGAAGGGCAGCAGCAGCCCGAGAAAGAATCGGCTGTCTCGCTAGCGGCGAAGGCGCAATCGGATGAACAACCATCCGAATAGGACGAACGGGTGATCGAGGCGTGAAGTGTTGGCGTTTCTTCAAGGAGTTGCTATGTTCGAGCAACTGTTGAGCGACATTGCCGAGCGGCCAGTTGTTCAAGGCATTAGTATCATCGAACTACTCGATCTGCCCGCGCCGTTAGGCGCTCTGCTGCGCCGTATGATGCGTGTTGGCCCATTTCCGAATCGCCAACTTGCGGAAGCGTTGGAGATCTCCGATGAGCAAGCCGTGCAAGTTGGGCGATTGTTGGTGGATAAAGGGATTTTGCTCATCGATTCAGACGAAGGTGGGTTTCCGACCTATCGCGTCTATTTGGCTCCGGCGCGCCGTAAGGTGGCTCCGCGCAACCCGTTACTCTCGTTCGATGAGGAAAACTGAGGCGCTCGTTTGGTGGCGCTTGGGGGTGTCGTATGGCGAGCATAGTCGCGTTTCAATCGTTCCGACGAGGCACGGGTAAATCGCTGTTGACGGCGAATATCGGTGCGCTGCAGGCGCAGGCGGGGCGACGCGTGGGGTTGATCGATGCCGATTTTCCGGCACCAACGCTCCATTTGCATTGTGGTTTCGAGGATTTATCGGCTGGCCGCACGCTGAACGACTATTTGCTTGGTCGTTGCGACATCGAGCAGACAGTGTACGATGTTTCGGCGCTAGTGGGCGATGAGAGCGGCGGTCAACTGTTCCTAGTGCCGGCGAGCACCGATCTCCACGAGATCTCGCATATGCTGCGCAAGGGCTACGATCTGCGCCTGCTCGATGAGGGCTTCCAAACGCTGATCGAAGTGCTCAACCTCGATATGCTGATCATCGATATGTTCGCTGGTCTGCACGAGGAAGCGCTGATGCTGATGGCGTTGGTCGATGTGTTGGCCCTGGTGTTGCGCCATGATCAACAGGATTATCAGGGCACAGCGGTGATGGTGGATGTCGCGCATCGCTTGGGTGTGCCGCGCGTGGTGCTGATCGCCAATCAGGAGCCGCCGAGTTTCGACTTGGAGGCGGTGCGCTCGCACGTCGAGCAGAGCTATCACTGCGAGGTCGCGGGCGTGTTGCCGCATGACATCACGCTCCTGCACGACTCGAATCAGATGTTCGCGGTGCGCCACCCCGAGCATCCGTTGATTCAGCCGTTGCGCGAGATCGCGGCGGCGGTGGCGAATTAGCCGATGACAACAAGGTTTGACGTTTATTGTGGCGTTGATGCGCTGTACTACGCAACACATCGACGCCACTTTTTCATGCAGATTCTGGTATCGCTTGAAGCGCGATAGGGTGCTGTATCTCTAGCGGCGGCGCTCGCTCATCACACCGCGCAGCATAAAGAGCAGGTTGGCGGGGCGCTCCGCAAGGCGGCGCATCAGGTACGGGTACCACTCGCTGCCGTAGGGCACGTAGATCCGCACGCGATAGCCCTGCCGCACCAACTCCTCCTGCAGATCGCGACGAATGCCGTAGAGCATCTGGAACTCGAACTTATCGAGCGGGATGCCCTCGCGGCTCGCGAACTCCTTGGTGGCCTCGATCATCCGCACATCGTGAGTGGCGATGCCCGGGTAAGTGCCCTCACTCAGGAGCAACTGCATCAGTCTGATGTAGTTGTTGTCGGTGTCGGCCTTCTTGGCGAAGGCAACCGAATCCGGCTCGTTGTACGCGCCCTTGCAAAGCCGCACGCGCGCACCGAGCTTATTGAGGGCACGAATATCATCTTCGCTTCGGTAGAGATACGCCTGAATCACTACGCCGACGTTTTTGTACCGCTCAAACAGCTCCCGAAACACCTTGAGCGTGACATCGGTATAGGCCGAACTCTCCATATCGATGCGCACGAAATTGTTGAACTGGGCCGCCTGTGCGAGCAGATACGAGAGATTGCGCATACAAAGCTCGTGATCCACATCGAGGCCCAGTTGGGTGAGCTTGAGCGACACATTGGCATCGGCCTGCTGACGCTCGATCGCGTGCAGAATACCGATGTACTGCTGTGCTGCGCTGTTGGCTGCGGCGACGCTATTGACCGCCTCACCCAGATAATCGAGCGTCGCGCTGAGATTCGCCTGATTGAGACGCTGTATCGTGCTCATCGCATCGGCCAGCGTCTCACCCGCCACAAAGCGCCGCACCAACGGCTGCGCCAACGAGCCGCTGAGCAAACGCTTGAGTTGTGGCTGATTCGCCAGATACAGGAGTGAACTACGAAGCATAGGTGTATCCTTACGTTCTATCGTTAGCCGCGCCCGGAATACGAGTTGTTGGCGAACGTCGTTGGCGCGTGCGTGCGCCAATCGCGCCGGGAATCACATAATCGCGCAGCACCATCGTGAAAGCACGACTGCGGCGCGATACCGACCGTAGCGACGATGCTCAAGGGAGTGTTTGGCATAAGGTGGCTGCTGCGCAATTGAGGGTGAACGAGCGTTGTTGGTTGCGGCAACAGGGCATACGCGTTCTGTTGCTACGGAAGCGTGATCAACGCCAACGTTAGGATAGATTGGCGCTAGGTTGTTCAATTGCTGCGTTTAGTATAGCATGAGAGATGCGATGTCCCTTGTTACACGCCATTAACCCACAGTTACAATACGCAACTTGAAGCATTGCACGTTTTGCCGCACCAATACGCCTATCAAGCACGCTTCTGACTGTTTGATGATGGAGATGGGCGAATATACCGATCTAACCAGTCGTAAGATGTAAAAAGACGCGAGATGGCATCATCCCGCGTCGCTGGTTGATCTATGTCTTTGGCCGAATACGATTAAGACAGACTTCGTACAAAATCGTAGAGCGCGCCAGGTTTCAGGATATCGTCGGAGGAGTGTTGATCCTTCACATCGCAAAGGGTCGAGCCACACGATGGGCAAATTGGTTCGCTAGCCGCCACAACCACATGCCGTTCCCCAAAACGGTCGGTCAGATGCCACAATGGCGCATGTTGTTGCGAAGGTTGTACGAGCCAAAAATCCACCACACAGTCTGGGTGTGGACAGAAACGGTATTCCCATTCCATAGGACTATTCTCCAGATGTTCGCCGAAGGCCGCCTTCGAGCGAATATCATAAGTATTGATTGTCGTTAGCAAGGTGCTCATTCGACAACCGTCATGTGAATACGTATTGCAGTATTCAAGCCATAACTCGTTGTGATTGCTGCATATTGCGAAGCGATTTGCAAGACAACAGCAAAAAGCCGATCTTCAATGATCGACGAATGGCATCTTGACCATAGTTACATATTCACTTAGAACATAACGGAGAGCAACAACAGACGCCTTTGATGTGTTGAAGCGCCGCGTTCTTGTTCGCACTTACCCAACGATACGGTTCTGTGCGTACGATATATTAACTAATGTTGCTACTAGCTAAATGGTAAATGCGGCAAGTGAGCGTTTCTGCTCAGTGAGCCGCAACAGACAGTTGATAAGGGCAGCCAGATACCACAAACGCGCTTCCAGATGACTTGTGACCCGA
>Ga0207874_1000414_pt1 | contig 63072 bp, 51 predicted proteins | sample HigsolmetaAR201D_FD_184833 | JGI IMG/M metagenome (GOLD analysis project Ga0207874, IMG submission 184833) | Ionic liquid and high solid enriched microbial communities from the Joint BioEnergy Institute, USA - AR20-1-D (SPAdes) (version 2) ...
CCTGGCGCAAAGCCTGGAGTGTGCGCCAGCAGTGTCGCCAAACAGAGGCACGACTGGCTGAAGCGACCGTCGCCTCAACTGCCTGACAACTCATGCGCGCACCCGTGATGCAGCCTGACCGTAAGGTCGTGGCCGGTGGTAACTTCACCTCTTATAACAGCATTACAGCCAACCGTATTGCGCGGTTGAATAGCGATGGCACGCTCGATAGCTCATTTGTTATTGGGAGTGGCTTTGACAGTCCTATCCGAGCTATGGCGATACAGCCGGATGGTAAGATCTTGGTTGGTGGTGGCTTTACCAGCTACAACGGTAGTGCGGCCATCCGTATTGCACGGTTAAACAGCGATGGCACGTTCGATACCACCTTTACGACTGGGAGCGGCTTTAGCAATACTGTCTGGTCCCTGGCGGTGCAGCCGGATGGTAGAATCTTGGTTGGCGGTGATTTCTTAACCTACAACGGCAGCACGGTCAACCGCATTGTGCGGTTGAACAGTGATGGCACGCACGATACTTCCTTTACGTCTGGCACTAGCTTTAGCAATACTGTCTGGACACTGGCACTACAGCCAGATGGTAAGATCCTGGCTGGTGGTCTTTTTACTACCTACAACGGCAGTACGGTCAACCGCATCGCGCGGCTGAACAGCGATGGCACGCGCGATAGCTCCTTTATCAGTGGGAGCGGCTTTAATGGTAATGTCTATACCTTGGCCCTGCAGCCGGATGGCAAGATTCTGGTTGGTGGTGCCTTCGATACTTACAATGGTGGTTCGGTATCGCGTATTGCGCGGCTGAATAGCGATGGCTCGCTTGATAGCACCTTTACAAGTGGAACTGGTTTCGATAATGCTGTCAACGCCTTGGCACGACAGCCAGATGGCAAGATTCTGGTTGGTGGTCTTTTCACTACCTACAACGGCAGCATAGCTAACCGTATCGTGCGGTTGAACAGCGATGGCACGCTCGATACCACTTTTACGAGCGGCACTGGTTTCAATGAGAGCGTCAACGCCTTGGCACTACAGCCGGATGGCAATATTGTGGTCGGTGGCCACTTCACCAACTACAATGGCCGCTTGATCGTACGCATTGCACGGCTACAGGGCGATCTCATCGTCAATTGGGCGGCGGGCGAAAGCGGCAGCAAGACGATCGAATTGCCGATTGAGGATGATCTGCTGGTCGAAGGTGATGAGACGGTGACATTGGGCCTGACAGCGTTGAATGGCGCATCGCTGGGCGCGCCGAACACGCATACCCTCACGATTATCGATAATGACTTCGCGCCGACCGCCACACCAACACCAACCAGCACGTCAACCGCAACGCCAACAAGCACGGCGACGAATACACCAGTGCCGCCAACCGCAACGCCAACCAGCACATCAACCAGCACGTCAATCGCAACGCCAACAAGCACGGCGACGAATACACCAGTGCCACTAACAGCAACGCCAACCAGCACATCAACCGCAACGCCAACAAGCACGGCGACGAATACACCAGTGCCACTAACAGCAACGCCAACAGCAACGGCAACTGCGACGGCAACCAGCACACCGACACAAACACCGACAAGTACGGCAACGAATACACCAGTGCCGCCAACCGCCACGCCAACCAGCACGGCGACAAGCACGCCAACGAGTACGTCAACCGCAACGCCAACAAGCACGGCAACGAATACACCAGTGCCGCCAAGTGCAACGGCGACAAGTACGGCAACTGCGACGGCAACCAGCACACCGACACAAACACCGACAAGCACGGCAACGAATACACCAGTGCCACTAACAGCAACGCCAACCAGCACGGCGACCGCGACAGCGACACAAACGGCAACGGCGACGAGCACGCCAACGAGCACGGCGACGAATACACCAGTGCCGCCAAGTGCGACGCCAACATCAACGGCGACAGCGACGGCAACCAGCACGCCAACACAGACACCGACAAGCACGGCAACGAATACACCAGTGCCGCCAACCGCAACGCCAACCAGCACATCAACCGCAACGCCAACAAGCACGGCGACGAATACACCAGTGCCGCCAAGTGCAACGGCGACAAGCACAGCGACGTCAACGCCGACAGCAACAGCGACAGCGACGGCAACCAGCACATCGACACAAACGCCAACATCGACAGCAACAGCAACAGCGACGGCGACAAGCACGCCGACAGCAACGCCGATTAGGCCAACATCCCAACGATTGTTCCTGCCGATGATGACGGGGGGCGGAGCGCCAGATCTGGTTGCGAGTATCAGCATCAGCCCGGACAAGCGCACCTTTACGGCGGGTGAACCTGTCACCATCTTAGTGACGATCACCAACCGAGGTAACTTGCCGGCCCAGCCGTTCTGGGTCGATCTCTCCATCAACCCATCGAGTCCGCCAACGGCTGCGAACCAGATTTGGAATACGCGCTGTGGTCTGACGCCGTGCTTCGGTATGGCCTGGAAGGTAGAGAGCGCGCTAGCACCAGGGCAGAGCATCACGCTCTCGTCGCAGAGCCTGCCCGCAGGCTACTCAAATTGGCTGGGCAGGTTCGCGACTGGCACCACCGATCTGTACGTCTACGCAGACAGCTACAACCCCGATGTTGTCGCTGGCGCGGTGACCGAAAGCGACGAGACGAACAACCGCGCTGAGCTGCGTGGCCTGAGCGTGACCGGCCCGAATCCCGCGTTTATGGAGGTGCATCCCGCCACCGACATTCTGTCGCGCCCTATGCGCTAAGTGCGCGTGAGTCTGACGGAAAAGCAGCAGTTGGGATGAATGCGTATTTGCATTTATCCCAACTGCTGCTAGGTAATCACACCAAATTCAGCTGCTCGCTACCAAAAAGCAGAATGCTTGGTAAACGTATCTATTCCAATCGCCAGATGCGGATCGTTTCATCTTTGCTGCTTGAGACAATGAACTGACCATCATGGGAGAAAATCACACCCGTCAGATGATTGGTATGGCCCGGCAAGGTGGTAAATAAACGCTGATTGACGACATCCCATACGCGGATGCTATAATCACCTACATGGCTTACCCCACCCAATCTGTGAACGTCGGTGCGGCCTCCAGCGGCCAGCAATGTTCCATCCGGGTTGAACCCCAGGCTCATACCGCCTGCATCCTCCTCCACAAACGTCGCGACAACATCGCCCGTCGCCACCGACCAGAGTTTCACCTCAACTGCATCGCCACCTGTCGCGATCAGTGAACTATCTGGCTGAAATGCAACATTATTCCGATGGCCTGCAAACATATCGCTCAGGTGATGTCGCACAGTGCCAGTGCTGATCTCCCAAATGTATGCACTCCCAGCATCGCACCCAACCGCAAGCAGTTGATTATCGGCGCTAAACGCCAGATGAAACGGGTCTGGGCACCTGTCCTGTTTATCGAACAGAGCGAGCACGGCCCCATCAGCCATCGTCCAAACCCAAATCTTCTCGAAATCGTCGGCGGCTGCGAGCAGTGAACCGTCGGGACTAAATGCAACCGATACGATCGACGCTTTATTGATGCGAGGATCGTTGTTCTGTGCAGACGAATCACGATCATGGGGCGTAGCGATCTGAAAAGTCTGTGCCAACTGACCATCCACCACCCGCCAAAGCCCTACCATACCTTCTATCTCAGGAACCGCCAGCATCGCTCCATCTGGGCTGAATGCGATACTCCTCACATCATCACCAACCTTCGATTTGGGTAGCGGAATGGTGCTTACGACTTGCCCATCGGACGTCCGCCAGAGCGTGATCGCTTCTGAGCGCTTGCTGACTGAGGCGATCAACTGGTCGTCGGGGCTGAGCGCAATGCTGTTCACCTGTGAGCCTGTGGAGATCGTTCGTATCAGGCGCTCATCTGGTGGTTTTGGCCGGAAAAACGGTGAATAAAAGAGGTAGAATCCAAGAAAAAAGAGGATAACAGCTATTTCCCAAAGATACGTTTTGATAAATGGCCGCATTGTTGGTATTCCCCTGTCTCAAAAGAAGTCTACATCATTCCTATGTTTAGGTGAATTAAATTGTTCGATCAATTCATTAAAACTCATACCATTAAAATAGTGATACCAAGACATTTTATCTACCTCTTTGGCTCGTCGTGTTTACTAAAACAGGCTTATCTTTAATTGAATCAATCATATCACGATTCAAAATGGCATTCAAGGAAACAACAAGCTGTGTTCGTGCTCTCGAAACCTTGTGAACATCTGTGAGAAAGGGATTCACGCCAGCCGAAAGAACATGTTCACGCTTTACAAGGGTTGTTCCACCTCACGGCAGATGATTCCGCTCCCTCGGAAGATCGTGTGGCCTAGGCTACATCACCATGCTCGCTTCGAAAAGGCTTGTGTTTAGTGGTATGATATGCACCATTCAGCCGCAACCGACGGGAGGACGTGCCGCATGCTACGATGGCGACAGATTCTGCTTCAGTTAGCCAACTCTGCTGAAACGGGTGTAGATACGTTAAAGCACCGCTTGGATGCACGATGGGGCAGCCAATCGCTGAGCATTGTGGCCTACCACGGCTACGGCACTATCGGGGAACTGTACATCAAGGCGCGTGTCCTGCGCGACCACCGCGTACACGCCTCCAGCGAGACCGACAGCGCCTGGCGCAATCTGCGCTCGATGTATCGGCGCTTCGCCAGCGACGAGGTGCCATACGCCAAGGTGCTAGCCCGCGCCGCCGATGCGGAACTGCAATTCACCGCCGACGAGGAGGGCTTCGTCGATGTGCGCCTCAAGCCCGTCGCGCCCCTGTCGAGCGACCAGTTGTGGCACGATGTCGCGCTCACCCTGCTCGAACCCGCCCCAACTGGCGAGCCTGTGCAGGCGATCGGGCGCGTGCTGGTGCCGCCCTCAACCTGCAAGTTCGGCGTGATTAGCGATATCGATGATACCGTGCTGCGCACCGACGCCACCAGCATGCTGCGCGCCTTGCGGGCCACTTTCTTCCAGAATGCCTACTCGCGCCTGCCGTTTGCGGGCGTGGCCGAGTTGTATCAAGCCTTGCAATTCGGGGATGGCGATAGCCCAAGCAATCCGCTGTTCTACGTCTCCAGCAGCCCCTGGAACCTGTTCGATATGCTCGACGACTTCTTGAGCATTCAGCGCATCCCGAACGGCCCGCTGATGCTGCGCGATTGGGGCTTATCGAACGATGGGGCTGATTCGCCGCTTCGCCATAAAGCCTACAAACTCGGCGTGATCTGCCAGATCCTCGATACGTATCCCGCTCTGCCGTTTGTGCTGCTCGGCGATAGCGGTCAGGAAGATCCCGAAATTTACCGCGAAGTAGTGCATCGTTATCCCAACCGCATTTTGGCGGTCTACATTCGCAATGTGAGTAAGTCGCTCGAACGGCGCAGCACCATCGAGGCACTGGCGCGCGAGGTGGCCGAGGCGGGCAGCACACTGGTGCTCGCCGATGATACGCTGGCAGCTGCGCGACACGCCGCCGAGCATGGCTGGATCACCGACGCGCAACTTGCAGCCGTTCAGCGGGCCGTACAGCAAGCCTGATCCACACTTTTTTGTTCAGCGGAGAACAGTATGCAGACAGAGAAGCCCAACATTGTGGTTGTTGGTAGCCTGAATATGGACCTCGTCACGCGGACGCAGCGGCGGCCACAGCGCGGCGAGACATTGCTCGGCGATTCGTTCGATACATTCGTGGGAGGCAAGGGCCTCAACCAAGCCATCGCGGCGGCGCGCCAAGGCGCGGCAGTGCATATGGTCGGGCGGGTCGGCGCCGATGACTTCGGCGCACGGCTGCGCGAGACGCTGCAACGCGAGGGCATCGACGCCTCCCACGTGCTCGAAGATGCGTCGGTGAGCAGCGGCATCGCCACCATCGTGATCGACGGCGAGGGCGACAACAGTATCATCGTCGTCTCGGGCGCGAACGGGCACGTTGGCCCCGCCGATGTGGAGCAGGCCGCCGACACGATCCGCAGCGCCGATCTGCTGATGCTTCAGCTAGAGGTGCCGCTGGACGCCGTGTTGCGCGCCGCGCAGATCGCCCACGATGCGGGAGTGCGCGTGATGCTCAACCCTGCGCCCGCCCGCGAACTCCCCGATGAACTCCTGCAACTCGTCGATGTGATTACGCCGAACGAGACCGAGACGCAAATACTGACGGGCCTGGCGATCGACGATGACGACGCGGCAGAGCGGGCGGCACAGGCGTTGCTGGCCCGTGGGGTTGGTGCTGCCGTGCTGACGCTGGGCGCGCGCGGGGCGTTGCTTGCCGAAGGCTCGCAGGTGCAGCGCGTGCCGGGCTACCGCGTGACGGTGGTCGATACGACTGCCGCTGGCGATGCGTTCTGTGGCGCGTTGGCAGCGCAGGCGGGGCGCGGCGCGGCCCTACCCGAGGCGGTACGCTTCGCCAATGCGGCGGGCGCGCTGGCCACAACCGTATTGGGGGCCGAGCCGGCGATGCCGCGTTTGGCCGCAGTCAAAGAACTCGTTGGAGCATAGCGATGTTTCGCCAGGATTTGGTGCTGCGCATTATCGACCAGTTCGGCCTGTTTTGGGGGCGTATCGTGCGCGATCTGCGTGCGGGCTTGTTCCCGTCCACGCGTGCCACGCTCGATCAAACCTACGAGGAAGTGCTGGGCTTGGCGCCCGACGCTGTGCGCATCTTGTCAACGCCCGAATTACTGGCTCGCATGCAATTTGAGGTTCCGCCCGATGTTGGGCGGGAACGTGGCTATATTCTAGCAACGCTGCTGGATGGCGAGGCGCAACTGGCCGAACAACAGCAGGACGAAGATGGCGCGGCGCAGTTTCGTCAGAAGGTGTTGGAAATGTTGTTGGCACTGGCGCTCCAGTTCGAGCAGCAGGTGCCGCCCGATTACGCGCCCCCGCTCGAACACGTGCTGGCTGCGCTGGAGGACTATCAGTTGCCGCCGAGCACCAACCGCTTACTCTTTCGCTACTACGAGCAGATCGGCGCGTACGCTTCAGCCGAGGATCGGCTTTTCGAATTGTACGAGCAACTTCCCGGTGACCAGGCTCTGATTGCGCAGGGCGAGGCGTTCTATCGACGCCTCCAAAGCTACTCCGAGGCGCAACTTCAGGCTGGCGATTTCTCTCGACGCGAAGTGAAGGATGGGTTGAAAGCGTGGCGGCGCCTAACGCAGCCGCCAAATGCGTGAGGAACACATGAACATCACCATGATCGGCGGGGGTAGTGTGCAGTGGACACCGATCCTCGTCTCGGACATTGCGCGCACGCCCGAGTTGGCAGGTGCGAACTTGGTTCTGCACGATATCGATCCGACCGCGCTAGAACTGCTGAAACGGGCCTGCCAGCGTATTGTGAACGAGATAGGCGCGCAGATCACCGTCACCGCCACAACCGACCGAACCGAGGCGCTGAAGGGCGCCGATTATGTGATCCTGTGTGTGGGTTTGGGCGGCCTGAAGGCGATGCGGCACGAGATCGAGATCCCGCAGCGCTACGGCATCACGCAATCGGTGGGCGATACCGTTGGGCCCGGTGGCATCAGCCGAGGGTTGCGCCACATTCCCTTCGCCGTGCAGGTGGCCCGCGAGATGGAGCAACTCTGTCCCGATGCTTGGCTGCTGAACCTGACCAACCCGATGACCACGATCTGTCGTGGCATCACCCGTGCCACCAAGATACGGACGATCGGCCTGTGTCACGAGGTCGGTGGCTTGCAAAGGACGCTCTCGTACATGCTCGATGTGCCCTACGAGCAGATCGAGCTATCGGTCGCTGGCATTAACCACTTGCCAGTGATTTTGGGCTTTACCGTGGCCGGGCGCGATGGTTTCTCGGCGCTGAAGGGCTGGCTCTCGGTGAACGGCGTCAACGGCCTGTTGAACCGCAATCCCTCCGACCCGCTGATGGACCCCTTCACGGATCGGTTAGCGCTCAAGTTCTCGCTGTTCGAGCAGTTGGGTGTGCTGTTCGGCGCGGGCGACCGCCATGTGGCCGAGTTCTTCCCCGATCTGCTGACCGAGGCCACCGAGTTCGGGATGCGCTACGGCATTCGCTTGACTACCATCGAGTTGCGCCAACGCCTGGCCGAACAGCGTCGCGCCCAGATCAGCGCATTTGTGGAGGGCGAGAGCGAGCCGCCGCCCCGCTCTAGCGAGCAGTTGGCTGGCGTGATCGCCGCGTTGTCTGGCCGCGCGCCGGGTCGTTTTGTGGTGAATGTGCCGAATCAGGGCCAGATCTCCAGCCTGCCGCTGGATGTGACGGTCGAGTGCGTGGCCGAGGTGGATACTATGGGCGTGCGTCCGCTAGCCGTGGGGCCGCTGCCGCTCGCCGCGCAAGCGCTGATCGCAGGGCACGTTGCGCGCCAGGAACTTGTCGTGGAGGCGGCGCTGACTGGCCGACGCGCTCCGGCGTTGGCGGCTCTCTCCACCGACCCGATGCTGCGCGACATCGCCGACGCGTCCGCCCTGCTCGACGAACTGCTCGCCGCGAACGATATTCAATTGACATAAGCGTATCGATTGACGAGGCACCCTGCATCACGCGGGGTGCCTTTTCGTTTCAATCCACAGATTACACAGATTTTAATGATCTATTTTGGACGTTTTTCACACTTCCAATTCAACGAAAAGCATTGTCATCCGGAACGGTCGAAGCCCTGAGCGAAGCGAATGGGGAAGGATCTCAACGTGCACTAGAATGCGGATCAATGAGATTTCTCACGTCGCCTAGCGGCTCGCTCGAAATGACAATGGGAACTGTGAAAGATTAAAAAAACGATGCACTAACTACAGTGTTTTGGAAGTTTTCAACTCTTTCATGTTCAACGAAAAGCACTGTCATCTCGAACGGTCGAAGCCCTGAGCGAAGCGAATGGGGAAGGATCTCAACGCGCATTGCAATGTGGAGCAATGAGATTTCTCACGTCGCCTAACGGCTTGTTCGGAATGATAATGAGAACTATCAAGACCTTATAAGACAATGCACCCACAGCTTTCAATCGCAACGAACCAACAGGATTTACTACCCACCTCAAACCATCTAAATGCTAATCTGTGAAATCTGTGGATACTATCTCTTATCGACATCTCATCATTCTTGGCTTGTGCTTTGCCGAACTCAACGGCATAATGTCGGCAAAACCTAGCGAGGGGGACTGAGATGCGCAAACTTCCCGCAGCGCTATGCGCGGTGCTTCTATGCAGTCTGGTGCTCGGCGCGTGCAGCACCAATCAGCCCGAACCCGCCGCCAGCGCACCAACATCACCGCCGCCCACTGTGGCGCCACCAACCGCAACATCCCAGCCGACCAATACACCCGAACCGACCGCAACGCCCGAACCGACCATCACTCCCACGCCTGAGCCGACCGCCACACCCACCGCCACGCCCGATCCGTGGGCCGAATACGCGCCACTCACCATCGAAGGCTTGCGCGCCCGCGAGTACGGCGTCGGCGAGATCGAGTTTGTGAGCGTGATGGAGGAGACCGCTAACTTCACCCGCTACCTGATCGCCTACGACAGCGACGGCCTGCGCATCACCGGCATGCTCAACCGTCCACGGGGCGAGGGGCCGTTCCCCGTAGTCATCCTCAATCACGGCTACTATCCGCTCGATGTGTATCAGACGGGCAACGGCAGCAAGACTGCCGCCGATTACCTGGCGAATCGTGGTTTTTTAGCCATCGCGCCCGACTTCCGCTCGCACGCTGGCTCCGATGATGGGCTCAACCTCTACCGTGTCGGCCATGTGATCGACGTGCTGAATTTGATCCCCTTGGCGCAGAAGTTGTCCGATGCGCAGCCCGGCAAGATCGGCATTTGGGGCCATAGCAACGGCGGCGCGGTCACCGCTAAGGTCATCACCGTGAGCGATCAGATCGGCGCGGCGGTGATCTATTCGCCCGCTTCGTCGAATATCGTGGAAGATTATGAGTTCCGTGTGGAGCGGCGGCGCATGCGCGAGAACGAGCCGCCTGGTCAGCGCAGTGGCGTGCTCGATCTGCCGACCGTCGAGTTTCCGGTGCCGCCCGCCCAAGGCCCCGACCTATACGAGCGCTTATCGCCGCTGAACTACCTGCACTACGTGACGGCGCCCGTGCAGATCCACTGGGGCACGAACGATGAGGTCGTGCCCTACAAATGGCCCGGCGATCTGCTCGACGGCCTGCGCGCGGCTGGGAAAGAGGTAGAATACTTCGAGTATCCGGGCCAGCCGCACTCGTTCACTGGCGAAAGCAACCAACTCTACCTGCGCCGCATCGCCGAGTTCTACGCCGAGCGGCTGGGACAACCCTAGTTCGCACAACGACGTGGGCCTGAGCATTGTGCCCAAGCCCACGTTGTTCCTCGTTATCGTCAGCAGTGCCCGCTAGGCGCGTTGCAGCACAATCTCGACATTAGTCGGATTCCCCTGCGTGATCACCAAGTATGTCTCGGTCGTGGTGAACAGTAGTTGATCGCCATCGCGGATGGTGGCTCGCACGCTGTAAGTGCCGTTCGGCATAATGCGGCTCGTGTCGTAGGTCAAGCTGAAGGAGAACGGCACTTGCTGGCCGTTGGCGTTGATGACTTGCTCGGCGAGCACGGTTGCCGGGGCATCCTGCACCGATATATCGAGCAACTGCACAGTGACAACCGCGCTACTGGGCAATGCGATGCGCTCGCGGTAGGTCACGCTGCCCGTCACCGTGGCCGTTTGAGGCTGTTGCGCCTTGAACGTCAGCATAGAAGCATCCTGGTTGTAATAGATCTGGAGCATATCGCTGTTGAGCGTGTAGCGGTTGGTCCCTTGCAGCGCCGCGAAGATCTCGCGCTCCTGCTGATTCAACGGCTCCTCACAGGCGATCAACGTGCTCAGCACCTCGCTGAACGTGATTGTGTCGGCGGTGACGGTGTACGCGCCACCGAATCCGTTACAGCCGGAATTGCCGCTCAGACGCCCATCCGCGCCCAAGCGCATCGTCGCCGCCCGATCAGCCACGGCGGCCTGTTGATTCGCCACCGCGCCATAGCTCACCAATTGCCACGTCGTATCGAGTAGCGGCACGCTCGGCGGCGATTGGTTGCCCGGCAGCGGAGCCGAGACAGGCTCGCCGTGCAACTCGGCACCGAGCCGCCCGAACAGCACGCGGTAGGTTGGCTCGTTGTTGGGGTGCCATTCGAAGCGCGCCCGCTCAAACCACATCACCTGCACGGTTTGGCCGTTGATGGTGGTCTCGTAGGCTTCGGTGATCGGCATGCCGAACAGCGCCAGGCTTTCGGCGTAACTCGTGCCGCGCTGTCCATCGAACTCAAGACCATGACTGCTCCAGGCCGTCAGGAAGCCGTTGCCAACCTGCTGATCGCAGACATTGTGCTGTGTTTCGGGGAACCAACGGCAGCCTGCGGCAGCACCGGGCGAGGTCGGTTGGGTCTGCCAGTCGATGCCATTGCGGGCCAAGATCTCAGCACCCAAACGGCCAAGCAGCACATCGTAGGGCGCGGCGTTCTCGGGGTGGAACTCGAAGCGCTGGCGCTCGAAGTACTGCACGGTATAGCCGCCCTCGGTCGTCTCATTGCCGAGTGGGAAGCCGAACACGGGCAAGCCGCCGTGCTGCTCCCAGAACTGCAAAAAGCGCCCCTGAATACATGCGTTTGTTTCGTTAAAACAACGCTGATTCGTTTGGGCCTGAACCTGTGGGAGCGCACCCAGACTCAGCCATAAAAGCGCTACCGTCAGCGCAAAAGTGAGCGAACGGGAGATACGCATCCTTTGTCTCCTTTCTCAACAACCCAACACTATGCAGCCGATTGAACAGCGTTTGCTCAATCGGCTTGCGACATGGGCGTATCGATAACCCAGCAGGTGTAGCAAGATAGAAGCCAGGGGAAGGTGCGGAACCGCATCTATAAACCACAAACCACCGATCGGGGGTGATCGGTGGTTTGTGAAGTGTAGGGGAGGGATTAGACGTGTTCTTGTTTGAGGTTATTGGTGAGCGTGGGGATGAGGTGCGAGGGCACATCATCGTAGTGGTCGAACTTCATCGTGAACCGTCCGCGGCCCTGCGTGAGCGAGCGCAGGTCGGTGGCGTAGCGCTGGATCTCTGCGAGCGGCACATGGGCGTGGATGGTGGTGCGCCCGTTGGAATCGGGCATCATGCCCATCACGCGGCCACGACGCCCGTTGATGTCGCTCATAATATCACCAGCGTACTGTTCGGGCACCGTGATCTCGAGCGCGTAGATCGGCTCCATAATCACCGGCGATGCCTTTTGCGCCGCGAGGCGGAAGGCCTCGTGTCCCGCGATCTGGAACGCGATATCCTTGCTATCGACCGGGTGCATCTTGCCGTCGAACAGCGTCACTCGCACATCGACCATTTGGTTACCCGTCATCACGCCTTCGGCCATAGCTGCACGCACGCCCTTCTCGACTGAGGGAATAAACGTGCGGTCGATCACGCCGCCGACGATCGCGTTGACGAACTCAAGCGGATCCTCGCGCTGCGGGTCGGGCGGAAGCGGCTCGATTCGGATCGACACATCGGCGAACTGGCCTGCACCACCAGTCTGCTTTTTGTGGCGATACTGCGCCTCGGCTCGTCCGCGGATCGTCTCGCGGTAGGGCACGCGTGGCAGGTCGATCTCCACATCGACGTTGAACTTGCGCTTCATACGCTCGGCCACGATCTGCAAGTGCGATTCGCCCTGCCCCGAGAGCAGCGTCTCGCCGGTGTCCGAGTCGCGGCTGATCTGCAGCGAAGGATCTTCTTCGGCCATATGCGTCAGCGCGCTGCCCAGTTTATCGAGGTCCGCTCGCGTCTTGGGCTTAACCGTCCCTGTGAACAGCGGTACGGGGAAGGTGATCGGCGCGAGCTGCAACTGATGATCGCGGGTGCAGAGCGTATCGTTGGTGTGTGTATCGGCGAGCCGCGCGGCCACGCCAATATCGCCAGCGCTGATCGTTGGGATAGCGGTCTGCTCTTTGCCGCGCATCTGGTACAACTGGCCGATGCGCTCCTCTTTGTGGGTGCGCAGATTGTAGGCCGAGGAGTTCGAGTGTAGTTCGCCGCTGAAGACGCGCACAAAGCTGTAGCGCCCGTGCTGCTCGTTCAGCGTCTTGAACACCAGTGCGCTCAATGGCTCGGAGGATTCGGTTTTGAGCGTGATCTCCTGGTTGTTCTGCACATCGGTTGCGGTCACCGTTCTGTACGATGCGGCGGGGATACTATCGATAATGCCATCGAGCAGTTGTGAGATACCAGCGAGTTGCAAGCCTGATCCACAGAACACTGGCACGATCGAGCCATTCGCAATACCGGCGCGCAGCCCTTGGCGCAACTCATCGATCGTGAGTGCATCGGCGCCGCCCTCCAGGTATTTCTCGATCAGATTATCGTTTGTGGCAGCGATCTTGTCGATCAGCTTCTCGCGCCATTCTTCCTCGAGTGCGCGATATTCTTCGGGAATATCAGCATCGATAAAGCTCCCGTCGTGCTTATCGCTCAATAGCCAAGCACGCTGCCGCCGCAGTGAGATGATACCCCGAAATTCGCGCTGTTGACCGATTGGCAACTGCATTGGGATGACGGAGGCATCCAGCAATTCTTGGGCCTGTTCGACCGTTCGAAAGAAGTCGGCATTATCGCGGTCGAGCTTGTTGATGAAGATGATGCGGGGCAATTTTGCCGCCACAGCCGCTTCCCAAGCTGTCTCGCTGCCAACTTCCACCCCGCCAGCCGCATCTAACACAATAATCGCGCCATCTATCACACGCATTGCCGCAGCTACATCACCAACAAAATCGGCGTAGCCGGGCACATCCAAGAGGTTGATCTTGCTACCCTTCCATTCCACAGGGGCGAGGGACAGGTTGATCGACATCTGGCGCTTCTGCTCGTCCGGGTCGTAATCGCTGACGGTGTTGCCGTCTTCGACACGCCCCGCGCGGGTAATTGCCTTGGCGGTGAGCAAAAGCGCCTCGGTGAGCGTGGTCTTCCCGCAGCCGCCATGGCCGAAGAGTCCGACATTGTGGATGTTGTCCGGTCCGTATGTTCGCATAGGGTCCTCCTTGACACGGCGAAGTTGCCGCTTTTGCGAAACCGGGTGGGGATGTGTGTATTATAGGACTGCACCCCTTTTTTGGCAATAGTGAGACACACGTTGCATCTCGGATTTGACACACCTTTACACCTCAAGTACCCTTCTCCTAGGAAAGTTGAGGAGAGTGAGCTATGGAGACTTGGACACCTGAACAAGCCGCTCAGGAATTGCTAGCGATTCTGCCACTGCTTCACCGCCTTGTTGCTGCAGAAGTGCGCGGCCAGGATGGCGACGAAACGACGATGCCGCAGTTTCGTGTGCTTTCGCATCTCGCCGATGGCCCATTGACGGTGAGCGCGTTGGCTCGGCTGCGGCGTGTATCGCTTCAATCGATGGGTGAACTCGTACAGGTGCTCGTCGAACGCGGTTGGATCACCCGCACCCCCGATCCCAACGACCGCCGTCAACAACAACTTATGCTCACCGAGCAGGGCAGGCAGCAGTATCAACGCATGCACGCCCATGTGATGGACAAATTGGTGCCGATGCTCAAGCGGCTCAGCCCCACCGAAGTGGCCGCTGTGCAGATCGCCCTGCCCGCCCTACACAGCCTATTTGCCGGTGATGAATAAACCTGTTGTAAAAACGCTTGACAAGCGTACCTCGAATGTCGTATCTTGATGCACAGAATGCCCTGTCATATGACGGTGGCCGACATGTGCCCGCCCCCTAATACGTCGTGATTTCGGCTGGCACCCACAGTAGGAGGGAGACATGCGCGCAAGCCCACGACCCTACACTCATCCATGGCTTTGGAACCTCATAGTTGCCTTTGTTTTGCTTTTCAGCCTGGTACCCGTCACCCCTAGCCACGCCGCGACTGGGATCATCTACTATAAAGAGACAGGTCATTATGTGCGGGGCGTGTTTCGTGATTTTTGGGATAAGAATGGCGGACTCGCCAATTTCGGCTACCCAATCACAGAGGAGTATTTCGACCCCCAAACCGGGCGTGTGATACAGTATTTCGAGCGGGCGCGTTTCGAGCGCGATAAGCCCGAATCGACGGCTGTGTCGCTGGGCCTGCTTGGCCGAGAGGTAGTGGGCAACCGCACCTTCGGCACCTCTGAGCCGATTGCGAACACACGTCAGCGCCGCTACTTCCCCGAGACTCGCCAGATCGTGCAGTATGGCTTTAAGGAGATCTGGGAGACGCGCGGTGGCCTGCCGATCTTCGGCTTGCCGCTCAGCGGCGAGATCGAGGAGCAACTCTCCGACGGTCAGGTTCACACGGTGCAGTATTTCGAGCGGGCACGCTTTGAGTATTGGCCGAACCTACCTCCGGGCCAACGCGTGCTGTTGAGCGCTTTGGGGCGCCAACGAGCACCCTCTCACTTGCTCGCCCCGCTGCCCCCCGATGCGCCGCCTGCTGGCCCGATTAACCCGGATGGCAGCACTCCGCAACCGACCCCCACACCGCCTTCGTCGGGTGGCAACGCTGGCGGGCCGTTGCAGCGCCCGCTGATCCCCGAGAGCCGCAACGCGCGCGTGGTGCCCGAGGCGGGCCAACCGGGCGAGGTGTTCGTATTCTTGGCGGGTGGCTTCACGCCTAAGGAGAAGGTTTCGATCTGGCTTAACGCGCCCGATGGCTCGGTGTATGGCGCGAACTTCCAGATCACGGCTGATGCTGAGGGCTTGATCGAGCCGATCCAGTTCACCACCGCTGCCGAAACGCCGCTGGGTGTGTGGTCCTTTGTGGCGCATGGCAATTCCAGCAACAACGAAGCGGTCGGCTTCTTCTTGCTGATCGGCGCACCGATCGGTCGTCTGCCCGAGCCTGGGCCGGGTGTCCCCGCGAATATCGATGCTCGCGTTGAGCCGCGCGCGGGTCCGGCTGGCACGATCTTCTTCTTCGACGCCTTCGGCTTCCGCCCCGGCGAAGATGTGCAGATCGTGATCACACGCTCGGATGGCCTGCAGACACGCGCCGACTTCTTGGTGCGCGCCGATGCCAGCGGCTCGATCCGCTATGCCGGAATCTACTACGCCACCGGCCTCGATTATCCGCTCGGCCTCTACACCTTCACGGCACGGGGCCAGACCAGTGGCAAGGTTTCGACCGCCTACTTCGTGCTGACGCCTTAGCCTCTCACTCTCTCGAACGAAACGGGGATGCCGATGGGCATCCCCGTTTGTATTTGGCAGCGCCGCCAGTTATACCAAATCCAGTCGGATAGTGTCACGATAGGACCAGTCTTCTCCTGCGGCAGCAAGGAACGTTACGTCTTTTGTGATGCACTGTTACGCGCAACGCACTACGAGCGGTTTGTCTGTTGTTCGCGCCAAGGCTTCTGTATCACAAATATCAGCCCATCAGATAAGATCGCCGATGTGAGAAACATATGCTCTACTCTCTGTCGTAGGAAAGCAACGATGTGAGTCAGAGTCAAGAGCCTGTTTGGTGTCATCGTACCCGCAGGCGCCTACGCTCTTGCGTGTTGCTGCGCCAGCCCTGCCACCAAGCCCATCCCCACAGCACGAATATCACCAGGGCGACCAGGCCGAAGGTGCGCGCATTCGTCCTGTAAAAGTTGCGCGATGCTCCCTCGATCTGTGCCCAACGCGGCTCGGCGATGTTGTAGCTGATCGGCAACACACTGCCGCGCTCAAGCTCCGGCACACTGTTCGCATCGATCATATCGACGATGATTACGGGTGTGGTGTAGTTCGGCGGCACAAACTCCATCTCGACAACTTGGAAGGGCTGCACCACATTTCTCACAGTGCGCGTTATACGCCCAAACCGATCGATCAAGCGGACATTGCGCACGGTCGCGTTCGCCGTCTCCTGCGGACCCTCCGGCGCGGGCCACGGCCACCCGCTGAACCAACCGATCGCCCCGCATGCCAACGCCACAAACAAGATCGCTTGCAGCCAGCCGAACCGCAGCACGCTCGCCAACACCATCAACACCAGCCACACGCCGAAGAACGCCAGCACCACCTTGTAGCGATCGCCGAGCAACGCCACCAGCGCATCGAACGTGCGTTGTTCTTCGAGCCGCGCCGATGCATTGACCAGCAGTTGGCGGAGTCGTGGCTGCGGTAGGTAGCGCAACTCCACCGTATCACCCTCCTGCAGCCGATCGAACAACTCCTCGTTCACGCCGATCCACGCGGTTTCTTGCTCCTCAACATCGGTCGCCAGGTAGCTCACTTCAAGCTGAAAGCGCCGCGACCACGCCTCCGACAAGTTGGAGATCAGCTCTTGCTTGGCATTGATCACACCGCTCGCCTTTCGCCCGCGCAATTCGATCCAGAGCGAAGGGCCAAAGATCGCCCCGAGTGCCGCTGCAAAGAACAACAGGATCAACAGCCATTGAAGCACCATACCAAGTGCCTGAAAAAAACGGCCCATTGCACACCTCGTTGAATGATGCCACTAGGATAGGTGATATCCGCGATGATGCGGAGTGCTTATGCCGCTGATTGTGTATTCGTTTAAAGCTGATTGTCTTGCTGGATGAGCGATGATTCGGTGTATCACCCTCTATCGCACGTGTCTCACCGATTGCTGAACGCCAAGAGCGAGACGAAGAGACCGCCCGTATCGATGCGGAACTCGTATTCCAGCTTGAAGCGATACTCGTGCGCGGCATCGAGCGCCACTTGGCGATCCTTGGCCAGCATCACGAGCATGCCGCGTGGGCGCAGGATCGAGGCCGCCTGCCCGATAAAGGCCGGGTAGAGCTCGCGCACCTCCTCCGGCGAACCGATCCGCACACCGTACGGCGGATTGGTGATAATCGTATCGACTTCGGCGATATTGTGGCGGGCCAACAGCGATTTCAGCTTAGCGCTATTGCCTTGGATGAGTTGAACGTTGGAGAGCTGCGCGGCAGTGCGGTTCTCGCGGGCGGCGGCGAGCGCCTTTGGGTCGCGGTCCACACCGATCAAGCGCTGATAGGGCGCGAACAGCCCGCGCTCGATCAACGGCGTGCCCGAGCCGCAGAACGGGTCGAGCACCACGTCGCGCTCGTGCCACGGCGCGATGCGCGCCAGTACCGCCGCCACTGAGGGCGTGAGCGCGGCTGGCACGTCGGCCCGGCGATAGCTGAAACGAGGATCGACGTAGGCCGTGGGGCGCAGCGCGATGTACCAGCGCTTGAAGCTGTAGCGCACTAGCAACTCCCACGAGTAGCGGCTTGGCGAGTTGTGGAACTGCGGTAGTAGCTCGGCGAGCCGCACGCTGTACGCCTGAATCCAATCGCGGCGCTGGAACTGCGAATTGGGCGGCAGCTCGAAGGTCACGCGGTAGCGAATCCCCTCCTGCTCGCTCTGCTCGGTCAACGCTTGCGTAAGCTGAACGGCTGGCGACTGCGCGAACGCATCGGCCATCGCGTCGGGGTCATCGAGTGGATTCTGAGCGCTATACTCGATCGGGAAGGCGAGCGACTCGAAACAGCGGAACTTCAGCAACTCAGCCAGCGTGCCCCGCCAATCGAGCCGCAAAAACTCGTGGCCCTGCCGATGGGGTGGGGTGTTGGCCTGGTTCAACTCGCCCAGCAAAAATAGCTCAGTGCCCGGGCGGCAGAGCAGGTCGATTGCCGCCTCGAACGGCTGATCGAGCCTGATGCTGGGTGCGGGTTGCTCGCTGGTATGCTCGCGGGCCAGGAATAGCGCCCGCTCATCGTCGCCGGTCTGCGCCTCGAAGTCCGCCAGCGCCGCCTGCGCCTCGGCCCCGCCGATCTCGCCGAGCGCCAGGATCAGCGATGGGCGCACGTAGTTGATCGTTTCGGCGTGGAGTTGCTTCACCAGATCAGCCACCGCCGACTCATCGCCGACCTTGCCCAAGCCGATCGCCGCATTTTTGCGCACCTTGGCGTCCTCGTCGCTTAGGGCGCAGCGCAACGCCTCGATCCCGGCGGCATCGGGAGATTGCGCCAGCAGCGCGCTCAGCACAAACGTGATCGCACGGCGCACCGTGGCTGGCTCATTGGGCAGCGCCGCCACTAACGGCACGATTGCGCTGGGACCAGTGCGAATCAACGCATCGCCGACAACGCGCTGAAACTGGGCATCAGCATCGCTAAGCAGCGCTACGGCGGTGGGCAGTTCGTGCAGTTCAAATCTATCGATTTCGTGCCGAGCAAGCGCAGCACGGAGCTGCTTGACGGGATCGGTCATAATCAAAGCTTTCTAGATAGTGCTTGGGAACAAGCGGATAGAGTCGCGACGCATCGGCCAAGCGTCACGGCGGTGTGACGGGTTGCGGCAACAAGCTGATCGTAGCACGCTCTTGGCTCAAGCGCAATCGAAAGGATCACTCGGGCTGGTTAGGCTGCGTTGCGGCAGATGTGCAGGGGTGGCGCATGATCGTCAGCCCGTTTCCTTCCCCGATCAGGCGTGTCAGCGGCTCGACACTCCTGGCCAATCGCGCCATGCGCCGGAAGTGTAGCGGCATGTCGGGTTCGCTCAACGCTTGAAAGCCGAAACGGCTGTAATAGCTTGCGAGCTGTGAGCGACACATCAGATAGAGCGGGCCAAGCTCTCGGTTGAGCAGCGTTTGGATCAGCGCCGCGCCCACTCCGTGCCCTCGGAACATATGCTTCACCACCAACGATGCGAGTTCGCGGCTGCCGTCCTCGTGCTGGCGCACTTGGATGATGCCTGCTCGCACTCCATCGACTTCGGCGACCAAAAACCGTCGCCAGTTCAGATCCACTGGATTCAGGAGTTCAGTGTAGATCAAGCTGCGGATCAACCATTGATCGGTCTGTTGTGCTTGGCGGATAGTCAACATACGCTTCACACGAAAGTCCGCCGCAAGATACACGAGCGGCGGACTACTATAACGCGAATTCGATTGTGTTGATCCCCTACGTATTGGGGATAATCACCGGTGTAGGCCAATCAGCTGGCGGCTGCGGCTGATCTGGCGGCGGCTGTTGCTGATCGGGCGGCGGCTGCTGCTGATCGGGCGGTGGCTGCTGCTCTGGCGGCGGCTGCTGCTGATCCGGTGGTTGCTGCTCTGGTGGCGGCGGCTGTTCATCGGGTGCGCGAATGCCAAGGACCACCGTCATGCCAGGCTTGATCCAATCGCCCGGGGCAGGAATCGTGCTCAACACCGCGTATGCAGGGACGCTATCGTACAGATCTGGCGCTCGGGTGCGGTCTTGGTAATCGACATAGATGTCGAAGATCCCAAGAGCGGCGAGGATTTCTTTAGCTTGGTTCTCGCCATAGTTGCGCAGATCTGGCATACGAACCGATCCGGGCGGTGCGATTGCCGCGATCATCTCGTTGGTGCAGGGCGGGATATTGGAGGCCACCAAGCCGCCGGAACCTTCCCACCGATACGTCACCCTTTCATCCTCGTCGGGCGGCGGTGGGTTCCAAACACGAGCTCTCACCAGCATCTCGGCAGGGATATCCACGCCTTCGACGGGCTTGCAGTATTGCCCCTCACGCACGAACGGCGTGCCACCCTCATCCATCTCCTCTTCCTCGTTGCTCACCGGCGCATCGCTCAGTTTGGCGACGATCACTTCCTGGAAGACATCGCATCCATCGATAGCGCCGCGAGTTGGAGCGCGGTCGCCCAACAACCGTCGCGCATCTTCTGCCTCGCGCAGCATCTTGATCGAGAACAACTCGGTGCGTTGGCCGTTGAACGGACCCGGCAACTGGCAGATCGGGCGTTCAACCACGGTCGGCGGCAAAACGAAGTTGATCGGCAGTTGGTGGTTTGGGAACGGCTCAGCCAGCAGACGTTCGAAATGCGGATCGCTGAACATCCGCTCCATGACATTGTGCCAAATCGCACCGCCACCGTTGATACTTTCGACCTTGGCGGTCTCCTCGTTGTTGTTATTGCCCGTCCAGACGCCCACCGTCACATACGGCGTGTAGCCGACTGCCCAGGCATCCTTCCAGTCGTTGGTTGTACCAGTCTTAACGGCGGCAGGGCGCGAGAGCTTCAACTTGCTGTTCAAGCCCCAAATCGGGCGGCGTGCCTGATCGTCGCTCAGCATATCGGTGATGATCGCCACGAGGTCGGGATCGAGCACTTGCGGCCCTGGGGTGGGCTTATACTCCTGAATCACCTTGCCATTGCCATCGACGATCTTGCGGATGGCGACGGGCGGGTAGTATCGCCCTCCGCTGGCCAGCGTGTTGTAGGCCGTCGTCAGGTCGAGCGGCGTCACCTCGCCACCACCCAACGTCAGCGCGAGGCCGTAGTAATCCGCGCCGTTGCGAAGGCCGTTGATGCCAACGCGGTGCAGCAGATCGAGCGTTTCGTTGATGCCGGCGGCCTTGAGCGCCTTGACAGCGGGCATGTTCAGCGAGTTGGCCAGCGCTGTGCGCATGCGCAACGGGCCGTTCCAGCGGCCATTGTAGTTTTCGGGCTTATAGCTGTTCGGCCCAAACGGCGGGAATTCAGTTGGCACGTCCCACAACACCGTGCCGGGCGTCATACCCTGCTCCATCGCGGCAAGGTAGGTGAACGGCTTGAGCGCCGAGCCAGGTTGGCGCTCACGGGTCGTCACATTGACTTGCCCATCGAGCACGTTGCCCTTTTGGCCGGGCGTGGTTGTGGGTTTGACCATGTTGTAGTCGATACTGCCGACCATCGCGAGGATCTCGCCTGTGTTCGGCTGCATCACCACTACGGCGGCATTATGGATGTTGCGCTCTTCTAGCTCTGTAATGCGTGCCTTGGCTTCCTCCTGCACCATGCGTTGAAGCTCAAGGTCGATTGTGGTGTAGATCGACAAGCCTTGGTTCGCGAACTGCGCGCCGAAGTCGGGATTTTCCTCAAGCAGACGGCGCACATAGAAGACGAAGTGCGGGGCATTCAGCGGCACGATCTGATCCGCAAAGTGCAGATCTTCGGCAAACGCCGCACGCGCCTCGGCCTCGGTTGCACGCCCTTCAAGCACCATCTGCGTGAGCACAGCGGCTTGACGCGCTTTCGGAGGTGCAGTGCCCTCGGGAAGTTTGTAATCCTTCTCAAGCCAGCCGTCTTCCAGTTGAATACCGGGCAGTACGCCATTCTCAAGGTAGTTGATCGGGTCGTACACATTCGGCAACTGGGGAAGACCAGCTAACAGCGATGCCTGCGCAAGTGTCAGGTCCTTCGCGTGGGTGTTGAAGTAAACATCCGCAGCAGCCTCGATACCGTAAGCCAAGTTTCCGTAGTAGATTTCGTTCAGGTACAGTTCGAGAATCTCATCCTTCGAATACTGTCGCGTGAGTTCCTGGGCGAGCAGAATCTCGATGATTTTACGGCGGTAGCGGTTCTCGGGAGCGAGCTCCTCGGGAGTGAGGACCACGCCGCGCACAAGCTGTTGCGTGATCGTCGATGCGCCACCGGTCTCCTCGCCTGCTTGGAGACTGCGGTACAACGCTTTGAGAATACCGAGGTAATCGACACCTTGGTTCTCATAGAACGTCTTATCTTCGATCGAGATCGTCGCGCTGATCAGGTGCGTGGAGATCTGTTCGAGCGGCACTTGGGTGCGCCGACCGCTTCCCACAAACTCGTATAGCAGCGTATTGTTGCGATCGTAGATGCGCGTGGTTTGGAAGCTATTATGCTCCTCAACGCTTTCGATACGCGGTTTCAGCGACTGTGCGAGTTGATTGTAGGCGGCGAACGTTGTTCCCACACCTACCAAGGCGAACAGCGCGCAACAGAGGAGTGCGCCCAACAGCAGTCGTAGCAATAGCGTTGTGAAACCTGAGCGCTCGGAAGGTGCGTTGCGAAGGTGACGCGGCAAAAGGCGGCCACGTCGTTCAAGACGCCCGTCGAATCTACGGCGGTAGCGTGGATTACGAGAATTATAATAATCTGCCATAGGCTCCGATTATACGTGATGCTTCAAACGAGGAACAAGGCTTACTGCTACACCACGTATTGATGTGTGATCTAGGCCCGCATTGTACCACGCACATCTAAAAAGACAAGCTTTCTAGAATGATAGTCTGCTGAGAAACAGTTTATAGCTCAACAAATCCAGCAACTCGTTGCATCACTACGATTCCGCCCGATTTAGGTGATTTTTCGAGAGTCCCTTGTTCAGGGAGCAGAATGGTGACAACAGTGGGCATGGTAGAATAACGCTCATTGTGCGCAAAAGGAACGATTGAGGATATTGTGGCTGCAAAAACGATTTTGCACGTAGTTCAGTTGTATCACCCGGTTGCGAGCGGTGCGGCGCGCTACTTCGCCGAGATCGGCGAGCGGCTCGTGCGAGAGGGGCATCGGGTGATTGTGCTTGCCACTGATGCACACGATCTCGAACATTTCTGGGCCGCAGGCCGCCGCTCCATTGCGGAACGTACCGCGACGCACAACGGCGTTGAGATTGTGCGCCTGCCCGTACGGCGCATCCTCGGCCCATCGCTGATCTATCCGATCATCCGTCGGTTGATGGTCGAATGTTCGCGGGTGCCTGGCACCACGCCATTGCTGCGCCAAATGGCCCAGATCACGCCGCGCCTGCCGGATCTCGCGCCGTTTCTCAAACAAGCGCCGCGCTTCGACCTCATTCACGCGACCAATATCACCCTCGATTTCGCTATTCTGCCCGTGTTTCAGTACGCCCAACAACAGGGCATTCCGTTCATCTGCACGCCGTTTGTTCACCTGGGTGAGCCTGGCAGCAATGCGATTGTGCGTTACTACACGATGCGCCATCAGATCGACCTGTTGCGGCGCAGCGACCGCGTGATCACCATGACGGGCTTGGAGAGCAACGCGCTCATCGCACGGGGCGTCTCCGAAGCGCGCCTGCGGCGGGTTGGCGTGGGGGTTGATCCTGCCGAGGTGGCGGGCGGCAACGGCAAGCGCTTCCGCATGGAGCAGCAGATCGCCGGGCCGCTGGTGCTGTACATCGGCGCAATCGCCTACGACAAGGGCGCCATCCACACCATTCAGGCTATGCAACGTTTATGGGCGCAGGGCTCCGATGCCACGCTGGCGCTGATCGGCGCGCCGTTGGAGCACTTCACGCGCTTTTACGAGCAGTTGCCGATCGAGGACAAGGCTCGCATCCGCCTACTGCCCTACGCCCCCGAGCCCGTCAAGCGTGATGCGCTGGCGGCAGCCGATCTATTTGTGATGCCTTCGCGCACCGATTCGTTCGGCATCGTCTACTTGGAGGCGTGGTGCTACGGCTTGCCCGTGGTGGGCGCACGGGCCGGCGGCGTCCCCGATGTGATCTCGGCTGGCCAAGACGGCTTGCTGCCCGATTTCGGCGATGTGTCGGGGCTGGCCTCCGCCATCGGCGAGCTGTTGACCGATCGCGCATTGGCGCAGCGGTTGGGTGCGGCGGGGCGCGCCAAGGTGCAGCGCGAGTTCACCTGGCAACAGGTCTATCGGCGAGCGCGCGCCGTCTACGATGAAGTGTTGTGATAGGAGTGCTAACGGAGCGATGTCAACTCCAAGAAGGAGCGCTCCATCGTCGTGAGCTCGATGCCTTGTTTGATCGCGTTGTAGGGCGTGAAGTTGAGCATGCGGATGATGCCGTAGCCCTGCTCATCGACATCGAAGATGTTGATGCAGCCGGGGTCCTGCTCCAGATGCCCAAACAGGCTGAGGCCGCTTCCCAGCACTTCACCCAGAATCACGCGGTTCACGGCACCGTGCGCCACCAGCAGCAGTTGCCGCCACGACTGATCGGCGAGTAGCGTGTGGTAGGCGGGCAGGACGCGCGCCTGTAGTTCGCCGAACGTCTCGCCCATCAGGAAGCGATCCTCGGCGACGAGCGGGCGGGTGAGTGCTTCGGTGAATGCGCGCTGGAGTTGGTCGGGTGGGAGATGATCGAGGCGGCCTGCGCGGATCTCGTGAAAGGCTGGATCGACCTCGATCGGGAGGTTGCGCTGGCCCACGATGATTGTGGCGGTGTCGTAGGTGCGCTGCAAATCCGAACAGATCACGCGGTCGAATGGAGCTTCGGCCAAACATTGAGCGGCAGCTTGGGCTTGGGCGCGCCCCTGCTCGTTCAGAGTGATGGAATCGTTCTTGTGAAATTGGCCATTGGAATAGTAGCTAACTTCGCCATGGCGTAGCAGGTACACACGGCGACGGCGGGGAAGTGATTGCATAAGCACTCTTTGTGTAGCACATGCATCAGTCGCCTCAGTATACCATAGCTTTGTAGGGCTGCTCCACCGTTTTCTCGAAGCAGCCCTACAAAGAAGCTATGGCGTTGTTCGTTCCCCATATTTTTGCCGCAATCGCGCCAATTCGCGTTGGCTATCGAGCAATTGCTGGCGCATATGCATGATCACCTCGACGCCCGCCAGATTCACGCCTAAATCATCGACCAACCGCTTGATAAAGCGGATATGTTCGACATCGGCATCGCTGTAGCGCCGAATATTGCCTGCACTGCGCTTGGGGCGAACCAAGCCGCGCCGCTCGTACATTCGCAGACTCTGCTCGTGGAGACCACACATTTCGGCAGCGACTTTTATGGTGTAACGTGCTTCTTGCATAGCTCACCTATCCTTAGGCGGTCGATACGGATCAGCCGCCGACAATTCGTTAGGATTGGCGAAGACTGCGCAATTCCTCAACCAGTTCGCGTTCGCGGCTGCTCAGGCTCGTTGGCAGCACCGCCTCAAGCGTGACATACAGATCGCCACGGGTGCTGGGGGCCCGAAGCCGCGGCATGCCCTGCCCACTCACGCGGAACGTCTTGCCGTTCTGTGTGCCCGCTGGCACATTCAAGGTTACGGTCTTGCCGTCTAACAAGGGCACGCGCACTTCGCCGCCGAGCAACATAGTGTACAGATCGGTTGGCGCCTTGACGTACAGGTTGTCGCCGCGTCGCTCGAAGCGCTTATGCTCAGTGACCTTGATCTCTAAGTACAGATCACCACGTTTGCCGCCACCAATGCCGGGGTGGCCCTCGCCCGCGACACGCACGCGCGAGCCGGTATCGACGCCCGGCGGTATCTTCACCGTGATAGTGCGCGGTTGGCCGCTGCCGGTGGAGACCTGAATAGTGCGTTCGGTGCCTTTGAAGGCTTCTTCAAGCAGAATCTCGGTTTGATAGTCGATGTCCTGTCCATCCATGCGGAAGCCACCCGTGGATGTGCGGGTGCGCCCACCGCCGAACAACGACTCGAAGAAATCCGAGAAATCGGCGGTACCACCGCCACCAAACGGGTTGCCACCCATGCCCCAATCGAAGCCGCCATTGCCTCCAGCCTGCTGGTAACGCTGCCAATTTCGACCAAAGTGATCGTACTTCTCGCGCTTTTCTTTGTCGGAAAGCACTTCATACGCTTCGTTGATCGCTTTAAACTTGCTTTCGGCTTCGGCATTCCCTGGGTTAATATCAGGATGGTATTTGCGAGCAAGCCTACGATATGCTTTTTTGATATCTTCGGCGCTGGCGTTGCGATCGACGCCCAATGTCTGGTAATAATCCTGATACTGCATGTATGCGGCTCCTCTTGATGTGTTGCCACGTAAAAGCGCGTCGTGGCGCATATGTATGCCTAACATTGAAAACCCTGGGAGTGTGATGCACGCCCAGAGTCACAATTGGCATCTTTTGTACTTAATTATAGCAGCCTTGATAACGTTATTGTCAAGGTTGAGTGTTAGCGATGTATTAGAATGTGGATTTATGCCGCAGTTGGGTAGGTTGTACGATGGTGTTGCGGCTTTATACAGCGAGGTGCCGTGTGTTCAGTGAGCGCTGCGCTCACTCCTCCCACAAAAAGCGTTTGAGATCGATCACGCCCTGCTCGTCGAAAATTACGCCCTCTTCTTCCAATAACGCGCGTTGCAATTCGGGATGGTAGGGGTTGCTGATGCGCCCCGCCGCGTTGACGACCCGCCACCACGGCACGTATTTGGCCCGCTCTTCGCCCATGCCAGCGAGCGCCCAACCCACGCCGCGCGCGCCACGAGGTACATGCGTAAGCGCCGCGATGCGCCCGTAGGTCGAGACGCGCCCCCGTGGGATACGCATCACTTGTGCGTACACATCATCATAGTAGCTCGACATAATGATGTTTCTCAAATGGTGTTAGTAAGCGAACACTAGGGATTGGTATCATCATACCGCACGAAGGTGCGGTCCTGGTACAGCACGTAGATGGTTTTGCCGCGCCCCACTCCCTTTGGGCTGAACAGCATCACGCCGCGCTCGAAGGGCTGGAACGCGCCCGCCAATGGCCCATCCTCAATATTAGTGGGACAACCCAGCGCCTCCCGCACATCGGCGAAGTTGCTCCATACCAGCCCAAAGCCGCTGATCGGCATCGTCGCGCAGGGTGGTGACGCACTCGGGGTGGCCGTGGGCAGATTACGCAGGACATGCTCCTCGAAGCGCAGCCAGATGCCTTGATCGCGCCCTTGCAGGACATAGATCGGTCTAGTGGCCTGATCCTGCCAGAGCATGCTGCCCTTCTCAAAGCCTTGCTCAGCGGTATCGAAGCCTTGCTCGATAGCGGTCGGGCAGCCAATGCGCTGGCGCACCGTGGCGTTCTCGTTCCACAGCTTCCCAAAGCCACCGACCAGTGCGATCGGGCACGGTGTGGGGCTGGGTTCGGGCGTTGGGCTTGGCTCCTGTGTAGGCGTCAGCGTCGGCGGCTCTTCAGTGGGCGTCGGCGGGATCTCGGTGGGCGTTGGCGGCACACTGGTCGGCGTGGCGGGCGCACGAGTCGGCACCACCACAGGTTGCTCGGTGGGCGCGCTGGTCGGCTCGGCAGTCGGCTCGGCGGTTGGCGTTGGCGGCTCGGCGGTGGGAGGCACCACCACAGGCTGCTCGGTGGGCGCGCTGGTCGGTGCTTGCTGCACCGTTGGGACGGCGCTCGCTTGGTCGGGAACCAGGGCTTGCAGCCAGCGCTGCCCGAACACCACGCCGCCAAGAATCACCATCAGCAACAACACGCCGATCACCACTAGGCCGCTGGAATCTTGGCGCGGCGCTGCGATACGTGCATTCACGGCCCGTGGCGGTGGGAGCACCGGACGCGGCGGACGAACTTCGTCTCGTTGGTTTACCACGGTTGGGATATCGTCGGCGCGTCCGTTGGGGGGGCGCGCATCGCCCCGTTGCGTGGCGGCTTCTGGCGCTGCGAGGCGTTCAGCAGCGACCTGCGGGATGACTGCGCGCCCTTCGATATCGCGACGGCGTGCGGGTGGCGGCGTGGCAGGCTCCAGCCCTGCGGCTTGGCGCAGCGCTCGTGCGAGCTCACCAGCGCTCGCGTAGCGTTGGTGAGCATCGCGGGCCATCGCTTTGTGTACAACCGCATCGATCGCGCGTGGCAGTTCCGGCACCAACACCGAAGGATCGATGAAATCGTCGTAGAGGTGGCCCAACAACACCTGTTCGGTGGTGCCCGTGAAAGGCAACTGCCCCGTGAGGCAGCGATAGATCAGCACACCAAGCGCGTAGATATCGGCGCGGTAATCGACGGTTTGACCGCTGCGGATCTGCTCGGGTGCCATGTAGTCGGGCGTGCCGATCAGCACACCAGTGCCCGTCAACCCCGTGGCATCGAGCGATTTCGCGATCCCAAAGTCGGTGAGCATCGCGCGGGGCACGTGGTGCAGATTGAGTGGATCTTCTTCTAGCAGGATATTGCCAGCTTTAATGTCGCGGTGCACGATATGGCGGCTATGCGCGTAATCGAGGGCGGAGGCGATTTGCTCGATGATCGGCACGACCTCATCGAGTGTGAGCAGGCCGCGTAGGCGCAACTCATCGGCCAGCGAGCGCCCGCTGAGCAGCAGCATCGCGATGTAGACGGTGCCTTCGGCGTCGCCAACATCGTAGATCGGCACAATATTGGGATGTTCGAGCCCGGCAGCCAATACGGCCTCGCGTCGGAAGCGGTCGATCAGGATGGGATCATCGGCGTATTGTGGGTAGAGCACTTTCAGGGCGATGTCGCGGCGCAGCACTGTATCGCGGGCGCGGTAAACCGCCGCCATCCCGCCGCGCCCAAGGAGTTCGACCGCTTCATAACGGCCAAATCGATGGCCTTGTGGATCGTCGATGCGCATGCTACTAACCCTTTTTCCGAAGCCTTCACCCATTAAACGTATGTCGCCATACCGTTTGCCGGATCACGAAACTGAGCATACCAAATAGCTGCACCGTGAGCGGCGCCCGTAGAATAAGACGTATCATCGGCGTCAGATGTTCCACTGTTAAGGCCATTTATAGCCTTGCGCTACAATTCGAGTTGAGCGACAATCGCATCCGCAAACCGCTCGGCGCTGCCCGGCACCACATCGAAGAACAGACCTGGCTCGATCAGTTCAACCTCCATCAGCAGCAACATACCATCAACATCCAGCCCATCGATACGGGCGTAGAGCAGTTGGTCGCTGGCGAGTTGCAGCCGCGCAAGGGCCGCTTGCAGCGCAGCGCTCCCTTGCGCAAGCAGGTGCGGATCGGCCTCGCCAGGCTCGACGACGCCACCGTACCCTTTTTGAACAAAGATCGTGCCGTTGCCGGGAAGTTTGCGAGCCGTGTGGCTGTACCGTCCGTTCAAGAAGATGAACGACCATTCGCCCTGCGCGATCTGCGGCATCTGCGGTTGGATCAGCACACCAGTGGTTTGCAGCATCTGTACGAACTTGGCCTGCTGCTTGGGCGCATCGTCCGGGTTGCTCTGGAAGATGCCGTGTGCCGAGGCGCTGATGCGCGGCTTCACGACGACCTGTTGCCAACCCTGCTGCGCGATGATCTCGGCGAGCGTGCGCGTCTCGCTGCTATCGGCCCACACCGTCGGCACGATGTTCATGCCATCCTCGGCCAATTCGCGCAGGTAGCGCTTATCCAGGTTCCAGCGCACCACGGGAGCGGGATTGTACAGGCGCACGCGCTCGGCTTCGAGACGGTCGATCCAACTGCGGAACGCCGCGAGATGGTGGTAGTAGTTCCAGCACGAGCGCAGAATTACCAAGTCGAAGGTGCGCCAATCGGTATCCGGCGTCTCCCAGGGCACAATCGATATGCGAATGTCGCGCTGCTTCAGCGGTTCGAGCAGCATTGCATCGCTCGGGCTCAGGGACAGATTATTTGTATCGGTAACCAGCGCGATGTGAGGCTGTGAAGTCATGATCGGCCTTTGTTATTCGCAAGGCGCAGATTGTGCGCCAATTCAATCGTAGCACTCCCAAACATCATACCAAATCTGACAAAAGGTTTGTGTAGAGAAAAGAGAAATCGTCGTCCTACTCGCGCAGAACGACGATTTCGGAGGAGGAAGTGTTTTGGGAAGGGCTAGTCTAGGCTGAGCACTGGCGTGGTAGCTTTCGTATCAGTTAGATACGTGAACAGATCGTCGATCACCAGGTTAGCCAGCAGGTACGTCTGCGAGCGCCACCAGTAGCCGGGCACAAAGAACGACCGCCCGTTCTTGACCACATTGAGCGATTGCCAAACTGGCTGCTGCTCAAGATCTTTCACAAAATTGAGTTCACTTTCAGCCGTGCTTGGGTCGGTGGAGGCATAGGTGAAGTAGAACAGCGCATCAGCATCGATCAAATCGAGTCGCTCCATTGAGAGCGAGATATACTGATCGGCGCCGTACTCAGCGACTGCCTCTTCGCCAATGAACGACTGCGATTGCGGTCGCTTGAGGCCAACATCGCTGAGGATCGAGCCGGGAGGCGTGTTCGGCAACCACATCGAGACGCCGTAGGTGGTGGCGGAGATGATCGAGACCGTGCTATCGACCGAGCTGCCAAGTGCGGCTTGAAGCTCTGCAATGCGCCTATTGTAGTTCTCCTCCATCTTGGCGTAGGTATCCCCCAGATCGAGCACCTCGCTCCACAACTGCGTACCGTTCTGCCATTTGTCGTACAAGCGTGGGCTGGCAACCACGATCGGCGCGATGTGCGCTGCAAGCTCGACATCGATGCTGGCTTCATCGGCCAGGATCAAGTCTGGTTTGAGCGATGCGACCTTCTCAAGTTCGGCGGGATACCCCAGCCCAGGGATGTTGCTGAGCGTCTCGGCGTATTGCGGCAGCAACAGCGGCAACTCTTCGAGCAACCAGTTGGCGGTGCCCACCGGCGGGTGATCGATCATCAGCAACAATTCAACCGACGCCATGTCGAGCGCAATGATTCGCTCGGGGTTGATGGGCACACAGGCCGAACCACCAACGATAACCTCGTGCTCAACATAGCGGAAACCCGCTTCGCAATCGCCGTTAGCGCTTGCGGCTGGCTCGGCGGTCGGTTCGGGGGCAGCAGTTGGCTCAGATGCGGCAGTCGCCTCGGGGGCAGCGGTTGGTTCGGGTGCAGTAGTCGGCGCTGGGGCGGCGGTTGGCGCGGGTGCGGAGGTCGGCGCTTCGGTGGCTGGTGTGGAGGCACTACAGGCGGCAAGGAGACATGCGATCAGAAGGCCAACCATCAGGGAAGAGAGCTTGTGTGAGTATCGCATACAAACCTTTACAGATGCAAAGCAGAGATAGCTTTGCAAAGCGCTTCACCAAGGAACTCTGTATAGATATAATAGCATATTAACCTGTTGATGTAGTATATACTAACTTTTTGTATTTGTCGAATTTAAACAACTTTATGAGCTGGCTTTGCTCGATGCCTTTTGCGATAAGAAAAACGCTTCTGTAAGCGCAAAAAGGCCGTGGCGTCAGTTGACACCACGGCCTCTGCTTCAAGCTAGAGTAATTATGCTTCGGAGTGCGGTTCGGGTGGCACCGCATCGCTGCTCGGCTCGGTGGCCTGATTGCGTGGCGCCTCTGCGCTTGGGGTGGGCGCAGGCAACGCGGGTGCGGGCAAGCTGCCATTGCGCCGATTGTGGCGTCGGGGCGCCTCGGCGACCTGCAGCGCCCGGGCGAAACCGAGAGCTGGCCGCTGCTCTTCTTGCTTGTTCGGATTCTTGAACGGGTAGGTGGCCTCGACACGCTTCAAGATCTCATCGACATCGATATCGGTGAGTTCGTTGCGCAGAATCAGCGCCTCGGCGATCGCACTGACCGCCTCGCGGTTCGCCTCGATCAGCCGCTTCACCTTGCGGTATTCCTCGCTGATCAACTCATCGATCTCGGCACGCAGCGCGCCATCGGGTTGCACGCCGCCGAACGCGCCGTACGAGAACAAGCTCTTGCCCATACCGTAATAGCCCAGCATCGCCGAAGCCAGCGAAGTCGCGCTCATTAAGTCGCCGGAGACACCGCTCATCTGAATATTCAGGAATATCTCCTCGCAAGCGCGGCTCGCCAGGGCGATCTGAATACGGTTGAGCAACTCGGTCTTGGTGTGGGTATACGTCTCTTCTTCGGGCTTCCAGCCTGCGAAGCCGAGCGCGCCGCCGTGCCGCACGATCGTCACCTTCGACAAGCGCCAGCGGTACAGCAACTTCACTGCCACATAGGCGTGACCCGCCTCGTGGTAGGCGATGCGCCGACGCTCCTCGTAGGACATATTGCGGATCGGCTGCTTGAGGCCCCAATCGTGCATCTCGCGGGCCAGCGTAAAGTCCCAATAATTGATCGCTTGGCGACCATCGAAGTGTGCGTGAATGGTGGCCTCGTTGATCACGAACTTAATGGCAACGGGCGTGTAGCCGATGGTATCCGAGACCATCCGGTCGATCGGCATTGGCTCGTGCTTGACTTTGCTGAGGTAGTACTCGATCACCTCGCGGCGGCCATCGGCGTCGGGCGCATCGACCGAGATCTTGCGATCGAAACGGCCAGGGCGCAACAGCGCGGCGTCGAGCGATTCGGCCACGTTGGTGGCGGCCATCGTCAGCACGGGTGGCATCTCGGCGCGCGAGCGGCGCAGCCCAAGCCAGCGCAGCAGCCGCCCGATCAGCGTATTATCGTAGGGTGGCGGGTCCATCTGCAGCAGCAACTCGTTGAGGATACCGCTGTTGCCGCCCATACCCATACCGCCCACCATTACGTTCTCGCGCTGTGCGCCGTCCATCCCATTGACGCTCCCGCCGATCATCTTGTTGTTGCGGGCGCCGCCAACCGCGTCGATCTCATCGATGAACAGGATGCACGCGCCGTATTCGCGGGCCAGCTTGCGGGCCTTGCTGTAGAGCCGCATCACCTTGATGTTGCCCATACCCATCCAGGCCGATGTCAGCGATGGCGCGCTGAGGTATCCGAACGGCACACCCGCCTCGGTGGAGATCGCCTGCGCCAAGTAGCTCTTGCCCGTGCCGGGAGGGCCGAGCAGCAATACGCCGCGCGTCACCTCGCCGCCCATGCTCTTGAACTCCTTCACACCCTTGAGCAGCGTCACGATGCGGGTGGCGGCTTCGAGCACTTCCGGATTGCCTTTGTAATCCTTGAAGCCCACGCCCGTTTCACCTGGTTTCAGCCAGTAGATGCGGGTGCGAGCCATAAAGAAGTACATCAGCAAGAACTGGAAGCCGATGAAGAAGAACAGATACATGCCCATCGTGACCACTTGCAGGATCAATGGGCCGAGCGGTTGCGTCATCAAAAAGTTAAACGCGCTTGGGATCAGGTTGAGCAGTAACCAGATCACAAACAGCACGATCGCACCACGACGAATAAACCGCATCAACTTGAGCGGCCAGCGATGCAGCGCTTTATCGATCTTCATATCGATTTCGCGCTCAAGTTCGTCGCGATAACGCTTTTCCTGATTCGGGCGGTAGGGTTCTAAAGCCATTGCGATCTCACTTTCAGCGGAACTCGCTGTGCCTCTCCAGAGGCTATTGCGCATTCGACGACTGGTTTAAGAAGGGCGAATAAATGCTGGTGATTTTGCCATCTGGTCCAGCCGTGAACACATACGGCATAGTGGCGCGTTGCGTATTGAACGCCAATTCCAGTGTATAGAAGTAAAGACTGCTCCCATCCTCTAGCTTTTTGCCGCCAATGTAGTTAGGGTTCCCATAGCGCAACCCTTGGCGACGTTCCTCATCGGCCTGCATCTGCAGAATCGATTTGTCGGAGCCGCGCTGGAGCCGTTGCGCTTGGTACTGCGGACTAAACGAATCCCACATCACGTCGGCATTGTAGCTCTGTTGGCCCTTCAGGAACGCCTCGACCGCAGGCGCTGGTGGCAACGCTGCTACGCGCACATCCTCAACTGGTGTAGTTGGCCACCACAGTTTCACGGCCATAAATGCCACCAAGATCAGCAAAAAGGTGATGATCGAGGCGGAGATGGCGTGGGGGCGCAACTTACGGAACAGAATCGTAAGATTGTAGAGGAAGCGCAGCACGAGCAGCCGAATCGTTTTGCGAAGCACTAGAAAGCGGCCAGGTCGTTGTGGTGTCATCGGGGCTTGGGACGGTGGGGATGGTGTAGCAGTATTGTTGACTAAGGGGTGTTGAGGATCATACGAACTGTGCATGATTTTCACCTGACGTGTAGTGGTTTGGAGTGATCAACCAACAACGCCTCTCGCAAGCGGGACGTGTCGAGGTACGAATATGTGGTCGCAACACGGCCTGGTTGCGAGAAAGCACGCTTTAGCTTACAGTAGTATACCTGATCACGCAGTGAATATCAACGAACAATACCGCTGCTAATTTGCTCAGATAGTGTGATTGGAGATGGAAGGAACCCATGAAACGCTTCTGGGAACGGTTTCCTCGGCGTACCGATAAAATTGCACTGCTTGTGCTGATTATATATGTGTTTTTGGCCATTAGTGCGCAGATGGGCACGAGTGTGGTGGGCCAGGGGCTTGATCCGGTCTGGGCTGCTGCTCAACGGCGGGGTGCGCTACGGGTTGCGGTCGATTACGGTTTTGCGCCGTTCTCCGATCTTCAGAACGGTGAAGCGCTCGGCTACGATATCGATCTGGCCCGTGCGGTGGCCGCGAAGCTCGGGCTGCGGGCCGAGTTCGTGGCGAGCGGCATCGAGGCGATCTACGAGGATTTGGCGAACGGCAAGGCCGATCTAGCTGCTTCGGCGGTGCCGTACGCGCCGGAGCAGGGCTGGCGAGCGAGTTTTTCGTCGTTCTACTTCAATGCTGGGCAGGTGCTGATTGTGCCGAAGGACAGTACTGTCACGGGTGTCGAGCAGTTGAGCGGCTTGCGGGTGGGCGCGCCGCTTGGCTCCGAGGCCGATACGTACTTGCGCAAATTGGTGATGAGTGATCCCAGCATTATCGCCAACTCCGAGTACGATCTGGCCTATCAGGTGCTCGATGCGCTGCGGCGTGGCTCGCTCGACGCAGCGATCGTCGATAACGCTGCGGCGCTGCACGCGCTGGGCAACTACGACGATCTGAAGATGGTCGGCCCAGCGCTGACGTTGGAGCCGTACGTGCTGGCGATGCCCGTGGCCGCCTTCCAGTTGCGTAGCGAGGTCAATCGCGCGCTCGATGAGCTACGGGCCGAGGGCTTCTTCGAGGTGTTGAACGAGCGCTGGTTTGTGGAGACTCCGGCGCGGGTGCCGCAGTCTTGACGTGTGAGGAATCGTGGGAAAAAGGAAGGAGCGGCGTCTCGGGATGGGACGCCGCTTCGATTCTAGTTGTACCGGAACTCCATCTCGACTTCGCCGACCTTGATGCGGTCGCCTTGGTGAAGGCGTCGGGAGGTGTTCGGCGGGACGGGCGTGCCGTTGAGCAGCGTGCCGTTGGTCGAGGCCAAGTCGGTGACGGTGTAGTAGTCGCCGTCGCGGCTGATCACGGCGTGGTTGCGCGAGGCAATGCCACGGTCGTGCTCGGCGAGATCGACTTCGGGATAGTGGTTCTGACGCGGGTCGCGCCGACCGATCCGCAGCGGTGTGCGATCCAGCTTCAGCTCCCACGAACTGCGCGGCGAAGTGATCAGCAGGCGAGGGACCGGTGCCGAGAGCGGCGTGCCGCAGCCTGCGCAGAAGCGGGCAGTGGGTTTGTTGACCCGACCACAGTTGTTGCATGCCTGCCCTCCCGCCACGGGCGCGGGCACGGAGACTGGCGCGGGCGCTGGCGATGCAACCGCGGGCACAGGCGCAGGGGCCGGTGCGGGTACGGATGCAGGCACGACCGCATGGACCGGCGGTGGCGGTGTGGCCCGTAGCGTTGGGTCAACATATGGCCCATTGAGACGCTGCGTCAGGGCTTGCTCAAACTCGGCAGCGCTCTGGTAGCGTCGCGCGGGATCGAGCGCCATCGCCTTGATGATCACCTGCTCGGTCTTGGGATCGACCGACGAGTTCATCTTGCGGATGCTGCCCGGCGTGGGCGTCTGCAAGGGGATTGGCGGCATGTTGGTGAGCAGATGCAGCAGTGTCGCGCCCAAGGCGTACACGTCCGAGCGCGCATCGGTTTGGCCTTTGCCGTACTGCTCGGGCGGCGCATACCCAGCCGAGCCCATCGCGATCGTGTCTTTGGCCTTGCGAGCTTTGTAGGTGCGCGCCACGCCAAAGTCGATCAGCTTGAGCACGCCCTCCGGTGTCACCATAATGTTCGATGGCTTGAGGTCGCGGTAGATAATTGGCGGATTACGGGTGTGCAGGTAGTGCAGTACGCGAGCAATCTGGATGCCGAAGGCGAGCACTTGCTGTTCGAGCAAGGGCGCGTTAGCCTCGCGCAGGCGGTGTTCGAGCTCTTGGCCGGGCACAAACTCCATGACGAGCGTTGGGCGCCGTGTATGCGCCTGCTCGAACACATCGGCCACGACGGGCAGATTCGGGTGGCTGAGTTGGCTGAGCAGCTCAGCCTCTTGGAAGAAGAGTCTGCGGTTTTCTTCGAGTTCGGCGGGTGGTGTATCGGGCGGCGGGCGCATCTCTTTGAGTGCCCAAATCGCCCCATCGGCTTGGCGTTGTGCGCGATAGACCGCACCCATTCCACCCCGACCAATCAATGCCAAAATCACGTAATCGCCGTGCGCCCCGCGAATGAGCGTATTGGGTTCAAGTAGATCGGACATATGGTTGCACAATCGGGCGCTGGCCGAGCGGCCTTGCGCTAAACTATAGTGGTTGCAATATCAGCTTTCATTCTACCATAACGAAGGCCCATGTGTGTGCTTTAGGGCGCTGTTAGGGCGAATATTTATGCGTTTGTGTTAGGACGCTTCGCGTTCGATAATAGTTTCGTCTTATGGTTTTTGATTCTCACGCTGGGCGGTTGGGCGCGAGCGACGCCGCATGATGGCGCTGTAGGTCGGCTGCAACGGTGCGCCGCTTGAGGATTCGCCCGAGCGGCAGGGCGGTTGGGTTGGTCGGCGTATGCGAGCGCTAAACGTTGTACACGATACGAGTCTGCCTATGCTGGTGGCTTTTCAGGATGCTGCCAGCTTCTTTTTTCCCAAAATATCTACAGCATCGCTCGGATCTCATCGCGCAGAAGTTTGCCTGCGGCGTTGCGGGGCAACTCGGCCACGATGCGCACGCGCTTGGGCACCTTGTAGCCCGCTAGGCGCTCGCGGCAGTGGGCCAGCAGGTCGGCCTCGCTCACGGCCATATCGTCGCGCAGGACGAGCACGGCAACCGGGATTTGGCCCCATTGCGGATCAGCTTGGCCTACGACGGCGGCTTCGGCGACGGCGGGGTGTGCTAGCAGCACCGATTCGATCTCGGCGGGGTAGATGTTCTCGCCGCCGGAGATGATCAGGTCGTTGCGGCGGCTGACGACGTAGAGGTAGCCCTCCGCGTCGAGGTAGCCGAGGTCGCCGGTGTGCAGCCAGCCGTCGCGCAGTGCGAGCGCGGTCTGCTCGGGGCGGTTGATGTAGCCGCGCATCACGGTGGGGCCGCTGACCAGGATTTCGCCCACCTCGCCGGGCGTGGCGGCGGCGATGCGCAGCTTGGTGGGCAGCAGCGGTTGCCCCGCCGAACCGAGTTTGCGCAGTGCGTCGGCGGGGGCGAGTGTGGCGACTTGTGAGGCGGTTTCGGTGAGGCCGTAGGTTTGCACGACGGGTACGCCGCGCGCCGCACAGGCTTCGAGCAGCGGTTGCGGAGCGGGGCCGCCGCCCAGCAGCACGCAGCGCAGAGTTGCGGGGTAGGGCTGTTGGCCGCGCTGATCGAGCATGCGCTGGAGCATGGTGCTGACGACCGAGATGATCGTGACGCGCTCGGTGTCGATGGCGCGGTTGACGGTTGCGGGGTCAAAGGCGCGCTGCAACACGACGGTGATGCCGTAGATCGCGGAGCGTATCAGGATGGAGAGGCCGCCGATGTGGAAGAGCGGCAGGACGGCCAGCCAACAGTCGTCGATGTGGCTGCCCAAGTTCATCGCCGAGCCGACCGCGCTCCACCACAGGTTGCCGTAGGTGAGCAGCGCGCCCTTCGGCTGTCCGGTGGTGCCGGAGGTGTAGATGATCACGAAGGGGTCGGCGAGGTCGATGGTGTCGCGCAGGGCGATGCTGGTGCTGGGTTGCGCGTCGAGGTCGCTGATGTTGACGATGCTGAGCGACGATGTGGTGCCTGTGGCGGCGATGGCTTCGGCTTGGGCTGCGGTTTCGCTGTGGAAGAGCAGCAGGCGCGCGCCGGAGTCGGCCAGTTGCCAGGCCAGTTCGGGCGCGGTGAGGCGCGTGTTCAGCGGCACGAGTGTGATGCCAATGCGGGGCGCGGTGTGGGCCAGTGCCACAAATTCGGGGCAGTTGCGCATCAGCAGCGCCACGCGGTCTCCGGCTGCAATGCCCCGCGCCGCGAGCGCACGGGCGAGGGTGTTGGCCCAGGCGTCGAGTTCTGCGAAGGTCCAGCGCGTGTCGTCGGCGATCAGCGCCGTGTGGGTGGGCAGGACGGCGGCGCGGTGCGCGAGCCAGTTCGGGAGTTGATGGGTGTCGTGTGTCATTGAGCGTGCGCCCTCCGTGGTGTTTCCTGATCCGCGCTATTGTACCGCATTACTGTTGGAAATCCACAGATTACACAGATTACACAGATTTTTGAGAATAGTTATCTCGCGAGGGCATGGGATGCGGGAATTGCTTTATTCACCAAGTCACCGAGTTACCGATTCACCTTGTCATTGATTGCACTGTTTTAAAAGTCTTTGACAGTGCTCATTGTCATTCCGAACAAGCCGTTAGGCGAAGTGAGGAATCTCATTGCTCTGCATTGTATTGCGCTTTGAGATCTCTCCCCATTCGCTTCGCTCAGGGCTTCGACCGTTCGAGATGACAGTGCTTTTCATTGAACATAAAAATGTTGAATATTTCCAAAACGGAGCATTGATTCGCCCGTGGTGATGCTTTGAGGTACGTGGCAGTGTTTGGGTGGTGGTTATGAGTTATATCTTCTGAAAGTGGATTTATCGAGTGCTCATCACCGTTCCCAGCTACAACATAATCTGCGTAATCTGTGAAATCTGTGGATGATCCTCACCTTGTCACTTCGCTCCATGGGCCGATGGCGTATTGTGCGAGGGAATGCGGATCGAGTTGCACGCCGAGGCCGGGGCGGCTGGGCAGGGGCATGGCGCCGTGGTGCACGACGAGCGGCTCGGTGAGTAGGTCGCTGGAGAGCAGCGTGCCCGTTGCGAGGCCGCAGGCCAGCGATGTGGGCAGAGTTGCGGCGAGGTGCAGCGCAGCGGCCACGCCGATCCCGGCGTCGATGGTGCTGGTGACGAAGGCGTGCAGTCCGGCCTGCAGCGCCTGCTTGATAATGGCGCAGGCGCGGCGTAATCCTCCGGCCATCATCGGTTTGACGACGAGCAGATCGGCGGCGGCTGCGTTGATCACATCGGTGGCCTGCGCTGGCCCGCCGACCGATTCGTCGGCGGCGATGGGGATGCGGCTGGCGGCGCGCACCCGCGCGAGTGCCGCGAGGTCGGCGACGGGCTGTTCCACCAGTTCGATACGGTACTGTTCGGCGGCTCGCAGGATGTCGATCGCCTCATCCTCCTCCCAGGCGGCGTTGGCGTCGATGCGCAGCCGTACATCGGGGCCGAGTTGTTCGCGGACGGCGGCGATGCGGGCCAGTTCGGCGGCGGGCGAGTCGAGCACGCCAACTTTTAGCTTCACACAGCCGAATCCCGCCTGTTTGGCCTGTGCGGCAGCGCGGCAGGCCGCCGCCACATCGCGTGCGCCAACCGTGGCGTTGACGGGCACGCTCGGCTGTGGATGCTCGGCGAACAGGTACGCGAGTGGTCGCCCCATGGCTTGGGCTTGCAGGTCGAGCAGCGCCGTGTCGAAGCCGCAGGCGGTCGCTGACATGCCGGGCAGCGTATCGTCGAGTTGGTCGAGCAGGGCCAGGCCCGCTTCGAGCGTGGTGCCGAGTAGCGCGGCGGCGAGTTGCGCGATGTGCGCCAGAGCGTCGTCGAGCGTGCCGCCGCCAAACGCAGTGAGCGGCGACGCTTCGCCATGCCCAATCGCGCCGCTGTCGCTGTGCACACGGATGATCGCGCCCTGCCGCGTTGCGTCGCTGCCGTGCGCCGTGGTGAAGGAACCCGCGTATGGGATGTGGAAGGGCTGCCAATCGACCCGCACAATGCGCATAGCGTTCTCGTGGACTAGAGCAGCAAGCCGATCGCGAACAGGATGCCGAACAGCATGTGCAGCTTGCCCGTGCCAGCCAGCGCGCTATTGAGCGGTCGGCCTTCGACCTGGAAGATCGTGCGGATCAGCTTGACGGCCATCGGCAGCGTGAGCAGCGGCAACAGCACCCACAGGCTGGTCAGGTTGAGCAGTGGGCCGAGCGGCAGCAGCAGGTAGGCACCACCGACCATCAGCAGGTACTCGATGCGGGTGGCCTGCCGACCGATCAGCACGGCCAGCGTGCGCTTATTGGCCTTGCGGTCGGTATCGATGTCGCGCAGGTTGTTCACGACGATGATCGCGGTGACGATCAGCGCCACAGGCAGCGCGGCGTACCACGCGACGGCGGGCACCGTGGCGGTGTGCAGGAAGGCTGTGCCGCAGACAGCCACCAAGCCGAAGAAGATAAACACGAACAGATCGCCCAGGCCGTTGTAGGCTAGCGGGAACGGCCCGCCCGTGTAGAGCACGCCCGCCGCGATCGAGCACAGCCCGATCACCAGGATGGGCAGGCCGCTGTGGAACACGAGGTAGAGGCCGATCAGCGCGGCGAGCGCGAACGTCACAATCATCGCGAGGCGCACCGTCTCGGGCGCGAGCAGGCCGCTCTGAGTGACGCGCACCGGCCCCAAGCGCTCGGCGGTGTCGGCGCCCTTGCGGAAATCGAAGTAGTCGTTGGCGAAGTTGGTGCCGATCTGGATCAGGATCGCTGCTAGCAGCGCTGCCACAAAGGCGGACGGCGAGAAGCCCTGCTGCGCTACTGCCGCGCTGCCGACCAACACCGGGACGATGGCCGCTGGCAACGTCGGCGGGCGGGCGGCCATGATCCACACTCGCACGGGGCTTGGCGGCGCAGAAGGAGCTTGCGTTGTCATGGAAACCTCATCAACAGTTTGTGGTGCTGCAGACATGGGGCTTGCGGCAACGCAGAACAGGTTGCCGCAAGCGCCGTTTGTTGCGTATCGGGTTTAGGGGTAGCGGCGGAAGCGGCGGAAGCTCGGTCTGCGCTTCTCCATAAACGCCTTGCGGCCCTCCTGCGCTTCCTCGGAGAGGTAGTAGAGCAGCGTCGCGTCGCCTGCGAACTGCTGGAGGCCAGCCGCGCCATCGGCATCAGCGTTGATGGCAGCCTTCAGGAAGCGGATCGCCATCGGGCTCTTCTCCAGGATCTCGCGCGCCCACTTCACGCCCTCGTCCTCAAGCTGCTCCAACGGCACGACTGCGTTGATCAAGCCCATCTCAAGCGCCTGTTGGGCGTTGTATTGGCGGCAGAGGTACCAGATCTCGCGGGCCTTCTTGTCGCCGACGATGCGGGCCAGCAGGTTCGAGCCGTAGCCGCCGTCGAAGCTACCGACCTTCGGGCCGGTCTGGCCGAAGATCGCGTTCTCCGCCGCGATCGAGAGGTCGCAGACCACGTTCAGCACTTGGCCGCCGCCGATCGCATAGCCCGCCACCAACGCGATCACAGGCTTGGGGATCACGCGGATCAAGCGCTGGAGATCGAGCACATTCAGGCGCGGCACGCCGTCGTGGCCCACGTAGCCGCCGTGGCCGCGCACGCTCTGGTCGCCGCCCGAACAGAACGCCTTACCACCAGCACCAGTGAACAGAATCACACCGATGTTTTCGTCGTCGCGAGCGCGCGAGAAGGCGTCGATCAACTCCATCACCGTCTCGGGGCGGAAGGCATTGTGCTTCTCGGGGCGATTGATGGTGATCTTCGCGATACCCTCACCCGCGGCGTCGTGCTCGTAAAAAATATCGGTATAGGTATGGGCCGATTTCCATTCGATTGGCATATCTAACGTCCTCTCTTGGTCCTGTTGTTCGTTTCGAGAAATTTTAACACGTTCTGCGCAAACACCTGCGGTTGCTCCACATGCACGGTGTGGCCCGCATTGGCGATCTGCAACGTGCGCGCGTTCGGCAGGAGCGCCTGCATCTCATTGGCGATCGCGCAGTATTTGCGATCCAGCTCGCCAACGATCAGCAACGTGGGGATGGTGATTTCGGGCAGCCGATCCCACAGCGAGCTTTGTTGGCCCGTGCCCATGCCGCGCAAGCTGTTGGCCAAGCCGAGCGGGTTGTTGCGCATGCGTTGGGCGCAGATGCGCGTGCGCACGTCCTCGGGCAGCGCGGCCTGGCTGGCAAACAGCGGCAGGCGTTCCCAGCGCTCCACAAAAGCAGCGAGTCCGTCGCGCTCGATGCTATCGGCTAGCGCGTTGTCGGCGGCGGCGCGCGCCTCGCGCTCGTTGGCGTCGGCGAGGCCCGGCGAACTGCTCTCCAAGATCAGCGTGTTGATCCGCTCGGGCGCGGCGGCGGCCAATTGCAACGCGACCCGCCCGCCCATCGAGTAGCCCAGCAGATCGACCTGTTTTAGCTGAAGCATGTCGAGCAGCGCGAGCAGATCCGCGACACAGTGCTCCATGCGGTAACGCGCGGGGTCGGCGGGCGAATCGGTGCGACCGTGGCCGATCAGGTCGGGCGCAATGGCGTGGATGTGCGGGGGAAGCGCATCCAGCAGGCTAGCCCACGCGGTTGCGCTGCCTGTGAAGCCGTGCAGCAACAGCAGTGGCGCTTGGCCCGTGTTTTGTTGACTGACATAATAGTTGATGCCGTTGAGCGTTATCATCATGGTGGCGCAACCGTCCGTGATCTTCTCAGCGAAGCGCAAGGCGCTCGGGTCGGTTATTCGGCCTCGGCGCGTATCACTTCGTGCAGGCTCGCGCTGACGAGCGGCCAGATCTCGCGGTGAAGCGCCACGTTACGGTCGCGCGTGGTCGGCACTTCGATGATCTGGAGGCCGCCAGCCTGGAGGCTGTGCTGGAGCGCGGCGCGGAAGCCCTGCCAATCGCCGATGCGCTGATAGTGTGCGCCGTACATCTCGGCCAGCGGGCGGAAGTCCAGCCCGTGCGGCGTGCCGAACAGCGTCTCGAAGTGGTCGGGTTCGCTCGCCTGCGGCAGGAACGAGAAGATGCCACCGCCGTCGTTATTGAGCAGGATGATGGTGAGATCGAGGTGGTGGTGTTTGGCGGCCAACAGCCCGTTGGCATCGTGGTAGAACGAGAGATCGCCGATCACCAGCACGGTCGGGCTGGAAGCCGTGGCGGCGCCGAGCGCGCTCGATACCACGCCATCGATGCCGTTGGCGCCACGGTTCCCCAGCAAGCGCATGGGGCGCTGATCGCCAGCGAAGAACGTGTCCATATCGCGGATCGGCATGCTGTTGCCGGCGTAGACCTGGGTTCCGGCGGGGAGAAGCGCGGCGAGTTCGGCGAACACCTTGCCCTCGAACAGTTCGTCGAGTTGCGCGAAATAGGCAGAAATAGCCGCACGAGTGTTGCGCTCCGCCATCTGCCAACTGCTCAGCCAGGCCGAGGTGCGGGTACGCAGCGGCGTGCTGGTCTGGCTTAGCAGCGCTTCACAGAGCAGCCGTGCATCGGCGTGGATCATCTCGTCGGCCAAGAGCGTTGGTTCGTTCCAGCCGCCATCGCCATCAACCACGATCATGCGGCTCTGGGCATGGCGCTGGAGGTAGAGCAACAGCGGTTTGGAGACCGGCATCGCGCCGAAGCGCAGCACCACTTGTGGCGCGAAACGCTCGACGAACGCGGCATCCCGCAAAAAGGCGTCGTAGCTATCCAGCACCAGCGCGTGATCGTGGGGACCGTTGCGCAGGCCAGAGAGCGGATCGGCCAGGATCGGGTAGCCCAGCGCCTCGGCGAGTCGCGTCACGCTCGCGGCCAAGTGCGGGTCGTCCTGCGGACCGCACACGATCAGGCCACGGGGCGCATCGGCGAGCGTGGCTGCCAGCGCGGCCACATGCGCGGCGTCGGGGGCACGCGCACCCGTGGCGACGCTCACGTAGGGGCGCTCGTCCGTACGGGCTTCGGGCGCAGCAAGCGCTTCGGCGGGCTTGGGCAGCAACGGTTCGCGGAAGGGGAAGTTGATATGTACTGGGCCTGCTGGGCCTCGGCGCGCCGTCGTCACAGCCCGCGCCGCAACCGTGCGGGTGTAACGCAGCATGCCGGGGGCGGCATCCGGCTCAGCAAGATCCACAAACCACTTGGCGTGCGTGCCGAACAGGTTGATCTGATTGATCGTCTGCGGCGCACCCACATCGCGTAGCTCGTGGGGACGGTCAGCCGTCACGATGATCAGCGGAACGCGTGCGTAGAACGCCTCGACCACCGCGGGCAGGAAGTTGGCTGCTGCGGTTCCCGAGGTGCAGATCAGCGCCACCGGCTCGCGCAGCACCTTGGCTTGGCCGAGCGCGAAGAAGCTCGCCGAGCGTTCGTCGAGGTGCATCCACAGCTTCGCCGCAGGGTGGCGCGCGATCGTCAATGCGAGCGGTGTTGAGCGGGAGCCGGGGCATACACAGAAATGTCGCACTCCCGAGCGCACGAGCTCATCCACAAAGGCCCCAACCGAGGCGGAGAGCGCGTGCGGGGTTTCGATGTTTGAGCTTGTCAAAGGGTTCGACCTTACCAGCCTATGCTCCACCAAGTGCGGCCATCATCGGTCGCAGCTTGAGGCATGATTCGGCGTATTCGCGATCTGGATCAGAGCCAGCTACCAAGCCACAGCCTGCGAACAGGGTGGCTTCAGCATTATGCAGCAAGGCCGAGCGAATCGCAACTGCGAACTCACCGTCGCCGCTGGCGTTCATCCAACCGACTGGCGAGGCGTACCAGCCACGATCCATGCCCTCGAACTGGCGAATCACGGCGAGCGCTGCATCGCGTGGCACGCCACCCATCGCGGGTGTGGGGTGTAGGCGGGCCACCAAGTCGAGGATGCTGCGGTTCTGATCGATACGACCATAGATCGGCGTGAACAAGTGCTGCACGTTGCGCAGCTTCATCAAGCCAAGCTGCCCGGTCGAAAGGTGCTCGCCACAGACATCGTTGAGCGCATCGCAGATGGCGCGCACCACAAATTCGTGTTCGGCGCGGTCTTTGGCGCTCGCAAGCAGTTCGGCACCGAGTTGCTCGTCCTGCTCGGGGGTCGCGCCACGGGCGATCGAGCCAGCCAAGCAAGTGGTGCGCACGCGCTGTTCGCGCAGTTGCACCAGGCGCTCGGGCGAGGCACCCAGGAAGCAGCGATCGTTGTGCGCGATCGCGAACACAAAACAATCGGCGTAATCGGCGCGCAGCCGTTCGAGCACCAGCGCAGGATCGAAGGTTGCGCGCCCTTCCACCTGGAATTGGCGGGCCAGCACGACCTTCTTCAGCTCGCCGCTGTGCATATTCTGCTCGATCTGCCGCACGATCTCCTTCCACTCCTCGGCGGGCATCACATCGGCGCTGCGCACGATGCTGTTGGGCACCGTGGCGCGCGGCTCGCTCTCGAACAACTCGTAGATGCCCGCGATGGTGTCGCTGGCGAGCGCGGGCGGGCTGTTCGGCTCGAACACCGTGTTGACCGTCAGCCAGGTGGCGCCGTCGATGGAGGTGAGCAGATAGCGGGGCAGCACCAACAAACCGTCGGGATAGCCCTCCCACAGCGGCGTGGCGGGTCGAAGCGGGTCGAACGAGAAGCCGCCGATCAGCAGCGGCCCAGTGGCGAGCGCGGCGGTCGGCGTATCGATCAGCGCATCGGCGCACAGGTCGCGCCAAGTTGCGGCGGTGGCGAAGCGGTCCGCTCCGGCAGAGGCGAGCGTCCAAGCGGCATCGACGCCAGCGAACACATACTCGCCATTAGGATTCGACCAGAAGAAGCGTCGGGTGGCGAGGTTGGCCCCAAGCGCGAAAAAGTCGAGCGGGTCCCGTTGTGGCGCGCGAAACACGACACTCACCAGGGTAGCGCGACCAGTGCGTTGGGCTTGCTCAAAACCGGTGGCTAAGCGAGTCTGGAGGTGATGCTCGGGAATAGTGATAGCAGTATCAATAATCATAGTTTGTAGATCACGGATGCAAGCCTGCGTAGACCAGGTGTTATTACAATGGCTGCGCAGGTGCTCCGCGTCCTATTGCTAAATCTGTTTAGAAGGGAGTTCAAGGAGCATGCGACTCTCGATGATGTGTTGAGCCTCAATCGCGGCGCTGGCCGGGGCTGAGGGCGAGATTATTTGGATGGAGAGACGTGCTGCCGAATCGCCCTTTTAGAACAGCGATTAAGACAGTAAAAACATGATACACGCAATTCGCGCAGAGCACGAATCCGGCTTGCTGGAGGCGATCAAGATCGTCGGTGCGGATTGCCCCCTGCAAACAGTCGATACCGCCGATTCGCGCACCAAGAGAAGCGTTCCAATCGGGTTGGTGCGGCTAAGCGCTCGCCTTGGAGCAAGCTATCGATCACCAAATGTGGCGCTTTCTACTGCTTCTCCAGTTAAGTATCTAATTGTACCAAAAATCACAACTTTTTCAAACGTAGGCGACACAACATTGGGGGCGATTGCTCGCCCCCAATCGTTTCAGCAAGTATAGCAGATGGTAGCGTTACGGCTTTCTGAAGTTCTTCTGCTGGAAGGCATCGCTCTGCGGGATGATCAGTTTGACGTTTTCCAGATAGTCGATCTCGATGCTGCCCTCTATAAAGCTCATATCGAGTGTGTGGCCGCCGCGCTGCTTATCCTCCGAGATGAAGTGGAAGTGGTAGCCTGGCAGGCTGATGCTGCTGAGATATTCGGGCAGGTAGTAGCCCACCAGTGTGCCACGGATATTCTGCACCTCGAACACCAGTTGCCCCGCTATGGCCTCTTGCAGCGTCGGGTACGGCTGCGACTGGCGCGCCACGCTGCGATATTTCAGCGTGGAGAACAGGCCGCTGATGCGAAACCCGTACGGACGGTTAAGGCTCGGCAGTTGCGCGCTCAGGTACGTGGTGAGATGTTGCATATCGCTAATCGGCACCGTCGCATTGATCTGCCGATCGGTCTGGAAGAAGTGAATATTGGCGAACGGCGTCTCTACGCTCGGCTCGACAATTTGCACGCTGCCATCGACTAGGCCGCGGTAGAACACGCCATCCAGCGCGATCATCTCACCCTCAAGGTGATCGAATGTGCCCAGGCCGAAATCGCCGTACTGCGCCACCTCGGCAAACGTGGTATCGCCGTCGAAGCCACCCGCCTGCAGCGCTCCGTAGGTCGAGATCTGTGTGAGCGTGGTGTAGTCGCGCTCCGGTGTGGTGGGTGTGGATTGGAACGCTGCGCCGCAACCGACGAGCGCAAGAGCAAGGCTGAAGAGGAGCAGGAAACGGCGAGCGGGGTGGGAGAGGCTAGCGCACAGGGCTAGAGTGGACCGCCGAAACATAGGATTTCTCCATCAGTGATACTTGCTCAAAAAGGAACAAGTTTTCGCAAGATAACGGTGTGATTGTACCATGATAATGAAATTATCTTTGGTTAAAATGACATTAATTTAGATAAAGATAGCGTTTCGACTGCTCGTATATGATATGGCCCATAAATTGCAATTGTTCCATTGATGGCGATGGTATGATGACGTTATCCCGTTGAGGCTCAGTGGTATGTGCAATAGATGGGAGGGTGTAATGAACGGACTGCTCCTGGATCTCTTTCGTCACAATGCTTGGGCTACCCAAGTGCTATTGAAAACGTGCAGTGGCCTTCCAGCAAACGACCTAAACACCCCTGCCGATGAGGCGTATGGCAGCATTATCGCCACCTTCAACCATATCATTTCGGCGGATGCGCGTTATCTGCACCACATCACCAAATCCGCACCAAGCTGGGCTAAAGCAAACGAGTCTAGCGCTGATCTCGATGTGCTTCTGGCGCGGGCTGAGGAGCTTGAGCAACTGTGGGAACAGGTGCTCGCCGAGCCGCTTGATGCCGAACGCCAGTTACTAGTTGATAATGGCACCTACAAGACCAGCGTGGGAGTAGTGATCGCGCAGGCCATACATCACGGCAATGCGCATCGCGAGCAGATCTGCGCGCAACTCACACGGCTCGGCATCGAGCCGCCCGATGTGCAGGCGTGGGGCTACGCCGATGCCACCGGGCGTGGGATGTTCATCGCAGCGGTGGGGTGATACCGCTCACCGATTCTGCCTTTTAACTCGTACTGCCCTTTGTAATGTCGATGTGCCGCTTCGTGCAGCGCATCGACATCACATTTAGACATGGCAGCAATGTTTATCTACTGCCCGATTCGTACGATCGATCGCAACCCCTCATCCATAAAAACCGCTATGGTATACTGCCCGCAGCAACGGCACGACATCTGAACATCTGCGGAGGTTCCTCATGGTTGCCCGTTTTCGCCACGTTTATCTTGGCCTGCTCGCCACGCTGCTGCTTGCGGGCCTACTTGCGCCCCACTCGGCCCACGCCGAGCCGCGCTGTTTCGAAGCGACCGGCTACTGTATCGATGGCCGCATTCGCGAATTTTGGGAGCAGAACGGTGGCTTGCCAGTGTTTGGCTACCCGATCGGCCCGCAACAAGAAGAAATGGTCGAAGGCCAACTCGTCCAAGCGCAGTGGTTCGAGCGCAACCGCCTCGAACTGCACCCCGAGAACCCGCGCCCCTACGATGTGCTGCTCGGGCGGCTCGGCGCGGATCGGCTCGCGCAGCAGGGACGCGATTGGTACACCTTCCCACAGGGCAGCCCGCAGGAGGGTTGCCGCTTCTTTAGCGAAACCAACCACAGCGTCTGCGGCGCTATCCTGCGGGCTTGGCGCGCCAACGGCCTAGAGTTCGACGGTCGCCCGGGCACCAGCGAAGCCGAGAGCCTCGCCCTGTTCGGTCTGCCGCTCAGCGAGCCGCAGCAGGAGGAGACGCCCAACGGCACCTACATCGTGCAGTGGTTCGAACGGGCGCGCTTCGAGTTGCATCCCGAGAACGCCGCCCCTAACGATGTGCTGCTGGGCCTGCTCGGCAACGAAGTGCGCAGCAACGGCGCACCTGTCCTTGCCCCCGAGCAGCCTATCGATGACCGACTCGTCCCGCCTCCCGGCCCAACCGTGATCGACGATCCGAGCGTCGAGTGGGGCCGCGCCCACACACTCACCTCGCGGCGGCTGCGGGCCTTCTTCCCGTGGATCGTGGTCGATTCCAATAACCATAGCCACCTGGTCTACGCCAACGATATGGGCTACCTGCTCTACACGAATAACGTCAGCGGCGGCGATTTCGCGGCTCCGCAGGTGATCGCCACCAACATCGGCTCGAATCGCGATCCCTTCTTCGCGATCGCCGTTGGTCCGAACAACACCCTGCACGTCGCCTACGTGCAACTCGGCGGCGATCGCCAGGTCTACTACCGCATCGCCACGCTTGATGGCGCTACCGCCAACTGGGCGCCGCCCGAGCAGATCTCCAGCGGCGAGCGCCCCTTTGCCGCGCACCTCGCCGTCGATGGCAGCGGCACCGCCCACATCGTCTGGATCGATCGCGACTGCAACACCTACGCCGTCTTCTACCGCGTGCGCCGCCCCGACCTGAGCAAATCCGATGTGAGCAAGCCGCTCGGCAACTGCCGCTACCAAAACCGCCCGCAGGTCGCAGTCACCAACGACGGCACGCCGCACATCGTCTTTCAGAACGACCGTAACATCACCTACGCCCGCCTAGAGGGCGGCGGCTGGGTCACGCAGAACATCGACCCAACCTCGCGCACGCCCTCGTACAACGCCAGCATCGCCACCGACGGCACCGCGCTCTTCGTGGCCTGGGACGAGGGCGACAACAACCACGACGTGCTGCTGCGCCGCTCCGACAATGGCGGCGTCACTTGGTCGGACATCCAAGGCATATCGGACAGCGAATCGTACGCGACCTACCCGCACCTGACCTACTCCATCACCAGCAAGCGCGTTTATCTCGTCTGGTCCGATGTGAAAAACTTCAACCACAACGACCCATACATTATGTTCTCGGCCTACGATCCGGCCACCAACACGCACAGCAAGCCCGAGCGTCTCGTCACCCAGCGCGGGCGCGCCATCCACCCCACCGTCGGCGTCGGCCCCAGCGCCATCTCCGTCGTCTGGCAATACCTCAGCGAAGCGAACTGGCAGATCTTCCACATCGGCGGCGAAATCGTCAGCCAGCGCTAAACACAACGCCACCCTGCCGAGACAAGGCAGGGTGGCATCAAAACCGCTTTGTCATCACCGAAACGCCAGTCGCACGGCAACCTGTGTTAGGTTTGTGGAAGCAGCGCCATGCCAGCCGCAACGCCAGTTGTCGCGGCAACCGCATCTTGGCCAGCGCCCCGGCACCCCGGCAATGATGGCCTAACTGGCCATTGCAAGCCGAACTACTTCAGAAACGCCTCGCGCATCGCCTGCATCAGCGGGTCGCGCTGACCAGCCGGAGCGGTCGGCACGTAGCCCTGCGCGATCGTCCAGATGATCGCGCCGCCCAAGCCCTTGCTGCGCACGTACTCGCCCTTGGCTGCGATCGACTCGGCATCCTCGTACGACACGAAATTGCACCGCTGTGGGCCAGCGCCAGCCTCCGAACTCAGGTACGGCACCTTCGCGATGGTATCGAACGTGCGCTTCGATTGCGGCAGGTACTCGCGCACAATCGTCGCGTAGCCCATCGCATTATCGCTGTTGCCCTGCGACACATTGCGGCCTTCGAGCGGCACGCGCGGCTCCGTCACGCCGCGCCAGCACGAGCCGTAGAACCCGATGCCAATACCGAGCTTTTTGGGTGGCACGCCGACCTGCAAATAGCGCCGCACGCTCGCATCGATCGATGTGGGATGCGTGCCCGCCTCGCCGTACAACGCCGCGAAGTGCCAGCTATCCCAGCCGCCCCAATTGCCAGCCATATCGTAGCTCATGATATTCATCTGATCGACCAGGCTGGCCAGCTCGACATAATAGTTGTCGATATCCTCGGGGAAATTCGCGTTCACCCAGCCGACCGGCACCGTCAAAATGATGCCGGGCTTGGCGGCCCGCAGATCGCGCAGCAGTTGCAGCAGCACAGGCCGATCTTCTGGCATAATCGGCTCCCAGTCCACGTCGATGCCGTCGTAGCCGTAATCGTCCATAATCCTGATCAGGTTGCGCACAAACGTCGCGCGGTTGGCTGCCGAGGCCGCACCCACGAAACCGTCGTGCTCGCCGTCGCCACCCAGCATCAGGATGGCCTTGCGGTTGGCGGCGTGCGCCCGTTTCGCCAGGTCGCGAGCCATCGCAGGGCCGGTCACATCATCGATATCGAAATTGGTGACCACACTGCCGTCGGCCTGCGGGCGGATGCGCCCCACCACCAAGTGCGTCAGCGTGCTCCAATCGATTTGGTCGGCGGGTAGCATATCGCGCTGATACCCCACGTAATAGGCAGTGACCCACGTGCCATTCGCTGCTGGTGCTTTGGCTCCGTTCAGAACAAGCGGTGCGTACAACAATTGCTCACCTTCGGCGAACGTATTCACCACCAACAACGCGCACAATGCGCCCAATACCAACGCGGTACCGCGCATACGCGCCCACCAACCCCGATGATTCTGTCTTGATTGCATACGTTGGATGCTCCTTGCTACAACGAAGTACTACAATTCTATTGTTATATTCGTCAAATATACGCTTGTCAATGTAATTTCATAAAAATGATACTTAAGATGGGTTGATATAGGACTAAAGACCTATGAATGGTTGTAATTGGATTTGTTGGATGGAATTTGTTTGCAAAATGTCTTCATAGAACCTTCATATTTTCTTGATAAGTGGTGTGATGTTTGTTGCGATAGTGTGTTGATAAATCTCTTAACATATTTAATGAATGGGTTGATGGGATATTTGCTCTGATCATATGTATATCGCTTTGAGTTATAAGAACCGTGTGAACATGTTGATTGTGCTGCATTGAAGGTCGCATCCAAACCTGCTACAATAGCCGCGCCCCGTCATCTCGCCTTCAACCCGAGAAGATCCGCCTTCACGAGTGAGTTGCCGATGCGCCTGCGCCTTGCACCCGAATCGCTCCTGGAACTGTTGGGTTTGCTCACCGGGCAAGTGCCCCACCCGATCGCGCACGTGTTGGGCGGCAGCCTGTTGGCCCGCGCTATCTCCGTCGCCACACAGATCGGCGTGTTCGAGGCGTTGCGCGATGGCCCCCGCAGCGTCGCAGCGATCGCCGAGCGCTGTCACAGCCACCCCGACGCCACCCACAAGCTATTGGGCGCGTTGGCGCGCTCGGGCTATCTGGTGCAGCGTGGCGAGCAGTTCGGTCTGGCGCGCCTGAGCCGCACCTGGCTGCTGCGCGACGCCCCACACTCACTGTATGACCTGATGCTCTACGAAGCGCTCGAATATCAATGGCTCACGCGGCTCGACGACTTTGTGCGCGGTGGGCAGCCGCTCGACTTCCACGCCACAATGACCAACGATGAGTGGCGGCTGTATCAGCGGGGCATGCGCGCCTTGGCGAGCATAGCCGCCAGCGAGATCGCGTGGCGCACCCCGGTGCCGCGCGGCGCCCGCAGCATGCTCGATATCGGCGGGGCGCACGGCTACTACAGCGTGGCGCTCTGTCGGCGGCACCGCCACCTACGGGCCAGCGTGCTCGACCTGCCGCAGGCAATTGCGCACGCCGCGCCGTTGCTCGCCGCCGAAGGGCTTGGCGACCGCGTCACGCATCGCCCCGCCGACGCCCGTACCGCCGATCTGGGCGATGCCTGCCACGACCTGATTCTGATTGCGCAGCTAGTCCATCACTTCGATGCCGAGACGAACCGTGATCTGGTGCGTCGCGCCGCGCAGGCGCTGCGTCCCGGTGGCGTGCTGGTCATACTGGAGGCGTTGCGGCAGGATGCTGGCGGTATCGGTGGGCAAATGGCTGGCCTGCTCGATCTCTATTTTTCGTTCACCAGCCGCTCGGGCACGTGGTCGCGCGAGGAGATGGTGGATTGGCAGCGCGCGGCGGGTTTGCAGCCGCAGCGTCCGATCGGCCTGCTGCGTTTGCCTGGCTACGCGCTACTGGCGGCGCGCCGCCCCACGTGAACGTAGCAGACCGCATTGTCTTGCGCCAGCAGCATCCCTGCTGTGCGGCTGGGAGTGCGTATTTGCCCAACAGTCTAGCGATGGAATACACAGTTGGGTATCTGCGGTACAATGTCGCTTAACGAGTTCATAACCAGAGTGAGGAATACCAATGACGGTTTATCGCGCTTCCGATACGCGCTATCAGACGATGGTGTACAACCGCTGTGGCCGTAGCGGCTTGCAACTTCCGGCGATCTCGCTGGGCTTGTGGCACAATTTTGGTGGTGTTGATCGCTTTTCACAGAGCCGCGCCACGCTGTTGCGCGCGTTCGATCTGGGGATCACGCACTTCGATTTAGCGAACAACTACGGCCCGCCGCCCGGCTCGGCGGAGCAGACCTTCGGCAGGATTCTGGAGCGTGATCTGAAGCCATACCGCGATGAATTGGTGATCTCGACCAAGGCGGGCTACGGGATGTGGGAAGGCCCCTACGGCGATTGGGGTTCGCGCAAGTATCTGATCAGCAGTTTGAATCAGAGCCTGTCGCGTATGGGCTTGGAGTATGTCGATATCTTCTACCATCATCGTCCCGATCCTAATACGCCGCTTGAGGAGACGATGGGCGCGCTCGACCATATTGTGCGCAGCGGCAAGGCGCTCTACGTCGGTATCTCTAACTATTCTGCAGAGCAGACTCGCGAGGCTGCCACGATTCTGCGGCAACTGGGCACTCCCTGCCTCATTCATCAGCCAAGCTACAATATGTTTAACCGCTGGATCGAGGGTGGTTTGCTCGATGTACTAGAGGAGCAGGGCATCGGTGGGATTGTGTTCTCGCCGCTCGCACAGGGCCTGCTCACGAATCGGTATCTCGATGGTATCCCCGAAGATTCGCGGGCTGGGCGTCCTCAGGGCTTCCTGCGGCCCGAACATATCACCGAGGAGAAGTTGGCCAAGGTGCGCAAACTCCAGCCGATCGCTGAGGCGCGCGGCCAGAGTGTGGCGCAACTCGCGTTGGCTTGGGTGCTGCGGCATCCGCAGGTCACTTCGGCGCTGATTGGGGCCAGCCGTCCGGAGCAGGTCGAAGAGGCGGTGGGCAGCTTGGCCCGGTTGAGCCTCAGTGCCGACGAACTCCAAGCGATAGAGCAGATTTTAGCGTAGCGCGATCGCCCACAGCATACGGCTATCAGCGAGCGGCCGTATGCTGTTTGGGTGTACAGTAGGTTACCGAACCGATGCTATAACCATACATGCACGAAAGTTTCATATAACCGTTGACAAATCGCCTGCTAAAGGCGTTTCGTTCATCTTCTTAACACGGTATATTTTATATCTTCCACGGGACGAAGGTTTTTGCCTGTGGTTTGGGATCATCATCGAACACTGGAAGACATATTGTTCTGGTTGCTCACGGACAATCACATAGACAGGATGTAGCTCCGTTATCACATCTGCCGCATGGTTCGCCACGGACGTTTGGTTCACCACACGGTACGCATATCAGGCAAGAGCTTGGCCCTGTTGTCGGCATCTTCGCTATTTATGCTCGCGTGTTGTAGTGGTTTCAGCGCCACTTCCTCCCTATCTTCCAGTGACGATATCGAGCAGTATAGGTTAGCGCGAGGAATATCATTTCTCCATGTAATCGATGCCTTCCTATCTGTGCATTTCGTGGCATAAAGGAGTTAGCAGGTGAAAACCACGTCGTTTAACCCTATACAACCCCTTGAGTTATCGCCAACCACGATGCAGCACCTGCTGACCCAACCATCCTTGTACAACATCCTTGCTGATGCGTGCGCAAGCGGTTGGCTGTGGCTCGGGCTTGAGCGATACGATGGGTTTCTGATTGCGAGTGCTGGTGATGCATCCCTGCGCGATACGGGGAGTGCTTCGGCTCAACATCAGTTTTGGAGCGGCGAACACCTTTTTGCAACGTTGCAGGGCTACGGCGATGGTGCAGTTCTCGCCGATTTCGTTCGGCTGATCGGCCAGCGGATCGAGGCGTACCTCGCCTCTGAAGCGACGATCCTCTCCCTCTCTCAGGCGAACGTTGCCGCTACGACTGCGCTTCAACAACTCTCGCACCTCGCGCCGATCCTCCATTCCAACAATGTGACGCAGATCGGCTCGGCTGTTGTGCAGTGGATCGCCGAGACGTTGGGGGCGTTGCAGGCGCGCATTGTGCTGCACAGCGCAGACAACGAATATACATTGGCAAGCTATTGTGGTGAAGCCCCTTCGGGGATTGTTGGACCACACGCCAAGGCTCATGCTAAGCTGACTGCCTCGGGCAAGCTGATCGGCGAATTGGTGCTTGAGGGATGCCTGGTAGAGTCGCAGTTTAGCGCGGCGGATCTGCTGGTGCTCAACACGGTTGCGAGTTTCGCCGCCAACGCGATCCTCCAGGCCCAACAGGGCGAGCAACAGCAGTTGCATTACGAGCGCGCCCGCTACGAGATCGCCCTAGCGGGGACGAATATCGATAATCTGATGCAGCAGAGCGCCGAGACGCTAGCGAACACGTTCCAGTTTGAGCAGGTGGAATGTTGGCTGTTCGAGGGCGATTTAGCGTACCTGAAGGGCTATGTCGGACCATCCAATGCAGCCGAGTTTGATAGCCCGCGCCAGAGCTGCAGCCTGTTGGCGGATCGTAACCGCTTGGCGTTTGTGCGCGAGACACAGGGCGAGAGTGAAACGGCGCGAATGCGCATCCCGCTCGCGTGTAGTGGCGCTGTGGTGGGTGTGTTGCAGATCCAAGATCCACACTCGCGCAGTTCCAGCGATCTGTTGCATGTCGAGAGCGTGGCCGCGCAGATCAGCTATTCACTGTCGCACCTTCGGCGGCTGGAGGAGACCAAGCAGGCCGATGAGCACGCCAAGATTATGGCGATCGGCACGCTGGCGACGGGCGTTTCGCACGAGTTTAACAATGTGCTGACCAGCATTCAGGGCTTCGCGGAGCTTGGTTTACGCGGCACGCCCGCGCAGAAGGACGAGGCGTTGCAGGTGGTGTTGCGCGGCACCAAGCGCGGCGTGGAGATCACCCGTGGTTTGCTGATGTTTGCGCGACCCAACAAAGGCCAGCACCTCAATATCGAGCTTGCCACCATCGCCGATGAGGCGTTGGCGCTGTTGCGCAAGTCGTTGGAGCAGCAGAGCATTCACGTGGTGTGCGACTATCAGGCGCGTGGCACGGTGCTTGGCGATCCCAACCAGTTGCGTCAAGCCCTGATGAATCTGCTCAGCAACGCCCGCGATGCGATGCAGAACGGCGGCACGCTCACGGTGCGGGTGCGCGAGAACCTCCAGCACAGCCAGGTCGATGTGTGCGATACAGGTGTTGGTTTGCCGGAAGATCAGTTTAGCTGCATCTTCGAGCCGTTCTTCACTAACAAGGGTGCGCTCGGCGGCAGCAAGCTGAGCGGCATTGGATTAGGCTTGGCGATCACCCGTAGCATCGTGCAGATGCACAACGGCGAGATCAAAGTGCAGAGCCGCGTTGGCGAGGGCAGTTGTTTCAGTATGATCCTGCCGTATTGCGAGCCGCGCGATCAAGTGCTGAGCGGCGCTGCGGCGCAGACGGGTCAGGCGAAGACGGTGCTGCCGGGTTTGCGCATTTTGGTGGTGGAGGATGAGCCGGAGGTGCGCATGTTCCTGAGTTCGCTGCTGCAACACGAAGGCCATATGGTGGGACAAGCCGCCGATGCGGATGCGGCATTGGCGATCTGCCAGCCCGGACGCTGGGATGTGATCGTGAGCGACCTGCATATGCCGTTGATGGACGGTCATCGATTGTTGCAGCAGTTGCGCAGCCAGGGCAACGAAACGCCGGTGATTATCATCAGCAGCCTCCAAGATCGCTCGCTGCAGAACGCGGTGATCCGTAGCGGCGCCGCGATGATGTTGCCCAAGCCTTTCACTGCCAGCGACTTTCTCCTGGCGATCTCAACGATCTGTAGCGCCGACCAGCAGCGGAAATCCTGATTTGTTTGCAATCACTTCGCCCGCCTCGTTACGGTACGCGCCGTAAGAGGGCGGGTTTGTGTTTGGGGTTGTGTGAGGAGGAATTCGGCAGTTGAGCATACTCCGCGTGGAAGGGGCCGAGCAGTTGTTGAGTAATAGAGTGCAGCGCAGAAGCACAATGTTTCCTCAGTGAGATCCTTCACTTCGCCTGTCGGCTCGTTCAGGATGACTCTACTTTTTCAATGAGTTTCATTTCAATTCCGTCGTTTTGTATTGTGTTTCACGCCGAGATCTCTCATTATCATTCGAGATGACTGTGTTTTCGTTGTTTTGCTACCTCCTCCCAACTTCCCACACTCCACATATGAAATTTATGTCATTCTTACACCCTCTCTACCTTCTCCAAGCCAGGCGAGGGTTACGTTCTTGTCATCTACTGCCCAAGTTATTGAATTTAGCCTGTAAATAAAATATACTACCCGTCATAGTACTATCATCAATATATTATCACATCGTCTCTTGCTACGCTCCGACATGCAGTTGCAGGGTTGGTTGAGGTTTGTGTTGTGGGGAGACATCTAACAGGGTAGGTAGCAGTATGATTGATTTTAAGAACGAGCCATTACTTGGAGTAGGCATTCTCGATGACGATCCAACTGAGCCGTTCGATGACGCCATTCAGATCACTACATTCCTCCTCCGTTATCTCGCACATCAGTCGGGTGGATACACACACAGCATCGATCTTGACGATCATCTTCCCCGTGCTGCGCGCCTCTTTCGCCCGATCGATCGGCAATACTCCCTGCATATGGCAGTACTATCAGCCACTGGGCCGCTCCAGTTGCCTAGCGATCACTTAGCCATCTTCACCATCACCACGCGCTACTGGAAGCGCGGACGCGCGCGCATCATCGCCGCAGCTGAAGCATTGATCAAAGATTTCCTGCAGTTTCGGCAGCAGAAGCCCGAAGAGCTCAGCATTCAATGTGTGCCTCATACACGGGTGCGGCGCTATTTCTCCTACCAGGTGTTTATCCGCCAAGCTGCGCTCTCCTAAAGCCATCAAATCACCTTTCAAAAAGTGATGTTGACGTTCCGCCCACACAGAACGTCAACATCGCTATATGCATGCCGCCTGTCTATCACTCATTGTGGTCTAGACTCGTTGGCCGGCGTTCTCGATCCAATCGATAATCTCGGTGAATTCGAAAGGTTTAAAGACCACGTGGTCGAAGCCTGCGCGAACGATATCTGAGGGTAGGAAATTGCGGGCGTGTGCGGTGATTGCGAGGATGGGGGTAGTGGCAAACTGTGGCAGCGCGCGCAATTCGCGGACTGCGTCGATGCCCGTTTTGCGGGGCATCTGAATATCCATCAAAATCAGATCGGGCGAATGTTCCTCGGCGAGAGCGATGGCCTCCACGCCATCTCGTGCGCGAATCAGGGTGTGCCCCAACCGTTCAAGGAACAAACACAGTAACATTTGGACGTCGGCTTCATCTTCTACGATTAGGATGCGGTAGTGCATTGTTGTGCGCCTATGTCATTGATAGGCCGATACACGGCCTACCTGCTACTCCTAGACCGTATAGTACCGTTGAGACGCTACCAGGACATTACCATATTATCGTATATAAATGCCTATAGCATCGGGAACCTCGCGCACCGTATGCCCGAACACGCGGTTGCCACGCCAAATCGCCTGGGTCGATGTATCGTCGTCGCCGCCGAGCGCGCTGAAACACCCCATCGCGCGTAACTGCGAGGCGAGTTCGACTCCCGTCACACCGTTCGAAACCGCCATCACTAGGTACGAGCGGCCATCCTCGCGGGCACCGATGCCCACCACAGTCTTTGGGTAAGTGCCGTTGTAGATCTTTTTGCGCCAATCGAGCTGTGCAAAATCCTCGTTCAGCGGATTAAATGGCACAAACGCATCGGTTTCGGCCTGTACATCGGTGTTAGCGACTTTGCCGTTCCACAGGATCACAGGTCCAGCGCCGATCGCCTGATCGCATCCTTGCACTTGCTCGGCATCGAACAGACCGATCTTAGCGTAGTGGCCTTGGATGCACAGCGTGGCGCGCCAGGGGTTGATGCGATGCACTGTGCCGTTGATCACCACCGTGCCCTCGTTGGAGGTGCGCTCGCCGCCGTGAAAGCCGAACGCCATTGCGCCGAGCAACTGCATGCCGTTGCGCTGCGAGTAGGGCGCCTGTACCATCTCCTCGACGGTGGCGAGGTGCTGCTGCCGATCGGCCCAAATCGTGTTACCTGTCTCGTCGCTGCTAGGGGTGGCTCCATCGGCGTTGATCACTTCGAGATGAACTTGATCATCGAGCATGACCACGAAGTACGCCAATGTGCCGCCGTTGGGCAGAGAACGCGTGTAGTAGCGCACAAGGCCATCGCCGACCGATTCGTGGAGTTGGCTGGCTTGATTGTAGCGTTCGAGCGCTGTTGTGCCCGCCTCTACAGTTACCTGCGCTGTCAGGGCGCCAACCAATGCCCCAGGCTGCGAGATTGAGTTTGCCACGCCAGGCGGCACCCAATTCGAGAGAAAGGGCTTGCTGGAGGGCATACTGCTAAAAAGCGCAACACAGACAACTAACCCAATAAGCGCTAATGCAATTGGGTTCATCGTTCGCGGTCTGGGATACATTGATTTTCTTACCTGTGAAGTGAGCTAATTGGTGACACTATGATGATACCAACAATTTAGTAGTTGGGCAATTGGCGTTTTTGATACCGTTTTTATTATAACACATTTGTTCTGATTTGTACGCCAATTTTGGCATCTAAACGCCGCAAATAGCGCGTCGGTTCAGGTACGAACACCCGTAATAACAAAGCGATGCAGCCGTCGAATGGTATCTTTCCTTTGTACAGATACCGCATCGTCATCACTGTATTGTCGTTGAACAGGTGAAACGCATTGCTAATGGCAGAAAATTGTTGCGAGCAGGCGCTAAATGCGATGTTGAAGGTGCAAGGATTGTTTACTACACATATGCCGTTGATAAGGTTAATAAACGGTAGTATAGCTTGACTTTCATACCGTACCTATGTATCTTACTTCTAAATAATGTTAGATGCACAAGGAAACTTAAATGTCGGAAGAAGCTATGCTGAGTACATCTACGCCCGCTGATGTTCGTGTCATTGCTGATCTGAATGTGCTAAAGGTGGTTGCGGACCCGTTGCGATTGCAATTGTTGGAGTTGTTGCGAGAAGAGGCGCAATCAGTCAAGCAACTAGCGAAAAGGATGGATTATTCGGCCAAAAAGCTGTACTATCATATCAATTTGCTTGAGGAACATGGCCTTATTCGTGTTGTTGATACACAAGTGGTGTCGGGCATCATCGAAAAATATTACTACGCCACCGCGTATCGCCTCTCGGTCGATCACAGCCTGCTCTCGCCCGATGAGGGGCCGACCGATTCGCACGCAGCGATCCTTTTATCGACGATTTTGGATCGCTGCAAACAGGAGGTTGCCAAAGGTGTGCGACATGGCCTGATCGAACTTGGCCCCGAACAGTCGCTGCAGAAGCGCGCCTTGGTACTAGGAAGCCGTAGGATGCGTTTATCGCCAGCGCGCGCGGATGCCTTCCTTGAGCGCATCAGGCAACTAGAGCGCGAATTTGAGGCCGATGAGGAGCCAGAGGAGCAGACGCTCTGCTACGAACTGCTGCTCGGCCTCTACCCAACCGAATCATACTAGCACAGCTTCCCTATGTGTTTTGCGCACACAAAAGCGGCAACAACCTGTGTTGCTGCCGCTTGTTCGATGTGTGAACCCCTAAGAACGGGCCAGCGTGATCATAAACGTGATATAGACCATCAAGCCAGCTAATCCGATGCTATTAGCCAGCGTTGTGCTGCCCGGCACGAGCTTGCTACGCATCAGGAACATCATTGCCAGCAGCACCCACACCAAGGGATGGAACCAACGGAGAATGAGCAACTGTATGCCAGTTGTCGAGGGTGTTATTTTGCTGTTGGGGATAACAAAGGCGTACAGTGCCACCACCACGATCGCGACGATAGCCCAGATCAACCAAGGGACACCGAGGAACTTCTCTTGCATTCGTATCCTCTTGTAACGCGGAATAGGGATGTAGACCTTGAAGTTGAGCGTCTCGGTGGAGCTCTCGGGCGCTAGTATACCGCAGGCGCAGCGATACGCTTATCGTTCGGCGTTAAGAGATGTTCTTGTTCTGTTGGCTTAACAAGTGCTCCAGAACTTGTTCCCAAGAGGTGAAGCCATGCTGTAGACGGTATTGGTACAATCTCTCGAACACTGGTTTACGAATATGCAGCCATGTTTGATTCGGATAATAACGCTCCATCAGTTCGTGCCAGACCGCAGTGGGCATTTCAAAGAAAGCCTCTTTATTCCACGTAATAGGCCCGATCTGTACTGAACCATCGAGTTCGGTGTAAAAAACCGTGCCGCTAAAAATGAAAAGAAGCGGAATCTCGCCCTCATCGAGCGCGTAGAAATATTTTGTGGCCGCGATATTGAAATCGTAACTGCACGGGATATTGAGATCGACCGTGGTTGATTGCTTGAAGGCTGGCACGTTGATACTTGCGTGAATCCACAGCAGATTGCGGAGGGTATCGCTCCAACGTTCCGGTTCGCCAAACACCTCGGTCAGGCGTCCCTGCTGCTCGGGCGTGTGGATTCGGCGTGTGGCTGCAATATAAATTTGACTGCGCAGCGAGATCGCATGGATCGAAATATTGGGATGGGCATGAGAGATGTGAACTTGAAAGCTTAACAGTGGCGTTGCAGAAAATGGCTGAATATCAACGCCTGTAACACGAAATTGTAGCTCTACCATCTTAACTTCTCATATCAAGGCGCTAACACTATTGATGATCTCACAAGGTTGCGCCCAATTACTTGCAAGTCATTTCAATGCGTGAACGGTCTTCTCTTGCTTCTCGATCCATCGCTCGGTGAATGGGTAGGTTCTTGAAAGGTCTACTGATTAGACGAGATCGCATAGAGGCCATCTATTGGGACGTGTAGGTGCTAGGCAACTTGGAGCAAGTGGTATCTATCAAGGAGCACTGTCACAGACTTCAATCTTTTAGCAAGTTGTATGCCAGATTGCACCAGTGGCTAGGTTTAGGCGCAACCTGGCTCTGTTTAGCTCAATAGCAGCGCTTCGGCTAGCTCCAGCGGATTCGCATCGCTGCGATTCACCAGTACCACCGCTGTCGCGCGTTGGTCGAGGCGACGCACAATCGCCGTGCGGAAGCCGATCGTGTCGCCGGTGTGATAGGCGAGGTGCTGCCCCCGCAGGTACCAACCGAACCCGTACGATTCGCCGTTCGGGATAGCGACATGGGGTGTAAAGAGTGCTTGCATAAGATGCTGGGGCAGCAGCGTGCCCTCCGCTAATGCCGCATCCCAGCGCGCTAGGTCCACTACCGAACTGTAGATACCACCATCTCCCAGCGTCGCGCTCGTCACGCTCTGGTCGGTGCGTTGCCAGACACCGTCACGCAGCGAATGGCCGTAGGCGCGTTGCGGCACCACCGACATCCCTTCTTGATGAGCCACGGTCGCGTGCATGCCCAACGGCGCAAAGATGCGCTCCTGCAAAAAGCTTGGGAAACGCTGCCCAGCGATCTGCGCGATGATCAGCGCCAGTAAGCAGTATGCCGTGTTGCTGTAGCGATACGCCGTTTGAGGGGCGAAGTAGCCACTGCTTTGGCTTCGCACCAACTCCAGCACATCCTCATCGTGCACC
>Ga0207874_1000415_pt1 | contig 63054 bp, 57 predicted proteins | sample HigsolmetaAR201D_FD_184833 | JGI IMG/M metagenome (GOLD analysis project Ga0207874, IMG submission 184833) | Ionic liquid and high solid enriched microbial communities from the Joint BioEnergy Institute, USA - AR20-1-D (SPAdes) (version 2) ...
CTTTTCGCCCGGCGCGCGGTCGCTCACGGGATTCCACGGCTCACAGCGGCAGGTGGCGCGGCGGCGGCCGCCGTGCCCGTGAGCGGTCCGCGCCGGTTCTGCTGGGCGGTGCCCGCCGGGCGCTTTGCGCGGGTTCCGAACCGGGTCTTCTCGCAGATCGCGCATGCCGCAACGCAGTTCGGGGCGACGCTGTGGCCTGCGACGACACGCCCCGGGGCACGGGCAGGACGGCACCGGGTTCACCGAGAAAACCTCAACGCCACATAACGCCCGATTCGGACCCCCAGAGCGGGAAGGCCCCGAGGGGCGCACTATGCCCGGAGTTCAGCGGGGATCGTTCTTCGCTTCTTCCTCACGGCGGCAAAGGCCGTCCGGTAAGTCATTTACCCACGATCATCACTGCCCTGAGCTGCAAGTTCTACACTTCTTGGGGTCGGGTCGGACCCCGTAGACTCGTGGGGTGATCTTCAAGGCTGTCGGTGACGGACGTCCCTACCCCGACCATGGTCTGGGGTCTCGGGACTGGGCGAAGATACCGCCCCGCCAGGTCCGGCTGGATCAGCTGATCACGACCAAGCGAGAACTGGACCTGCAGTCGCTGCTGTCCCGGGACTCCACGTTCTACGGGGACCTCTTCCCGCACGTCGTGCACTGGCGGGGTGAGTTCTACCTGGAGGACGGGCTGCACCGGGCGCTGCGCGCCGCCCTCCACCAGCGGCTCGTCCTGCACGCCCGGGTCCTGGACCTGGACGCCCGCTGACCGCCCCGGCTCCCTTCGCAATCGGCCGGGCGTTCACTGAACCTCTTTCAACACGTGCTCTCCGGTGCCTGAGGCGGGAGCCTCGGATGCGCGCGGTACCGGGCCATCGCAGGTGACGTCCTCCTTCCCGGCTGCGATATCTCCGTCCTGGGCTGCGGAAACGGCGCGTTGCAAAGGTTCACCGGTCTTGCGCATCGGTCAGAGCGCTGCGCCCCGACACCGTCGCAGCCGGCCCCAAGGCCGCCGGGTCTTTTCTGCACGCCGTCTCCGCGGGTCGAGGTGGGACGTCTCAGTCGGGGACGATGCCGTGACCTGGAACGCCACAGCAGCAGGCTCCCGGCGCCTCGGGCCACGTGTTGCCAAAGGTCCGCTGACGCAGGGCGCTCAGCCCTTGCCGGACCAACTGGTGAATCTGCAGTGCCGGGGCGCGGCCCTGGGCCGGTTCAGGCGCCGGGATCCGACCATCCAGACGGCGGTGGGCATGCCGCCGCGATGGGGGCGTCCGGCGGTGGAAGCGCACCAGACGGCCGTATCGTGCAGGTCCTCCGGGGCGGCCACGCAGACCCAGCGGTGCCCGTCGTAATGGGCCAGGTCCCCCCGGGCACCGCCCACCCACACGTCCGTGGCCGACAGCGCGGTCACGGTGTTGGCGGACGCAACCGGGACCTCGACACGGAACCACCTGCGGCCGTTCCAGCGCAACACGGCATCGCCGCCGGCGCACCACACATCGTCGGGCGCCACGGCGGCCACGTCGGTGAGCGGGAAACGCGTGACGGGCACCCGCATCCGCCGCCAGGAGCCGCCGTCGTAGTGGACGACCAGCCCGGTCCGGTCCGCGGCGCCGACGGCCCACACGTCCTGCGGCGAGGTGCCGCCGACCGCCAGGAGCTTGCCCTGGGCGACGCGGGGCAGCCCGGCGACCGGCCGCCAGCGGCCGTCACGCCGGCGCAGGGCCACCGGCCCGCCGCCCCGGGCGGGGAAGCCGTGCCCGACCGCCCACACTTCGGCGGAGCCGACCGTCGCGACGTCGGTCAGCACGTAATCTTCGGCGGTATCGCGGTCTTCGCCGGCAGGGCCCCGTCGCCCGCTCAGGGAGCCGTCCGGCAGGACGGGCGCGGGCACCTGGGTCCACTCGGCGCCGTCCCACTGCCAGATCAGCGGAATCTCGGTGCCGATCAACCGGTCGTAGGCGCCTCCCACTGCGATCACCTCGGCCGGGCCGCCGGGGTGCGGCGAGGCCTCCCGTCCCTCTTCCCCGGCGAAACGGCTCATGCCGGGGGCCGGATCGCCGTCACCGGAGACGGCGCGCACGACGGTCACGCCTTCCAGGCCCGCCCCGATCAGCGCGGCGGCCGGAGGGGGCGCTAAGGGCATCGTCCAGGACGCGCCGTTCCAGCAGGCGGCCAGGGGACGGCCATGGGTCCGGCCGACCACCCACACCTCCTCGGGGGAGGCGGCGGCCACGTCTAACAGGACGCACGGCCTTCCGGCGGGCAGCGGTGGCGGCAGCCGCCATGGGGAGGCCCGCCGATCCGCGGGAAGGCGCTCTCCGCCGGCCCCGGCCAGGAACATCGCGACGCCCTCGACCTCGCCCGGCCACCGGTCGGCGGGCGGCCGATCCGGACGCGGCGAAAGGTCATCGGCCGGGGTCATCGTTCACGACCGGGTTTCCGATATGCGACTCCACACCGTGACAACGATTGAACGCATTGAAGTCGTTCCAGGCGGTTCCTCCGCTGTGAGGGACGGGCGCCCTTCAGCCGCACCGGGACGGCCGTCCCACCCGGATTCCGGCGCTCTACAGGTCGAGCACGGTCAGCACGAACCGGCAGACGGTCGTGCCCTCGTTGGAGTAGGAGTGGGGGCGGTCGCCGGCGAAGAGGGCGGCGCTGCCGGCCTCGACCGGGTGGGACTGCCCGTCCACGGTCACGGTGAGCGTGCCCTCCTCCACGTAGAGGATCTCGCGGGTGCCCGGGGCGTGCGGGTCGCTGTGCCGGGGCTCGCCGGGACGCAGCTCCCAGCGCCACAGCTCCACCGAGGGACGGGCCTCGCTGCCGGCCAGCAGGACGCCGCTCCCGCCGTCCGGGCCGCGCCAGAGCACCACCTGCCGCTCGGGCGGGAACACCCGCACCGCCGGTTCCTCCTCCACCTGGACCAGGCGGGTGAGCGGCACCCCGAGCGCCTGCGAGATGCGGATGAGGGTGCCGAGGTTGGGGTTGCCCCGGCCCTGCTCCAAGGCGACCAGCACGCCTTTGCTCACCCCGGCGCGCACGGCCAGCTGGTCCAGGCTCCAGCCGTGCCCGGCCCGCAGTGAGCGCACGGTCCGCGCCACGGCCGCACCGATCGTCGACTGGTCGTTCACCGCCCGCTCCCGCTCACCTTCGGCGCGTCCTGAAGCACCGCTCCTCCTCGCCGCATGCCTCGGTTCGTCCCGCAACTCCGCGCACCCGCCGGCCCGGCCGGCGGGCCTGCGGGGGGACGCGGCGCACAAGGCCGCACTTTAGGCGCCCCGGCCGCGCACGGCCCAGGGGCGGGGCCGCCCCCGCTGTCGGTCGTTTTGATAAACCGTACATGTCATTACTATGACCGGGAACCGGGAGTTCGAAGGAGCGGGCGGATGCTTGCGGAGATCTGGATCGAGGAGGCCGTCCAGAAGCTGCGGCCGGACTTCGTCGTGCTGGCCATGACGGCCGAAGGGCTGGTCAACGCCGCCAGCGACGACACCTCGACCGCCTGGCTGCGCACGGCGGGACGGCGCGCCGCCGAGGCCGCGCAGGCCCAGGCCGGGGAGGACCCCCATGTGCTCGCCTGGCGGGACGCCTACCGCGATTTCGGCGCCAAGCCGCAGCGCACCCGTCCCTCCGTGGACGCGCTGCTGCGCAGAGCCGACCGGCTGCCGGCCATCAACCGGGTCGTGGACGCCTACAACGCGGTGAGCGTGGAGTACGCGCTGCCCATCGGCGGCGAGGACCTCGACGCCTACCGGGGCACGGCCCGGCTGGTGCGGGCGCAAGGCGATGAGGACTTCGAGACCAGGGCGGGCGGCGAGCCCGTGGTGGAGCACCCCGAGCCCGGCGAGGTGGTCTGGCGGGACGACCTGGGGGTCACCTGCCGGCGCTGGAACTGGCGGCAGTGCGTGCGCACCCACATCACCGAGACCACGCAAAACGCGCTGTTCCTGCTGGAACGGCTGGAGCCCTACCCGCTGCAGCGGCTGCAGGAGGCCGCCGACGACCTGGCCGGCCGGCTGCGCACGATCACCCCCGGGGTGCGGATCCGCACCAGGCTGATCGGGGCGGCCTGATGGTGACCCTGCTCGCCCTGTCCGCCGCGATCGCCTACGGCGTCGCCGACTTCATGGGCGGGGCGGCCTCCCGCCGGCTCGCCGTGCTGCGGGTGCTGCTGATCAGCTTCCCGGCGGGGATCGTGTGCCTGGTGGCCGCCTCGCTGGCGGCCGGCGAGGCGCCCACCCGGCCGGGCCTGCTGTGGGGCTCGGCCGCCGGGCTGGCCGGAGGCGCCGGCCTGATCGCCTTCTACCGCGCGCTGGCCCAAGGGCCGATGAGCGTGGTGGCCCCGGTCTCGGCGCTGGCCGCGGCGGTGCTGCCGGTCATCGTGGGGACGTTTCACGGGGAACATCTGGATCCCGCGGTGCTGGCCGGCGTCGTGCTGTGCGTGATCGCCATCGGCCTGGTCAGCATGGAACAGTCCGCGCAGCCGGCCGCTCGGCCCACCTCCCCCGCCTCCGGGCCGGCCGGGCTGCGGCGGATGGCCGGCAGCGGCCCCGCCCTGGGCCTGCTGTCCGGGGCGGCCTTCGGGATGTTCTTCGTCCTGCTGCACCGGGCGGGCGACGGAGGCGGGCTGTGGCCGACGACGGCGGCCCGCCTGGCGGGTCTGTGCGTCGTCCTCGCCGCGGTCGCCGCCCGCCGGATCCACCGCGCCCGCGCGTTCGGCTCCCCGCCGGGGGCGGATCCGCAGCCCGGCGAACCGCCCGCCTCGAAACGGGAGAAGGCCGCAAGGACACGCCCCCGCCAGGAGCTCGGGCACACCGGCGGGCCGACAGCGCTCGCCGGCGCCCGGGAACGCCGGCTGCCCTGGGGCATGACCGGCTCGACGCTCGCCCTGGCCGCCTTCTCCGGCGTGCTGGACGCCCTGGCCAACGCCCTGTACTTCGTGGCCGCCGGCCGGGGCCTGCTCAGCCTGGTGGCGGTCCTCACCTCGCTCTATCCGGCGATCACCGTGCTGCTCGCCAGGCTGGTCTACAGCGAACGCCTACGGGCCGTGCAGCACCTGGGCCTGGTCGTCGCGGTCGCGGGCGTCGCCCTGGTCACCGCGGGCTGACCGGACGGCCGGCTCAGGCGGTGGACAGGCCGGCGTCGGAGGTCACCTCCCCGTTGAGGACCGGCTGGTGGCGAAAGGAGGGACGCAGTCCGGCCGCCTCCAGGGCCCGGCGGTAGGCGGTGGTGGCCCCGCCGGCGTCTCCGGCGGCCTCGAACAGCTCGCCGAGCTCCCGCAGCAGGTGGGCGACCGGGCGTTCCCGGCCGGTGCGGTCCAGCCGCTCCAGCCGCCCGGCGACGTCCCGCAGCACCTCCAGCGCGGCCTCCCGGGCGTCCTGCGCCAGCCTGGCCCGGGCGATGATCAGCCTGGCCTGGATGAGCTGCAGGGCGCGCGCCCCGGCCCCGATGTCGGCGGGACGGCTCTGCGCCCGGTCGTCTTCCCCGTGACCGGGCTCGACCCGGCCGTTCGACTGCGCGGATGCGGCCGAGGTGGCGCCCGCCTCGGCGGCCAGCTCCCGTTCCACCGCCTCGATGGCCTTGTCGGGCTCGCCGAGCAGCACCAGCGCCCGCGCGGTCTCGATGGCGCAGTCGACCGCCTCCGCCCCGTGCAGGTCCCGGACGGCGCCGCGGAGCAGCTCCATCGCCTCGGCCGCCGGGTGCGGCGCGTCCCCGAACGGCGGCACGCCGCGCAGCAGCGCCCGGGCGGCGGCCACGTGCAGCCGGGCCTGCGCGCGGGCGCGGGCGCCCTCGTCCTGGGCGGCCAGCGCCTGTTCGGCCAGGTGGAGGGCGTCGCCGACCGCGCCCCGCTCCAGCGCCTGCACGCTGGCCCGCCGGTAGGCGTCGGTCAGCGACACCTCGGCGGGGGAGCCGATGGCCAGCACCTCGCGGCCCAGCCGGTGGGCGCGTTCGGGGTCGGAACGGTCGACGTAGGCCAGCAGCAGCACCCGGCCGACCTCGGTGTGCTCCTCCCCGACGGTCAGTCCCAGCTCCTGCAGCCGGGCCAGCACCCGCTCGCCCAGCGTGATGGCCTGCCCCAGGTCGCCGACGGCGTGGTAGCAGCGGGCCAGCGCCACCAGGGCGGGCAGCGCGCTGCTGCGGCCGGGGTCCCGTTCGGCCTGCTCGCGCAGCTCCTCGAAGATGGCGATGGCCTCCTCCAGGCGCCCCAGCGCCTCCAGGGCCTGGGCGCGGCCCCAGCGGGCCCGCACGGTCAGCTCCGGATCGTCGCTGCCGGAGATCACCTCGTCGAACCCGGCCAGCGCGGCGGGGGCGTCACCGGCGTTCAGGGCCAGCCGGGCGTACCGTTCCCGGACTTCCAGATGGGCGCGCTGTTCCGGCTCGATGCCCTCGGCCAGATACTCGGCGGTGCAGCCCAGGCGCTCGGCCAGCAGCCGCAGCACCGCGGGCGTGGGAGTGCGCTTGCCCGACTCGATCAGCGAGATGTAGCTGTCGGAAAGATCATGGCCGGCGAGCTGAGCTTGCGACATGCGTCTGGTCAGCCGCAGGTTGCGGACTCGTTCGCCGACGTTGCCTGGACCCGGCATGTGAACTCACTTAGCGGAAGTAATCAGGAGGCAGGGGTGCCGACATGATTGCATGTTGCAGGCTGCCGCACATCGAGAGTAACCCAAGCAACAGCGACAAGATTGCCGTTCGGCCGCATTGGCGACCTCTTTCCCCAAGCCTCCCACCGCTCCCATCCGGCTCACCCGCCGCACCGCGCGCCGGTCAGTCGTCGGCGGAGGCGTTCTTGTTGGGGAAGATCATCTCGCAGACCTCCAAGTAGAGCTGCTCGGGATAGGGCAGGTAGTCCACCGTGCTCAGCGCCTGGTCCTGGCCGGCCGACTCCAGCACGAACGCCCCATAGCCCAGCAGCCGCCCCATCAGCGACCGCTCAAAGCTCATGTCGGTCACCTTGCCCAGCGGCATCATGCCGACCTTGCGGGTGATCAGCCCGCTGGTGTGGATCATCCGCTCATTGGTGATCACGAAGTAGTCCACCGACCACTCGGCCACCTTCCACACGAACCAGCCGAGCAGCAGCAGCCAGCCCCACCAGATCCAGTTCAGCGACTGGCCCTCGCCGACGACGTTGCTGAGCACCCCGGCGACGATCAACCCGCCCAGCACCAGGCCCACCGGCGTCATCAGCACGGCCGGGTGCCGCCGCACGGTGATGACCTGGCTTTCGTGGGGCAGCAGATACTTGTTGACCGAGGCCGGCGCCGAGTCACCGGGTGTGACGAGCCTCATGCCGCACCGTTCCCGGACGGGACCGGCGAGCCGGTCTGTGCATCGGCCGCTGTCACGGAACGGAAGGCCGCAAAGACCGCATCAGCCCCCGTGGCGCTTTTCCTGGTGGGCACAACTGCCTCCCCGAGCACGGTGACCCACTGACCCCAAGTCAGTCTTACATCAGCGGCCACCCACGGCAAAGACACTCGCCCGAGCGGTTCACCTCGCTTTTCCCAGGCGGCGTTACCCCTGGCTTTGGGCGGGTCCTTCACCGGCCCCAAGGTCGGCGGTGGCGCCCGTGGCGACCTGGCGCTTCTTCTCGGCGGCCACGATGGCCAGGACCTGCAGATGCTTGCGGGCGATCCGCTCCACCAAATCGGGGGGCGCCGAGCCGGTGACGTCCTGGGCGCCGTGCCGGGCGGCCGTGACGCACCGCGTCACGGTGGCCGCGTCGTGGACTCCGGTGAACTCTTTGGCCAGCCGCTCGCCGACTTCCCGGTAACCGGGCAGGTCGCCGTCGTTGTGGTAAGTCATGCCGATCCCAGCACCTCGCTCACGCCGTCCGGTTCTCCGCTCGCTTTGATGACGGAGAAGAGCGAAAAACAACGCTCCGTAATCGACTATTGCCCGCGGCGGCCTTGCGGCGAAAGCCCGTCGCCGCCGTGGACACCAGGACCGGCCACAGTCATGACGCGAGGATGGAAGATCGAACGCCGCCCCAACCCGTCCGATAGACGGACCAAACCATTTTCAGAGGCTCGGCAACGGCCCATGCGGCCGCAGAATCACACCACTCCGTACAGCCGATCCCCGGCGTCGCCCAATCCCGGCACGATGAATCCCTTCTCATTCAGGTGCGAGTCGATCGCCGCGGTGACCACCCGAAGCGGCACCTGAGTGCCGGCGAACGCCTCCTCCAGATGTTTCAGGCCCTCCGGGGCGGCCAGCAGGCACACCGCCGTCACATCGGTGGCGCCGCGCCCCAGCAGCAGCTTGACGGCGGCGGCCAGGGTGCCGCCGGTGGCCAGCATCGGGTCCAGCACATAGCACTGCCGCCCCGACAGGTCCTCCGGCAGCCGGGTGGCGTAGGTCTCGGCCAGCAGGGTGCCCTCGTCCCTGACCATGCCGAGGAAACCGACCTCGGCGGTGGGCAGCAGCCGGGTCATCCCGTCCAGCATGCCCAGCCCGGCCCGCAGGATCGGCACCACCAGCGGCTTGGGCCCGGCCAGCTGCACGCCCGGGGCGTCCGCCAGCGGGGTCCGCACGGTGGTCTCGGCCACCCGCACGTCCCGGGTGGCCTCATAGGCCAGCAGCATGACGAGTTCCTCGGCCAACCGGCGGAACGTCGGCGAGTCGGTGTTCACGTCCCGCAGCACGGTCAGCTTGTGGGCGACCAGCGGATGGTCGACGGCCAGGATCTTCATGGGGATCACGGTATCCCCCGCACACATCGGGGGTGATATGCACGGTATGGAGGAGGTTGACCGGGGAATGACCAGAGAATGAGCACAGAGCGCAATGAGGAGCCGACCCCCGAGGAGGTGCGGGATCGACTGCGCAGGCGTGCCGTCTTCCTGCGTGAGCTGGCCGAGGCCCGAGAGCTGCGGCGGCGGGTGACGCCGCACCGTTCCCGCCGGGCCCGCATCCATGCCGTCCTGCGCCGCCGGACCTTCCGGCTGCACTGAGCCTTCTGCAGCACCCCGTCTTCGCCGGCCCGCAGTCGGAGACGACGCCGTGACGTGGGAGGTCGCAGCACCGGGCACCGTCGAGGCCTCCGTCTGCGGCGCCCCAAGACCCCGTGCCGGAAAAGTCCGGTGGGTCCGTCCGCCTCCGCCCGGTCCCGTCCGCCCGCGCCGACGCGTCCACCGCGACCGCCGCAGAGCCGGACGCGTTCACCGCCGTGCATGCGGGCGGGGGCCCGCATACACGGGCCGAGTGCCGTTCGTCACGCGGAACCTGTGCTTTCCTGCAAGTTTTGCCGGTGGGTGCGCATGCGCGTGCAGCATCTGCGAACATGCCGAGGCAGGTACCGCGCCGGTGGGGTGATGATGACGGATATTGACGCGACGGATTTCGCCGTCGTGGTGTATCGCGAAGACGACTGCTGGGAAGCCGAAGTTCTCCCGGTTGCTCTCACCCGGGATCTGCATGGACTGATCCATGCCCTACGCCAACAGCCCAGCATAGGCGGCACCATCGGGCTGGTCGCGGTCGGCGACGACTTCTTCGTCGCCATCCGGGTGCTGGGCGATGAGGTGATGCTGTTCCTGTCGGATGTGACGGCCTCGGTGGACTGGCCGCTGGCCCGGCAAGTCCTGGAGTACCTGGACATCCCCGTCCCCGAGGACGAGGAGCTGGACCAGGTGCTGCCGGTCGGCGACATGTCCATCTTCGTCGACCTGGGGCTGGATGAGATGGAGCTCGGCGCCATCTCCGGGGACCTGGACCGCTACCCCGACGAGATGCTGGCCGACATCGCCAAACGCCTCGGCTTCGGCCAGGCGTTCGACCGGGCCCTGGACACCCTGGGGTGATCCCGGCTCCCGCCCCGCGTGAAGTCCTCCTTCTGCGCTGGGAGAACGTCACCGGACGGTGGGAGCCGGGGCCCTCCCTCTTTCTGAGAGGAGGGGTCAGAATGAATGGATGTCGTACTTCGCTGCGGTCTTCGCGCGAACCCCGCAGGGCTGGATCGGCGACGAGACCACCCTGGAGGAGGTGACCGGCGTCGACGATCTCGCCGACCTGATGCGCGAGGCCGCCATGGAGGCGCTGGGCGATCCGGTGCTGCTGCTGGCCGAGGCGGACGACGAGTGGTTCGCCGTCGCCCGGCTCGACGACGAAGGCGAGGTGCGGGCCTTTTTGTCGGCCGCCCGCGACGAGGGAGTGGCGGCGCTGTTCTCCCAGCTGATCGGGGAGGTCGCCGAGGGCGAGGCGGGCGGCGAGGCGGGCCTGCTGGCGGATCTGGGGGTGTCCGCCGAGCGGCTCGGCGAGCTCGCCGAGCGGGCGCTGCCCGCGGACGCCCTGCTGGAGATCGCCGAACAGGCCGGCTTCGGCGACGATTTCGACAACCTGCGGGCCTGACCCCTCCGGGACGCGGCGCCTGCGCCCCTACGATCGGTGTTCACCCGCCCGGATCTCTCGACGAGCGACCCCATGCACGCACCCACTCCGGCACAGCCTTCTAAGGCACGCGACCCCATCCTCGCCGAGTTCGCCCCGCCGATGCGGCTGGCGCTCGACCAGGCCCGCCTCGCCATGGAGAGCGGGGACGTCCCGGTGGGCGCCGTCATCTTGGACTCCGGCGGCCGGGTCATCGCCACCGGGCGCAACGAGCGGGAGCAGACCGCCGACCCCACCGCGCACGCCGAGGTCGTGGCGCTGCGCTCGGCCGCGGCCCGGCTGGGGAGCTGGCGGCTGGAAGGCTGCACCCTCGTCGTCACCCTGGAGCCGTGCACCATGTGCGCGGGCGCCGCCGTGCTGGCGCGGGTGGACCGCATCGTCTACGGCGCCGTCGACCCGAAGGCCGGCGCCGTGGGCTCCCTGTGGGACGTGGTACGTGATCGTCGTCTCAACCACCGGCCGGAGGTCATCGCCGAAGTCCTCGCCGACGAGTGCGGAGCCGTGCTGACGGAGTTCTTCGCCCGCCGCAGAACCCGATAAGGATTTCATCGCTCGCCGCAGAGTCGGGTAGGCTTCGCGACGGTGGTGTCGCCTAGCGGCCGAGGGCGCACGCCTCGAAAGCGTGTGATGGGGCAACTCATCCGTGGGTTCAAATCCCACCACCACCGCTGTCCGAACGGGCCCCGCCTGCATCGTCAGGCCGGGGCCCGTTCGTTTTCCGCCTCGCTTTCCATCTCACTGGGCCATGTCGACGAAGCGGCTGTAGTGGCCCTGGAAGGCGACGGTCACGGTGGCGGTGGGGCCGTTGCGGTGCTTGGCCACGATCAGGTCGGCCTCGCCGGCCCGCGGGGACTCCTTCTCGTAGGCGTCCTCGCGGTGCAGCAGGATCACCACGTCCGCGTCCTGCTCGATGGACCCCGACTCGCGCAGGTCGGAGATCATCGGTTTTTTGTCGGTGCGCTGCTCGGGGCCGCGGTTGAGCTGGGACAGCGCGACCACCGGGACCTGCAGCTCCTTGGCCAGCAGCTTCAGGGAGCGGGAGAACTCCGACACCTCCACCTGGCGGCTCTCCACCCGCTTGTTGGAGGTCATCAGCTGCAGGTAGTCGATGATGACCAGGCGCAGGTCGTGCTGCTGCTTGAGGCGGCGGCACTTGGCCCGGATCTCCATCATCGTCATGTTCGGCGAGTCGTCGATGAACAAGGGGGCCTCGGCCACCTCGCTCATCCGGCGGGCCAGGCGCGTCCAGTCCTCGTCCTGCATGGTGCCCGAGCGCATGGCGTGCAGCGCCACCCGCGCCTCGGCCGACAGCAGGCGCATGGTGATCTCGTTGCGCCCCATCTCCAGGCTGAAGAACGCCGAGGTGAGCCCGTGCTTGATCGAGGCCGCCCGGGCGAAGTCCAGCGCCAGCGTCGAGTTGTGGGTGGGCACGCAGGAGCGGCCCGCCAGGTACATGTGGTCGGCGTTGTCCACCTGGACGCAGCGCACCGGCACGCTCGGCACGGGCCGCACGTCCACGATGCGGCGCACCTGCGGCCGGCGCGGCCCGCCGGGCTCGGCGGCGGCCGGGGCGAAGCTCACCACGTGGCGGAGCGCGGCCCCCTCGCCCCGGCTGTGCAGCGCGGCCCGGTGGCCCAGGCTGATCACCAGTTCCCGGACGTCCTCGGCCAGCGGGCGGTTCGCCGTCGTGAAACGGGCCAGGCCGTCGCCGGAGCCCGCCTCCGGGGCACCGGCCAGCAGGCCGGCCAGCAGCGCGCGACGCTGCCGCTCAGCGGCGCGCAGATAGGCGGCAGGGATGCGGCCCTCTTCCACCCAGTCCTTCTCAAAGGGCCGGGTGGACGCACCGGGATCGGCGGCGTTCTCTCGCCGCTCGGGGCAGGCCCCCGGCAGGCCGGGTTCCCGCCGCCCGAAACCGACCAGGCCGCCGCCGGAGCGCGCCTCCGGGGCGCTGGCCGGCAGCGCGCGACGCCGCCGCTCAGCGGCGCGCAGGCGGGCGGCAGGGATGTCCTCCTCGGCCCGGTCCCTCCCTAGGGGCCGCTCGGATACGCCAGGGACGGAGCCGGCGTCCCCCCGCCGCCCGGGGCGGGACCCCGGCAGATCGGTACGGCCGTCCGGGGCGAACGGCTCGCGGCTTCCGGGGCGGGTGCGGTCCCCGGCGTGGCGCCGGCTCAGCAGGACGCCCAGCCGGTACGGGTCGAGGGGAAGGTCGGCGTGCGGCAGGTCGAACGACGCCGCGACCGTCACCGCGTGATTGGGGCGGCCCTGGGCGTCCCGGAGCGTCCGGGCGATCTCCTCGGTGGTCCTGATCGCAACCGACCCGCCCCGGCGGGCGGAAGAACGGGACACCCGGCCGGGGGCCCGGCGGCCGTGCCGCAGTTCGTCCCTCGTCAGGGCCGACACACAGCGGGAGAACACGGCCCCCGGCGCTGGAAACCAGAGATGGGCCTCGTCCATGAGCACCAGCTCCGCTTCGGCGCGGCCGTGCCTCCCACCGGCCCGGACCGGGACGCGCACCACCCCTCGGTGCGGGCCGAGGCCGAGCGCCGCGGCGGGGCGGCGCTCGGGTGCGCGGCGCAGTGCCGCGGGCAAACCCCTGTGAGCGTCCTCCCGGGCGCCGAGGGCGCACGCCCCCCGCCCCGCGGCGGAACGTTCCGCCGCGGCCGTGCGGTCGTCGCGGGCGACGGTCAGCCACTGGTGCCAGGCGTCGGCGACGATGACCTCGCCGTCGGAGAACTCCACCTCATAGCAGGGGCGGCCGGTCATGACCTCGGTCGCGGCGACGACCCTGGTGGGTTTCCCGTCCGCTCCCAGCAGGTAGTCGCCGACCTTGACCCGCCCCATGGTCGTCCAGCCGTCCGGGGTGGGCAGCGGAGTGTCCAGGGCGAGCGCCTTCCCGATGGCGGGCCGGGCGGCGATGATGATCATCTGTCCGGGGTGCAGGCCGTTGGTCAGCGCGTCCAGGTCGGCGAACCCGGTGGGCACCCCGGTCATCTGGCCGCCGCGGCTGCCGATGGCCTCGATCTCGTCCAGGGCGCCGGGCATGATCTCGCTGAGCGGCAGGTAGTCCTCGCCGCTGCGGTTGTCGGCGATGGCGAGCACCTCGGCCTGGGCGCGGTCGAGGATCTCGTCGGCGTCGGCGCCGTCGGAGGAGTAGCCGAGCTGCACGATCCGGGTGCCGACCTCCACCAGCTTGCGCAGCACCGCCCGCTCTCGGACGATCTTGGCGTAGTAGGCGGCGTTGGCGGCGGTCGGCACGGTCGCCATCAAGGTGTGCAGGTAAGGCGCGCCGCCCACCCGGTTGATCTCGCCGCGCCTGGTCAGCTCGGCGACCACGGTGACGGCGTCGGCCGGCTCACCTCGTCCGTACAGCTCCAGGATGGTGTCGAAGAGGATCTGGTGCGCCGGCCGGTAGAAGTCGCTCGGGCGCAGGATCTCCACGACCTCGGCGATGGCGTTGGCCGATAGCAGCATGCCGCCGAGCACCGACTGTTCGGCGGCCAGGTCGTGGGGTGGGGTGCGCTCGAACTCCCGTTCGTGAGACCCGAGTTCGGTCACGCTCACGGTTCCACCCCGTCTCTTCGTCCCCGCACGAACCGTCCGTCCGTGGATGCGACGGCCGGCCTCGCCGTCCCACTGACGGGTCTAACCGACGGGTATGACATTTTGCGGGCGGGGTCGGAGGGCATGCAAAGCCTCCTGTGGATAACCCTGTGGATGAGTTGTGCAAACACGCCGGGAGCTGTGTGCACGACCTGTGGACAACGTTGGGGAGAAAGCCTCTCCTTCACCGAGGACACCCGCTCTGAGCTGCGAAGACGTTGTCCACCGGCTGTGGGGGAAGAAAAGTTGGCCGCTGTGGGCGATCAAGGCGCCCGATCCGGCCGGCAGCAAGATCGAGTAAGGTTCCAGCAGGGGTTACGGTCATTACCCGGGTGGGTAGTCTCGATCTTCGTCATGCCCCTTCCCACCGCCTGGCGCATCCGCCCTCCCCTGCGCCACCCCCACGACCGCGAGATCTGGCGTCTGGCCGTCCCCGCCTTCGGCGCTCTGGTGGCCGAGCCGCTGTTCCTGCTGGCCGACAGCGCGATCGTCGGCCGCCTCGGCCCGGCGCCGCTGGGCGGGCTCGGCGTCGCCGGGCAGGCCCTGGCCGCGCTGGTCTATGTGTTCGTGTTCCTGGCCTACGGCACCACCGCCGCCGTGGCCAGGCGGGTCGGCGCCGGCGATCTGCGGGCGGCGCTGCGGCAGGGCATCGACGGCATGTGGCTGGCGCTGGCGCTCGGCGGCGCGATCGTCGCCGCGGGCCTGCCGCTCACCGGCCGGATCGTCGCGGCGTTCGGCGCCAACGCCGAGGTCGCCCCGCACGCCGAGACCTACCTGCGCATCAGCCTGCTGGGCATCCCCGCGATGCTGGTGATCCTGGCCGGCACCGGGGTGCTGCGCGGGCTGCAGGACGCCCGCACACCGCTTTACGTCTCGGTCGGCTCCTTCGCCCTCAACCTCGTCCTGAACGCCGTCTTCGTCCTCGTCCTGGGCTGGGGGATCGCGGGCTCGGCCTGGGGGACGGTGATCGCGCAGACCGGCGGGGCCGCGGTGTACGCGGCCGTGGTGCTGCGCGGGGCCCGGCGGCACGGCGCCTCCGTGCGGCCCTCGCGGGCGGGACTGCACGCCGCCGTCTCCTCCGGCGTGCACCTGCTGATCCGGACGCTGGCGCTGCGCCTGGTGCTGATCGCCGGCACGGCGGTGGCCGCCCGGATGGGCACCGACGAGACCGCCGCCTACCCGGTGAGCTTCCAGATCTGGACGCTGCTGGCGTTCACCCACGACGCCATCGCCATCGCCGGGCAGGCCATCACCGGGCGCTACCTGGGCGCCGGGGACGCGGCCGGGGCGCGCGCGGCCACCCGGCGCATGGTGGAGTGGGGAGTGCTCAGCGGGCTGTTCTTCGCGGTGGCGGTGCTGGCGGCGCGGCCGTACCTGCCGGCGCTGTTCACCTCCGATGAGGGGGTGCGCTCGGCGCTGCTGGCGGCGCTGCTGGCGGTGGCGGCGCTGCAGCCGGTCGCCGGGGTGGTGTTCGTCCTGGACGGGGTGCTGATCGGCGCCGGCGACATGCGGTACCTGGCGGCCACCACCGCCCTGGCGACGGCGGTGTTCCTGCCGGCCGCGCTGGCGGCCTACCGGCTGGAGACCGGGCTGACGGGCCTGTGGACGGCGCTCGGGCTGTGGATGCTCACCCGGCTGGTCACGCTCGGCCTGCGGGCGCGCGGCGAGGCGTGGCTGGTGACCGGTGCGGTGCGCGGCTGACCGGCGTGACCCTGGTGACAGCTTTTCGAAAATATGCTCGAACAACGAGCGGGCTCCGCTAAGATTCGAACATGTGTTCCAACAAGGGTGAACGGCTGGCCCGGCTGGCCCAGGCGATCGACGAGCTGGCGACCGAAGGGCTGGTCGGCCTGCCACCTGAGACGCTGGCCGAGCGGGTCGCCGGGATCTGGTCGCTGGTAGAGGGGATCGACCCCGAAATCGCCCGTCGCCGGACCCGCTACACCCCTGCGGAGTGCTGATCCGATCCGTCCGCTGAGCCTTTCACCACCTCGTTCCCCGGAGGGCCGGGACGGGGCACCGCGGTCGGGGACGACGCCGTGAGCTGCGGCGTCCCGACCTCAGGGCTCCCGTCCCGGCCCTCCAAGACCACAGGCCGGAAAGGCTCATCACAGCGCCGGGCGCCGCCAAGCCCTTCCGCCCCGGCGCTCGAAGCCGCACGCTGAAAAGACCGCCCTCAGCAGAACGCTGCAGCCCCCTGAAGTTTTCTCAGTGAACCCCGCCTCGCACCGTGACACCCCCGGCCAGGGCCGTGGCGCGACCGGCCGGGCCCAGCCGTCTTCTCTCCCCATCTCTGGCCGTGAGCGGTACGGCCCGGTGACGTCCTGCCGCACCCCACCAGGGACCTCGCTCCGGCCTCGGCCCTCTCGCCGTCCTCCAAGGCACCGAATCGCCGGGAACGCCTCACTCGGGCCTCTCGCCGAACCAGGCGGTGAAGCCGCGCGGTCAGGAGGTCATCGGCCGGTGCGGTTCTTCGTCCGGCCCACGATGGGGATCTTCGGCGGCTTCGGCGGTGGCGGCGGCTTCGGGAACGCCGGGACCTTGATGTTCGGCCTGATGGGGCGGGTGCCGTGCGCCGGCAGCCACTTGTTCAGCCGCCGCAGACGGCGGGCGACCTCCTTGCGGAGGTAGGGCAGCGCCGCGTACAGGACATCGCCCGGGCATTCGGTGGCATTGAAGTCGCGATGGCCCCGAATCGCGAGGAAAGGGTTGAGATCATAGGCGTGACACAGCCACACGCATGTGTCCACCAGCGAATACCACAGCGGCGCCGGGATCGGGGCGTTGGAGTAGGTGCCTTCGCTCTCGATGCCGATGGTGTGGTGGTTGTGGCCACGTACCTGGGCGCCCACCACATGACGGCCGGATTTGATGGCCGCCAGGGTGTGGTTGCGCCCCTCCATCACATGACCGCCTCTGCTGATCGTGAGCTGTTCCCCGATGTCGTCCCAGCCGTTGCGTTCCATGTGGAATCGCTGCAGCAGGCGCGACAGGCGGTATGCGTGCTCCAGTGAATAGTCCTTGGTGTTGGCGGTCGCCGTGTGATGAATGACGATGCGGTTCGGGGGCCGGTTGAGAATCTGCGCCCGCTGCCGCGGCGGCCTGGCGTCCCACTGTTCACGGGCGTGCACGCGAAGCAGCCGCCGGGTGTCCCCGCCTCCCCGCTCCGCCGCCTCGGCCTGATCGACCAGCGGAAACGCCATGATCAGCCCGGTCCCCGCCGCGCTGCTCAAAAACGTCCGGCGGCTGATCCAGCCCTGCGAACATGCGGTCACAAGTCCCCCTTCCGCCGCACGATCCGGCTACGGAAGGTAGCGACCGGAAGGATGCCGCCGAAGCGTCTACGCCGACTCTTGACGGACAACGGACATCCATTACCGACGGCAGGAACCGGATTTCGAACGCTGCACTCTCAGCACATCGGCAGCTGAAATTCCTTCAACTCGATCTCACCGCCAAATGTTTTCCACTGCCCTCTCCAATGGTCAACGGAGCATCGGTGAACCGCCTGGTCCGGCACCGCTTCCGTGACTTTCTCCGAAGGGTTTCCGTCAGCTCGGCCTCGGCTCTGCAAAGCCCGCACGCAGAATCCAAAAGGAGCTTGACGGGGTTTCCTCAGAGAATCTTTCAACACGCCGCCCCACGGCTCGTATGCAGCAGCCCGGCCGCCAGGGACGTCGCAGCTCCGGGCGGCGTCAGGGCTTTGCCCTCGGCGCTTGCGGTCGCCCGGTGAAAAGATCGGCGAGGTTTCTCAGCGAAAAGGAACGCCCACTTGAGCCCCACCGCTTTCGGGCAGCGGCACGCCGGGACCGGCCAGCGGACGCCGGCGCCCGAAACCGGCGGCGCCACGTCCGCGGACCGCCTGCCCCATCACCGCATCTCGACGGCGCCGATCGTTGACCTCGGTGTGATGAAGGCCGGCTCCCCGAGTGCGCCGTCTCGGCGGAGACCCCGAGCCGTTCTCCGGCAAAGTCTCCAAGGCCTGGCAGGTCATGGTCGCGCGATGCACGCAAAACGGCCGGGAGCCCTCCGGGAGCTTGGGGAGTGATGCCTCTCCCCGGCGCATCCGGAAGGTCCCGGCCGCTTAGCGGTCTGCGAGCGGGCCTGCCGTGCGGCGTGCCTCAGGCGGCGGCCACGTTGAGGTCGATGGTGGCGCTGACCTCGGGGTGCAGCCGGACGGTGACCTTGTGGGCCCCGAGCGTCTTGATGGGGTTGCGGATCTCGATGCGGCGCTTGTCCAGCTCCGGACCCCCGGCGCCCTTGACGGCCTCGACGATGTCGGCGGCGGTCACCGAGCCGAACAGCCGGCCGCCGGAGCCGGCCCGGCTGCGCAGCACCACCTTCAGGGAGCCGAGCTGCTCGGCGACCTCGCGGGCCTGCTCCAAAGTGGCGATCTCACGGGCCGCGCGGGCCTTCTTGATCGCGTCGACCTCCCGCTGGGCGCCGCGGGTCCAGCGGATCGCCAGCCCGCGGGGCACCAGGTAGTTGCGCCCGTAGCCGTCCTTGACCTCGACCACGTCGCCCGGCTCACCGAGCCCGCTGACCTGCTGAGTGAGAATGAGCTTCATCGAACGTCCTCCCCTCAGCGCGCGGTGCTGGTGTAGGGCAGCAGCGCCATCTCACGGGCGTTCTTGATCGCGGTGGCGACGTCCCGCTGGTGCTGGGTGCAGTTACCGGTCACCCGGCGGGCACGGATCTTGCCGCGGTCGGAGATGAACTTGCGCAGCAGGCCGGTGTCCTTGTAGTCGACGTAGGAGATCTTCTCCTGGCAGAACACGCAAACCTTCTTCTTGGGCTTGCGCGGCGGTGACTTGGCCATCGTGGTGCTCCTGTTCGAGAGCCCCGCTTGCGCGGGAATGGTCTGTCGGTCAGTGACCCCTCTTGCAAGGCCGCACGCCGACCCGTTCACGGGCCGACCCACGGCCGGAGGGCCTTGGTTCTCGTCCCGCCCGAAGGCGGAACGTTCGGCTCGCTCTCACCCGGACGAAAGCGAGCCCGCTTTCGCGGCGCCCGGTCCTGCGACGGCGGCCGGCCGGGCCGCGCCCAGGACCAGCGGGCGCTCGCCTAGAACGGAGGGTCGTCGGAAAAACCGCCGCCGGTGGCCCAGGGGTCGGCGGGCGCTCCTCCCGGAGCGCCGGCACCGGCGGGAGCTCCGCCGAAGCCGCCCCCGGAGTCAAAGCCCCCGCCGCCGCCGAAGCCGCCGCCCTGCCGCTGGGTCTTGTTGACCTTGGCGGTGGCGTTGCGCAGCGACGGGCCGACCTCGTCGACCTCCACCTCGTAGACGGTGCGCCTTTCGCCCTCACGGGTCTCATACGACCGCTGCCTCAGGCGACCCTGCACGATCACCCGCATGCCGCGGGTCAGGCTCTCGGCCACGTTCTCGGCCGCCTGCCGCCAGACATTGCAGGTCAGGAAGAGGGCTTCGCCGTCCTTCCACTCCCCGCTCTGCCGGTCGTAAAAGCGCGGCGTGGAGGCGACGCGGAAGGTCGCCACCGCCTGTCCGCTAGGGGTGAAGCGCAGGTTCGGGTCCTCGACGAGGTTCCCGACGAGTGTTATCTGAGTGTCGCCTGCTGCCATGGGGCTGGCTCCATCTGTCGGGGCGGCCCACCGTAAGAGGGTGTTCAGTGGACCTCGGGGCGGATGACCTTGGTACGCAGAACCGACTCGCTCAGGTTGAGCTGGCGGTCCAGTTCCTTGACGACGGCGGGTTCGGCGGTCAGGTCGACGACCGCGTAGATGCCCTCGCTCTTCTTCTGGATGTCGTAGGCCAGCCGCCTGCGACCCCAGATGTCGACCTTCTCCACCGTGCCGCCGCCGTTCTTGACGACGCTGAGGAACTGGTCGAGCGAGGGGGCGACGGCCCGTTCCTCGATCGAGGGGTCGAGGATGACCATGACTTCGTAGCGACGCATGTTGTGTCCCTACCTCCTCTGGACTGATGCGGTCACGGCGCTTCCGTGACAGGAGGGCTCTGGCGCCGGCCGCGGGCCGCGCTGCTGGGACGCGGCCTGCGGGAACCGATCCAGGCTACCAAGGGCCGGACCTTGGCGAGGCCAACTGGAAAGTTCATCGCCGAACCCGGTGGGCCGGCCCGGCGGGGCGTCCCGCGCCGGCTGCGCGACGGCGGTCCAGCTCGGCCATGATGTCGGCCATGCGGGCCCGCATCCGGGCCGTCTGGGTGGTCAGCATCGACAGTTCCTCGATGAGCTCCGCGTCGCCGATGAGCGCGAGATCCCTGTTGTCCATCGGGCACCTTTCGAATCCGTTCATGATTCGAAGCGATGTTCGAAGTCATCTCCGAGACTACCTGCAGGCACCGACATTCTCGGCCGTGGCGCCGCCGGAACGGCAACCGGCCGCATCGCCTCCCCCCGCTCTGGATTGACGGCGGCCGGGGCGGGCATCCTCACCCGGCCAGTGAACCTTTTCCAACACGACGTCTCCGCAGGCCGAGACGGGGCCTCGCAGTCTGAGGCGAAGCCGTGACCCGCAGCGTCACGGCGCCGGAGACCCTCGAGGGTCCCGTCCCCGGGCCTTGGGCCACATGTTGGAAAAGGTTCAGTCCCTGTCCCCAGCCAGGAGAGGGGTGCTCCCCATGCCGGACACTCTCGAAAAGCGGCGCGGCCGCCGGCTGCTCAACACCGACGGCGGACGCCACCCGCTGCAGAACGCCCTGACCTTGACCGCCTTCGTGCTGGGAGTGGCCGCGCTGGTGCTGGGATTCATCCCGGCCACCCACTTCTTCGGCGCGCTGGCCGGGGTGATCGGGCTGCCGGTCGCGCTGTACGCGCAGCTCATCTCGGACACCACGGGTGAACGCTTCTTCAACGTCATCGCGATGATCTGCGCGTTCGTCGGGGCCGCCTTCGCCCTGCGCCACGGCGGCTTCTCCCTGTGATCCGGGCGGGCCGCGGCCACCGGGCGCCCGCTGTCACCTGCGACGGCTAGGCTCGAGTTCATGCGCATCGGAGCCCACGTCGACCAGCACGACCCCCTGGCGGGCGCCCGCGCCGTCGGGGCGGAGGTCGTGCAGTTCTTCCTCGGCGATCCGCAGGGCTGGAAGAAGCCGGTGGTGCCCGAGGCGGTCGCCGAACTGGACGGGTCCGGGGTGGACGTCTACATCCACGCCCCGTACGTGGTCAACGTGGCCACCTCCAACAACCGGATCCGGGTGCCCAGCCGCCGGATCCTCAGCGAGCAGCTGCAGGCCGCCGCTCAGATCGGCGCCAAGGCGCTGATCGTGCACGGGGGGCACGTGCTGTCCGGCGACGACCCCGAGGTGGGCTTTGAGAACTGGCGCAAGGTCTTCGAGCGGATCGACTGCCCGATCCCGATCTACATCGAGAACACCGCGGGCGGCGGCAACGCCATGGCCCGCCGGCTCGATCGGATCGCCCGGCTGTGGGAGGTGCTGGGCCAGGTCCCCGGCATCGACGGCAAGCTCGGTTTTTGCCTGGACACCTGCCATGCGCACGCGGCCGGCGAGGAACTGATCGACGTGGTCGACCGGATCAAGGCGATCACCGGCCGGATCGACCTGGTGCACTGCAACAACAGCCGGGACGCCTTCGGCTCGGGCGCCGACCGGCACGCCAATCTGGAAAGCGGCACGATCGACACCGAGCTGATCGTGTCGGTGGTGCGGTCGGCCGGGGCCCCGGTGGTGGTGGAGACCCCTCCGGCCGGTCAGGCCGCCGACATCGCCCTGCTGCGCGCCGCGCTCACCTGACCCCGGCCCCGGCGGGCCGCCGAGGGTTTAGGGAAGTGTGTCCCGGGTCATACCTTTCGGACACCACCCCACCCCGAGGTGACGCCATGACCGGAGCCCCCGCCCCCGGGACGACCCGACTGCCGCTCGGCGTCCAGGCCGACGGCACGCTCACCCCCAGGGCCGTCCCGATCGCCTTCGTGCTGGGAACACTGGCCGTCTTCGCCGCCCTGCCCCTGGGGGTACTGGGCATCGTCCTCAACGACAGAGGGCTGGAGCGGGTGCAGACCGACCCGCAGAGCGCCCGCAAACTGGTGGCCTGGTCGTGGGGGATCTTCGCGGTGGTCGACGCACTCGCGGTCGTCGCCGTGGTCCTGGCCGTTTTTCTCCTCTGACCGGCGCTTCCCCGCCTGACCCGGCGACGGCGACGCCGTCCCTCGGCACAGCCGGGCCTCCTCCCGGTCAGCCCGCCCAGCCTCCCGAGGTGAAGGTGAGCAGCATCAGGACCGCGAACGGCACGGAGGCCGCCACGATGGCCGCATACAGCGCAGGACGGCGGGCGCCCAGCCGCCCCAGGGCGATCCACAGCGGCCACCACAGCAGCATGGCCCGCCCCACCGACAGGTAGTACGACGACAGCAGCAGCGCCGCCAGCTGCAGCCCCACGTAGGTCAGCTCCGGCCAGCACCGTCTGACCAGCAGGTACCCGCACAGCAGGACGCCGACCAGCGCGGCGAACATCTCGATCCGGAACGCCAGGGTGAACTCATAGTCGGTCTGGAACGCGGCCCGCCAGGTGGTCATGAACGACTCCCAGGGCCACACCAGATGCCGGTCCCAGCCCGCCTCCTGGGCGTGCTGCCAGGCCAGCCAGTCTCCGGTGCGCGTCCACTGGTAGTAGGAGTAGGCCAGCAGCGGCGTGAACGGCAGCGCCAGCCAGGCCGCCGGACGCCACCCCACCGCGCGGCGGCCGTGCTCGCCCGCCCAGAACTCCACGATCAGGGCCAGCGCGAGGAACAGCCCGGTGATCCGCACCCCGGAGGCCGGGGTGGCCAGCAGCGCGGCGGCCGCCCACCGCCCCTGGCGGGCCAGCAGCCAGGCGGGCAGCGCCAGCGCCAGGAACACCGCCTCGGAGTAGCCGGCGAACAGGAACACCGCGGGCGGCCCGGCCAGCAGCGCGATCACCGTCCGGCGCCCGGCGCCCGCGCCGCCCTCCCGCTCCCCGAGCCGGGCCAGCGCCACCATGGCGATCGCCCCGGCCACCAGCGAGACCGCCAGCCCGATCAACCGGTAGTCCGACAGCAGCAGCCCGCCGATCCGCAGGTCGGGGATCACCATCCCGAGCGCATGCAACAGCAGCGGGTAGCCGGGGAAGAAGGCCGGCCACCCGGGGTCCGGCTGCCCCGGCACCCCGTCATAGCCGTAGGTGGCGAGGTTGATGAACCGGACGGCGTCCCACTGCGCCCACCGTTCCAGATAGGAGCGACCGTCGTAGATGGTCGGCAGCACCCTGGGGATGACCGCGACGAAGAACATCACACCGGCCCACGCGCCCGCCCACACGGACAGTGCCAGGCGATCGACGGGCCGGATGCGTGAGAAAACCGCGGCGCCCTTGTGCGGGACGGGCGTCGCGGCGTCCTTGTCGTGGTCGTGGAGCAACGTCACGGGATCCTAACCTGCGGCCTCGAAGGTAAGCCGGGCATAAAGCCCGCCATGTGAAACGGCTGTGGCGGACCCGCCGTCGAACGGGCCCGCCACAGCCGCTTGCACCCTTGCTCAGTCGGGCGGTCTGACGGCCTGCGCCCCTCCCATGCCGGGGCCGCCGCCACCGTCACCGGGGCCACCGCCACCGTCACCGGGGCCGCCACCGCCGTCACCGGGGCCACCGCCGCCGTCGTCACCGCCGCCGTCGCCGCTGGGGCTCGGGTTCGGCGTCGGACCGGGGTTGCGGCAGCCCGGCGCGTTCGGGAAGCGCTCGCACAGACCGGGCGGGTCGTTGTCCTCCGGCGGCCGGTTGCCGCCGCAGCCCGGCGGGATGCAGGGCCGGTGCCGGCGCGGCCGCTCCCGGCAGGGCTCCTCTTCGGTGCTCTCCTGCCCCGGCTCGCACATCGGGGTCTCCGAGGGAGACGGCTGCACGGTGGCGAACTTCTGCGCCACCCCGACATAGGCGGGCGGCGGGAACTGCTGGATCTCCATGCCCCGGGTGGCCTGGGTCATGTAGACGTTCCACAGCCTGGCCGGGACGGTGCCACCCTGGACCACCGCGCCGTCCAGGACCAGCGTCTCCTTCTGGTCGTTGTAGACCGCCACCGCGGTGGACAGCTGCGGGATGTAGCCGACGAACCAGGTGGCGACGTTCTTGTCGGTGGTACCGGTCTTGCCCGCCACCGGCCGCCCGTCGGCCAGCTTGGCCGCGGTGCCGGTGCCGCCGTTGACGACCGCCTGCATCGCGTAGGTGACGTCGGCGGCGACCTCCTTGGAGAAGATGTTCTCCCGCTTCTTCCACTTGAGGGTCTTGTAGGTCTTCTTGTCCTTGGTGAGGACCTTGTCGACCACGTGCGGCTGGTAGTAGGTGCCGCCGTTGGCGAACGTCGCGTACCCGGCCGCCTGCTCGATCGGGCGGATGTCGTTGATGCCCAGCGACAGACCGTAGGCGTGGCGGTGCGGTTCCAGCAGGTCGCTGGCGATCCCCGCGTCGGTCGCGGTCTCGATCACATCGCCCAGCCCGACCTTCATGCCGAGCTGGACGTAGGCGGTGTTGATGGAGTTCTTGGTGGCCTCGATCAGGTCGATCGCCGGGGGCTCACGGTGACCGTTGGGGATGGGGATGGTGGCCCCGGGCGTGCCGGGCGGCACCGGGTTGCCCTGGCTGTCGAAGGCGATGCCCGAGCGGCCCTCCACCAGGGTCTTCAGGCTCCAGTTCTCCTTCAGGGCGGTGGCCAGCACGTACGGCTTCATCGCCGACCCGGCCTGCGCGGAGCCCGCCCACACGTTGTCGAACTCCTGCTTGAGGTAGTCGGGACCGCCGTAGAAGGCGACCACCCGGCCGGTACCGGTCTCCACCGAGGCGATGCCCACCCGGATGTGCTCGGACTTCCGCTTGGGGTGCAGGGAGGAGATCGTCCGCTCGGCGGCGTACTGGGCCGCCTTCATCTTGGCCTGGTTGAAGGTGGTGACGATGTGCAGGCCGTTGCGGATGATCTCGTCCTCGGTGATGCCCTGGTCGCGCTCCAGCTCCTTGAGCGCCCGCCGGATCATGTAGCCGTTCTGGCCCGCGAAGGTCTGGCCGCTGTTGATCGGCCGGGTCTTGGGGAGGCGGGCCTGGTACTTGTCGTAGTCGGCCTTGGTCAGGGCACCGGTCTTGACCATGCCGTCCAGGACGTACCGGTAGCGGTCCAGGGTCTCCTTTTCGTAGTCCTCGGTGCCGAGCTGGCCGGGACGCTGGATGATCGCCGCCAGCATCGCCCCCTGGTCGGGGCGCAGCTTGTTGACCGGAACGCCGAAATAGGTCTTGGACGCGGCCTGAATGCCGTATGCCTGCCGGCCGAAGTAGATGGTGTTGAGGTAGTCCTCGAGAATCTGGTCCTTGCCCTTTTGCTGGCCGAGTTTGACGGAGATGAACAGCTCCTTGAACTTGCGGCTCATCGTCCGTTCGTTGGACAGGTAGTAGTTCTTGGCCAGCTGCTGGGTGATCGTCGAACCGCCCTGCATCTCGCCGCCGGTGAGGTTGACCCACACCGCGCGGAGGATGCCCTTGACGGAAAAGCCCGGGTCGGTGCGGAAGCTGCGGTTCTCGGCCGCGATCACGGCCTCTTGGACGTGCAGCGGCACGTCCTTGAGATCGACCAGCTCACGGTTGGTGCCGATGCGGCCGATCTCGGTCTTGCCGTCGTCGTAGTAGAAGATCGCCGCGGTCTTGGTGGCGTCCTCGTTGCCGGCCTCGGGCACCGGCGTCATGGCGTACGCCACTCCGATCAGCGTGCAGAAGCTGAGGATGCACAGGCCCAGCACGCCGAGCATGACCTTCCACGACGGCACGAAGCGCCGCCAGCCGGTCTTCTCCGGCTTGTCGCCGCCGGAGCGCCGGCCGCGGCCGCCCGATCCGCCGCGGCCGCCCGGCCCGCCGGGTCCAGGGGGTCCGGGGGGGCCTCCCGGGCCGCCGGGACGGCCCGGCCGGGGCCCGCCCGGGCCGCCGGGACGAGGAGGACGGCCGGGCATGCCCGGCCCCATCTGGTTGCCCGCGGGAACGCGAGGCCTGCTGCCGGGTGCGCCGGGAGAGCCGTGCCGGCCTGGGCCCATGGGGCGTCCGGGAGCGCCGCCCGGTCCGGATGCCATGGCTCGCCCGCGCCCGGCCGAGCCACCCGGCATGCCGCCGGATGCACCGGACCGGTGGCCGGGGGTGGGGACGCCGGGCATCCCCGCTCTTCCCGGTCCGCGTTGCGGTCCGTTCTGGCTTGGGTAACTCACGCGACCTCGTTCGGCTACTGGGATACGGCGTTGGTGCGTCGTCCGACAGTACTGCGCAGGCGAATGAGGGGGCGACCGCCGTGCAGCGTCCGATCCCGCCCTCGGCCACGGGAGGCCGCCGGTGGAGGAACGCACGATCTGGTCGCCCCGCGACGTTGCGGAGCGGTTCGGGTTCCCTCAGCTTCCCTTGGCCATCGGTCCCCGCCGGCTGCGGGGCCGTGTGCCATGACCGAGGACGTACGACACCGTCAAGTGGTTCCAAGTACAACCTTCGCACACTTCGCCCACAAAGACCCAGAATTCACCATATTCACGGGCCATGTCAGCGAGTTCACAGTGGGCTGGCTTGACACGACCGGCATAAGGTCCGAGTTCGTCGCCGTAGACGCAGGTGACATTGGGTGAGCCTCCCTTTGCGGCAGACCGGACACCTCTTGTCGGTCGGCTCGTCATGGTACTTGGCCACCCGAAGGGGGCAGGGGCGGACGTCACATATGTCCGCTTTACAGAGGCGTTGCAAGGGGGATCGTTCTCTCTGTGAGCGCGTGACCACCGTGCCGCAGCCGGGGCGGCCCCGGGGTCCGGGGCACCGGTGCTTCCCCGCCGTGGTGGGCGCCCTCCCGCAACCCGGCCCGGACGAAGGCGCCGGGTTCCGTGCATCCCGTCCCGACAACGGGGAAAATCGCGAAGTTGATGCCCGCTTGCGAAGAGGCTTAACGAGTACGTATCGTATCGATGTATCGAAGCGATACATTGGCGCGATACATCTGAACGAGACGGCCGAGACCGCCGCGCAGCGAACGAGGTCGTGGATGCGGAGGACGGCATGGCAGGCAGGAGGGGCACGGAGGTGCTGGAGCTCGCCGTGCTCGGACTCCTGCACGAGGCCCCCATGCACGGCTACGAACTGCGCAAGCGCCTCAACGCGCTGCTCGGCATGTTCAGGGCGTTCTCGTACGGGTCCCTCTATCCGTGCCTCAAGAAGCTCCTGGAGCAGGGGCTGATCGTGGAGGACCGGCCGGAGGAGCCCAATGTCGCGCTGAGCCTGCAGAGTCGGCGGTCGAAGATCGTCTACAAGCTCACCGCCGACGGTAAGGAGCGGCTCCAGCAGCTGCTCACCGAGGCGGGCCCGGCGGCGTGGGAGGACGAGGGGTTCGGCGTGCGCTTCGCCTTCTTCCGTCACACCGACGCCGACGTGCGCCTGCGCATTCTCGAAGGCCGGCGCAGCCGGCTGGAGGAGCGGCTGGAGAGCTTCCGCGCCGCCTTGGCGCGGACCCGGGAACGGGTCGACAGTTACACCCTCGAGCTGCACCACCACGGGCTCGAATCCGTCGAACGCGAGGTCCGCTGGCTCAACGAGCTGATCGGCCGGGAACGCGCCGAGCAACAAGGAGAGCACCAGCGGGCCGAGCGGGAGAAGCCGTCAGGCAAGTCCGCAGACACCAGCTCGGACGACGACCGTTAAGCAGGCCGGTTGTACGTCCCACCTGATCACGAGAAGGAGCATTCGGATGGGTTCGGTGCGCGTAGCCATCGTCGGCGTGGGCAATTGCGCCGCTTCGCTCGTTCAGGGCGTTGAGTACTACAAGAATGCGGACCCGGCCTCACGGGTGCCTGGCCTGATGCACGTGCGCTTCGGCGACTATCACGTCGGTGACATCGAGTTCGTGGCCGCCTTCGACGTGGACGCCAAGAAGGTCGGCATGGACCTGGCCGACGCCATCGTCGCCAGCGAGAACAACACCATTAAGATCTGCGACGTCCCGCCGACCGGGGTGACCGTGCAGCGCGGGCACACCCTCGACGGGCTGGGCCACTACTACCGGCAGATGATCGAGGAGTCCGACGCCGAGCCGGTGGACGTGGTGCAGGTCCTCAAGGACACCCGGGCCGACGTGCTGGTGTCCTACCTGCCGGTGGGCTCGGAGGAGGCCGACCGCTTCTACGCCCAGTGCGCCCTGGACGCCGGGGTGGCGTTCGTCAACGCGCTGCCGGTGTTCATCGCCTCCGACCCCGAGTGGGCCAAGAAGTTCGAGGACGCCGGGGTGCCGATCGTCGGCGACGACATCAAGTCGCAGATCGGCGCGACCATCACCCACCGGGTGATGGCCAAGCTGTTCGAGGACCGCGGCGTTGAGCTGCAGCGCACCTACCAGCTCAACTTCGGCGGCAACATGGACTTCATGAACATGCTGGAGCGCAACCGGCTCCAGTCCAAGAAGATCTCCAAGACCCAGTCGGTCACCTCGCAGATCCCGCGGGAGATGGCCAAGAGCGACGTGCACATCGGCCCGTCCGACCACGTGCCGTGGCTGGACGACCGCAAGTGGGCCTACGTCCGCCTGGAGGGCAAGGCCTTCGGTGACGTCCCGCTGAACCTGGAGTACAAGCTGGAGGTCTGGGACTCGCCCAACTCCGCCGGCGTGATCATCGACGCCATCCGTGCCGCCAAGATCGCCAAGGACCGCGGCATCGGCGGCCCGATCCTGTCGGCCAGCTCCTACTTCATGAAGTCCCCGCCGGTCCAGTACAGCGACGACGAGGCCCGCGAGGCCGTGGAGGCCTTCATCCGCGGCGAGGTCGAGCGCTGAGCTGAGCTCTGCCGTGCAAGGCTGAACGGCTGACAAGGCCCGGCCGGACTCGGTTCCGGCCGGGCCTTTCCCATGCCGGGCGCGGTGCGCCGGACGGGACGCCCGGCGCACCGGTCGGGCTCAGTACTTGATCATGCCGCGGATGTTCTTGCCGTCGCGCATGTCCTGGTAGCCCTGGTTGATCTCGTCCAGGGTGTAGGTCCGGGTGACCAGCTCGTCCAGCTTGAGCTTGCCGTCCTGGTACAGGTGCAGCAGGCGCGGGATGTCGCGGCGGGGGTTGGCGTTGCCGAAGATGCAGCCCACCAGCTCCTTGCGCGTCATGGCCAGCTCGAACAGGTTGAGCTTGACGTCCTCCTGGGACATCGGGGCCACCGCGGTGACGACGCCGCGGCCGCCCTTGGCGACCATGCTCATCATCGGGGCGATGAGGTCGCCGGTGGCCACCCCGGTGGTCAAGATGACCTTCTCGGCGTTGGCGCCCCAGGTGATCTCGTTGACCAGGAAGATGGCCTCCTCGATGGAGGCGGCGGCGTGGGTGGCGCCGAAGGTCTCCAGGGCCTTCTGCCGCTTCCACTCCACCGGGTCCACGGCGACCACGTAGCGGGCGCCGGCGAAGGCCGCGCCCTGCACCGCGTTCATCCCGATGCCGCCCAGCCCGATCACCACCACGGTCTCACCCGGCTGGACGTCGGCGGCGTACACGGCCGAGCCCCACCCGGTGGTCACCCCGCAGCCGACCAGGGCGGCCTTGTCCAGCGGGATGGAGGGGTCGATCTTGATGCAGGTGGCCTCGTTGACCACGGTGTAGGGGGCGAACGTGCCGGTGCAGCACATGATGCCCAGGTCCGCGCCGTTCTTCTTGGCGTGGTGCCGGGCCGTCATGTCGCTGATCTGACGCCCGGCCAGCAGCACCGCGCCCAGGTCGCAGATGTGCTGGCGGCCCTGCGCGCAGGAGGGGCAGCGGCCGCAGGCCGGGATGAAGGAGAGCACCACGTGGTCGCCCTCTTTGAGGGTGGTGACGCCCGGGCCGACCTCGACCACCTCACCGGCGCCCTCGTGTCCGCCGATGATCGGGTACTGCTCCACCTGCATCAGTTTGGCCACCTCGGGGTCCATCGCCATGTCCCCGGTGACCATGTGCTCGTCGGAGTGACACAGACCCGACGCCGTGAGCTTGATCTTGACTTCTCCCGCTTTGGGGTCGTCGAGCTCGATGTCCTCGACGCTCCACTCGGTGTGTGGCTCCCACAGGATCGCGGCTCGAGTCTGCACTTGCGCCTCCTCGGATCGGCCCGTTTGCCGGGATCGCCCTCTGGCAAGGGCTGTGCCGGGATGCTCCCGACTGGGCACGGTGAAAGTCAATAAGTTCATATCCGAATTCGATTCGGTAGTCCACCCCCCACCAGGGGAAACACCACTCTCTTCGGACCGTTTTGGACTCGCCCACAACGCAGCGGGGCCCCGCCGGAAAGCCCGGTCCGGCGGGGCCCTGCAGACATGGAACGATCAGGCGGTGGGCTGGTGGACGAGCTCGGCCTCGCCCTGATCGGCCAGCCAGCGCTCGGCGTCGATGGCCGCCGCGCACCCGCTGCCGGCCGCGGTGATCGCCTGCCGGTAGGTGTGGTCGACCACGTCGCCGCAAGCGAACACCCCCGGGATCTTGGTGCGGGTGCTGGGGGAGTCCACCACCAGGTACCCGTTTTCATCGATGTCGAGCTGGCCCTTGAACAGCTCGCTGCGCGGGTCGTGGCCGATCGCGATGAACAGGCCGGTGACCTGCAGGGTGCTCTCCTCGCCGGTCTTGCGGTTGCGGACGCGCACCCCCGTCACCCGGTCCTCGCCCAGGATGTCCACCACCTCGCTGTCCCACACGAAGCGGATCTTGTCGTTGGCGAAGGCCCGGTCCTGCATGATCTTGCTGGCGCGCAGCTGATCCCGGCGGTGCACCACGGTGACGCTCTTGGCGAACTTGGTCAGGAAGATGGCCTCCTCCATCGCGCTGTCGCCGCCGCCGACCACCGCGATGTCCTGGTCGCGGAAGAAGAACCCGTCACAGGTGGCGCACCAGGAGACCCCGCGGCCCGACAGCCGCTTCTCGTTCTCCAGCCCCAGCTCCCGGTAGCCGGAGCCGGTCGCGATGATCACCGCCTTGGCCCGGTACTCGGTGTCGCCGGTCTTGACCACCTTGGGGTGGACGGTCAGGTCCACCTCAGTGACGTCATCGGCGATCAGGTCGGCGCCGAACCGCTCGGCCTGCTTGCGCATGTTGTCCATCAGGTCCGGCCCCATGATCCCGTCGGGGAAGCCGGGAAAGTTCTCCACCTCGGTGGTGTTCATCAGGGCACCGCCGGCGGTCACCGAGCCTTCGAAGACCAGCGGCTTGAGGTCGGCCCGCGCCGCGTAGATCGCGGCCGTATACCCCGCCGGGCCCGAGCCGATGATGATGACGTTGCGGACGTCGCTCAACTTGTGCGCCTTTCGTTCCCTGCAAATCGGTCGGTTCGGGCCGCCGCCACCCGGCGCGGCCTTGGCGTGACCGGGTCCGCCAGTGGCGTCAACCGATCCTAGGGCCGGGGGATTCCCGGCGTGCCCTGCGGCCCGGATGGTGGGAGGATGCCCCCGTCCGAAACGGTCGAACAGGGGGGACAGTGGCGCGGATCCTGCTGCTGCATTCGATGTACGGGCTGCGCCCGGCCGTCCACGCCGCGGCCGACCGGCTGCGCGCGGCCGGGCACGAGGTGCACGTCCCGGACCTGTACGCCGGGAAGGTGGCCGACACGCCCGAGGACGCCGAGAAGATCAGAGCGGAACTGGGCCGGGACGAGCTGCTGCGCCGGGCGGTGGCCGCGGCGGCCCCGCACTCTGAACAGGGCCTGGTGTACGCCGGGTTCTCACTGGGCGGGGCGCTGGCCCAGAACCTGGCGCTGGCCGACGAGCACGCCCGGGGGCTGGTGCTGCTGCACGGCACCTCGGACCTGCCCGAGGACGTCTCGACCGACATCCCCGTCCAGTTGCACGTGGCCGACCCCGACCCGTATGAGACCGACGACTGGCTCAACTTCTGGTACCTGCGGATGCGCCGGGCGGGAGCCGACGTGGAGGTCTTCCGCTACCGGGGCGCCGGCCACCTGTACACCGACCCCGACCTGCCGGACTACGACGCAGAGGCCGCCGAGCGCACCTGGCGGATCGTCGAGGACTTCCTGGCCGGGCTGTGACGGCCCGGCCGAGGCGGACGGACGAGCAGCGCGGGTCGTCCCAAGGCGCGGTCAGGGAGTGGTGCGGTGGGCGGGGATGGTGGTCTCCTCGATCACATCGGAGGTGGTGTCGGTGCACTTGGGGCCGACGACCACCACCCGCCAGGTGGAGCCCTCGGTGGGCACCACGATGACGGTGGCCTCGCGGCCTTCGAAGCGGGCCACATCGACCAGCACCGGCTTGATGCCCAAGGCGACCTGGTCGACGCACCCGACCAGACGGCCCGGGGAGTCCTCCAGGACGGGCAGGGAGCCGGCCTTGAGGACCATCTCATCGGCCTGCTGGGCCAAGGTGGCGCTGCGGTAGACCGTGCCGCTGCGCCGCACGGTGAAAGACCCCTCGGCCAGCACCGCGGCCTTGCCCCGGCTGCTGTCGGCCGGCACGTGAGAGGCGTGGTCGTCGCCGCTCAGCGAGCCGTTGAGCAGGACGCCCCCGAGGACCGCCCCGCCGCCGAGCACGACCACCGCGGCCGCGGCGGCCGAGACCAGCCGCAGCGGGGTGAACCGGGAGCGCCACCCGCCGGCCCGCTGCCGCTTCAGGGCGCGGTGCGGCAGGCTCGCGACCGGGGCGGACTTCTCCGCCTCGGCCCGGATGGCCTCGTCGATGCGTTCGATCAGCTCCTCGGGCATCGGGGGCACGGAAACGTCCGCCAGCAGCCGGGAGACGTCCGCGATCTCGGCGGACCGCTCCCGGCACAGGGCGCAATCGTCCAGATGCGCGTTGGCGGAGGCGGCTTCATCGTCGTCGAGCAGCCCCTCGGCCAGGTCAGCCAGGGCTTCATAGTCCAGGTGCGCGGGGTTCACTTGGGCAGGCCACCTCCCTCCTTCTTCGAACCTTCGACGTTTGCGCGCCCTGCACGGTTCCGCAGATGCGCCAGCCGGCGGGCCAGGCGGGCCCGGCCGCGGGCGCAGCGGCTCTTGATCGTGCCGGGCGGAACGTCCAGGAACTCCGCCGCATCGTCCACGCCGTACCCCAGCATGTCGACCAGAATCAACGCGGCCCGCTGCTCGAACGGCAGCTCACCGAGCGCCGCGGTCACCTCCAGCAGCGTGCCGTGCCCCTCGGTGGGGTCCGGCAGCTTGGGCGCCAGCGCGTCGATCTTGGCCTCGTCGCCCAGCGGAGTGGCCGGGCGGATCGACTTGCGGCGCAACCGGTCCAGGCAGGCGTTGACCACGATGCGGTGCAGCCAGGTGGTCACTGCCGCGTCCCCGCGATACCGTCCGGCCGCCCGGTAGGCCGACAGGAACGCATCCTGCAGGGCGTCGGCGGCCTCCTCCTGGTCGCCCAGGGTCCGCATCGCCACCGCCCACATCCGTTCCCGGTGCCGGACGATCAGCTGGCCGAAGGCGTGCGGGTCTCCTTGAGCGTGCCGGGACATCAGCTCCTTGTCGGAGAGCTCGTCCACGGGCGACGCGCTCACGGACGCCACGGCCGAGCGTCCTGGTTCTCGGTAGCGGTCATTGGAGACGACACCACGGTTTCCAGGGGGGATGGGGACATGTTCACTCACAGGAACGATACCGACTAAGCCCTCGCCGGGCACGACCCGTCACATCACCGGCCGCCCCGGCACAAGCGGGACATCCCGGGCGGGCGGCGCCCGAACGTCCCGAGCGCCCTCGCCAAAGGGCGGAAGCGGCCGGCGCGCACCGCCGCAGGCGGCCCTCTCAGTTCGCCCACCCGTAGACGGCGACCTCGCCGACCTGCACCTTATTGCTGGGAGGCAGCCGGGTGAACCACAGCAGGACGTACCGGCCGCGCACGGTCTTGCCGGGCGTGATCTGGAAGGTCCCGGCGCTGGTGCTGCGGTCGCCGATCTTCTGCATGGACTCGCGCACGTTGCTGTCGCCGACGCTGACCTCCAGCGCCGCGCCGGCGCCCGCGGGCGGCACGGTCAGCTCGATCCGGTCGATGCTGACGCTGGAGCCCATGTCCAGCACCACGCCCAGGCCGGTCAGGTAGTTGCCGAACTCCGGGTCGGCGTAGCTTTGCGAGTGCCAGACGGTGCGCTCCTTGCCGTCGTTGATGGCGCGGACCGTCCGCACGATGGAGCTGTCGGGGTGGTCGCCCTGCCCCGGCCGGTTCTCATAGCGGCTGGTGACCTTCTCGATCGGCAGCTTCTTGGCGGCCGGGCGCGCCGAGGCGCTCGCGGTCGGCGTCTTCTGCTGGGCCTGCGGGGCGCCGTCTTTGTTTCCGCCGCCGAACAGTGCCCAGGCGCCGATGCCGACGATGACCGTGACGGCCGCGGCGGCGACGGCCAGCAGCGGCCGGCTGAGCTGCTGCCCGCCCTGGGGCGCCGGCGCCGTGGTGGGCCGGGTGGGACCGGCCGCGGCGGCGGGCGGGAAGCCCTGCTGCCGGGGCTGCGGGGACGGCTGGGAGGCCGCGGGCGGCCGCGGCTCGGCGGGCGGGCGGCCCGCGGTGGCCGGTGCGGGCCGCGACGGCCTGGGGACGACCGCCGGCGGCGGGCCCACGGTGGGTCCGGCGAACAGCGGCAGCGGGGTGCGCGGCACGCTCTTGAGCGCGGCGGCCAGCTCGGCCGGGGTGGTCAGCGGCGGCCGGCCGTCGGGAGCGGGCAGGCCGACGGCCCGGCAGATGATGCCGTCCAGCAGCATCGAGACCCCGGCCTGCACCTGGCGGGCGGCCCGGTAGGCCCCGTCCTCGCCCTTGGGCGCTGGCGGCAGGTCGCAGTCGGCGGGGTCGCCCGGCCAGTGGGCGGTCACCGCCGCATACAGCATGCGGCCCAGCGCGCGGGTGTCCTCCAGCGCCGGGTTCTCGGAGCGGACGTCGGCCAGCACCGCGTCCACCGCCACGCCCAGCAGCTTGACCGTGCCGCCGGTGGTCCATAGCAGGTCGCGGGGGCACAGCCGCAGGTGGGACAGCCCAGCGGCGTGCGCGGCGGCGATGGCCTCGGCCGCCTCATACAGCAGGGTGGCGGCACGGCCGGGCTCCAGCGGGGCCCGCTTGAGCATGCCCTCCAGGCTCTCGCCGGCCGCCCACTCGCTGACCACATAGGCCTGTTCACCGCTGTCGTCGGCGTCGAAGACCTGGGTGAGGCGGGGATCGGTGAGCCGGCTGGCGGCGCGGGCGGCGGTGACCACCTCGCTGACGCGGGGGAACCCCGGGTCGAAGGTCCGCACGGCCACGGCACGCGCCAGGATCTCGTCGGTCGCCTTCCACAGGGTGGATCCGCCCGATTGGCTGACCCGTTCCTCAAGTCGGTACCGGCCGGACAGACGAGTGCCGGGTTCGATGATGGACGTGCTCACGGCAACGTCCTGCGCAAGTGATCAGATCCCATCATCGTGGCGTGGCAGCTTACGCCTCCGGCCCTCCTCTTTGCAGTCCGCAGGGTGTAGCCCGGCAAGCCGTATTCTCCAACATGGTAGTGGTTGCCCGGTTGATCGGACGGGACAAACGCCGTAGCTCTTGGCCGCCGCCCGCCATCGGCCTCGGCGGCCTTCAGCCCCGTCCGGGCAGCCGACGCGCCACCATGGACAGCATCGTCTGTACCTCCGCGACCCGCAACAGCCGGGCGAAGAGGACATAAAGGGCGCACCCGCCGGTGCCGCCGATGATCAGCGCCAGCAGCGCCGCCACGAACCCGGTGCCCAGCCAGGCCTCCATGACCGCCTGGGCGGCATAAGCGAAACCGACCAGCGGCCAGACCGCCACCAGCAGCTTCAGGTGGGTGCCGGTGATGCGCCGCCCGTCCAGCCCGCCGAGCTTGCGGCGCAGCACCGCCCACGACACCAGCAGGCCGACGGTGTTGGCCACGGCGAAGCCGGCGGCGATGCCGATGGCGACCTTCTCGGCCTCCAGCACGTTGTAGACGGTGATGGCCGCGGCGATGTTGGTGCCGACGGTGGCCACGGCGATGAACGCCGGGGTGCGGGTGTCGTTGTGCGCGTAGAACACCCGCAGCATCAGCTGGTAGGCGGCGAACGGCACCAGCGCCACCGCGAACACCTGCATGATGTGCGCGATCGCCAGCCCGGCCTCGCGGTCGACCTCGCCGTGCTCCAGGGCCACCGCGATGATCTCCGGCCCGAGCACCACCATCAGCGCGGCGGCGGGCAGGATGATCACCGAGGCCAGCCGCACCCCGCTGGAGAAGTCGTCGCGCACCAGCGCCGACTTGCCCTCCGCGGCGTGCGCGCTCATCCGCGGCAGCAGCGCGGTGATCACGGTGACGCCGATGATCGCGTACGGCAGCTGGAAGAGCTGGTAGGCGTAGGAGTAAGGGCTGTAGCCGTAGCCGGGGGCCTGCTCACCGGCGCTGTTGAGCAGCGAGGTGGTGACCGCGAAACCGGTCTGCGTCAGCACCAGGTACACCAGGCTCCAGCCGGCCATCCGGCCGATCTGGCCGAGCTCGCCGTGCTGGAAGTCCAGCCGGGGCCGCCAGCGGAACCCCGAGGCGTGCAGCGACGGCCACAGCGCCAGCGTCTGGGTCGCGATCCCGCCGACGGTGCCGCAGACCAGGATCGCCACCTCGGTCCCGCTGATCGACTCGGGGGTGACCGTGCCGGTGGTCACCAGGATGAACAGCACGCCGGTGCAGCAGATGACGATGTTGTTGAGCACCGGCGCCCACATCGGCGCGGCGAACCGGTTGCGGGTGTTGAGGATGGCCCCGCAGAACGCGCTCAGCCCCAGGAAGAAGATCTGGATCGCGAACAGGCGGGTGAACAGCACCGCCAGGTCGCGTTTGTCGCCGGTGAAGTCGCGTCCGTAGATGTAGTCGATGAAGACCGGGGCCAGCAGCATGGCCACCACGGTCATCGCCGCCAGGCCCACCACCGCCAGCGTGAACAGGCGCTGCTCGAACCGGACGCCGTAGCCGGGGTCGCGTTCCTTGGCGCGGACGATGAGCGGGACCACCACCGCGGTCAGGATGCCGCCCAGCAGCAGGTCGTAGACGATGACCGGGATGGTGTTGGCGGTGTTGTAGGCGTCGCCGAGCGCGGCGGTGCCCAGCGCCGCGGCCAGGATGGCGGTGCGCAGGAAACCGGTGACCCGGGAGGTCAGCGTCCCCAGCGCCATCAGCGCCCCGGACCTCAGCAGGCTGGACGCCCGCCCGCCGCCCGGGGCGTCCCCGGCGGGCGCCCCGTCCTGTGCGGGCCGGGGAGGCGGTGGTTGCACGGCCGGCGCGGCGGGCGCCGGATCACCCGCCGGTGGGCCGGCCGGGGGCCTGTGCCCAGGGTGATTCGCCTCCGGGTGACCCGTCACCAGATGCCTCCATCTTGTTGCGGCGCCGCGCCCTCATCGCTCGGAACCCGACGCCGACGAAGAGTACGGCAAGCGAGCCCCCGGTGATAAGCAGGGCGACGGTCCCATAACCGGTGGTGTTGATCGTCAGGACGTGGGTGCGGTACGTCTTGCCCTCTGGGGTGAGCAGCTTGACGTCCACCTGGGTGGGGCCCTGGGCGAAGGACTCCACCTCGACGTCGATCGAGGCCCGTTCGTTGGGGCCCAGCACGATGTCGGACTCATACTCGCCGATCTGCAGCCGGGCCGGGATCCGCGGGGTGATCTCGATGCGCAGCCGGACGCTGCGATCGCTCAGCTCGTTGTTGATGGTCAGCAGGAAGTTGCCGGTGCGCCCGGCGAGCTGGACGACGTTGTCGCGGCGGGCCAGCCCCACCCGGTTGATCTCCGCCGCGACGTGGTCGCCGAGCTGGTCGCGGGCGGAGCGGGCGCGCTGGGCCAGCGTCCGGCTGCCGCGCCAGGAGCCGGACTCCATCCGCAGGATCGCCCGCGCATGCGGGTAGCTGACCGGGTTGAGGATGGCGGCGAAGCCGTTGGCGCGGCCGGCGATCTTGCGGACCTCGCCGAGGTACTTGGGGCCCAGCTCATAGGCCGCATAAGAGTCCGGGTAGCCGGTGAAGGTCAGCTGCTGCGGCCGGGCCCGGGCGATGTCGCCGATCTTCGCCGGCCGCAGCCAGGACGCCTTGGCGGTCCACTCCAGCAGGTGCTCGGCGAACTGCGGGCCGGGGTTCCAGTACCGGCTGGGGGCGATCACGACGGTGCGGGCCAGCTGCGGCAGCTCCGCCGTGATCATCGCGGTCTCGGCCAGGAAGCGCTGCTCGGCCAGCAGCCGCTGGCCGGGGTCGGTGGTGTCGACGCTGACGATCTTGCTGAGCGTCTGGTCGTAGACCACGACCGGCCGCGGGCCGGAGGGGGTCGGCAGGGACGCCGTGGCGCTGGGGGTGTAGGTCACGTTGCCGGCCGGCGGGAAGACCGCGCTGCTCATCAGGAACGTGTCGCTGCCCAGCCGGGACATCCAGGCCAGCGTCCGGTTCTCCGACACCCCCGGCACCGGCCAGGCGATCTGGGCGTCGGCGGGACGTCCCAGCACCTCCTGGGCGACCCGGCGGTGGTTGTAGGCGGCCTTGAGGTGCCCGGTCAGGTCGTTGCGGACGAGCGCGTCGGCGTCCACATCGGCGTACGGCAGGGCGAAGTAGGAGTCGCGGGAGGAGGCGCGCTTGAGCCGATCCAGCCAGGCGCGGGCGGTCGCGCTGGCGGGTTTTTTGGCGGGGGCGCGTCCCGGGGGCCGGACGGTGTAGCCCTTGGACGCGGTCATCGCCCGGGCGTCGTCCAGCAGCGCCGGGTCGATCGCCCAGGTGAGCGGGGTGTCGGTGCTCTCGGCGGCGGCCACCAGCCGGCCCAGCCGCCCGTTCGGCGAAAGGTCCGTCTCCAGCCGGTCGTCGAGGAAGATGTGGTCGGCCGAGCGGTGCATCCGGTCGGCCAGCGGCCACACCCAGCCGATGGAGGTCTTCTTGAACCACTTGCGGCCCGGGGGCTGCCAGACCAGGAAGGTGACCTGCCCGGCCAGCACCTGCCCGGCCTGGGTGTAGAACTCCACGCCGATCGGGAAGGTGCCGAACTTGTTCTCCAGGTGCAGGGACTTGGCCGCCACCTGGATCTTCCAGGGCACCTGGGCGTCGCCGGCGGCCAGCGTCCCGTCGCCCAGCATCTGGTCGGCGGTCACCCCCGGCAGGGCCGCCACGTCGCTTTGGGCGAGCTGGGCGAGCCGGCCGCGGCTGACGACGGCGCGGTTGCTGTAGCGGAGCCGGTAGCGGACGCCGGCCAGCGGCTGGCCGGAGCGGTTGACCACATGCCCCTGCAGGGTGATCTTGCTGCGCGCGGTCACCGTGCGGGGGGCGATGGCGGTGATCGACAGGCTCACGGGGGTCTGCCTGCGCCCGGCCATGACCGTCTGCGCCCCGGTGGCCTGGCCTGCCGGGGCGGCCGCCGGCGCGAGCCGGGACTGGGCGAGGCTCACCTGGGCTTGCTGGGGAGACGCCAGCGCGGGAGTCGCGGTGACGCAACAGAAAAGCACGGCTGAAAGGGCCGCGCGTCGCCACACCCTCAAGCCACAACCGTCCATTTGCGAAGGGTGCCGGAGCTCCGGATCACGGCTCGATGGTAGTGCCGCCGGATGATCCCTCCGACCGTTGCAGACCATCTACCAGGTAGATGCCCCCTTCGCACGGTTTGTTCACGCAACGCACCGGGTGGGCGACGCACCGCGGGGTCGCCGGAGGGGACGGCGGCCCCGCGGTGCGGCCGGCCGGGACGGGCCTTAAGCGGGCCGGGCGGCCGGAAGCTCCTCCTCCCAGGCGGACCCGATGGGCTTGGCGCCGCTCAGCTCGCGCAGATCCGCCATGCGCACCGCCAGGGCGGTCAGCGGCTCCCCGGTGGGGGTGTAGACGACCTCATCGGGCGCCACCCCGCCCAGGCCGGCCCGGTCGATCAGGACCGGCACGGCATCGGGCAGCAGCAGCGGGCACACCAGGTCGGCGTGGTAGTCGGTGACGGAGTTGATCAGGTCGGGGCGGGCGGGCCGGATCAGGCGGGCGCCGAGCGCGCGGCGCACCGGTTCCAGGACGGTCCGGCTGCCGGCGGGGGTGATCAGCGCCGCCAGGAACCGCTCGCCGCGCAGCGCGTCCAGGCAGTGGTACATGCGGGTGACCGGGCAGCGTTCGGGCGGCAGGCCCAGCGCCCCGGGCAGGTCGTCGGCGTGCGCGATGGGGCGGGGAAGCCGTACGATCTCATGTGCGATTTCCCGCTCCAGCAGGGTCCGGTGGATGGTGAGGGCGTCCTTCATCGTCGACCTCCGGTGCCGAGGTGGACCGTCCGCGTACCCGGCGTGATTCACTGGATGACCACGGGGTGCCCAGAACGTAACTCGGAGATAGCGCCCTGTGAAGAGCGGCAGCAAAAGTCCTTCACTTTATTGGGCGTTCGCCGCCAAGATTTTTTGTTTGTAAGCCGTCTTGTGAGGTTCTACGCTCGATGCCCGTGCCCACCGCGTCTTCCCCCGAAGAACCGACCGCGCAGCAGCTCAAGGCGATCCGGGAACTGCTCGGCCGGGTGATCCCGCCGGCCGCCGACGAGCTGGGCCGCCGCTTCGCCGCCGCCGGGCACGAGCTGGCGCTGGTGGGGGGACCGGTCCGGGACGCGCTGCTGGGCCGTCCCGGCAAGGACGTCGACCTGACCACCGACGCCACGCCCGAGCAGGTGCTGCAGCTGGTGGAGGGCTGGGCGGACGCGATCTGGACGATCGGGATCGAGTTCGGCACGGTCGGGCTGCGCAAGGGCGACCTGCAGCTGGAGATCACCACCTACCGCAGCGAGTCCTATGACCCCAAGTCGCGCAAGCCGGAGGTCTCCTACGGCAAGTCCTTGACCGAGGACCTGGCGCGGCGCGATTTCGCGGTGAACGCGATGGCGGCGCGGCTGCCCGGCCATGAGTTCGTCGACCCGTTCGGCGGGCTGGGCGACCTGCGCCGCAAGACGCTGCGCACCCCCGGCCGCCCGGAGGACTCCTTCAACGACGACCCGCTGCGGATGATGCGCGCGGCGCGTTTCGCCGCCCAGCTCGGCTTCACGGTGGCGCCCGAGGTGGTGGCCGCCATGCGCGACATGGCCGGCCGGATCGAGATCGTCTCCGCCGAGCGGATCCGCGATGAGCTGTCCAAGCTGATCTGCGCGCCCAGGCCGCGCGCCGGGCTGACGCTGCTGGTGGACACCGGGCTGGCCGAGCACGTGCTGCCGGAGCTGCCCAAGCTGCGGCTGGAGATCGATGAGCACCACCGGCACAAGGACGTCTACGAGCACACTCTGATCGTCCTGGAGCAGGCGATCGCCCAGGAGGAGGACGGCCCGGACCTGGTGCTGCGGCTGGCGGCGCTGCTGCACGACATCGGCAAGCCCAAGACCCGCTCGTTCGAGCCGGGCGGCCGGGTGACCTTCCACCACCACGAGGTGGTGGGCGCCAAGATGGCCCGGCACCGGCTGAGCGCGCTGCGCTACCCCAAGGACGTGGTGGCCGACGTCTCCCGCCTGGTGGAGCTGCACCTGCGCTTCCACGGCTACGGCGACGGCCAGTGGACCGACTCGGCGGTGCGCCGCTACGTGCGCGACGCCGGTCACCTGCTGAACCGGCTGCACAAGCTGACCCGCGCCGACTGCACCACCCGCAACCGGCGCAAGGCCGAGCGGCTGCGCCGCGCCTACGACGACCTGGAGGCCCGCATCGCCCGGCTGGCCGCCGAGGAGGAGCTGGCCAAGATCCGTCCCGAGCTGGACGGCAACGAGATCCAGCAGATCCTGGGCATCAAGCCCGGCCCGCTGGTCGGCAAGGCCTACAAATTCCTGCTGGATCTGCGCTTGGACCGCGGCATGATCGGCAAGGAGGCCGCCACCGCCGAGTTGCTGCGCTGGGCGGCCGAACAGGGCCTGCAGCCGCCGGCGTCGTCATCGTGAACGCAGGCGGCCGCAGGCCCGCGGGCGCCGCAGCCCCTGCGGCGCCGGGCGGTGGCCGGTCCATCCCCACTCCGCGATCGGCCACCGCGTCATGGCGTGGACGTCAGCGGACGTCCACGTAGTCTCCGGAGCTCAGCACCGGCGCGTGCAGCGTGGTGCCCTTGAAGCGGGCGCACCAGTAGCCGTCGTGCCGGGCCTTGAACTTCTTGAGGTAGACGCCCTTCTTGTTGGTCGTCGCGTACCCCTTGAGCACCCACTTCTTGGTGCCCTTGCGCTTGAAGTAGATGTAGACGCGCTGGCCCTTGTAGCCGACGTACTTGAAGGGGTAGGTGCTGTTCAGCCGGGTCAGCTTGCCGGTGACCTTGAGCGTCCTGCCCTTTTTGATCGGCTCGGGCCCGGCGTTGGCGGTCAGGCGGGTGCCCCTTTTGACGTAGAAGGAAGCGGAGGGGCCCACGTAGTCCTCACCGCTGTCGTAGTCGTAGAGCTCCGTCTCGACGATCCACTTGCCGGCCGCGTCGTAACGGTCGAAGCGGACCGAGGAGACGAAAACGCCGTCGCCGTCGGGGTCCTCGGCGGTGCCGCCGTACTTGTAGTCCCCCTGGGGGCCGTGGAGGTCGAAGCTCACCCACGACTCGTCGGACAGGCCGGGGGCCTTGAGCTTGATCGTCAGGGTGGTGGACTTCTGGGCGGTCAGGACGACCGTCTTCGGGCTGACGCTGAGGGTGGCGGCGGGGGCCGCGTGAGCCGTGGCGGGCGACAGGAGCGGGACCAGCGTCGCCGTGGCGGCCAGCAAGGTGACTGAACGCTTCATCGGCGCAACTCCTTCGTTGACCAATATCTCTCTGTTTCAGAGAGTCTAGATGTTAGCCCTGTCCTCTTTCATCCCCTTGGTTAACTCATTCATCAAAGGGACGCTTCGCGCACTGAACCGGTTGTCTTGTCGGCAGCGTGATTTCTCGTCCGGCTTCCTCAGCGACGGCCGCCGCTACAAGGGATCACTCCGGGCGCTTCACCGCGACGTCTTCGGAGCCCACCGGGCCTCGCACCGCACGGCGCCCCAGTGACCGGCCGCGCGGGCGCATTCGAACCGAGGCGACGGCCGCCCGCTCCCACCGGGTTCTCGTTCCCCCTGATTCCGTACGGGTCGCAGCGGGCGATGGACTGCTCGCGAGTCCCCTCCTCCACGCCGGACTCGCCTGTGTGTGGGGTGGCCGACCGGCCCCCGCTCCCCGCCGACCGGCCACCCTGCCTGGTGTGTCACCCGAGACGTCTGCGCTGCCCTCGCCGCCACACGAGGCCGATGCGGCCGGCATCACCGCATCGACGCCCCTGGACGTCTCAAGTGATTCATCAGACGTTCACAGATGATACAAATGTGAGCAATATTCACACAATAGGGTCAAGGATGATCTACTGAGTGGGACGCGCGGGGGGCCGCACCGGTTGTCCCGGCACGGGGCTCCGGTCTTGCGCCGGATACCGCCGCCCTAGGCTCGGGGCCATGGCGGAACACACGGCGTTGCCCCCCGAGGAGATCGAACGGCTGCGCTCCTATGACCGGGAGCACGTATGGCACCCCTACGGGCCGATGCCGGCGAAAGCCGACAGCCACCCGGTGGTGGCGGCCGAGGGCGTGCGGCTGGTCATGGCCGACGGGCGCACGCTGATCGACGGGATGTCGTCGTGGTGGGCGGCCGTGCACGGCTACAACCACCCGGTCCTCAACGCCGCCGTCACCGACCAGCTCGGCCGGATGGCGCACGTGATGTTCGGCGGGCTGACCCACCCGCCCGCGATCCGGCTGGCGAAACTGCTGGTGGAGCTCACCCCCGAGCCGCTGACCAAGGTGTTCTTCGCCGACTCCGGCTCGGTCTCGGTCGAGGTCGCCATCAAGATGGCGCTGCAGTACCAGCGGGCGCGGGGCCGCCCCCGGCGGCACCGGCTGATGACCGTGCGCGGCGGCTACCACGGCGACACCTTCGGGGACATGTCGGTGTGCGACCCGGTCAACGGGATGCACCACCTGTTCGCCGGGATCCTGCCCCGGCAGCTGTTCGCCGCGCCGCCGCCCGGCGGCTACGACGCCGAGCCCGACCCCGCCTACCTGGAGGAGCTGGCGACGCTGGCCGCCCGGCACGCCGATGAACTCGCCGCGATCATCGTGGAACCGGTGGTGCAGGGCGCCGGCGGGATGCGCTTTTACGCCCCCGCCTACCTGCGGGCGCTGCGGGAGCTGGCCGACGAGCACGGCCTGCTGCTGATCCTGGACGAGATCGCCACCGGTTTCGGCCGCTCCGGGGCGTTCTGGGGGGCCGACCACGCCGGTGTCGTCCCCGACATCATGTGCGTCGGCAAGGCGCTGACCGGCGGCTACATGACCATGGCCGCCACGTTGTGCACCGATAAGGTGGCGCGCGGCATCAGCGAAGGCGAGGGCGGCGGGCTGATGCACGGCCCCACCTTCATGGGCAACCCGCTGGCCGCCGCGGTGGCGTGCGCGTCCATCGAGCTGCTGACCGGGCGGGACGGCCGCGGCCGCGACTGGCGGGCCGAGGTCGGCGCCATCGAGACGGTGCTGCGCGAGGGCCTGGCCCCCGCCCGCGGCCTGCCGGGGGTCCGGGACGTGCGGGTGCTGGGGGCGATCGGCGTCATCGAGACCGAGCAGCCGGTGGACGTGGCCGCCGTCCAGAAGGTGGTGATGGACCACGGCGTGTGGCTGCGCCCCTTCAACCGCCTGATCTACACCATGCCGCCCTACGTCTGCACCGCCGAGGAGGTCGCCCAGATCACCACCGCCATGGTCGCCGCCGCCCGCTCCCTGTGACCGCCGCCTTCTCCAGACGGCGCGCAGGGCGGCCCCGGCCGGAAAGCAACGCCTCCTGCGTTCTGCGGGCCGGACGGAGCGGCGCCGCTGAGCGAGGCCGCCTCGGACGCGCCGCTAAACCCGAGCCGGCCTGCGGATGCGAGCACAGGAGACCCCGTAGGCCAGGGCACCCGCCGCGTAGGCGACGACGATGACCGCCAGCATGGCCGGGGAACGGCCGTCCGGGGGCACGGCGACGGCCGCCAGGGCGGCCGCGGCCACGAAGGCGGCGTTGAAGAGCATGTCGTAGACGGCGAACACCCGCCCCCGGTAGGCGTCGGCCACGGTCTCCTGCAGGATCACATCGACGCTGAGCTTGACGCCCTGGGAGACGACGCCGAACCAGAAGGCCAGCACCGTCCACGGCAGGTTCGCAAACGGCGCGCCCAGCAGCGCCGTCGCCGCGGCGGCCGACGCCAGCAGGGCGATGATCCAGGTGTTCTTGCCGATGCGGCGCACCACCGGCGGGGTGATCACGGCGGCCAGGAAGAAGCCCAGCCCGGAGACCGCCAGCACCACGGCGGCCCGGTCCAGGCCCTCGTCGGCGTCGGCGCTGAACAGGTACCGGTACAGCAGCAGCGTCATGACCAGCATGACCCCGTACCAGAACCGGTGGAAGGCGATCGCGGCCAGCGCCAGCGCCGCCGGCCGGTCCCGCCGCAGCCGCCGGGCGCCGTCGGCCAGCCCGCGCAGCACGTTGCCCAGCGCCCGGCGGGTCTGCGGCGGCGCCTGCTCCGGCTCGGGGCCGAGCCGGTCGCGGCCCAGCGCGGTGGCCGTCAGCCCCGCCAGCAGGTAGCCGCCGGACGCGCACAGCAGGATCACCGCGGTGCCGCCCTGCCCGCCGCCGAACGCCTGCCGCAGCAGATAGCCCAGCCCGGCCCCGGCGAAAGAGATGACCGTCCCGGAGGTGACCGCGAAGGCGTTGGCGGTGACCAGCAGCCTGCGCCGGGTCACATGCGGCAGCGCCGCCGACAGCGCCGACAGGAAGAACCGGTTGACCCCCATCACCACCAGCACGGCCAGGAAGAAGACCGCCCCGTCGTGCCCGGCCGCCAGCATCGCCGCCGTCGCGGCGGCCATCCCGGCCCGCAGCACCGGCGCCCACAGCAGGATCTGCCGCCGCGCCCAGCGGTCGATGAACACCCCGGCGAACGGGCCGAGCACCGAGTACGGCAGCAGCACCACCGCGAACGCCGCCGCCACCTTGCCCGCCGTGGCCTGCCGTTCCGGTGAGAACAACAGGTAACCGGCCAGCGCCACCTGGAACAACCCATCGGTGCTCTGGGAGACCAGCCGGGTCGCATACAGCCACCGGAAGTCCCGCTCCCGCAGCACCGCCCGAAGTTGCGCCAGCCTCACCCGCCCAGCCTAGGCCGTCCCGCCGAAGCAGCCGAGCCGGCCCCGCCGGGCGTGATCGCGCCCGCCGAGAGACACGCCTCACCGAGGCATCCCGGCGGCAAGCCCTGGTCGTACCGCCGAAGCGACCGGGCTGGATCTACCAGACGCGATCACGTTCACCGAGAGACACGCCTCATCGAAGCATCCCGGCGGCAAGCCCTGGTCATGCCGCCGAAGCGACCGAGCTGGGCCTACCAGACGCGATCACGTCCGCCGAGAGACACGCCCAGCCAAAGCACCCCGGCCTCATCGCCGAAGCGACCGCGCGGCAACGCCCGCACCTGGCCGAATATCGGCGGGCCGCTCCTCGTCCCGCCACCGCTGAGGAGCCTTCGTCGGCGGGCGCCCGGTGGTCACTCCTCGGTGAGCCAGATGCGGCTGTAGTCGTAGGTCCTGGCCTGCGGCAGGAACCGGGTGCCGCGCACCCGGGCGGAGTGCTGGATGGGGAAGGCCCGGTCGGCCAGCGGCACGATCGAGGCGTCCTGCATGACCAGGCGGTCGAGCTGGTTCCACAGACCGGTGGCGCGGGCGGTGTCGGGGGTTCGCAGGGCCTCCTGGAGGAGCTGCCGGATCTGGGGGTCGCCGTGCCCGTCGAGCAGCGGCGCCAGGGCCGAGCGGCCGTTGAGGCCGAACCACTCGGGGTCGGGGGAGACCAGTTTCAGCTCCGCCCCGCTCTTACGGATCGTGACTTCGATGTCACAGTCCGACAGGCTCTTTCGGACGGCCCGGACGACCTTCTCCGGCTCGTCCCCGGGGTCGAGCGTCAGCCGCAGCCCGCCGCGGTGGCCGGCCTCGGCGAGCAGCTCGCGGCACTTGCCGGGGTCTCCGGCGTCGTCGGGCGTGGGGTAGGCGTTGTGTTCGAAGTACCCGGCGTTGCCCGGGGCGATCAGGGTGTGCTGCGGGCGCGCCGCCTCGTGCCCGCCCAGAGCCTCGATCACGGCCGTCCGGTTCACCGTGTACTGCAGGGCCCGCCGCACCCGGTGATCCGCCACGCCGGCCGCCACCAGGTACGGGCCGCGGCCGGGGAGCTGGCGGAGCGCAAAGCCCGCCGTGCCGCTCAGCTCCTCGATGTCGGCGGCCGGGACCGGCCGGTCCCACGACAGGTCGGCCTCGCCCCGCTCGATGCGGCGCCGCACCTCCTGCGCGGAGCCCACGCCGAGGGTGATCTGGATGCGGTCGGCGAACCGTTCCCGCATCGGGTCGGTCTCGGCCCGCCAGGCGGGGTTGTGCTCCAGGACGTAGGAGCGGCCCGGCTCATAAGAGGCGATCCGGTAGGGGCCGTTGGAGACGATGTTCTGCCGGAACTCGCGGCTGTCGGGCACGTACCGGTCGTACTCCTTGGGCGCCGCCACCGCCGGAGCCAGGGTGAGGATGTTGAGGAAGTCGGCGGCCGGGTGGGTCAGCTCGAACACCAGCGTGGTCTCGTCGGCGGCCCGCAGTCCCGAGATCGAGTGCCCGTTCTGGTAGGCGGCCATCGCCTCGGCGTCGTCGGCGTCGACCTTGGCGTAGCCGTCGCAGAACGCCTTCATCCCCTTGATCGTGGCGATGTAGTGCGCGCGGTGGGGCGACGGCGCCGCCGGGTTGCACATCCGCTTGAAGCCGCGCACGAAATCCCCGGCCACGACCGGCCGGGGCGGGCTGGTGTCCCAGTGGACGTTCCCGCGCAGCCGGACGGTGTACTTCCTGCCGCCCTTGCCGATCCCGCCGTTCTCCTTGGAGGGGACCGCCTCGGCCATGTCGGCCTGGACCGGCAGGCTCTCTTCGAAGTTGTTGGACGCCCTGGTGGTGAAAAGCGTCCGCGCCAGGACGCGGTTCAGCGCGTAAGCGGGAGGCTCGCTCGCGGCGGCGGGGTCGAGGCGCTCGACGTCGGCGTCGCCGACGATGCGGAGCACGCCGCCCGGCTTTCCCGGCCCGTACCCCTCGTCCATCGCGGCGCCGCACCCGGTCAGCGCACCGGCCAGCACGAGCGCCGCCGCGCAGCCTCCGGCCGCCCGCATCCGTGACCCCGTCCAAGAGCCGTCCGCCATGCGCCCTCCCGCGCCAGGTACACCACCGAGCGGCCCGGACCTCCGTCCGGTGCCGCACGCCCATTTTCCCGACGCTCAAAGGGAGCACTTACCGGACCCCACCGCAGCGGGGCGAACCGCGCTTTCAGATGGGACGCAGGACGCCCTCGGGGGTCATGGAGCCCAGGAGGCGTTCCAGCGCCACTTCCACGTCCTCGCGCCACGACAGGGCCGACTTGAGCTCCAGCCGCAGGCGGGGGAAGCGGTGGTGGGGGCGGACGGTCTTGAAGCCGACCGCCAGCAGGTAGTCGGCGGGCACCATGCAGCCGCCCTCCTCGCCCTTCAGGTCGCCGAACGCCTCGATGGCCCGCACGCCGCGGCGGACCAGGTCCTTGGCGACGCCCTGCACCAGCATCCGGCCCAGGCCGCCGCCGGAGAACTCCGGCAGCACGTGCGCGGTCATCAGCAGCACGGCGTCCGCGCTGACCGGGCTGGTGGGGAAGGCCAGGGAACGCGGCACATACAGCGGCGGGGCGTACAGCACGAAACCGGCGGGCGTGCCGTCCACATAGACGATCTTCCCGCAGCTGCCCCACTCCAGCAGGGTGGAGGAGACCCACGCCTCCTTCTCCAGGGCGGGGTCGCCGCTCTCGGCGGCGCGTTCGGCGGCGACCGGGTCGAGTTCCCAGAAAACGCACCCGCGGCACCTGCGCGGAAGGTCGCCGAGATTGTCCAGTGTGACGTTCACGAGCCGACGCGACACCAGATCGGCACCCCCTGGTGCTGTTGCTCCGCGCCCGCCTGCGGGCGGCCTGAACCGGTCCTGGCGGGCGGGCTGAAATCGCAAGACCCCCGACCGCGAAGACCCGGCCGGATGCCGCTGCAGACAACCCGCCGGGCTCTTCAGGCATCGTATCGGACGAGGACTTCGGGAAACCGGCACCGGCTCGTCCGGGCATGGCACACCGGGCGGCCCGTCGCCGCGGGGCCCTTCTTCATCGCACACCCGAACGTGACGTAGTTTTGCTACTCGGCCCCTGGCATCGGAGGTAACAGTGCACCAGCACACGCGGACAGACCCGTACACCGACCGCTATGCCGCCCGCGCCGCCGGGATGGTGCCCTCGGAGATCCGGGCGCTGTTCGCCGTGGCCTCCCGCCCCGAGGTCGTCTCGCTGGCCGGCGGGATGCCCAACATCACCGCGCTCCCCCTCGATGTGGTCGGCGACATGCTCGGCGAGCTGACCCGGCGGCGCGGCACCGAGGCGCTGCAGTACGCCTCCGCCCAGGGCGACCCGGAACTGCGGGCCCGCATCTGCGAGGTGATGGCGCTGGAGGGCGTGCACGGCTCGCCCGACGACGTGATCGTCACCGTCGGCTCCCAGCAGGCCCTGGACATGATCACCCGGATCTTCATCGACCCCGGGGACGTGGTGCTGGCCGAGGCGCCCTCGTATGTGGGGGCGCTCGGCACGTTCGCCATGTACCAGGCCGACGTGGTGCACGTCCCGCTGGACGAGGACGGGCTGATCCCCGCCGCGCTGCGGGAGACGCTGGAGCGGCTGCGCAAAGAAGGACGGCGGGTGAAGTTCCTCTACACCGTCCCCAACTTCCAAAACCCCGCCGGGGTGACCCTCAGCGAGACCCGCCGCGCCGAGATCCTGGCCATCTGCGCCGCGCACCAGGTGCTCGTCGTCGAGGACAACCCCTATGGGCTGCTGGGCTTCGACCGCGAGCCGATGCGGGCGCTGCGCGCCGACGACCCCGACAACGTGATCTACCTCGGCTCGTTCTCCAAGACGTTCGCGCCGGGTTTCCGGGTCGGCTGGGCGCTGGCCCCGCACGCGATCCGCGCCAAGCTGGTGCTGGCGGCCGAGTCGGCGATCTTGTGCCACTCCAGCTTCACCCAGTTCGCCGTCCGCGAGTATCTGGCCACCCAGCCCTGGCAGCAGCAGATCAAGTCGTTCCGGGTGATGTACGCCGAGCGCCGGGACGCCATGCTGGAGTCGCTGGAGACGCTGATGCCCGACGGGTGCACCTGGACCCGTCCGGGCGGCGGCTTCTTCGTCTGGCTGACCCTCCCCGAGGGGCTGGACTCCAAGGCGATGGCGCCGCGGGCGATCGCCGAGCGGGTGGCCTACGTCCCCGGCACCGGCTTTTACGCCGACGGGCAGGGGCGGCGGCACATGCGGCTGTCGTACTGCTACCCCGAGCCCGACCGCATCCGCGAGGGCGTGCGCCGCCTGGCCGGCGTGATCGAACGGGAGCTGCAGATGCGGGACACTTTCGGTACGGCCCGGGCGCGCGAGCGCGGCGGCGTGGACACCCCGGGCCCCGAGACGTGCTGAACCGGTGAGACCGAACCGCTGAGAGAGGCAGGAGGATGCGGCGTTGGCCGATCTGAACGTCCCCGAACTCGGCCACGTCATCGTCCTGGCGGGCGGGCTGTCGTATGAGCGGGAGGTGTCGCTGCGCTCGGGCCGCCGGGTCGCCGACGCGCTGCGCGCCCTCGACGTGGACGCCCAGGTCCACGACGCCGACGCCACCTTGCTGCAGACGCTGCAGCAGGCTCCCCCGGACGCCGTCTTCCCCGTGCTGCACGGCAGCATGGGCGAGGACGGCGCCATCCGGGACGTGCTGGAGCTGGTCGGCGTCCCTTACGTCGGCGCCCGCCCGGACGCCTGCCGGGTCGCCTGGGACAAGCCCACCGCCAAGTCGGTGGTGCGCGCCGCCGGGCTGGCCACCCCGCCCTCGGTGACGCTGCCCAAGGAGGTCTTCCACGACCTCGGCGCCGCCGCCGTGCTGGAGTGCGTGGTGCGCCGGCTGGGCCTGCCGCTGTTCGTCAAGCCCGCCCGCGGCGGCTCCGCGCTCGGCGCCTCGGTCGTCCGGGAGGCCGGCGACCTGCCCGCCGCGATGGTCGGCTGCTTCGCCTACGGGGACGCCGCCCTCATCGAACGCCACATCGAGGGCACCGAGGTCGCGGTGAGCGTCATCGAGCGCGACGGCGAGCCGGTCGCGCTGCCCGCCGTGGAGATCGTCCCGGCCGGGGAGCTGTACGACTACACCGCCCGCTACGACGCCGGCGACACCGAGTTCGTCACCCCCGCCCGGCTGCCTGAGGAGGTCGCCCGCCGGGCCGCCGAGGCCGCCGTCACCGCCCACCGCGCCCTGGGCCTGCGTGACCTGTCCCGCACCGACCTCATCGTGGACGAGGCCGGGCAGGTCCACTTCCTGGAGGTCAACGTGGCCCCCGGAATGACCGAGACCAGCCTCTTCCCCCGCGCCGTGGCCGCTGCCGGCCTCAACCTCGGCCGCATCCTGCACGACCTGATCGTCGCCCGCCTCCGCTGAGGCCGCGGATGTTTCCCGTGAAACATCGATCGTGGCGCCGCCGCTCCTGTTTCCCGTGAAACATCCGCGGGGCGCCCTCCCGGCTCGTTTCCCGTGAAACATCCGGCGGTGCCGCTCTGCCGTTTCCCGTGAAACATCGGCAGACCCGGCGGCCGTGGAAGTGCGGCGACCCCTTTCGTCACGGCGGGACGGGCGAGGAGCGTCCCCGCCCTCGGCCGCGTCCCACCGGGCCGTCGGCTCCTGACAGGGGAGAGCGCCGGACGGATCGGCCGCTCTGCCGGCCGCCCAGATTCCGGTTCGCCACCCTGCCCCGTGCGTCGCCCGAGCGGAGAAAGCCCGCACGAAACCCTCGTCGATCATGCGGAAGAGGAACCCGGGCCCTGCATGAACCGCCCCTCTGGGCAGCCATCGCGGGACGCGCCGTCACTTGCAGGCACGAAGAACCGGCCCCTGAGCCATCCCAGGCACCGCCGCACGCCTCACGACCGGCGGCACCTCGGCGGGCCGTTCCGGATGCGGGTCTTGGCGCCGTCCTCCCCGAGGGAGCAGAGGTTCATCAAGCGACGCCGACGAGGAAACGGCCCATACGACAACGCCCCGGAATCCCTCCGGGGCGTTGGACGGGCTTTGCCTCACAGGCCGGAGCCGCGGATGCCGGGCTCGTCGGGCGCCATCGCCTTGATGATGCGGTCGAGGTCCTCCAGGGAGGCGAACTCGACGACGATCTTGCCCTTGGTGCGGCCCATGTCCACCCGGACCTTGGTCTCGTAGCGGTCCGACAGCCGGTCGGCCAGCTCGCGCAGCTCGGGGGCGATGGTGCGCTTGCGGCCCTGGCGGGGCTTTTTGGGCGTCTCCCCCTCCAGGTCCCGCATGGCGATGATCTCCTCGACCGCGCGCACCGACAGGCCCTCGGCGACGATGCGGTGGGCCAGGGCCTCCTGGGCCTCTGGGCTGTCGAGGGAGAGCAGGGCGCGGGCGTGGCCGGCGGTGAGCACGCCCGCCGCGACCCGCCGCTGGACGGCGGGCGGCAGGTTCAGCAGCCGCAGCGTGTTGGTGATGTGCGGGCGGGACCGGCCGATGCGGGCGGCGAGCTGCTCGTGGGTGGCGCCGAAGTCCTCCAGCAGCTGCTGGTAGGCCGCGGCCTCCTCCAGCGGGTTGAGCTGCTGGCGGTGCAGGTTCTCCATGAGCGCGTCACGGAGCATGTCGTTGTCGGCGGTGTCCCGGACGATCGCAGGGATGGTCTCCAGCCCGGCCCGCTGCGAGGCGCGCCAGCGGCGCTCCCCCATGACGAGCTCGTAGCTGTCCGGGCCGGTCCGGCGCACCACGATCGGCTGGAGCAGCCCGACGATCCGGATCGACTCCGCCAGCTCCTCCAGCGCCTCCTCATCGAAGTGGCTGCGGGGCTGGCGGGGATTGGGCGTGATGGAGTTCACCGGAAGCTCGGCGAAGTGGGCGCCGGCCACCGGCTCCATCTCCGGAGCCGCCGTCCCCTCTTTGGACGCCCCGGGAGGCGGGCCCGTGGGGATCAGGGCACCCAGTCCTCTGCCCAGCCCGCGCCGCTGCTGTGTCACCTCGTCACCTCACCTGGCATGGCCCACGCAGTTCCGCCCATCGTCACTCGGTCTTCTCCGCGCCGCGGCAGGCCATCTCGAAGGCAGCATCGCCGTAGGCGAGCGCGCCGCTGGAACCCGGATCGTAGGTCATGACCGACTGGCCGTAGCTGGGCGCCTCGGAGACCCGGACGCTGCGCGGGATCACCGTCTTCAGCACCACGTCGCCGAAGTGCCCGCGCACCTCCTCGGCCACCTGGGCGGCCAGCCGGGTGCGCGCGTCGTACATGGTCAGCAGGATCGTGGACACCTCGAGCTTGGGGTTGAGGTGCGACTTGACCAGCTCGACCGTGCGCAGCAGCTGGCCCAGCCCTTCCAGGGCGTAGTACTCGCACTGGATGGGGATCAGCAGCTCCTCCGCGCCGACCAGGGCGTTGACCGTCAGCAGGCCGAGCGAGGGCGGGCAGTCGATCAGCACGTAGTCGAACCGGCCGATGTCGTAGCCCTCCAGCGCCCGCCGCAGCCGGGACTCCCGGGCGACCTTGGAGACCAGTTCGATCTCGGCGCCGGCCAGGTTCAAGGTGGCCGGCGCGCAGTACAGGTTGGGGACCTCCGGGGCCGCCACCACGATGTCCTTCATCGGACGGTCCTCGATCAGCACCTCATAGATCGAGGGGATGTCGGCATGGTGGTCCACGCCCAGCGCGGTGGAGGCGTTGCCCTGCGGGTCGAGGTCGACGACCAGCACCTGCAGGTCGTGCATGGCCAGGGAGGCGGCCAGATTGACCGACGTGGTGGTCTTGCCGACCCCGCCCTTTTGGTTGGCGATGGTGATGACCCGGCACCGCGGCGGCTTGGGCCACTGCTTTGCGCTTCGTCCCTTCGTCGCCTCCAGGGAGATGCGCGGGGCCTGAGCGGCCGGCGGCCGCGATGTCGTTTCACGTGAAACAGCGGCGTTCTGAAGCGCTTCGCGCACGAGTTCCGACTCCCCCTGAGCAGTTGCCCGGCCTGCCGTCCCTTCCCGCCGCGGCACCCCGCCGCCGCTGGTCGGAACGTATCCGGTCTCCGCGGTTCCGGATGTGGTGTTCCCCCATGAGGCGTGACCGGAGGGCGCCCGTCCCACCGGTCTGTTCTCCCGCCCGGGGGAGGGCTCTGGTGCAGACCCCCCGGTGGCGGGCATTCCCATGGAGCTGAGTGAGAAGGTCCCGCCGACGGACGGCCCGGAGGGGGTGCTCGTGGAGGACGTCGCAAGGCGCGGCACCCCGGCGGAAGAGGCTCCCGCACCGGAAGGCCCGGTGGCCGCCTGCATGTTCTCCGGTGGTGCCCCGATGCGGGACGGCCCACCGTAAGGACCGCTCTGTGCGACCTCCGGTGGGCGCGGAACGGACGGCCCTCCGCCCGGCGGGCCGGAGAAAGAGGGGGTGACGGGGGCGGATGCCGGGACGGACGGGCCGGACATGGCCGCGGCGGCGTGCCGTGGGTCGCCGTCCGCCGGCCGGCCCGACTCGATGGGATCGTGCTGCGAGGGGTTGCCGGCCTCGGGCCGGCCCAGTCCTGGTCCCGTTGTCATGAAGACCTCTTCCTCGACCTTTTCGCGCGGCGCGGAATCCGTTCGGCGACCACGCGAACAATCGTCGTCGGGGGATCGACCTTACCTTGCCCCAGCCGGTGCAGCTCGGCCGTCCGGACACCGAAGCGTTTGAGCACCGGCTCGGCATCGGCCAGCTCCTGGGCCGCCCGCTCTCCCTTGAGCGCCAGCAGCTCCCCGCCGGGCCGCAGCAGCGGCAGCGCCCACCCCACCAGCCGGTCCAGCGGGGCCACGGCACGCGCGGTGACCACATCGACCTGGTAGTCCCCCGCCACTTCTTCCGCGCGGGCCCGGTGCACCTCGACGTTCTCCAGCTCCAGCAGCTCGACGGCCTCGGTCAGGAACTTGGTCCGCCGCAGCAGCGGCTCCAGCAGCGTGACCGACAGGTCCGGCCGCGCGATCGCCAGCACCAATCCGGGCAGTCCCGCCCCGGAGCCCAGATCGATGACGGTGGCGCCCTGCGGCACCATCTCCGCCACCACCGCGCAGTTGATCAGGTGCCGTTCCCACAGCCGGTCCACCTCGCGCGGGCCGATGAGACCGCGTATCACGCCCGCATCGGCCAGAAACTCCGCATAGCGCTCCGCCAAGGGAAGGGCATCGCCGAACACCTGCCGTGCAACGTCTGGTACCGACCTCGGAGTCCCCACCGTACGAATCGTTCCATACACAGTGATGACCGCGCACGCAGCCCACCGCCCCCCACGGCTCGCCGAGGTCTTTCCAGCGGGAACGACGGCCCGTCCGCCCCGCAGGTCACCATGCCGCCGACGCCGACTCCGAACAGTGACGCCTTTCTTACATTCGGTGTCGTCAGGGGATATGGCCGCAGGAGAGGAAACGAAGAGGCACGGGTGAGCCCTAGTAATACGCAAAGCCGACGCTGCAGGCACCGCACAGGGGGACGCCCGCCCAGAGCGGCTGAGCCGATGGGAAACGACACGCGTCATGGGCACGTGCTCCACTTCGCCGAGGAAGCACCGGTGGAGCTTCCTTAACACGCGCCCCTGCATTCACGCAGCGAGGCAGTTCACAGGCACCGGACGCCAGAGCGGCGTTTCGCCCTCAAAGGGGCCGGCCGGTACGTACCGTCCCGCCGGGATCGATCGCGGACAAAAAACGATCGCCGGGCCTTGCGGCCCGGCGATCGCACGCCGATGTGGTCCCAGCGCCCGGTCGTTCCCGTCGAGCAGGCCGTCAGGCGGGGTAGACCACCACGTAACGCTGCGGCTCCTCGCCCTCGGACTCGCTGTGCAGCCCGGCGGCGGCCACCGCATCGTGGACGATCTTGCGTTCGAACGGGGTCATCGGGGCCAGCGGCTTGGGCTTGCCGGTCCGCTTGACCTCGGCGGCCACGTCCTGGCCCAGCTTGGTCAGCTCGGCGCGGCGGCGCTCCCGGTAACCGCCGATGTCGAGCATCAGCTTGCTGCGGTTGCCGGTCTTGCGGTGCACGGCCAGCCGGGTGAGCTCCTGCAGCGCCTCCAGCACCTCCCCGCGCTTGCCGACCAGCTCCTCCAGGGAGGCGCCGACCACGGCGACCAGGGCGCGGTCGCCCTCCACGTCCATGTCGATATCGCCGTCGAAGTCACCGATGTCGAGCAGGCCCTCGATGTAGTCGGCGGCGATCTCGCCCTCCTGCTCAAGCGCCTGGACGTCGACCTCGGCGGCGTCGGTCTGGCTCACGGGTTCTCCTTCGTCGACGGGACACACCGAATCTAGCGCTTGGAGGACCCGCTGCGCTTGCTCCGCGGCTTGCGGGTCGGCTGATCGCGGACGATCTGCGGCTGCGCCTCGGCCGCCGGGGCGGGCTCCTTCTTCACCTCACCGGCCTTGGTGAGGTTGACCTTGCCCGCCTTGGCCCCGCCGGAGGCGGCGCGCTTGCTGCGCGGCTTGCGGGTCGGCTGGTTGCGGATGATCTGCACCTGCGGCTCGGCGGCGGTCTTGCCGGCCTTGCCGCCCTTGTCCGCCTTGCCCTTGGCCGGTGCGGCGCCGGCCTTGGCGTCGGCGCCGTTCGCGCCGACCGGCGGGTACTTGGAGTAGATGTAGTGCTGCTGGGCCAGCGTCCAGGTGTTGGAGGTCATCCAGTACAGCAGCACGCCCAGCGGGAAGCCCAGCCCGAACAGCCCGAGCAGCGGGGCCAGGAAGACCATCATCTTCTGCGCGGCCACCATGGGGTTGTCCGGATCCATGACCGGCTGGCGCTTCATGCTGGCGCGCATGGTGAAGAACGTGGTGGTCGAGCTGATCAGCACCGCGACGGCGGTGACGGCGACCGCGTCCCAGGCCCCATCGCCCCAGGCGTTGAGGAAGGTGTCGGGGATGACGGCGCCGAAGATGTCGGCGTGCTGGGCGCTGTGGATCAGCTCGGGCGAGATCCCGTACTTGGACTCGCCCTCCTTGGCCTTGGAGATGCCGTTCAGCACCTGGAACAGGCCGATGAAAACCGGCATCTGCACCAGCAGCGGCAGGCAGCCGGCCAGCGGGTTGGCGCCGTTCTCCTGGTAGACCCGCATGACCTCCTGGTTGAGGCGCTGCTTGTCGTGCTTGTACTTCTTGCGCAGCGCCTGGATCTGCGGGCTGAGCTCCTGCATCTTGCGCGAAGCGTGGATCTGCTTCACAAAGAGCGGGAACATCAGCAGCCGCAGGAAGACGGTCAGCAGGATGATGGAGCCGGCCCACGCCAAGCCGCTGTCGGGATCGACGATCGTGCCCAGTCCCTTATGGATCAAGACGATGAACCAAGCGACGATCTCGTACAGCCAATCAAACACCAGGCAGCTCCTTGGGCTCTGCTGTGGGAGGGCCGCTCGGCTCGCGGCCTGCAGTCTCGTGACGGGCCGTCCCGCCCTTGGGGGGTGGCACGGGGTCGTATCCGCCACGGTGGAAGGGGTGGCACCGGCCGATCCGGCGCACCGTCAGCCAACCGCCCCGCAGCGCCCCATGCATGCGCAGCGCTTCCAGGGAATAAGCGCTGCAGGTGGGGTAAAAGCGGCACTGCTGGCCCAGCAGCGGGCTGAGGAAGCGACGGTAACCGCGGACGAGGAGGATCAGCAGGCGGGCGGCGAGCGAGATGCGCGCCGTCCCGCCGGGGGGCGTGTCCCCGGTGTTGATGGTCATGTCCGCCAGCGACCCCCTAGGCCCGTCGCCGTAGCAGCCGGTCAAGCGCCGACTCCAGATCCGCGGCCAACTCCTTGTGGCCGGCGGTCGCGGCGGCCGGGTTGGCGCGTACCACAAGCAGGCTACCCGGAGGAAGACGGTCCAGATGCTGGGCGACCAGGTGCCGTAGCCGACGGCGGACCTTGTTGCGGACGACGGCGTTGCCCACGGTGCGCCCGACGACGAACCCGGCCCTGGGGGCGCGCTCGGCGGCCGGAAGGCCTTCCGGGAGGTCATCGCGGCGCAACAGGTGGACGACGATATGAGTGCGTCCGGCGCGGCGCCCGCGCCGGACGGTCAGTGTGAACTCGTCCCGCCGCCGCATCCGATGACCGGAGGGCAGCATGGGTGGTGAGGGTGCGGTCAGACCGAGATGCGGGCGCGGCCCTTGCGCCGCCGGGCCGCCAGGATCGCGCGACCGGCCCTGGTGCGCATGCGCAGCCGGAAGCCGTGCTTCTTGTGGCGGCGACGGTTGTTCGGCTGGTAGGTACGCTTGCTCACTCGAGACTCCAGTGCGGTGCTGCGGTCGTGGATCCCTGCAGGCCGTAAGGTGCCTGAGGTCGGTTCGGCTGTGCGGTCGCATCGCGGGCCGCGTCCGGTCCCCCGCAGCGGGGGCCCGCCGTGCTCGCCCAGATGCTCGCCTCGCCGACTCTACTCGGCCGGACGAGCGCCGACAGCTTCAGGGAGCGTTGCGCGGGCACGCGGGAACGCCGTCGAAGCGACTCGACCGTAAAACGTTACGAGGTCCGCGCCCGTCCGGTCAAACCGAGCGGCGGGCGACGTGAGCTTGCCAACATCCGTCCCCGCCCGGCCGCCCCGAAAGGTTGCAGACCGTGGCCGCCGCTGCCGTGACAAGGGCCCGCCGGGCCGCCGCCTCTACGCTGTGTGAACGGCCCCGCCCCGGATGGGGGATAGGTCGCCCATATGTGGATAACAGGTCCGTCGTCGGTGTTGCAGCCACCCGCCGGCACGGACTACCGTCGTCACCCCACGAGGTCCCACGGTCCGATTCCCCGCGGGCCTTATGGAGGACGGCCCCGGATCGCGCCTCGGCCAGGAACATCCCCGGACATGCAACCCACGGCGGAGTTTTACACATCCGCCCCTACGGTTGTGCACAGGTTGTGGACAACTCTGTGGATGACGCGTGAGAGAGTAAGTCCACTGTGACCAGAGTCCTGTTTCGGGGCTCCGGCCGAGGAGACCTGGGGAGGGATGTGGCGTATGGAGGGTCGTGACCTCACCGCGGTGTGGGCCCGTACGCTCGCAGCCCTGTCGGAGGGGGACCTGCCGCCCAGCTATCGCGCCTGGCTGCCCTTGGTACGCCCATTGGCGCTGGTAGAGGGCACCGCACTGCTGGCCGCGCCGAACGAGTTCGCCAAGGACGCCCTGGAGACGCGGCTGCGCGGGCTCATCACTCAGGCGCTCTCGGCCGAACTCGGCAGGGAGATCCGGGTGGCGGTGACGGTGCAGCCCGAGCCGCCGTCCGACCCCGCGCCCGCCGACCGCGCGCAGCCCGCCCCGCCGGCCTACCGCGGCCAGTCGCACCCCGGAGTTATCCACAGCCCCGGGGGGACCGGTGGATATCCCGAAGGCGGCTATGGCGGGCCCGCCGGCCAGGGGTATCCCCCGCCGCGCGACGGCGGCCACGACGACTCCGATCACGACGGCGTCCACCCGCCCGGACGTCACCGCGCCTACCAGCCCCACCCGGGCGACTATGAGGGACGCCACGCCGGCGGCCACGATCGCGACGGCGAGCCCGGACACCATCGAGGCCCCGAGGCCGCCCCCCACGGCGAGGAATCCCCGTGGAGGCCGGGGGTCCACATGCCTCCTCATCTGAGCGACCGGCCCGGCGGAGCGCTCCACTACGAGAACCGCTACGAAGAGGGCGCCGGACGCGCCGGGGAGAACTCGGCCGATCTGGGAACGCACCACGACCGTCAGGGCGCCGCTCCCCGGCCCGACGACCCGCACCGGCCGTTTGCGGACCGCCCGTTCGGCGAGGGCGCCGGCCGCCCCGGCGAGGGTCCCGGCCTGTTCCCGATCCCGGACGCGCGGCACTCGGCCGAGGGCATGCTCCCGGCCGACCCGGCGCCCCCCGGCCAGGGCCGGCACCGCTCCGACGAGCACGGGCACGGCGAGGCGGGACACCTGCCGCCCCCCGGCCAGGGTCCGCGGCCCTATGAGGGAACGTTCGCCGGCCCGTTCGGGCAGCCTCCCGCCGACGGTCCCCTGAATCAGGGGCGTCCCGCGGGCGGCCGGGCCGACCGTCCCGGCGACGGCGGGGAGCACGAGCAGCAGCCCTGGCAGCGGCGGCCGGCGGCCGAGCCCCGGCCCGGTTCCGAGCACGCCCGGCTGAACCCCAAGTACACCTTCGAGACGTTCGTCATCGGCTCGTCCAACCGGTTCGCCCACGCCGCCGCCGTGGCGGTCGCCGAGCAGCCCGCCAAGGCCTACAACCCGCTGTTCATCTACGGCGACTCCGGGCTGGGCAAGACGCACCTGCTGCACGCCATCGGCCACTACGCCCAGAGCCTGTTCAGCGGGGTGCGCGTCCGGTACGTCAGCTCCGAAGAGTTCACCAACGACTTCATCAACGCCATCCGGGACGGCAAGGCCGACCATTTCCGCCGCCGCTACCGGGACATCGACATCCTCCTGGTCGACGACATCCAGTTCCTGGAGGGCAAGGAGCAGACCCAGGAGGAGTTCTTCCACACCTTCAACACCCTCCACAACGCCAGCAAGCAGATCGTGATCTCCAGCGACCGGCCGCCCAAGGACCTGGTGACGCTGGAGGACCGGCTGCGCAACCGCTTCGAGTGGGGCCTGACCACCGACGTGCAGCCGCCGGAGCTGGAGACCCGGATCGCGATCCTGCAGAAGAAGGCCCGCCAGGAGGGGCTGGCGGTGCCGCAGGACGTGGTGGAGTTCATCGCCTCCCAGATCGCCACCAACATCCGCGAGCTGGAGGGCGCGTTGATCCGGGTCACCGCCTACGCCAGCCTCAACCGCCAGTCGGTGGACATGCGGGTGGCCGAGACGGTCCTCAAGGACCTGATCCCCGACGACAGCGGGCCCGAGATCACCGCCGCGATGATCATGGCGCAGACGGTGGAGTACTTCGGCACCACCATCGAGGACCTGTGCGGCCCCTCCCGGTCCCGGATGCTGGTGACCGCCCGGCAGATCGCCATGTACCTGTGCCGGGAGCTGACCGACCTGTCCCTGCCCAAGATCGGCGCGCAGTTCGGCGGCCGGGACCACACCACCGTCATGCACGCCGAGCGCAAGATCCGCGCGCTGATGGCCGAGCGCCGCGCCATCTACAACCAGGTCACCGAGCTGACCGGGCGCATCAAGAACCAGGCCCGCAAGCGCTGAGGACAACCGCCTGCGGGCGTCCACAGACGCCGCCGCGCGAGCCCCGTCCGTTGTGCCGGTTTTTGTCAGATCAGCGTGAAACTATCCACACAGGCTGGGGATAACTCTGTGGATCAGTGCCCGAAACCTGGGGAGAACCTGGGGACATCCTGGGGACGAGGTGTGCACGGCCGAGCCCGCCACCGCGTACCGTTGGGGACAACCTGGGGACAACCTGGGGATGAGTTGGGGATGGCCTGGGGACAACCCCGGCCCGAACCGCATTCGAAGCCGCGAAGACGCTCAAGAATCCGCATGATCACCGGCCGACGGTCCACAGTGGTGGATATCGCGCCGCGAGGCTGCGGACAACCGGTGGATAAGTGGGGGATAACGTGTGGACGAGGTGTGGGGATGATTCGGCCATCCCCAGGGCGCTCGCCTTCGTCCACCGCCCACCCACAGCCCCGGTGGATAACCAAACGCCCGGTGACCTGCGAAGACACCGGTTATCCCCAGTATCCACAGGCCCTATGACCAATACGGCTCTGTTTAAACAACGAAGGAAATCTCGACTCAACTCAGGGCCTGGGGACAACGCGCCCGACCCCGCTGCAAGTCGAGCCACCACGATCCGAACCCTGCAGGAAGGCGAGTCCCCGTGAAGTTCCGTATCGACCGAGACGCCCTCGCCGACGCCGTGGCCTGGACCGCCCGGTCGTTGCCGCAGCGCCCCCCGGTGCCGGTACTGGGCGGCATGCACCTGGAGGCGGGCGACCGGCTCAAGCTGTCGGCGTTCGACTACGAGGTGTCCGCTCAGGTCACCACCGACATCGACGCCGAGGAGCCGGGAACCGTGCTGGTGCCCGGGCGGCTGCTGGCCGACATCTCACGCGCCCTTCCTCCACACCCTGTGGAGGTGACCGCCGACGGCAGCAAGGTGATGCTGCGCTGCGGCAGCGCCAAGTTCACCCTCCCCACCATGCCGGTGGAGGACTACCCGTCGCTGCCGGAGATGCCCCCGGCCGCCGGGTCGGTGGGCAGCGACGAGTTCGCCGTCGCGGTCAACCAGGTGGCCATCGCCGCCGGCAAGGACGACACCATCCCCATGCTCACCGGCGTGCGCGTGGAGATCGACGGCGAGACCGTCACGCTGGCCTCCACCGACCGCTACCGGCTGGCCGTGCGGGAGCTGCAGTGGAAGCCGGAACGGCCGGACTTCTCCGCCGCCGCCCTGGTGCCCGCCCGCACCCTCGCCGACACCGCCAAGTCGCTGACCTCCGGCGCGGAGGTGGAGGTGGCGCTGGGCGGCGCCGGCAGCACCGGAGAGGGCATGATCGGTTTCTCCGGCGGCGGCCGCCGCACCACCACCCGGCTGCTGGACGGTGACTTCGTCAAGTACCGCTCGCTGCTGCCCACCGAATACGCCGGCATGGCCGAGGTGCAGACCGGCCCGTTCATCGAGGCGGTCAAGCGGGTGTCGCTGGTGGCCGAGCGCAACACCCCGGTGCGGCTGGCCTTCAGCCAGGGCGAGGTCGTGCTGGAGGCCGGCACCGGCGATGAGGCCCAGGCCGTGGAGGCGCTGGAGGCCACGCTGGAGGGCGAGGACATCAACATCGCCTTCAACCACGGCTTCCTGCTGGACGGGCTGTCGCAGATCGGTTCGGACGTGGCGCGGCTGTCGTTCACCACGCCCACCAAGCCCGCCGTGCTGACCGGCAAGCCGCCGGAGGAGGGCGCCACCCCCTCCTACCGCTACCTGATCATGCCGGTGCGGCTGTCGGGATGAGGCGGCCCGATCCGGGTAACCCGGATCCGGGGAGCACAGACGGCACGGCGGCAGGCCGTGTCACCGCCACAGGAAGCCGCCGCTCCCGTGACCTGGAGCTGGTCATGGGAGCGGCGCACCGGGGGCCTGCGGGGTCCGCCGCCGCGCACCGGGGCCGGCCGGCGCGGCACGAAGGCACCCCCGGCCCGCCGGCATGCTTG
>Ga0207874_1000419_pt1 | contig 62704 bp, 56 predicted proteins | sample HigsolmetaAR201D_FD_184833 | JGI IMG/M metagenome (GOLD analysis project Ga0207874, IMG submission 184833) | Ionic liquid and high solid enriched microbial communities from the Joint BioEnergy Institute, USA - AR20-1-D (SPAdes) (version 2) ...
GAGCCACCGGTGGCATTGAGACCCACGACGCCGTTGACGATCGAACGCTCGTCGATCATGCGCCCCACCGGTGTGAATTCGTTGCCTAGCGCCGTGATGGCCAGCGCCCGCTTGGCCGCCTCTTTCGTCAGCGCATCGCGCAGCGGTGTGTTCGGATTGACGAAGGAGGAGCCCGGCGTGTGCAGGCCTATGATCTCCATCAGCATCTGGTTCGAATTCGCCGTGCCGTAGAAGGTGCAGGTGCCCGGGCCGTGATAGGACTTGGCTTCTGCCTCGAGCAGTGCGTCGCGCCCCACCTTGCCCTCGGCGTAGAGCTGACGCACCTTCGCCTTCTCATCGTTGGGCAGGCCGCTTGTCATCGGCCCGGCGGGAATGAAGACCGCGGGCAGGTGCCCGAAGGTCAGGGCCGCAATGGCAAGTCCCGGCACGATCTTGTCGCAGATGCCGAGGAAGACCGCGGCGTCGAACATGTTGTGCGACAGGCCGATGGCGGCGGCCATCGCGATGACGTCTCGCGAAAAAAGTGAAAGCTGCATGCCTGCCTGCCCTTGAGTGACACCGTCGCACATCGCGGGCACCCCTGCGGCCACCTGCGCAACGCCGCCCGCCTCGCGCGCCGCCTCCTTAATGAGCGCGGGAAAGGTCTCGTAGGGCTGATGGGCGGAGAGCATGTCGTTGTAGGCGGTGATGATGCCGAGGTTCGGCACCGTGTCGCCCGAAAGGGCGGCCTTGTCCTGCGCGGCGCATGCGGCAAATCCGTGGGCCAGATTTCCGCAGGAAAGCCTCGCGCGGTGCGGGCCCTTGGAGGCAGCCTCGTCAATCCTTGCAAGATAGGCTTCGCGGCTTACGCGCGAGCGTTCGCGAATGCGGGCGGTAACGGCTTCGATCTCTCGCCTTGCAGTCATTGTTCCTGTCCATTAGCGAGCCGGAGACGGAGCTCCGGCGTAAACGGGAATCAGGGTGTGGCCGGAGCGGCAGGGTCGCTCTTCGCCGCGGAAGGCGCCCAATAGATTTGAACCGGCGTGGCTGCCCGGCTCACGAGCGTGTGTATCGGCGCCTCCGCTTCCGCGCTCTCGGCGAAGGCTGCCTCGAACGCCTTCTTCTTTTCCTCACCCTCGATATGCAGCACGATGAGGCCCGCGCCGCAGAGCAGCGGCAGCGACAATGTCAGCCGCGGCTCCTTGGCGCTCGGGGCATGCACCGGCAGCACGTGGCGGCGCTCCTCCGAAAGGAGCTCTGAAAGCCCCCTCGCATCCGGGAAGAAGGAGGCCGTGTGCCCGTCCGTGCCCATGCCGAGCACGGCAACGTCGAGCGGCAGCGGCAGCGCCGCGATCATCCGGTCCGCCTTTTTCGCAGCCTCCTCCACATTGTCGGCTTCATGGTAGAGAGGCACGAACTCAGCCCGCGCCGCCTCGTTCTGCAAGAGGTGCCGGGCCGCGAGGCGCGCATTGGAGCGTTCGGAGGAAGGCGGCACGAAGCGCTCGTCCACCAGCGTGACGGTCACGCGCCGCCAGTCCAGCTTCCTGCGCGACAGGGAGCGGAAGAATGGCGGGGGTGTGCTGCCGCCGGAGACGGCAAGCAGCGCTGCGCCGCGTGTCTTGATCGCGGCGTCAAGGCGACCAGCCACGGCATCTGCCAGCGCCTCGGCAAGATGCGGTCCGGAGCTGAACCGATGCCAAACCTTGTTTGCCATCACACGCTCTCGTGCCATGTGCGGCCGTCCCGCTCGATGAGCGCGATGGCCGCGGAGGGCCCCCAGGTTCCGGCGGTGTAGGCCTGCACCGTCTGTCCGCGTTCCTCCCATGCGGCCAGGATCGGGTCGATCCAGCGCCAGGCCGCTTCCACCTCGTCGCGGCGCATGAAAAGCGTCTGGTTGCCGCGGATCACATCCATGATCAGGCGCTCATAGGCGTCCGGATTGCGCACCCCGAACGATTCCGCAAAGCTCATGTCGAGCGGCACGTGACGCAGCCGCATGCCACCAGGGCCCGGGTCCTTGATCATGATCCACTGCTTCACACCCTCATCCGGCTGCAGGCGGATGACGAGCTGGTTGGCAACGATACGGCCGGCCTGGTCGTCAAAGATGGAGTGCGGGATCGGCTTGAACTGGATGACGATCTCGGAAACGCGCGCGGCCATCCGCTTGCCGGTGCGGATGTAGAATGGCACACCGGCCCAGCGCCAGTTGGCGATCTCCGCCTTGATGGCCACGAAGGTCTCTGTGTCGCTGACGCCACCGTCCAGCTCTTCCAGATAGCCCTTGACCGCGCCCCCCGCAGAGGCGCCGGCGCGGTACTGCCCACGCACAGTTAGCCGCTCGGCATTGCTGGCGTTGATCGGCTTCAATGCCCGCAGCACCTTCAGCTTTTCGTCCCGCACGGCATCGGCGTCGAGCGAGGCGGGCACCTCCATGGCGACAAGGCAGAGAAGTTGGAGGATATGATTCTGCACCATGTCGCGCAGGGCACCGGCCTTGTCGTAATAGCTCGCGCGGCCTTCAAGCCCGACCGTCTCGGCCACAGTGATCTGCACGTGGTCAATATGCGCGGAATTCCATAGGGGCTCGTAAAGGGCATTGGCAAAGCGCAGCACCATCAGGTTCTGCACCGTCTCCTTTCCAAGATAGTGGTCTATGCGGAAGATGCGCGCTTCATCGAAGGAGCTGCCGACCGCGCGATTCACCTCCTGTGCCGTCTCCAGGCTGCGGCCGATGGGCTTCTCGACGATGACCCGCGAGGTGGGGGTCGCAAGACCGTATTCATCGATAGCCTTGACGATCGCGCCGAAAAGGCTGGGGGCGACGGCCAGATAGAAGGCGCGCACGCTCTGGCTCGTGCCGATGGCGGCCTTGAGCTCCTCCATGCCACGGCCCTTGGTGGCGTCGGCAGAAACATAGGAGATTCGGGCGAGAAAGCGCTCCAGCTCCTTGGCGTCGATCTCACCATTCGCCACGTGCGCGTTGATCGCTTCACGGGCAAAGCTACGATACTGCTCGTCGGTGAGCTCCGAGCGGGAGGTGCCGATGATGCGCGTCGGCTCGGAGAACTGGCCGGCCCGCTGCCGCTGGTAAAGGGCAGGGAGCAGCTTTCGCTCGGCAAGATCGCCCGTGGCACCGAACACCACGAGATCGAAAGGCTCCACCGGTATGGTCTGGCTCGTCATGTTGGCTCCGGATCCGCTTGTCGTGCCCTGCCGTACATAGTCTAATCGATTTAATCATGCCAGAGGCTTTACGGTCGGCTTTTCGCCGCAGCCGATGACATGCGGACTTGCGCCGCCGGACCTGCAGGATAGGCTTGCAGCATCACATTACAACCCGCCTGGGGAGGATGACGATTATGGGCAGCCATCTGGCGCGGACCGTCGCGGAAGGACGCGCCTTCATGCAAGTGATCGCAGGGCGGCCTGCCGATGCGCTTTCGGGCAGGCGCATCGACGTGGTCTGCCCGTCCGACGGCAAGATCTTCGCCTCCATTCCCGCATCGGATGCCGCCGATGTCGATGCAGCCGTGAAGGCGGCGCGGCGAGCGTTCGATGAGGGGCCGTGGAGCCGCACACCTGCCTTTGAGCGCGGCCGATGCCTGGCAAGGTTGGCAAGCCTGGTGGAGCGGGAGGCGGAGGCGCTTGCCGCGCTGGAATCGCGCGATACTGGAAAGCCAATCCGGCAGGGCAGGGCCGACGCGGCCGCCGCGCACCGCTACTACGAGTTTTACAGTGGCGCGGCCGACAAGATTCATGGCGACACGATCCCCTTCCTTGAGGGCTATACGGCGCTCACGCTGCGTGAGCCGCATGGCGTGGTGGCGGGCATCATCCCCTGGAACTATCCGTTGCAGATCCTGGCGCGGGTCGCGGGCGCGGCACTCGCCATGGGCAACACGCTGGTCATCAAGCCCGCGGAGGATGCCTCGCTCACCGCCATAAGGATGGCGGAGCTCGCACTCGAGGCGGGTATTCCCGAAGGGGTCGTCAATGTCGTAACGGGCTATGGCCACGAGGCGGGGGCGGCGCTTTCCGCGCATCCCATGGTGGATTACATCACCTTCACGGGCTCTCCGCCCACGGGAACGGCAATTCAGCAGGCGGCTGCCCGCAACAATCGTGGCGTGACGATGGAGCTTGGAGGCAAGTCTCCGCAGATCGTTTTCGCCGACGCCGATCTGGACGAGGCGCTGCCGGTTCTGGTGAACGCCATCATCCAGAATGGTGGGCAGACCTGCTCTGCGGGCAGCCGGGTGCTTATCGAAAAGCCGATCTACGACAAGGTGGCCGCCGCGCTGGCGGAGCGCTTCGCGGCTTTGGTTGCCGGTCCGCACGATCTCGATCTGGATCTGGGCGCGCTGATCAATCTCCGACAGAAGGCGCGGGTGGAGAACTATGTGCGCGCGGCGGAGGAAGCGGGGGCGAAGGTTTTGGCGCGCGGCCGCATCCACGAGCAGGCGCCCAAAACGGGCTTCTATTTCCCGCCTGTGCTTTTTGCCGACGTGGACCCGGCGGAGCCACTGGCGCGCGAAGAGGTGTTCGGCCCGGTGCTGGCGCTCTTTGCCTTCGAGGATGAAGCCGAGGCCGTGCGCCTTGCCAACGGCACTGAATATGGGCTGGTGGCCGGGATCTGGACGCGCGACGGGGCGCGGCAGCACCGTATGGCCAAGCGGGTTCGGGCCGGTCAGGTGTTCGTCAATGCGTATGGGGCGGGCGGCGGCGTGGAGCTGCCATTCGGCGGCTTCAAGAAATCCGGGCATGGGCGGGAGAAAGGCTTCGAGGCGCTGTTCCACATGTCCGCCACCAAGACCGTCGTTTTCAGGCATGGCTGATGCGGCTTGCACGGGATTTATTCGGGCGTCGAGGCGCCACAGCCATTTCAAATGAGGGAAGGATTTTACATGCGGCTGCAAGATAAGGTTGCGATCATTACCGGCGGGGCATCGGGTTTCGGCAGAGGAATGGCGCTTCGATTCGCCCAGGAGGGGGCTAAAGTCGTGGTCGCCGATATCAACGGCAAGGGCGCTGAAAGCGTCGCCCGCGAGATCGGGACAGGGGCTGTCGCCGTGGCAGTGGATGTTTCCCGGAAGGAGGATATCAACACCATGGTGGGGATCGCCATGAATGTCCACGGCCGAGTGGACATCATGGTCAACAATGCAGGATTCACCCACCGCAATGGCGACATGCTGGCGGTCGACGAAGAGACGTTCGATCTGATCACTGCCGTCAACATGAAGTCGATCTATTTTGCCGCCCGCGCCGTCGTGCCCATCATGGCGAAGCAGGGCGGCGGCGTGATCCTCAATACGGCCTCGACCGCCGGCTTGAGGCCACGGCCCGGCCTTACATGGTACAATGCGTCCAAGGGCTGGGCGATCACGGCGACGAAATCCATGGCTGTGGAGCTCGCGCCGAAAAACATCCGCGTGAACTGTCTTTGCCCCGTCGCCGGCGAGACCGGCATGCTCGCCCTTTTCATGGGAGAGGATACGCCGGAAAAGCGGGAGCAATTCAGGTCATCCATCCCTCTTGGCCGCCTTTCGACCCCGCTCGACATCGCCAACGCCGCACTGTGGCTCGTCTCCGACGAGGCCCAGTTCATCACCGGCGTTGCGCTGGAGGTGGACGGCGGGCGCTGTATCTAGAGCATGGCGGCCTTGCGATGATGTGGCGCTGGGCTCTCTCCTACTGTCATCCTGACCTTTTCTCCACCGTCATCCCGGCCGAGCGAAGCGAGAGCTGGGATTCAGGGAGACGGTGGAGATGGCATACTGGATCCCGGATAGCCGCTACGTGACTTCCTCCGGGATGACGGGAAGGGGTATCGTGGTTTCCGCGATGACGGCAGGTAAGCGCGGCGGCTTCCAGGATGACGAAAGAAGGTGTCAGAACCGGTCGCGCAGAGCGTACCAGTTGAGCGCGAGGAACAGGAGGGCGTGGCGGAATAGCCGCCCGCCCGGGAAAGGCGGGATTTTCAGCTCCTCGAACAGTTTCAGCCGGTCGCGGTTGCCGGTCACGGCTTCGGCGTAGAGCCTGCCCATGAAGTTGGCCAGCATAACGCCGTGGCCGGAATACCCCCCGATGGAAATGACTTTGGGCATCACTTCGCGCACGAAGGGCTGGCGTGGGAGGGTGATCGCGACATAGCCGCCCCAGGCATGCGTGATTTCGATCTCGCGGAGTTCCGGATAGACTTCGGAAATCTGCCGCCGGATCTGCAAGCGGATATCCTTGGGATCGGATTTTGAATACACCTCCCGGCCGCCAAAGAGCAGCCTGCCGTCGGGCGACTTGCGGAAGTAGCGCACGACGAAACGGGAATCGTCCACGCTCTCGCCGCCCGGCAGAACGGGCGTGTCGGCAGGAAGCGGAACAGTCGCCCCGATGAACGATCCGATGGGCATTAGATGCGCGGCGGTGGCGGGTTCCAGGCCGCCGCCATGAGCGTTGGTGGCGATCAGGCATTTTTCGGCGGTGATCGTCCCGCGTGAAGTGGCAATGTGCACCTTCCCGCCGGTGCTGCGGATTTCGCCGGCCTTCGTATGCTCGAAGAGCCGCGCTCCGCTTGCAGCGGCCACGCGCACCGTACCGATAAGCAGCTTCAGCGGATGGATGTGGCCGGTGCCCATGTCGCGCACGCCGCCGAAATAGCGTTTGGAGCCGAGCCGTTCCGCTGTCTCGCGGGCATCCATGAAGGAGATATGTGGATAGCGGTAACGCTCGGCCAGAATATCCGCATGCGCCCGGTAAGCCTCTACGTAACGCTGCTTGTGTGCCACGGACAGCTGCCCGGGGCGATAGTCGATCTCGATGCTATGGGTTGCGCAGAATTCGAGAAGATGCGCTTTGGCTTCCTCCGCCAGATCGAAAAGCGCCTTTGCGCGGGTGAAGCCGAGATCACGCTCCATTTCCTCCGGCCAGGCGCGCTGGCCTGTGCCAAGCTGGCCGCCGTTGCGGCCCGAGGCGCCGTCGCCGAAGCGATGAGCATCCACGAGAACCACATCCACGCCGGCCCTGGCCAGATGAAGCGCCGCCGACAATCCGGTGAAGCCGCCGCCGACAATGGCCACATCTGCCCGGGTGTCGCCCGCAAGAGACGGATATTCCGGCCGTTCGCCGGCCGTTTCCTCATACCAGGAGCGGCCGGGAGAGATGGGAGACTGATAGGGCATGAGCGAATGAATAGCAGCTAGTAAACATGTGGGAACTTGTGTTTGCCGCCGGAAGGGCGGACTAGTATACGGCACTCGCTGCCGGTCATTCGTCATTCCCTAAATTACACGTTCAACAGCAGATACTCCCGCTCCCACGGGCTGATCACCTGCATGAAGGTCTCGAACTCCATCCGCTTGATCGCCGCGTAGGTGGTTGTGAAGGTGGTGCCAAGAATGTCCCTCAATGCGGAATCCTCCTCGAAAAGGGCCACAGCCTCGAGCAGGCCACGCGGCAGTTCGATCAGATCCTTGTTGACGGCGCTCTGCGCGGGTGCATCCGGCTCCACTTCCTCCAGAATGCCGATCAGTCCGCAGGCAAGGGAGGCGGCGAGCGCCAGATAGGGATTGGCATCGGAGGAGGGAATGCGGTTTTCCACGCGCCGCGAGGAAGGATCGGATCGCGGTACGCGGAAGGCGGTGGTGCGGTTGTCGTATCCCCAGCGTGTGTTGACCGGTGCCGAACTGGCTTGGGTAAGCCGCCGATATGAGTTCACATAAGGAGCGAGCATGATCAGCGCGTTAGGGATATGGCGCTGCAGCCCCCCGATGAAATGATGGAAGGTCCTCGATTCGGAGCCGTCCTCATTGGAGAAAACATTGCTGCCGTTTTCCAGCGAGATGACCGATTGGTGGATATGCATGGCTGAGCCGGGCTGGTCCTGAATCGGCTTTGCCATGAAGGTGGCATAGATGTCATGCTTCAGCGCCGCCTCGCGGATGGTGCGCTTGAACAGGAAGACCTGATCGGCGAGCTCGATCGGATCGCCATGACGCAGATTGATTTCAAGCTGGCCCGCGCCCTCCTCGTGAATGAGCGTATCGATCTCCAGCCCCTGCGACTCGGAGAAGTGATAGATGTCGTCGATCAGCTCGTCGAACTCGTTGACGCCGGCGATGGAGTAGCCCTGACCGCCACCAATGGGGCGGCCGGAGCGGCCGACGGGCGGCGTGAGCGGGTAGTCGGGGTCCGGGTTCTTGTGTACCAGATAGAACTCGATCTCAGGGGCCACGATGGGCTTCAGTCCGTGCTCGGCATATTTCGCCACCACGCGCTTGAGAACGTTGCGGGGGCTGAACTCGACGGCGCGCCCGTCCTGATGCACCAGATCGCAGATCACTTGCGCGGTGGGATCACTCTCCCACGGCACAACGGAGAGCGTGGAAAGGTCCGGCACAAGCTTCAGGTCACCGTCGTCTTCCGGGTAGGTGAAGCCATTGCCGTCTTCGGGATATTCGCCCGAGATGGTCGTCAGGAAGACGGCGGAGGGAAGCGCAAGGGATGTGTTCGAGGTAAACTTCTTCGACGGCATCATTTTGCCGCGCGCCACGCCGGCCTGATCCGGCGTGATGCACTCGATGTCCTCGATGCCGCGCCATTCAAGCCAGGCTACAGCTTCCTTCCACCCCTTGACCCCCCGCAGATTTTTCAGAAATGCCGGCGTACGGTGCGCGCTTCTGCCCACCGTGCGGCTGGTTCTTTTATCGTTGAGCATCAGTCACCAGGTTGGTTCCAGATGCGGGAAGTATAGACGGCGGCGGGCTGGAAGGGAAGGAAGTGCCCACGCGGCGAGCCCTGCTCGTGGCTGCTACCGGCCTATCAGGCGTTCGATGACGGGCTGCAACGTGTCCGGTGTGATTGGCTTGGCGATTCTGGCATCCACCAGCCCGGCAAAGCCGGGCTTTAGGTCTTCCTGATCGGGTTCCTCGATCATGAGCACACGCGGCAGCACCTCCTGCGAACCCCTCCGCAGGCGGGACAATTCGGCAAGCAGCGGATCGAGAAATTCGTCGTCCGTCGCCGCATCGAAAATGACCGTGGAGGGGCGGCGGCTTGCGAGCGTGGTCACCGCTACGTCAGGGCGCACCGGTATTGGCTTCAGATAGATACGTTCCAAAGTGCGCGCCACGACGATGCGCAGTATGGGAGAGTCCGCAACGACGAGTACCTGATTCATGAACAATCCATCTATGCTGTCCCACGCACTTTGTCTGGGGGACAATCGCGTTGGAACGGGATTTTGCTGGTTTACGATGGTAAACGGAGCATATCCGATGTTCGTTGGACCCGGGTCGCATCGAGCGCGCGCATGGTCGCTCTCCGGCGGTCTTTGTCAACCCGCATATCCGTTCGGGAGGAGCGCGCTTGAAGGCAGCGATGTGTTGTAAAGGCGGGTTTTGCGGCTGGAACAGCCGGGACGGCCGCATATCATGCACAGGGATATGCGACTAAAGTATATATCCGATTATTTTAAGCCGATTATTTCCGCCTATTCGCTTCCCAACGGCCGTTGTCCGGCAAACAACAGAGCATGGCTGGTCAGAAGATCGACAATGCGGTCGATCACTGTGCGAACCTCAGGCCGGTGGCGGTCGTCGTTGTGCATGACGACCCATTGCCCCTCACGCAGTTCGGCAATTTCCTCGCCAGCACGCTCCAGCAGCGGATCGCGGTCTCCCGCAAAGCATGGCAGCACGCCTTTGCCGACGCCTGAACGGATGAGGTCGTAAAGCGTGTGAGGCGTATTGGCCCAGGCAGCAACGGTGATGTCCTTGCGGGAGGCGACCCAGCGGGCCGAGGGCGTGATCGCATCCTCGGGTGCGATCGCAACCCAATCCTCCCGCCCCGGCAGGGGGCGATTGCGCGCGCGGAAAGGGGCCTGAGCCACCTCGCAGGTCTTGCGGGCGGCGAGATTGGGGTTTTCCGGTGGCCGGTTCCTGATCCCGATCTCGACTTCGCGATGGGCGATGTCAAGTCGCGCTTCCGTCGTCTTGAAGGCGATGCGGAAGCGATCCTCCGGCGTCCACAAGCGCGAGAAATTGGCGGCGAAGAAGTTGGCCGTCCATGTGCCGGCCGAAATCCGCACGAGGGGCCGGCTGCTTTCGTCCGACAGCCAATCCTCGATGGGGCGTGCGCTTGCTTCCATGGCCAGTGCCCGCTCAAAAAGCGAGCGCCCGTCATCCGTCAGGCCGTAGCCCGTCTGGCGTCGAACGAAAAGCGGCCGGGCCACCGTCGCTTCAAGTGACACCATCCTGCGGCCTATCGTAGCCGGGCTGAGGCCGCTGGCGGTCGAGGCCCCCGACAGCCCGCCATGGCGCGCCACGAGAATGAAAATCCGCAGATCGTCCCAATCGATATTTTTCATAATTGAAAAAGTTACTGCGATTTTGACGGCTATTAAAGCCGGTTGGGGCTCTTAAATTCCGCTCACGAAAAATCGATGGAGACACGGCAATGGATTATGTGAGCGGGATCGGCCTCTACCTTCATCTGCTGCAGAAGAAGGATAATCACCTTAAGGAGACGTCGGATGCCTGTATCGAGCGTCGTTCGTCATGGAATACGCGCTCTGTCTCGTGGTCGCGGCTGTTTCGCCCGATCGCCTACGCCGTACCGCGCCGCATGGCGATGATCGACTTGTTGAGACCGAAAATCCTTTCGTGACTGATCTCGGCGTCATCGAACAGCCGGCGCATCTGCCGGGTCGAGACCAGGCTGTGATGGGCGATGATCTCGCGCGCCTCCTGAAGGTCCTCCACGCGCTCGAAGAAGCCCAGCGGGAAACGGCGGATCAGCGCGATGCGAAGCTTCTCAGGCAAATACTGGAAGCCGGGAAAGCGAAAATGCGGCTCGTAGGGAAACCAGTAATTCGGAGTCTGTACGTAGTAGCGCTTTGAAAGCCGCTTCACATTCGACGCGAAGCGGACCATCTGCGCCCAATCGCCGACATGCTCGATCACTGAGTTGGAATGCACGAGGTCGAAGGTGTCGCCCGCAAACAGATCCGGGTCGGTAGCGTCTCCCGCTACAGACTTGAAAAGGGCCGGATCCTGAACGGTTTCCTGTTGAAGATTAACGAGCGTGATTTCCAGCCGATCCCTGTTGCGGCGGAGGAAATCTTCGCCGATCAGCCAATATGTCTCGGTTCCCCCCAGATCGAGGATGTGTGCCTTTCCGCGTTCGGCCAACGCGTCCTCGATGAGGGCTTGAACCTTCGCAAAGCGGCGCGCTCGAAAGCGGAATTCCAAGCTCGTGCGGTCGCGATAGGGGTCGCGGACCGGCCTGTCTGCCAGGGCACGGACTTCGCCGGATGTCATACTTTCCCCCTCCGTCCGTTTGTGATGCACCCTCGTAGAAATACCGAAGCGCGAACGGCGCGTCCAAGAGCGTTTCTGAAGTTGGTTAAACCATTGTCAAGAAACAGCCGGACCGGCGGTGCCGGCGCGGCGGGCGGGTATCTGCGGTTTCGCTAAATTTCGCGCTTGTCGCACCGTAAAAACGACAATAGGCTCTCCCGCTACAACCGACTGCCCTCCGGGCGGGCGGCGGGCCGCAATTGGGGTCGTCAAGGGAATTGTTCGCATGAAAGGCAAAGCCGTTCTGCTCTCCTCCGTCTCGCTTGCCGCAGCGGTGTTCGCCTGTGCTGCCGCGGCGCAGGAGCGTGTCGTCCACGTCTACAACTGGTCGGATTACATCGACGAGGAAATCCTGCAGGAGTTTACCGCCGAGACGGGGATCAAGGTGGTCTACGACGTCTTCGATTCCAACGAGATTCTGGAGACAAAGCTGCTTGCGGGCGGAACGGGCTATGATGTGGTCGTGCCGACGGGTGAGTTTCTCGGCCGACAGATCCAGGCGGGCGTGTTCCAGAAGCTCGACAAGTCGAAGCTCACCAATATCGGCAATATGTGGGATGTGATCGAGGAGCGCACGGAAAAGTACGACCCGGACAACGCCTACTCCATAAACTATATGTGGGGCACGACCGGCATCGGCTACAATGTCGCAAAGGTGCAGGAGGTTCTCGGCACTGACCAGATCGACTCCTGGGACGTGATCTTCAATCCGGAAACCATGGCCAAGCTTGCCGAGTGCGGCGTGCATTTTTTGGATACGCCGACAGAGATGGTGCGCTCGGCGCTGCATCACCTGGGCTTCGATCCCGACAGCCGCGATCCGGATGAACTCGGCAAGGCCGAGGAACTGCTGCTTTCCGTGCGGCCCTATGTGCGCAAGTTCCACTCCTCCGAATACATCAACGCGCTCGCGAATGGCGATATCTGCCTCGCCGTGGGATGGTCGGGCGACGTTTTCCAGGCCCGCGACCGGGCGGCCGAGGCGGATCAGGGCGTGGAGATCGCCTATGTGATCCCCAAGGAGGGAGCACAGATGTGGTTCGACCAGATGGCAATTCCCGCCGATGCGCCCCATGTGGAGGAGGCGCACGAGTTCATCAACTACATCATGCGGCCCGAGGTGATCGCCAAGGCCTCGAACTATGTGTTCTATGCCAACGGCAATCTGGCCTCTCAGGAACTCCTCGATGAGGACGTGATTGGCGACCCGGCCGTCTATCCCGATGCTGCAACGATGGAGAACCTCTTCACGACCTTGCCTTACGACCCGCGCACGCAGCGCCTCGTGACGAGGCTGTGGACGAGAGTGGTGACGGGACAGTAGCAGCAGGATGACTGCGGCGGCTTCTGCCGGGACTCTCGGGCTGGCCGCCGGTTCATCGGGGCGAGAGGGCGAGCAATGGCATCGCTGGGCAGCACGCGACGGTCCTTTGCGCCTTGGACCGATCCGAACGCCAAAGCCTATATCCGGTTCGATAACGTAACGAAGCGCTTCGGCGATTCCGTCGTCGTGGATAATCTGTCGTTGACGATCTACGAGCGCGAATTCTTCGCCCTTTTGGGCGCCTCGGGCTGCGGCAAGACGACTCTCCTGCGCATGCTGGGCGGCTTCGAGACGCCGACCTCGGGGCGCATTCTGCTCGACGGGCAGGACCTTGCCGGGGTTCCGCCCTATCGGCGCCCTGTCAACATGATGTTCCAGTCCTACGCGCTCTTTCCCCACATGACTGTGGAGAAGAACATCGCTTTCGGCCTGAAGCAGGAGGGCATGCCCAAGGCCGAGATTGCCGAGCGCGTGCGGCAGATGCTGAAGCTCGTCAAGCTGGAGGCCTATGCGGACCGCAAGCCGCATCAGCTTTCGGGCGGACAGCGCCAGCGCGTGGCGCTTGCCCGCTCGCTCGCCAAGCGGCCGAAGGTCCTGCTGCTCGACGAGCCGCTCGGCGCGCTCGACAAGAAGCTGCGGGAGGAGACGCAGTTCGAGCTCATGGACCTGCAGCAGGACCTTGGCCTCACCTTCATCGTGGTCACCCATGACCAGGAGGAGGCCATGACCATGGCCGACCGCATTGCCATCATGGATCAGGGCAGGGTGATGCAGGTGGCGACTCCTGCCGAGATCTATGAGGCTCCTGTCTCCCGCTTCGTCGCCGACTTTGTGGGCTCCATCAACCTGCTGGAGGGCACGCTGCTCGAAGCAGGCCGCAGCGGCGCGCGCATCCGTGACGTAAGCGGTGCGGAATTCGGGGTAACGGACGCGGGCGAGGGGCAGGTTGGACAGACCGTCTGGCTTGCCGTGCGGCCCGAGAAAGTGCGGGTGACGCGCCAGCGGCCGGCAGATGTCCGCAATGCGCTTGAAGGTGAAGTCTGGGACATCGCCTATCTTGGCGACATGACAGTCTATAACGTGAAGCTTGACGATGGAAGGTTGATCAAGGCGAGCTCCATCAACAGCGTGCGTGCAGTGGAGGACGCGCTGACCTGGCATGACCGCGCCTGGGTTTCTTTTGCCGAAGACGCCGGCGTGGTCCTCGTACGGTAGCCGAAGATGCGAAAGTCGCGCCAGCCAAAGGGAAGTTGGGGCCGCCGGTTTCTGATCGCCGTGCCCTATCTCTGGCTGTTCGTCTTCTTCCTCGTTCCGTTCTTCATCGTCTTCCGGATTTCGCTGTCGCAGCCGGCGATCGCCATGCCGCCCTACACGCCCATTTTCGAGCTTGACGCGGGTCTGTCCAGCTTCGTTCAGGCGCTTAAGGAACTGTCTCTCGACAACTATCTCTTCCTGCTGGACGACCCGCTTTATGTGAATGCCTATCTGTCCAGCCTTCTGATCGCGGCGGTCTCAACCGTTTTCACGCTTCTGGTGGGCTATCCGGTCGCCTATGGCATGGCGCGGGCGCCCACGGCGATCCGACCCGTGCTGCTGATGATGGTGATCCTGCCCTTCTGGACGAGCTTCCTCATCCGCGTCTATGCCTGGATCGGAATCCTGAAGCCCGAGGGCCTGCTCAACCAGTTCCTTCTCTTTTTGGGTGTGATTGACCAGCCTCTTGTCATCCTGAACACGACGGCCGCGATCATCATCGGCATCGTCTATTCCTATCTGCCATTCATGGTGCTGCCGCTCTACGCGACGCTGGAAAAAATGGACTATGCCCTGGTCGAGGCGGCGGAGGACCTTGGCTGCACGCCGCTTGCGGCCTTCTGGAAGATCACCCTGCCGTTGTCCATGCCGGGTGTAATCGCCGGCTCGATGCTCGTTTTCATTCCCGCCGTGGGCGAGTTCGTCATACCCGACCTGCTGGGCGGCTCCCGCACGCTAATGATCGGCAAGACCTTGTGGAACGAGTTCTTCTCTAACCGCGACTGGCCGGTCTCATCGGCCGTCGCGATTGTCCTGCTTGTCGTTCTCGTCGTGCCGATCGCCTATTTCCAGCGGGCGCAGGCGCGCGCGAGAGAGAGGGGGTTGTAGTCGTGGCCGGCACCTGGGGACGCTTCAATATGGTGAGCCTGGTGCTCGGGTTTGCGTTCCTCTATCTGCCTATTGTCCTGCTTGTCATCTTTTCCTTCAACGAATCGCGGCTCGTGACCGTGTGGGCCGGTTTCTCCACCCGGTGGTATGTTGCCATGCTGTCCAATCAGGGGCTGATGGAGGCGGCCTGGGTCACGGCGCGGGTGGCCCTTATTTCCGCCACCGTGGCCACCGTGCTTGGCACGCTCGCAGCGGTCGTGCTGACGCGCTATACTCGCTTTCGTGGGCGGCTTCTGTTTTCCGGCATGGTCTATGCGCCCATTGTCATGCCTGAGGTGATCACGGGCCTTTCGCTCCTGCTTCTTTTCGTGGCGGTGGATTTCGAGCGCGGTTTTGCGACGATTACCATCGCGCACATCACTTTCTCCATGTGCTTCGTCGCGGTGGTCGTTCAGTCCAGGCTGCTCTCTTTCGACCGATCGCTGGAGGAGGCGGCGCTCGATCTGGGCGCCACGCCGGTGAAAGCCTTCTTCCAAGTGACCTTGCCGGTCATCCTGCCCGCGGTAATTGCCGGTTGGATGCTCGCCTTCACCCTGTCGCTCGACGACCTCGTGATCGCGAGCTTCACCTCGGGGCCGGGCGCTACAACACTGCCCATGAAAATCTACAGTTCCGTGCGCCTCGGCGTTACGCCAGAGATCAATGCCGTCTGCACCGTGCTCATTGGCATGGTGACGGTGGGCGTGATCGTGGCCTCACTGGTCAACAAGCGCAGGATGCGGATAGCGGCCGGGAGATAACGCTTTCCGGCATTCGATCCTTTAGATGCTGCTTGTTACCGGTAATTGGTCAGCGGCGCGATGAAGGGCGCGCTCCAAGAGCCGCCGACGAAGAAGGAAAGCGGAGCTTCCTCGGAAGCCTCGTCTTCGGCAGATTCGGAAATCCTGCCGTAGAGCGCAAGCGCCCGTCCGGCTAGGGGCACAAGCCCATCGAGCGAAATGGTATAAGCGCCGGAACGCGCCACGGCCGTTTCGAGCCCCGCGACACCCTTGGTTATGCTGGCCTTGAACTCGGCCCCATCGATGGGCAGCGAACCTTCCTCGATGGCCGAAAGAGGGAAGAATTCGCCAGCGGCACTGTGTTCGAAAAATGCGTCCAGGTTCAATCCGGATATGGTGCCGGGCCCGAGACTTGCCGAAACGGTTCCGCTTCCGCTTCTGAGCACCGACTGGAGGTCAGCGCCCGGGCCCTTCAGGGCGAGCGAAAATGTGCAAGGCGCTTGCGGCACGAGCCGCTCGCGGCCTAGAGCGGCGGCAAGCCGGCTCAGATCGATCCGCTCGCCGACCATCCGCAGCTCGACGGTCTCCCGTCCCTCCGTGCGGTCCGCGCGCACGCCGAACTGGATGGTGCCTCCGAAAGCCGTGGCATCCGAAATGTCGAAGGTGGCAAGCTCGTCGTTCACCTTGGCGGCGGCCGCGACATTGGTCAACGTAGCATTGCCGAAGGTGGCATTTGCGGCGGAGAAGCGAAGGTCGAAATCAAAGTCGCCGCCCCCGATGGACTGGGAGAGTCCCTCGGCATTTGTTGGGCCGGTGGAGATGGGACTGAACGCTTGGATCAGCGCGGGAAGGTTGAGCGTGTCGAAGGCGAGCGTGCCGGCCACCAGCGGATCGCCGGCGCTGAAGCTCACATCGATGAGGCCGTTTCCGGAACTGCCCGCGATGTTGAGCACGGTGTCCTCGAATTTGAGGCGCCGTACGTCGCCGACGATACGCGCGCTCAGTTCGACCGGGCCGACACTGTTAGTGGGCAGCGAGAGGGCATGCGTCCAATCGATCAGCCCGGCGAGCGAGGGGGCCGCGATTTTCAATTGACCGTCGATGAAATTGTCTCCCGCAAGGCTGGCGCTGCCGGTGAAGGAGACGTTCGCGGGTGCTGCCTGAAGCGAGAAGGTGAGCGGCGCTCTTCCGCCGCCTAGCAGAATGAGCGGCTGTGTACTGGACGCAGTCAGCGATACGCTCTCGCCATGCCAGATGCCGCTTGCCAGGAGAGCGACCTGGCGATTGAGCGCAGGCCATTCGAGGGAGCCGGACAGACTCGTAACGATATTCGTCTGCTGGTTTCCGTCATCGGCAATCACGCGGCCCTGTTCGAATTCGATCGTGCCGAAGGTGTCGCCCGGCAGCCCGCTCGTGTCGGGATCGGTGGGCGCCTTGGAAACGGCATCCCGCGCCGTTTCCACCGAACGGTTGAGCCGGCCCCAGTCCTGCGGGGCGGGAAGGCGGAGCTTCTCATTCCGCTCGGTGAGGCGAAGCACGGGGCGGACAAGCCGCATCCTGGTGAAAACCACGTCACCACGCAGCGCGGCAAGCGCCGACAGGTCCATCTCCACGCGCTCTGCGGCGAGCACCGTCTTGGGCTCGGCCTCGTTCCAGTCAAGCAGCGTCACGTCGCTGAGCACAGCGCGGAATGTCGGCCAGACATGGATTTCCGGCGGATTGTTGAGCTTCACCCGATAGCCGGACCAGGCGCTCATCTGAAAGGCGATCCGGTCGCGCACGATCTGCGTGGAGGCGATCAAAGGCAATCCGGCCATCACAAGGATGACCAGAACTACCGCTGCGCCGACGATCCAGACGCTTCTCCTCGCCAACCAGTCCGGCATCAATCCTCGCCCCTCGGACCGGCAAATTGGTCCGACATGCCCCAGCGGGTTTAAACGACATGTCTTTAATTTCAAACCTTTGTGGCACTGTTAAGTTGTGATCTCGGGCCATTTTGCCCTATACCGGCCACACGAGGCCGCGCCGGCCCATTGAAGGAGGAGCCCCATGCATAAAGAAGCGCCGCTGTGGACCCCAAGCGCTGAACTGATTCGGTCAAGTCCGATGACAGCGTTCATGAGGGAGGCGGCGCGGCTTTCCGGCCGGCCGATCGAGGATTATCCCGCGCTTCACCGCTGGTCGGTGGAGGATCGGGCAGCGTTTTGGACACTCATATGGGACTTCTGCTCCGTCATCGGGGAGCGCGGCGAGCGGGCTTTAGAGAATGGCGACAGGATGCCCGGAGCCTCCTTCTTTCCCGATGCGAGGCTTAATTTCGCCGAGAACCTGCTGAGGAAGACCGGCGAAGAGGATGCCATCCTCTTTCGCGGCGAAGACAAGGTGGAACGCCGGCTGAGCTGGGACGAACTGCGCGCGCTCGTCTCGCGGATGCAGCAGCTCTTCAAGGCGAATGGCGTGAAAGCGGGCGACCGTGTCGCCGCCATGATGCCGAACATGCCCGAAACGGTGGCTGGCATGCTGGCCGCCGCCTCGCTAGGGGCGATCTGGTCTTCCTGCTCGCCGGACTTCGGCGTGCAGGGGGTGCTTGACCGTTTCGGGCAGATCGAGCCCGTGATCTTTATTGCTCCGGACGGTTACTGGTATGGGGGCAAGCGCTTCGAGGTCGCGGATAAGACCGCCGAAGTGCTCAAGGCTCTGCCCAGCGTGAAACGGGCGTTCATCGTGGATTATCTGGGTGAGGCGCGGGATGCGGCCGCCCGCATGGAGCGCGCTGATGCACTCGACGACGCGTTAGCTCCTTACCAGTCGGCGGAGTTGACCTACGAGCGCCTGCCCTTTGCCCATCCGCTTTACATCCTCTTTTCCTCCGGCACGACGGGCGTGCCGAAGTGCATCGTCCATTCCGCCGGAGGCACGCTGCTTCAGCACCTGAAGGAGCACCGGCTCCATGCGGGCATCAGGGAGGGCGACCGGGTATTTTACTTCACCACCTGCGGCTGGATGATGTGGAACTGGCTCGTTTCGGGGTTAGCTTCCGGCTCCACGCTGCTACTTTATGACGGCTCGCCTTTCTATCCCGATGGTAATGTGCTCTTCGACTTCGCGCAGGCGGAGCAGATGACGCATTTCGGAACCTCGGCGAAGTTCATTGACGCCGTGCGCAAAGCAGGTCTCGAACCCGCGAAGAGCCACGATCTGTCGAGCGTGCGGACGATCGCCTCCACAGGCTCGCCGCTCGCGCCGGAGAATTTCGAATTCGTCTACCGCTCCATCAAGCAGGATGTGCATCTCGCCTCAATTTCCGGCGGCACGGACATCGTATCCTGCTTCGTGCTCGGCATCCCGATCCTGCCGGTGTGGAAGGGCGAAATTCAGGGGCCGGGCCTCGGCATGGCCGTCGATGTGTGGGACGACAACGGCCGCCCGTTGAGAAGTGGCAAGGGAGAGTTGGTCTGCACGAAGGCGTTTCCCTCTATGCCTATCGGCTTCTGGAATGATCCTTCGGGTGAGAAATACCGGTCGGCCTATTTCGACCGCTTCGACAATGTTTGGTGTCACGGCGATTTTGCCGAATGGACCGCCCACGGCGGTATCGTCATCCATGGCCGTTCGGACGCAACGCTGAACCCTGGCGGCGTGCGCATCGGCACGGCGGAAATCTACAATCAGGTCGAGCAGATGCCGGAAATCCTCGAGGCAATCTGTATCGGCCAGGACTGGGAAGACGATGTGCGTGTGGTCCTGTTCGTGCGGCTGGCGAACGGGGTGGAGCTTGACGAGGCGCTGGAGAAGAAGATCCGCGACCGGATCCGGACCGGCGCGAGCCCCCGCCATGTACCGGCGAAGATCATCGCCGTGGCGGACATTCCCCGCACCAAGTCCGGCAAGATCACCGAACTTGCCGTTCGCGACGTGGTGCATGGGCGGGAGGTGAAGAACAAGGAGGCGCTTGCCAATCCCGAGGCGCTGGAGCTCTACCGCGATTTGCCGGAGCTGAAGTGTTAACAAAGCCTTGCCCGGAAATTTACCGAGATGTCAGGGCCGGGCCGAGCGGTTTTGGAGCCATTGACGATGGTAAGATTGCATTAAGGACTGGAACGAATAGTCGGGGGCAACTTGACGGACATTCCTCGCAGACTGAACGTGGCGCGTTCGCCAAGCCCCTTTTTGACAGCATCCATTCTGATTTGCGGCGCCTCAGGGCGCCGTTCTTCTATCCGCTTTGAACTTATGCGTCGCGATCCCGCGTCAGTGATCCGGACAACAGAATGACCGGCACCGTGGCCGTGGCGATGATCAAGAGGGCGGCCATGGCGCCATCCTCCACGGCGCCGCGGGCGGCGTTCTCGTGCACATAGGTGGCAAGCGTTCTGAAGCCGAAGGGACGTAGAAGAATGGTGGCGGAAAGTTCCTTCACCGTGTCCACGAAGACGAGTATGCCGGCGGTCAGGACAGCGGGCTTCAACAGAGGCAGGAGCACGGTGGCCGCGCTGACCGGCGCCGAGCGCCCCAAGCTGCGTGCGGCTTCATCGAGATGCGGCGGCAGCTTGTCGAGCCCCGCCTGAATGGCGCCTTCGGCAAGCGCCAGAAAGCGTATGGTGCAGGCAAGAACGACGGCAGTGGCCGAGCCCGTCAAGATGAGACCTGTCGAGAAGCCGACATATTCGCGCGCCAGCGCATCGATGAAGTTGTCGAAGCGGGCAAGTGAGATCAGGAGCCCGAGCGCGAGGATGGTGCCCGGCATCGCGTAGCCGATGGCCGCAAAGCGCACGAGGATCGCCATTGAGCGCCGGCGGGAAAGCCTCGCTGCGTATATCAGGAGAAGGGCTATCCCCACGGTGAGCACGGCTGTCGCAAACCCCGTGCCGAGGCTCGTGAGGAACGCTTTGGAGAGCGCGGGTTCCGTCGCCTGGTGAAGGCGATTGAGCGCATAGCGGCCGAAGATGAAGAGCGGAATGCCGAAGCCGAACAGGATGGGTGTCAGCCCGAGGGCGGTGGCGAGCAGCCCGCGCCAACCCGAAAGATGTATGCGGGGCGGCCGCGCGTTCATCTGCGTGCCGCGCGAGGCATGAAAACGCTGCCTGCGGCGGGCGATCCGCTCGGCCGCTATGAGCAGCAGGACGAGGACCAGCATAACCACGGCGATCTGTGCCGCGCCCTCCAGGCTGCCGCGGTTGAGCCAGGTGGAGTAGATCGCCAGCGTCATGGTGCGCACGCCCAGATGCTCCACGGCGCCGAAATCGTTGATCGTCTCCATCATTACCAGCGCTACGCCGGCGACGATGGCTGGGCGGGCGACCGGCAGGAGCACGCGCCAGAAGACGCGCGCGGGGGCCGCCCCCAGCGTGCGCGCGACATCGGCGATGTTGCGCCCCTGCATGAGGAAGATGAAACGCGCCGTGAGATAGACGTAAGGAAACGTGACGGATGTGAGGACAAGCGCCGCGCCCGTGGTGGACCTGATGTCGGGGAACCAGTAGTCGCTCGGCCGCTCAAAGCCGAAGATGCTCCGCAGCAGCGTCTGCACCGGCCCCACATAATGGAAAAACTCATCGTGTGCATAGGCGGCGAGATAGGGCGGCACGGCAAGCGGCATAACCAGCGCCCAGGCAAGCACCCGCCGTAGGGGAAATTCATAGGCGATGACGAGCCAGGCGGTGCCGACACCCACAAAGGCGGTGCCGCAGCCTACCAGAAGCAGAAGAACCAGGGTCGTCGTTGCCGCCTGCGGCAGCACGTAGCGCGCCAGATGCGGCCAGTCCGCACCCGTGCCCGACAGGGCAAGAACGAGGGTGGCGGCGATGGGAAGCAGGACAAGCCCCGCCACAAGTACGGCCACCGCCATTGCAAGCGGATGCCGCTGCGCGCGCGTCCGTAGGGCCGGGGCAGCCGGTGAAGGGACGGTTTCCCGAAGGGCGAAGATCGTCATGCCCTGCCCACCCCCATGAAAGCGAAGACCGGACCGGCTGTGCCGGCCCGGTTTTGCGTGATGAGCAAGCTTGCGTAACGGTCAGCTTGCCGGGCCATCGTCAAGGCCGACCCGGTCTACCATCTCCGAAGCCGCGTCGCTGTTCTTGGCGATCTCGGAGAGCGGCAGCGTGTCCGGCTTGAGTTCGCCGAAGGACTTGACGGTCTCGGAGATCTCGGCGCCGGGCAGCACGGGATATTCATAGTTGCGCTCGGCATAGATTTCCTGCGCCTCAGGGCTCACAAGGAATTGCATCAGCTTGAGCGCATTCTCCTTGTTCGGAGCGTGTTTGGCCAACGCCATGCCGGAGATGTTGACGTGCGTGCCGCGGTCTTCGGAATTGGGGAAGAGCACCTTGATGGCGGCGGCCCACTCCTTCTGCTCCGGCTCCTCCTCATTGTTCATCATAAGGCCGACATAGTAGGTATTACCGAGCGCGATGTCGCACTCGCCGGCGGCGATCGCCTGCGCCTGATCGCGGTCTCCGCCGGCGGGCTTGCGCGCGAGATTGGCCTTCAGCCCCTTCATCCACTCTTCCGTCGCCTCTTCGCCGTGATGGGCGATCAGCGAGGCGAAGAGCGCGATGTTGTACTGATGCTGGCCGCTGCGTACGCAGATCTTGCCCTTCCACTTGGGATCGGCCAGTTCCTCATAGGTGATGGTGTCCTGCTCCACGCGGTCCTTGGAGGCGTAGACCACGCGAGCGCGCGTCGTCAGGCCGAACCAGTGGCCCTCGGGGTCACGATACTGCGCGGGAATGGCGTTGTTGATGACTTCGTCTTCGACCGGCTGGGTGACACCGGCATCGACCACGGCCGCCAGACGGCCGATATCAACGGTCAAGATGACGTCGGCGGGCGAGTTCTGGCCCTCGGCGGCGATGCGTTCCGGCAGCCCCTCGTTCAGGTGGAGCACCTCGGTCTGAATTCCGGTCTTCTCAGTGAAGGCTTCGAGAAGGGGCTCGATCAGGAACGGCTGACGCTGCGAATAGATGTTTACCACGCCATCCGCCTGCGCCGCCGAAGGCAACGCGAGAGCAGCGGCGGTGAGGGAAAGGGCCGCCAGGCCTGCCTTGAGCCTAAAGTTACCTGCAAACATTATCATTCTCCTGGCCGTCGGGAGACAAGGTCCCGGGGAGGTTGAAGTCAGGCGGAGGCTGTCCGCCACAGCCCCTATTGTGCGAAATGAATCGGCCGGTCAAGGGATTTGCAAGAAAAATCAGTACTTTAGAACAATTCTAAACTAGGATTATCAAGTTTTTGTCTGCAAGCCATACAGCAGGGAGGGGGTGGTCCGTAAGATGCGTCCCTAATCGGCCAGAACGCGCGTGGGCGGAAAGATGACCTCCACCAGAGTGCCCTCGCCAGGCGTGGAGGAAATCGAGAATTGCGCCCGGTTGGCCTCCACCATGGCGCGGGTGAGCGGCAGGCCCAGCCCGGTGCCGTCGCCGCGCTTGCGGCGCAAGGTGTTGATCTGCCTGAAGGGCTTCAGCGCCTCGTCGATTTCGGCCGAGCTCATCCCCACGCCGGTATCCCGCACCCTAAGCGCGACGGAGCCGTCCTTCTCATAGGCCGTGGAGACGATCACCTGCCCGCCGGCCGGCGTATAGCGCACCGCGTTGGACAGAAGGTTGATGGCGATCTGGCGCACGCTGCGGGAATCGGCCACTACCTCGGGCAGGCGCGAGGCGAGGCTGGAGCGGATGATGACGCGCTCGCTGTTGGCTTGCGGTTGCATCATGGCGACTACCTGGCTCAGCGTATCGTTGAGCGAGACGGCCTCGTAGGACATTTCCTGTTGACCGGCCTCGATCTTGGAAATGTCCAGGAGGTCGTTCACCAGTTCGAGCACGTGATTGCCCGAACGGTTGATGTCGCGCAGATAGTCGCGATAGCGGTCGTTGCCGATGGGGCCGAACTTCTCGTCTACCATGAGTTCGGAGAAGCCGATGATAGCATTCAGCGGTGTGCGGATCTCATGGCTGACCCGGGCGAGGAACTCGCTTTTCTGCGAGGAGGCCCGTTCGGCCTGCGCGCGGGCCTGGGTGAGTTCCTCCTCGGCGCGTTTCCAGTGGGTGATGTCGCGCAGCACCGCGCAGTGGCCCTTGCCGCCGGGCAGGCGGCCGATGGTGATGAAAAGCGGTATGAAGCGGCCCTGTGCCTCACGGCCGATCACCTGCCTTCCGTCGTTCAGCACGCTTGCCACGCCATTATCGGAGAGCGCCGCAAGATATTCCTCCACCGTGCGCTGGCTCTCGATGGCAAACAGCGAGGTGAAGGGCCTTCCGGTCACGTGCTCGGCATCGAAGCCGAACAGCGCCTCGGCCGGCCGGTTGATCGAGCGGATGGTGCCATCTTGGGCGATCACCACGATGCCGTCCGTCGCCGTGTCGAGGATGGCGTTCATTTCCGTCAGACGGGCCTCGAGCTCGCTGATCCGCTCGGCAGGCGCGGAAGCGGGGCGCAGCGCCAGCATCAAGGCCTTTCCGCCCTCCCAGGCGATCGACTGCAGATACGCCTCGACCGGCAGGCGCTCGCCCTCGGCCGTGCGGAGGCTGACATTTCCATGCGGCGCCTCGCCGGGCTGCGACGGCTCCTCGAAGAGCGCGCCGATGCCACCCGCCGCTTCCAGAGCGGCCAGGTCTTTATAGCCGACGAGCCGGAGAAACTCCCGGTTGGCATAGTGCAGCCGATCGCCCGAATGGATGAGGACAGGCAGCGGCAGGGAGGCCAGCAGAGCCCTAGCGGTTTCCACGCCGGTATCCTGCTTCGGCAGGAAGAAGGCGGAAGGCACGATATTGGGGTGGCGGGAGAAGGCTAGCTTCTCCGCTTCGTCCGACTGTGCCATCCGAGGAGCGAGGATTTCCTTCCTAGGCTCTCCGCCTTCCGGTGAAGCAGCCTCAGGCTCTGCGGTATCGGCTACGCTCGCCTCCGAGGCCAGGTCTTCCGCCAGCTGCTCCTCAGCGGCTCCTTTTGCTTGTGGCGGAATACTCGGTGAGGCGCTGCCAGTTTCAGTAGGGTCGCCCGCTGGCGCCGAAGGCGCCTCCTGCTTTCCGGACTCAAGGGCCAGCGGCTCCCGCGCCTCTGCTCCTTTCTTCTCAGCGCCGTGGGCTGTTTGCTCAGGCTCGCCCCCGGCCGGCGCAGCTGCCGAAGTAGCTTCCTGCGGCTGCGTTGTCACCGGCTCGTTGGTATTGCCGGCTGCCGGAACATCATGCGCTGGCCGTTTGCCCTCCTTTTCGGCGCGCGCCAAGGCTTCGTTCGCCTGACGAAGCCGTTCGCCAATCTCGCGAAAGGCAGACCGCTCGCTCGACGACAGGCCGCTTCTGCCGTTTTCGCGGTGCTCGTCGAGACGGATGATCTTGACGCTGCGCTGATGCTCCTCCGTTTCGGAGAGCAGAATCGCGGGTTTTTCACCCTGGAAGGGATCACTCTCCAGCGTGGGGACTTGTTCGCCCGAATCACTTTGTGGCGCTGCTTCTTCCTGTTCCTGCTGTTCCGCCTCTTCCTGATGACCGAGTGCCTCGGCCGGTTCCGGCTCCGGCGTCACCAGCACCTTGCCGATCGCTTCCGGGTCCACTTCCGCCTCGCCCAGCCGGGCAATGCCGAAGCCGCGAAAACCTTCAAAGGTGCGGTCGCGGCCGTAGACGGGTAGGGCGGCGAGGTCGACCGGTACCTTGAGATTCGTACCCGAAAGCGGCCACAGGACCGTCCGGCCGGACCAGGTGTCGCGCCGTTCGAGAAGCCGCGCGATGTCGCCGTCGGGGTCGAGCCCGAAGGCGTTGGAGACCTCGCGGAAGCTGCGGCCGATGATGTCGGCGGCAGGCTTGCCCATGGCCTCGGCAAACTCTTCGGAGAGCGCGGAGAACCGGCCCTCTGCATCCGTGCGCCAGGAAAAGCGCACGGTAGGCGGGAAGGGCGGCGCCTTCTCCTGTAAGGCTGCATCGCTTTGCGTGGCCTCTTTCGTTGCTCCTTCGGGAGCGCCTGTCCTCGCAGGAGGCATGGCGGCCGCGGGCGGCGTGACGGCTTGCATCGGCTGTGCTGCGGGAGCTGTCACAGCCTGCTGCGTTGGCCTTCCGGGCTCTGTCTCAACCGACGCGGTGGCGCCGCTATCGTCAACCACCACCAGAAGATGGCGCGCCGGAGCGTCGGTGAGACGCGCGATGCCGGCCGGGAGCTTGCGGCCGCCCGCCGTTTCGATAAGCTTCTTTACTAGCCGGTCATCCTCCTCGCGCACGTCACGCACGAGCCCTTCCAGCGTCCCTGCCGCGATGCCGAGCGTTTCGAAACCGTCCGACGCCGCAGCAACCGTGCCATCCGCCTCGACGAGGGCCGCGAAATGTCCCGGCCCGTCGAAACCCGATACGATGTGGTGGGCCTGCTCCGCCGCTTCGTTCTCCGGGGCGGGCAGGGCCAGGAGCAGTGCCCGCTCTCCGCTCGGCAGCGTGATGGCGCTTGCGGTAAGCGATACGATACGGCTCTTCACACCGCTGGTGATGCGCATCGCCATCGGCCGGTCGCGCCCTATATCCGGAAAGCCGGGTGCGGCGGCGATCTGCCTCAGGGCCGCGGCCGGCAGGCGGGGTTTCGCCCCGATCGCCGCCTCTACGTCCGGATAGCCGAACCAGGCGGCGCCGGCGCCGTTCGCCCAGAGAATTTCATCCAGCCCGCAGGAAAGCACCGCCAGCGCCTCGCCGGAGGCGAAACGTTCGCGCACCTCGTCGAGAACAACGATGTCCAGGAACGGATAGGATGCCGACGCCATGCCCGACCTATGCTAAGTTCCATTAACCGGTTGTTAATAAGAGCACGTTCGCGCGCCGTCCACAAACTCCGGCAGTCCCAGAGCGCGGATTTTTCGCACGTGGTTAATCTTCACAAGCCCAGCCTATATTGCACTGCAAAATTTATATTGCAGTGCACAAAATGACTTGCTATATAGGAGCTGAGACTAGAAGCACTGCGGTATTGCGCAGGAAAGGACAGCTCAATGAGCAAGACGAGCAATAAGACCTCGGAGGCGTTTCCCGGCTTCGATCATTCGAAAACGACCGAACAGCTTCGTTTCTTCGCGGAAAGGACCGCCAGGCAAACCGAGGAAGCCTATGAGCGGATGAAGGCTGGCGCGGAGGCCTTCGAAGCCTCCCTTGAGGTGGCCAAGGAGGCGGGCGACGAACTCATCCTCAAATCGATCGCTGCAATGCGCGCGGGTGCCGAGGCGAACATATCGCAATTCGAGGCGCTGGCGAACGCCAGGACCTTCTCTGAAGTGATCGAAATCCAGGGCGCGTATATGCGCAAGCAGACCGAGCTGGCGCTGGACCAGGCGCGTGAGTTCCAGGCGATTTCGCAGAAGGTCATCGCGGAACTGGCAAGGCCCGTTCGCGAGGCCTTCGACAAGGGGGCGACGCAGGCTGCTGCCTGAGGCGAACGGTCGCGCTGCAATTCGCAGCGAACACGGCTATATGCGCCGCGTTCGTCAGAACGGGGATCGGCTCCTCCCTCCTCCTCCCGCCGATCCCAACAGAAAAGACCGGGTCCTCCCCCGGTCTTTTCCTTTTCTGGAGGACAGTTCGCACGCCATCAGCGCGCCGATGCGGCGAATTCCGGCCCAGCCGCTCATGGCACTTGAAAAGGATGGCATTTGCTCGTAAGGACGCGGGCGGAACGGGCGGTTGTAGCTCAGTTGGTTAGAGCGCAGGATTGTGGCTCCTGAGGTCGGTGGTTCGAATCCACCCAACCGTACCAGGTTTTTTCCCGGTCCATTCCGAACACCTAGTTTACTTCATTCCCGAGAGATGGATGAAGCTCTCCGGGGCGAGCGGATTCGACCACTTTCTCCTGATCGGGAAGCGAGATCAATGGTTGAGGGATAAGGCGAGCTAAATGCCGGCATTCCGCGGCCGTAGGCGAAACCTGTCGCAAAAAGTGTATCGCGTCGGGCAATAAAAAGAGCCTGAGGCAGCCCGCAACGGGATACCTCAGGCAGCGCGGTCAATGATGGGGCGGACGCATGTCGGTCCGCCCTTGGCTGATCATTCGTAGACGGGCAGCCCTGCTTTCTCTAGCGCGGCGCGGCGGGCCTCCAGCCAGCGCTCCGTCTTTTCGGCTTCGGGGGCGTCGGCGAGGCTTTCCCACACCTCCTGCAGCAGTTCCTGTCGCTTGACAAGCGCGTCATTGTGCGCCTGCGCCTCATCGGTCCACAGACCCAGTTCTTTCCAGTAGCGGATTGCGCCTTCGTGGTACGGCACGACCCACTGGAAGTCCTGCCGGTCGACGCTCCAGCCCACCATCGCCGGCTCAATCTTCACATAGGCGTCGAACTGCTCCGCCACAGCCTTCGTCAGGTTGTAAACGAGGTCCGCGTCGCGGTCGGGATAGGTGAGAAGGACCGGGAAGGGAAAGCCCGCGCATTCGAGCGGATTTTCCTTGCTCATGTTTGGGCCCAGCGTACCGACGCGCGGCGAGAACTGCGGCTTAATTTCCTGGAGACGCTTCCATCCTTCTGTGTTGGATTTGGGCAGAGGCAGCCACTTCAGCCCCCCGGGCGAGGCCGCGGCCTGTTCCGCCAGCGCGCCGGTGGTCAGGGTGGTGATCGCATCCACCTGGCCGTTGATGAACGCCTCCCACGAAGCACCGTAGCTTGCCACTTCCACCTTCTGGACATCATCCCAGGTCATGCCACCGAAGGCGAGGAAACCGGCAACATTGCTCTGCAGCGCCGGCGCACCGACAACCCAGCCGACGCGCTTGCCTTTGACATCTTCGATGGTTTCGATGCCCGAGTCCCCGCGTAGGGCGAGCGTGAAGCAATTGTCCGAATTGGAGCCGACCAGCATGCGCAACGGCTGAGGTCCGATTTCGGGTGCTGCAAAGGCTTCGGTTCCCTCGACCGCGTTGAACGATTCGGAGCCCACCACGCCGAAATCGACGCGGCCCTGCCGAACGGGCAGCAGACGCGCGACGTCCGATGTCGCGGGCAGCACCCGAAGCGAGATGGAATAGGCGTTTCCGAGCGCCGTGCCCAATGCCACCGCCTGGTTGTAGGAGGCCGCGCCTACGTCGTAGGACGTCATGGCCAGCGTGGACGGCAGCTTGACCTCTTGCGCGTCAGCAACGCCAGCCGATACAAGCCCTGCCATGAGAACGGCCGCAACGCCGCCGAGCCGGGTTTTCTCCAACATGATTCTCCTCCACCTGATGTCATTACGTTATGCTTCTATTGGACTACCGGGGGGCGGTGCCGGCAAACCACGATGTCCAAATGTTCCGCTGCGCGGAATATTCATCAGGCGGGGTAGCCGAGGATCGCCTTGACCTCGAGATACTCCTCGAACCCGAAGACACCGAACTCACGCCCGTTGCCAGACTGCTTGTAGCCGCCGAAGGGCAGCCTGCGGTCGAAGGGCGCGCCGTTGAGATAGACGCGCCCGGCGCGGATCCGGTTGGCCACGCGGCGGGCGCGTTCGGCGTCTTTCGACTGAACGAAGCCGGCGAGACCGAAGGGCGTGTCGTTTGCGATCTCGATCGCTTCCTCCTCCGTCTCGTAGTTCATGATCGACAGGACCGGCCCGAAGATCTCCTCGCGTGCGATTCGCATCTCCGGCTTGACGTCGGCGAAGACGGTCGGCCGCACGTAATACCCCCGGTTCACCTCGGCGGGGCGGCCCGTGCCGCCCGTGACCAGCATTGCGCCTTCGTCGATGCCGGACTGGATCAGGTCCTGCACCTTGTCGAACTGCGCCTTGCTGACCAGCGGTCCCATCGTAGTTGCAGGATCGAGAGGATCGCCGAGCCGGATCGTCTCGACAGCCGCTCGCGCGGCCTCGATCGCAGCATCCCGCTGGGAGACATGGATGAGCATCCGCGTCGGCGACTGGCAGTTTTGCCCGCCATTGGTGTAGCAGGCATGAACGCCCGCTATGACGGAGCGCTGAAGATCGGCATCCGGCAGGATGATGTTGGCCGACTTTCCGCCAAGCTCCTGAGCGACCCGCTTCACGGTGTCGGCGGCGAGCTTGGCCACGCGGATGCCGGCGGCGGTGGAGCCTGTGAAGGAAACCATGTCGATGTCCGGATGGGCCGCGATCGCCTCGCCGACGGTGGGCCCGTCTCCATTCACGAGGTTGAAGACCCCGCGCGGCACGCCGGCTTCGTGGATGATCTCGGCCAGGATCATGGAGCTCAGCGGTGCAATTTCGCTGGGCTTCAGCACCACGGTACAGCCGGTCGCAAGCGCCGGCGCCACCTTGGATGCGACCTGGTTCAAGGGCCAGTTCCAGGGCGTGATGAGACCGCATACGCCGATGGGTTCGTGGCGGATGATGCCGGCGCCATCCCGATGCTCGAACGCGTAGTTTGCGAGAACCCGCGCGGCCTCCTCGAAATGAAAGAGCGCGACGGTCGCCTGCCGCTCCGTAGCGAAGGTGATGGGCGCGCCCATCTCCAGCGTCATCGTACGCGCAAGCTCTGGAAGGCGCGCGCGGAATCCCTTTATGATCCGCTCCAGGATCGCGAGGCGGTCGGCAACCGGCGTTTCCGAATAGGTGGCGAAGGCGCGGCGCGCGGCGGTGACCGCACGATCCACATCCGCAGCGGAGCCGAGGCTAATGGTGGCAAATTCCTCCTCGGTCGCAGGATTGATGACGCCCAGCGTTTTCGGCGTGGCGGGTTCGACCCAGGCGCCGTCTATATAGAATTTCAGATTGTTCGGCATGCTCCCTCCTCCAATCCGACTTTCATCGGATCAGTTACGGACAGCGTCATCGAATGCAAATGCGCCGACGCGGCGTTCCGCCAGATGAACGAGGTAGGTGCATTCCGCGAAGCGGAACGCCCATAGCGAACGGTTTTCCCGCTGCGTGAAGGCGCGTATCACCTCCGTGCTCATGCGACGGCAAGGGAGGTGCTCGCACGTGCCGATTTCCTATGAGATCGTGAGGCAAGTGGCGCGGGACCTTTATGGCTGGTCGCTGAAAAAGGTGCCGGACGATACGCTGGCCGCACTGGCCGAGGCGCGGCGGCGGGAGACTCATCCGGCTTCGCAGCGCACGCTGGACTTTATGCAGGCGGCGGCACGTAAGGCCGAGCAGGAGGGCCGCCATGCCTGTTCGGATGCAGGATTCCCGACCTATTTCGTGAAGATCGGAACGCGGCTTACGCTCGAGGGCGACATCCGCCGGGCCTTCGTGGACGGCTTTGCCGATCTGGTCGAAACCATCGAGCCGCCGATCTTGAAATTCATCACCCACCCGCTGACTCTCGAGCGCAGCTATATGGGCAAGGACATGCCCATCGTCTCTTTCGATGTGGCCGACGGCGCCGACTACATGGACATCGTCTGCTCGCCCAAAGCGCTGGGATCGGGACGCTGGGCCGATCTCAAGGTGTTCAGCTATCCGACCATCGCCGAGATTGAAGCCTACATCATGGAATGCGTGCTGGAGGCAGGCTCGCAGCATTGCCCTCCGGTGGTGATCGGCGTGGGCATCGGCGGCTCTTTCGACAATGCTGCCAAGCTTGCCAAGCTGTCAACGCTGAGGAAGATCGGCACGCATCACCCGGAGCCGATGGTGGCGGACATGGAGAAGCGGCTGCTCGATGCCGTGAACAAGACGGGCTTCGGCCCAATGGGCACCGGCGGCGACACGACCGCGCTGGCGGTGCATATCGACTATTCGCACGGGCACGGCTTCGTGCCGGTGGCCGTATGCTTCAACTGCTGGATTAATCGGCGCACTGCGGCGCGCATCCATCACGACAACAGGGTCGAACGCCTTGAGTGAGCCTCATCTGCCGGACCTTCCGCGCCTCACCCTGCCGTTGACGCCCGAGCAGGCGCGCAGCCTCAAGCTCGGCGACACGGTGCTGCTTGACGGCGTGGTGAGCATGACCGCCGGTCTTCCCGTGCATCAACGCATCGCAGAAGCCCTGGCGCATGGCGGGGAGCTGCCCCTTCCGTTGGAGGAAAGCGCCTTCTTCCACATGGGCAGCTCCTGCCGGCAGGACGGTGGCAGATGGATTCCGAACTACGTCAATCCCACCACCTCCTCGCGCTTTGATGCCTATATGCCTGCGCTGATCCGAGGCCTTAGGCTCACATCGGTCGGGGGCAAGGGCGGCATGGGTGCGGCCTGTGTGGAGGCCATGCGGGAGGTGGGCTGCGTCTACTTTTCCCTGCCGGGCGGCGCTTCGCCCCTGTTAAGCGAGGGCGCTGCCGAACGGTTGGAAACCGGCTGGGACGATCTGATCGAGCAGTTCCGCCTTTCGCGTTTTCGTCTCTCGGGCCTCGGCCCGGCAACCGTCGCCATCGACGCCCACGGCAACAGCATGTATGCGAACCTGCAGCGGCGGGCACGGGAGAGACTGCCCGACATATTGAAGGAACTCGACGAGCGACGGCAGCAGGCGTCGAACGCCTCCGGCCCCGCTGCCGGTTGAGGCTCTAGCCTTTCAAACGCGCATTCACGGAGAGACTGGAATGCCCCGCTATTTTGAGGATATCGAGATCGGCGAAACATGGATCAGCGAGCCTGTCGTGCTCTCGGAGGAAGAGATCATCCGCTATGCACGTGAGAATGATCCGCAGCCGATCCATACCGATCCGGAGAAAGCTGCTCAGAGCCGCTTCGGCTCGATCATTGCGAGCGGCTGGCAGATCGCCGCGCTCTCCATGCGTCTTTTCATTCAGAGCGGTGGATACGGCGATACGCCCGTGGTTGGCATGGGCATTGACGAGTTGCGCTGGCGCAAGCCGGTGCGGCCGGGGGACAGCCTGCACGTCATCCGGGAGATTGTCGACACCCAGCGTTCCCGCAGCAACCCGAAATACGGTATCATCCGTACAAAGGTGGCGGTCAGGAACCAGCATGGCGAGGAGGTCATGACTATGATCTCGATCGGGCAGGTGCCTGCCCGCGAGCATCAGTCCTCTTCGTAGAAGCTATAGGTGCCTGCCTTCGTCTACCGGCACGACGATGCCCGTCGAACTCGTCAGATGCACCACGCAGGCGATCACGGCCCGCGCCACGTCATCCGGCGTCGTGATCCGGCGTAAGGGCAATCTTTCGGCGGTCTTTTCGAGCTGCTCGCGCGTTCTGCCGGGCACGAAATCCGTATCGACGCCGGCCGGCGAAACGGAAAAGACCCGGATTTTCGGCGCGAGAACCTTGGCAAGGCCGATGGTCAGCGCATCCAGGCCGCTCTTGGCGGCGCAATAGGCGAGGCTGCTGCCGACGCCGGTGCGGGCGGCGATTGAGGAAATATTGACGATTACCGGGCTGCTTCCGCGCTCAAGCAGCGGCCGGAAGACACGGATCATGGCGAAGGGGCCGCGAAGATTGACCGTAACCGTGCGGTCGAAGATCTCGTCGGTCAGCCCGTCGAGGTCGTTAGCGGGAACCGGTGTGGTCGCTCCGCCGCAGTTGACCAGCACGTCGAGCTTTCCATAGCGCTCTTCGACACTGTGGGCTGCTTCCTCCACCGAAGCGGTGTCGTCGATGGCGATCCGCATGGCGGTGTGACCTTCGCCCTTGAGCGAACGCACCACCTCCTCGGCGGCATCCCCGCGGCTGTGATAGCCGACGATGACCTTCGCGCCCAGCGCGGCCAGCCTCAAGGCGGCTGCCCTGCCGATGCCGCTGCTTGCGCCGGTCACCAGCGCCACTTCGGGCGTGGGAAGCGACGGGATCTCCGCACTGCTCATCGGTGTCCCTCCCAATAGGGTTTGCGAAGCTCCTGCTTCAGCACCTTGCCGACATTGGAGCGCGGCAGTTCATCACGCAATTCGAGGGCCGAGAGTCTTTGCGTTCTGCCAAGCTGTGCATTCGCCCAGGAAAGCAGCTCTTCCGTATCGACTGTCCTGCCGGGCTTGGGCACCACCAGGCCGAGTGGCGTCTCGCCCCATTTTTCGCTCGGTATAGCGATCACGGCGGCGTCGGCCACGTCCGGATGCGCAAGAAGCTTCTCCTCGAGGTCCGATGCGTAGATGTTGAAGCCACCGGAAATGATCAGGTCCTTCTTGCGATCGAGCAGAACCAGGAAACCGTCCTCATCGAACATGCCGATGTCGCCCGTGCGATGGAAGAGCACACCATCGGCATCGCGCCAGTAGAAGGCGGCATTCGCCTCCTCGTTCCGGAAATAGCCGGACATCATCGTGGCGGAACGGCCGACGATCTCGCCGCGCACACCCGGAGGCTGCGTTCTGCCCTGCTCGTCGATGACCCGGATTTCATTGCCAGTTGCCGGCCGACCGACCGTATGCGCCTTGTCGGGATGGGCCGTCAGATCGAGAATGCAGGTGCAGCCGCCTTCGGTCAGTCCATAGACCTCCAGGAAGCGGCCGGGCCAGCGGTTAAGGATTTCGCGCTTGGTGGCTGCCGGCAGTGGCGCGCCCGTGCACTGCTTCACCTGAAAGCTGGAAAGGTCATGGGAATTGAAGCGGTCGGCTGCCAGGATGCGCTGATACTGCACCGGCACGAGCATCGTGTGCGTCGCCCGCTCCGTCTCCGCCAGTTCGAGATAGCCTTCCGCGTCGAATTTCGGCATCAGGATCACCCTGCCGCCATGGAAGAGCGTGGCCAGAAGCGGCATCAGCGTCGTGTTCGAATAAAGTGGGGTTGCAAGCAGCATCGTGCTTGCCGGCCCGAGGTCGAAGAGGCTGCGCGCGGCCTGCCGGTAGCGCATGGCATGGGAATGGACGATGCCCTTTGCCCGCCCGGTCGTGCCGGAGCTGTAGATGATGTTAAAGTCCGTTTCCGGCGAGGGGACCCGCGCCGCCTCGAGGGGACGGACCACATCACCCAATGCCAGCCCGCGCCCGGGTTCCACGGCGAAGGTGGGCACGGATTGCGCCGTCGCAATCCGGTCGAGGTCTCCTGCATGCGCAATGAGCAGGTCAGGCTCGCAGTCGGCGAACATGCCGGCCAGCGCGTCGGGATGCGCCGAAACGGGCAGCGGCACCGCACAGGCGCCGGCGGCGATGGTGGCAAGATAAGCGACGACCAACTCGGCGCTGGCGGAACCCAGGAGTGCTACGCGGCCCGTGCCGCCTTCCGTCCGCGCTGCGATTGCGCCCGCCGCACCGAGCACCGCCCGGCGCAGCTCGCCCCAGCTCAGGCTCGTCTCGCCGCATCTCAGCGCCTCGTCCCTCTGGCGCTCGAGCCCGTGGTCCAGGATCGTGGCGAGGAGGCGACCCTCCTCGGCCCCCGAAGATGCCATTTCCATCATTCGTCCTCGATCAGCAGGATGTTCGATGCCACAAGCGCCGGCCTGTCGGACCCCTCCAGCTCTATGGTGGTTTCCGTCTCCACGCGGGTGCCGCGCGGGTGCGGTGCCGCATCGATCAGTTTCAGGGTCAGCCTGACGCGGCTGCCTTCCTGTACGGGGGACACGAAGCGTACGCGGTCATAGCCGTAGTTCAGGCCCCGTCCGCGGCGGCGCACCGCATAGATCGAGCGTTGGAGAAAAGGGATGAGCGAAAGCAGGTAAAGGCCGTGGGCGATGGTCCGGCCGCCTGGCATTTCCCGCCTGGCGCGCTCGCGGTCCACATGGATCCAGTGATCGTCTCCCGTAAGGCGCGCAAAGGTGTCGATGGCCTCCTGTTCCACCGTGACCCAGTCGGAAGAGCCCAGCACCTTGCCCGCATGCGCCTTGAGATCGATGGCGCGCTCGACCGTCAACATGATCACACTCCCGTCAGGGCGTTGGCACGCGGCACGGATTCCGCAAGGGCCGTGTCGACCGCCAGCACGACCTTGCCGATCTGCTCGTTGCGGTCGAGCAGCGCATGCGCCTCCCGCACCTCATCGAACGGGAAAACGGCGTGGATCCGGGTCACGATGCTTCCGTCCTCGATGAGCGGCCAGACGTGCTCCACCAGTTCGGCGGCGAGTCTGCCCTTGTATTCGGGAGGGCGGGGACGCAGGGTGGAACCGCAAAGCGTGAGCCGGCGCCGGACGACCGACCGGATGTTGACCTCGGCCGTCTCGCCAAGATGGCTGGCGATGAAGACAAGCCGGCCGTCGGGCCTCAACAGGTCGAGCTGCTTTTGCGTGTAGGGTCCGGCCTGTGCGTCGAGAATGACGTTGACGCCTTCGCCGCCTGTCAGCGCGCGAATTTCTTCTTCCCACTTGCCCTTGTAGTCGATCGCGGCATGCGCGCCGATATCGAGACAGACCTGCCGTTTCTCGGCCGTACCCGCCGTAGCATAGACGGTGGCGTTCCGCAGCCGCCGGGCGATCTGGATGCCGGCCATTCCCACGCCGCTGGTTCCGCCCTGAATGAGGAGCGACTCGCCAGCTCCGAGCCGTCCGAGCCAGATGATGTTGTTCCACGCGGTGAAGAACACTTCCGGCAGGGAGGCAGCCTCAACGAAGGTGAGGCCGCGTGGTATCGGCATGCACTGCACCGCCGGAACCCGGCAATATTCCGCATAGCCCCCGCCATTGACTAGGGCGCATACCGTGTCACCTTGGGAGATGCCCTTAACCTCGGGGCCAACCTCCTCAATGATCCCGGCAACGTCCAGGCCGAGGATCGAAGAAGCGTCGGGCGGCGGCGGATAGAGACCGCGCCGCTGCTGGATGTCGGGGCGGTTGACGCCTGCGGCGACGACACGGATGACCACCTCTCCGGGTCCGGCGGCCGGGCGGGGCTGCTCGGCAAAGCGTAGCACCTCCGGGCCTCCGGGCCGCTCGACTTCAACCACACGCATTTAGCGCTCCCAATCATGCACCACGGGGTTTGAGAGACGGCCGAGGCCTTCAATCTCGATGTCGATGACGCCTGCAAGCTTGTGCATGTTGACAGAGCGGTGGCCGTTTGGGAACTTGCCCACGCCCTTGGCCGAGGTGCCGAAGCAGATCACGTCGCCAGGTTGCAGGGTGAAATAGCGGCTAGCCTCGGCAACCACTTCCTCGATCCTGAACCGGTAGCTCGATGTGGAGTCGACCGCAAAGGGCTCACCGTCGAACCAGCCCTTCACTTCCAGATTGTTCGGGTCCGCCACTTCGTCAGCCGTGGTCAGCCACGGACCCATCGGACCGAACGTGTCGGTGGCCTTGGAGCGCGCATGATAGACGAAATATACGTCCCGGTCGTCATCCCCGTGCCGCTTGCGCCAGGCAAGATGATGGGGGCGGATCAGATCGGGCTCGCGTGTGGTGGCGATCGAGTCGAGCCCGAATTTCAGCCCGTGCGAGGTCACGTCGTTGGTGATCGTGTAACCGAAGATGGCGTCACGTGCCTCCTCCACAGAAATCTTTCGGCAACGCCTGCCGATCACAGCGGCAAGCTCCAATTCGGGAATTGTATCGCCGAAATGCTCTTCGATGATGATCGGCTTGTTGTGCCCCGTCAGGCAGGAGGGCGCTTTCAGGAAGAAGTTTGGCACGCCTGGATCGCGGTGAGCCGATTTGCGGATCCCCATATTGTTGAAGGCCACCCCGATGATCTTCGAGGGTCGCGTTTGCGGCGCCAGCCAGTCGAGCGTAGCTTCGTCCAACTCGGTTGCCTTGCCCGTCTCCAGCGCTTGGCGGGCGCGGGCGAGTTCCGCTTCTCCGCCTTCGATGAGCTCATTCATTGTCGCGGGTGCCGGCCCCAGCCCGGCCGACTCATAGAGTTCGGACAAGAGTACGGCCGCACTGCCCCGGCGTATGACCAGGGCTTGTCGGCCGTCGTGATTGATGGTGCCAAATTTCACGTGCGTCTCCTTGAAATATAGGGCTTACGCGGAAGTGGATTGGCGCACCGCGCTCTGGTTCTCGAAAAGTGCGAATACGACCACCGGGACGACGAGCGCGAGTGCAAGCAGGACGAGGTCCAGGTCCGTCCATCCGGGAATGATGTCGGCCGGCATCGCGATCAGTATGGCCGCGACAAGCAGGACAATGCGTAGCGGAATTCCATACCATCGCGACGGAAAAAGCGGCCCGACCAGGGGCAGATATCCCTGCATGGCGTAGGCAAAGAGCGCAACGCCTGCCAGCGCGAGGGCGGTGTAGAGGGCGATCGTCGCGGCGCTTCCCTGTAACACCAGCGCGGGCTCGTAAACGAAGAGGAAGGGAACGAAGTAGATGACGCTGCCGAGCCGCATGGCCTCAAACCCCGTCTGCATCGGCGGCGTTTTTGCGAGGGACGCTGCCGCAAATGCGCCGAGAGCCACGGGCGGCGTGATGAAGGACAGCATACCCCAGTAGAAGATGAACATGTGGACGGCCATCGGTTCGAGGCCGACTTGTATGAGCGCGGGAGCGAGGAGGATCGCCAGAAAGATATAGGCCGCGGTCGAAGTCATGCCCGTGCCGAGGATCAGGCCGGTGATGGCACCCATCAGAAGCAGAAGCGTCGGGCTGCCGCCCGCAAGGCGTAGGAGGTCGTTGACCAGCGTGGCAGCCACGCCCGTCATCGACAACGCACCGATGATCATGCCGACGGCGGCGAGGATGCAGACCATATTGGCGAACAGCGCGCCGAGAGCGTCGAAGAAGCGGCCGACATCCGCCCAGCTCCAGCGATGGCGTTTCGAGAAAAGCTGGTTCAGCAGGATGAGCAGCGGCGTGGCATAGAAGGGCGCCAGCGCCTCGCGCCGCATGACCAGAAGCATGTAGATGAGCAGCCCGAACGCGAAGATGTAATACCAGCCCTCCTTGAGGGTCGTGCGAAGCGAGGGCAGTTCGTCCGCCGGCAAACCCTTCAGGTTCTCCCTGGCGGCAAGCCCGTCGATCTGCACGAAGAGGCCGAAGAAGTAGAGGACTGACGGTATGACCGCGGCAAGCGCTATTTCGGCATAAGGCACGTTCATGAACGAAGCCATGACGAAGGCCGTCGCGCCCATGATGGGCGGCATCAGGACGCCGCCGGTCGAGGCACAGGTCTCGACGCCGGCCGCTACCGTGCCGCGGATGCCTGTCCGCCGCATGGCAGGAATCGTCATCACCCCGGTCGTCAGCACGTTGGTGATGACGCTGCCGCTCATCGAGCCAAGCAGTCCACTCGAAAAGATTGCCACCTTGGCAGGGCCGCCACGCACCTTACCCAAAAGCGCGAAGGACAGGTTCATGAAGAACGAGCCGGCGCCCGTCTGCTGCAAGGCGGCGCCGAACAGCAGGAAGCCTATGATAAGCTGTGCGAAGGTGCGAAGCGGGATGCCGAGGATGCTTTCCGAACCCATCGCGTGATAGGCGGCCGTGTAACTCGGCGGAGAGCCGAAGCCGGCAATCGCAGTTGGCAAATAGTCGGTGTAGATGGGATAGAGCGACAGTACCCCGACAATGATAGCCAACGGCAGTCCGCCAGCACGCCGTCCACCCTCCAGTACCAGGAGCCACAATGCAAAGGAGAAGTAGACGGCCAACTCCGGCGGTGCCATCTCCCAGCCGCGCAGGGCGATGTTGAACGCGTTGGCGAAGAAATATCCGCACACGACAAGGGCGGCCACTCCCAGCACCCAGTCGTACCATGCAGGCGGAGAATCGAGGCGGCCGGAGCGCAGGGGATAGACCATAAAGCAGGCGAACAGGCCCAGCGCGATCATCGCGTAGTAGTAACGCAGGTCGATCAGCGTCCAGCCGACGAGGAAGCCCAGATTGAAAGTCTGGTTCACCGCCAGGATCAGGATGATTGCCGCGATGATTCGGACGATGAGCCGTGGCAGACCGGAGAGATTGCGCGGCCCGGATTCGAACTGCGCCGCCTCTTGCTCGACGTCGGCCATATCCGGTTCCACTTTCACTCCTCCCGCGGTCATTTCATTCCCCTATTCGACGTCCAGCCCCACCAGCCTGGCGGGATTGTCGCGCACCATCATGCGCACGTCGTCCTCCGAAAAGCCGAGCGCGAGGCAAAGCTTGATCGCTTGCCGCAGCCCTTCCACCGGGGTGGGGTTGTCCACCTGCCCGAGATCGGACCCGATCGAGGAATGGGCGACGCCTGCCGCCAGGATGTGCTCCCTCAGTTCCTCTGGTGAGAACACATTGAAGCGGGAATCGATGTAAAGGCACGCCGACTGCTCTATGAGCGCGCCGAATTCGGCCATCTCCTTGATGTCTTCATAGGTGAAGTGCAGGCCATACATGGGATGGTTGACCAGGAGCCGCTTGACGCCGCGCTTCTTGGCCTCCGTGAACAGCTTCCAGATTTCCCAGACGTGAAGGTGGCCCGAGGAGAGGATCGCATCGAACTCGGCGATCGAATCCAGGATCTGCTTCACCTCATCAAGAATCTCCCCATAGGGATCGACGACGGTGAGGCCGGGAGAAGGCCTGAGCTGCACATTGGAGGCAAGCCGCTGCTTGCGGTGGGAGCTGCGGATGTGATTGGCGGCTTGGGCCGTCGGCATCCAGATCAGCTTGGCGCCCTGCTTGAGCTGGGCATCCACAACGAATGGGTTGAACCCGCCCGTGCTGTTGTTGAGCACAAGGCCACCATACATCGCCACGTTCAAGTGCCCGAGCACCCGTTCCATGAGCGGGATGAACGGAGCGACGGAATAATGATGGTCCTTGAAAAGAATGCCGCGCATACCGGCCGCGGCCGCTTCTTCCACGGCCTGGAAGTGATCGACCTGCCGCGGCATGGTCGATGGACCGGAGTGAACGTGAAGGTCCACCGCACCGCGCAGAAGCCTGTCAGCCTGCGCGTCGTCAATCTGCGCCATCAAAGCGCGCGCCGCCTCACGATTTTCCGCCGAACCCATCTGGACCTCCGTTGCACTACGCAACTTGGGCTTAGAGCTTGACTCAGCGACATCACAACGTATGCCATTTCAATGTTCCGTCTGGTGGAATAGGGGCCGTTCGAGATGGGTATACGGGCGATTGAGCGGGCGATGCTCGTGCTGCAGGAGATGAATATGCAGCCCTACACGTCCATCGCCCATCTGCACGCCCGAACAGGCCTGCCGAAGGCGACGCTTGTGCGCATTCTCAGGACGTTCGAGGAACTTGGCTATGTGGAAAACGACCCGCGGCTGGGAGGCTATCAGGTCAGCGCGCTGGTCAGCTCATTGAGTTCCGGGTTCCACAAGGAGCCGATGGTGGTCGAGGCGGGCCGGCCTTGGGCGATCGCGGTCACGCGCAAGCATCAGTGGCCGGTTTCGATTTCGCTGCTCGATAGGGATGCGGTGGTGGTGCGTTTCAGCACCGTGCCGGACAGCACTATGTCGCCGTTCCACAAGACCGTAAACATGCGGCTGCCGCTGATCACTCGCGGCATGGGGCTCGCTTATCTTGCCTTCACGCCGCGTGAGGAATTCGAGCTCATTGTCGACATGCTGCGCAAGTCCAACGATCCGGAGGACAGTCTCGCCCACCAACCCGAGAGGCTCAACAAGCTGGTCGCCCAGGTTAGGCGCCAGGGTTATGCCGTACGATCGCCGCATGTGGAGCCCAAGAACTCCAATACGATCGCGGTGCCGATCCTGAACGAGTCGGGCCGCGTGATCGCGAGCTTCGGGCTTACCTATTTCACTTCCGCCTTCTCCTCCCTGAGCGAGGCATGCGAACGGTACGTCCCCGTGCTGCAGGCGACGGCCCGGGAGATCTCGCAGGATCTTGCAAGGATCAACAAGAGTTCACTGGCGTAGATCGATAGCCGCTGGCATCTGCACGATTCCGGCAGGTGGAATGGCTGGCACTCGCTGTCGACAGACTAGCCGTCAGCGCATAATGCCCGGCAATCTGCACCTTTGGGAGGAAACAACATGAAACGATTGGTTGCCGCGCTGACTGCGCTTTTCACTTCGGCGTTATCTGCACCTGTGGCAACGGCACAGGAGCAACAGCCCTACCCCGTCGATACGGTGACCGTCGTTGTTCCCTATTCGGCCGGGGGCACCGGCGATACGGTCGGTCGCCTCGTCGCCGACGAATTGAGCAAACGATTCACGGCTGACTTCATCGTGGAGAATGTCGGGGGCGCCAGCGGAACGATCGGCGCCGAGCGCGTTGCGAGGGCGGCACCCGACGGGTCGACCCTGCTGCTTGCGGGCAACGCGATCATCACCACCGCTCCGCATTTGGCACCGGTGGGATTTGATCCCCTTAAAGATCTCGTGGCGATTGCCAATGTGAGTGAAGCGCCGCGCATGCTGGTCGCCTCCAAGTCTCTGCCCGTGAGCAACTTCGAGGAGTTCGTAGCCTATGCCAAGGAGCATCCGGGCGAGCTCAATTTCGGTTCGGTTGGCGTCGGTTCGACGGGCCATATCGCCACTGTCGACATGCTCGCCAATATCGGCATCGAGGCCAACCACATTCCCTATTCGGGCGCATCTCAGGTAGTCCAGGCCGTCCTTTCAGGCGACGTGCAGTTCATGCTCGATGCTGCCGCCATCCCGCAGGCGCGCCAGGGTGCGGTGACCCCGCTGGCCGTGCCCGGCGACAAGCGCTTTGAGGACTTCCCCGACGTTCCGACACTGGCCGAGGCCGGCTATCCCTCCATCCGTGGGACCGGCCTGCAGATGATCATGGGGCCAGCGGGAATGCCTGAGGAACTCATCGCACTTCTCGAAAGCGCGCTGGAAGACGCCAGCAAAACCGCGGAGTTCACCGAGCTTCTGGTTCGCTCCGGCGTCACGCCGCGTTTCTTAGGCGGAAGCGATCTTCAGGCGGATCTCGAGGCCGAATATCACAATTACGATGAGCTGCTGCGCAAGATGGGGCTGAAGCAGTAGCGTCCGGCATCCTTTCGGTCCGGCGGTATCGGTATGCCGCCGGACCTTTGTTCGTCTGCCGCCATTCGGGATACTCCATCAATGACGACGTTGAGCACGAAGCTTGCGGAATGGGCTCTGGCGTTTTCCCTGGAAGACGCTCCCGCCGAGGTGATCGAAAACGCCAAGTTGCGCATCCTCGACATCATCGGTGTCATGATCGCCACCTACAGCCATCCAACGGTGGCCGCTGCGGAACGCGCTCATGCCGATGCCGATGCGGGCGGCACCGGGGCTTACGCCCTCATGTCGCCGGCCCAAACGTCGCTTGCAGGGGCTGCTTTCGTCAATGGCGTAGCCTCGGCGGTGCTCGAGTTCGACGACACCCACATCGCCAGCAACATCCACCCCACCGGCGTCATCGTCTCTGCAAGCCTGCCGCTTGCGCAGGCGCTCGGGCTTTCCGGCCGCCAGTGGCTGGAGGCCGTCATCATAGGCTCGGAAATCCTGTGCCGGCTCGGGCTTGTCTCGCCGATCCGGATGCACGAACTCGGCCTTCACCCCACCAGCGTCTACGGCGTGTTCGGCGCCACCTATTCCGCCGCAAGGCTGCGCGGGCTTTCCCTGCGCCAGACCGTCGATGCCGTGGGAACGGCGGCAAGCCTGTCAGCCGGCTCCATCGCATCGTTCGAGGAAGGCACCTCGACCAAAACGCTGCACGTGGGATTTGCCGCGGCCGCGGCTATCCGCTCCATGGCACTAGCCGCGCATGGAATCTCGGGGCCGGGCAAGGTATTCGAAGGTAAGTTTGGCTGGTTCAGGAGCTACGTGCAATCCCAGCCCGAGTTCAGGTTCGCACAGCTTACGGATAGGCTGGGAACGCATTGGGAATCCCTTGCAATTGCAACCAAGCTCTATCCCTGTGCCTACACGCTGATGCCCTTCATCGCGGCAGCCCTCAACTTGAGGGCAGACCATGCGATCGATCTTGATCAGATCGCGGAGGTCCGCTGCGAGATCATGCCGCGCTCGTTCCATACTGTCTGCGAACCGGTAGAGGAAAAGCGGCGGCCACTAACCTCTTGGCACGGACGGATCAGCCTTCAGCACACGGTGGCCGAGGCGCTGGTTCTCGGCCGGTTCGACAAGAATGCCTATGCCGAAAGCAGCCTGAGGGATCCGCGGATCAACGCTCTGGCGGACAAGGTCGTCCATGTCGCCGATCCGATCGCGGCCGCCGACACCTCGCGCTCGCGCGGCGTGGTTTCGGTGATCTTTCAGGATGGGCGAACGATCAGCCACACCATCGAGGATATGCTGGGCACGGCCAGGAACCCGGCGCCGGCTTCGGTGTATGTGGAGAAGTTCCGCGCCAATGTCGACGGCGTCATCTCCGCCTCGCTGGCGAACACGCTGATCGAGGCCATCATGGGCCTCGACCAGGTTTCCGATCTCGACAAGCTCTTTTCGCCTCTGAGAACGGCGCGGCATTGAGCCGAAGCCGCCCTGACGCCACCGCCTGATTGGGACTCTTCCCGACTAACCCTCGGCCGCCTCCTCGCGGCCGCGGCGCACGAAGGACGTCATGGCGAGGGCGAGGATCGCCAGGCCCAGCAGGATGAATATCAGGCTAATCGGGCGCTGGAAGAAAACCAGCGGATCGCCGTGGGATACGGCCATGGCGCGCCGGAAATTCTCCTCGAACATCGGCCCGAGAATGAAGCCGAGGATGAAGAGGGCTGGGCTCAGTCCCGCCGCCTTGAGCAGATAGCCGAGCAGGCCGAAGAAGATGAGCACGTAAACCTGGAACGCCGACGATCCCATGGTGAAGACGCCGACACAGGCAAAGGCGAGTACGAATACGTAGAGCCAGTGGTAGGGAACCTTGAGGAGGCGAACCCAGAGGCCGATCAGTGGCAGGTTCAGCAGGACGAGGAACAGGTTGCCGATCCACATGGAGGCGATCAGCCCCCAGAAGAGTGGTGCATGCTCGCTCATCATCCGGGGCCCGGGCGCCACGCCGTGGATCATGAACGCGCCGAGCAGCAGCGCCATCACCGGGCTGCCGGGGATGCCGAGCAGCAATGTGGGGATGAAGCCGGTCTGCGCGGCCGCGTTGTTGGCAGATTCCGGTGCCGCCACACCCTCAATTGCGCCTTCGCCAAACCGTTCCGGCTCTTTCGCAACGTTCTTTTCAACCATGTAGGCCGAGAAAGAACTCATGGCAACGCCGGCCCCGGGCAGCACGCCAAGCAGCGCACCTATGCCGGTGCCGCGCAGGACGGCGGGCCAGGCCTTGCGGAAATCATCTTTCGTTGGCCACAGCCTGCCGATGGCGCTCGTCGAGCTGTTGTCGCGCGACGGCGAGGAGATGTTGTCGATGATCTCGGCGATAGCGAACAGACCCACCGCCAGCGCTGCAAAGTCTATGCCGTCGCGCAGCTCCGGCGCGCCAAAAGTGAAGCGGAAGACGCCGGTCATGACGTCCGCACCGGCGAGGCCGAATATGATGCCGAGCAACGCGGCTCCAATTCCCTTGACCGCTCCGCCTCGGGTCATGGTCGCGACCATGAGCAGCGCGGCGAACACCAGCGCCGCATATTCGGCCGCGCCGAAGCGCATGGCAATGGCTGCAAGCGGCGGGCCGGCAAGCGCGATCAGCAGGGTCCCCACCGTGCCGGCGAAGAAGGACCCAAGCGCGGCCACCGCCAAGGCAGCGCCCGCTCTGCCCTTCTTGGCCATCTGGTGGCCGTCGATGCAGGTTACTGCGGAAGAGGCTTCGCCCGGAAGGTTGACCAGGATGGACGTGGTCGAACCGCCATAGGAGGCCCCGTAATAGATGCCGGCCAGCAGAATGATGGAGGATTCCACCGGCAGGCCGAAGCTGAGCGGCAGCAGGAGTGCGATGGTAATTACGGGACCCACGCCCGGCAGCACGCCGATCGCCGTACCGAGGCTTACGCCGATCAGGCAATAAAGCAGGTTGACTGGATTGAGGGCGACCTGCAGTCCCGTGGCGAGGAGGGATACGACGTCCATGCTTCTAGAACCCCCAGACGAAGAGCCGTAGGGGCAGCCCCAGGCCGTATTTGAAGATCGCGATGATGACAGCGATGACGAGCGCCATTGCGCCGGCGATTTCCCATTTCGGGCCGCCCTTCTGGGCAAACCACGAAATGACGATGAGTGCGACCAGCGCGGGAATGAGGCCGGCAGGCAGTATCAGCACCGCGAAGGCGAACACGGCGCCGAGGATCAGCACCAGCGGGCGCAGCTCAGAGCGGCGGAATGCTGGCGCACCGGCCGTCATTGCGGCTTCCCGCACCGCTCCGAGGAGTTGGACGATGCCCAATGCAACCAGCGCGCTGCCTATGACGACGGGGAGGGCACCGCTTCCTGGCTGCCTCATCGTACCGAGACCATAGCCCCAGCCGAGGACCATGGCGGCTGCGCCGAAAAACAGAAAAATGCTTCCGGCGAGCATGTTTGAACTGAAGGTTGCCCCCGGTCGGGCTGAATCCCGTTCGTGCATGATTTCTCCTCCCAGCGATCGACGCGTCGCCCAAAGATATTGCCGTGCCCTGCGCGCGGACCGACTTATCGCGCCCGCCTCACCAACACTATCCCATAGCGGCTGTGCTTGCCTCACCCTCAAGCGCGGGCGGAATGGCCACGCCAAGAGCCCGCGCCTTCTCGCTCAGGGCCTTTGCGACCGCCGGCGCAAGTTTCACCATTCCGTTGCTCTTGGCGAGCGCTTCGGCGCTGCGCTCTCCCGGCGTGTAAAGGCGCTTGACACCGGACGCTCGCTTCGATTGGCGCACCCGCCTTACCGCCGCGTCGGCCTCCTCCACAAAGCCTGGGAGCGCACGGAAATGCGCGATGTCCAGAACGATGAAAAGGTAGGATGACACCTGCGGCTTGGTGGTATCGTCACCGGCCTCGCCGAGCTTGTCGCCCCACGCACCGCTGGACAGGAGCCCGGCCATGAGGTCGATGGCGAAGGAAAGCGCGAAACCTTTCGCTCCTCCCATGGGAAGGAGCATGCCCGCCATGGCGGCCGCTGGGTCGATCGTCGGCTTTCCCTCGGCGTCGACTGCCCAGCCCTCCGGAAGGGGTTGGCCGGCCGCGTGTGCCTCGCGAACGCGCCCGAAGGTGCCCGCCGTCGTGGCCATGTCCATGACGATCGGGTTTCCGCTAGCCGGAATGCCAATGGCAAGGGGATTGGTCCCGACCAGGCGCTCGGCACCGCCAGGTGCAGGCATGACCGGCTTGGCATTGCCCATCGCTATGGCGGCACAACTGGCTTCCGCCGCAATCCGCACATAGCGTCCCGCCACCCCCATGTGCTGGGCGTTGCGCACGGCCACGGCGGCGACACCATTCTCGCGTGCCTTGGCTATGCCTATGGCGATGGCTTCCTCGGCGGCCAGATGGCCCTCCATATACGCCGCATCGAGCACCACCGCTCCACCGGATTCGCTGACGATATGCGGCTTTTCGGCCGTCGACATCGCCCCGGACATGAGACGGGCGAGATAACGGTCGGCCTGCAAGACGCCGTGGGAACCCCTGCCGGACAAGTCGGCCTCGATCAACGCGTCGGTGACCCGCCTAGCCGCTTGGGCGGAAAGACCCGCCGCTTCAAAAAGGTCTGCCACGAACTGGCCGAGCACCTCTGCAGGAACGGTGTGCTGGATCGTCATGAATGTAGCTCCAAACGGTGTCAGCCGTTGCCCGGGCGCGAGCGACACGTCAGACCTCGCGCCCTGCCCCCGTCTATTGTGCGGTGATACCGGCTTTTTCGATGACCTTGGCGAATTTCTCGTAATCCCCGGAGATCGTCTCCTTGAATTCTTCCGGGGTGCTGGCGTCGATCTTCGTTCCGAGCTTTTCGAAGAAGGCCTTGGCCTCATCGCTCTGGAGATATTCGGTGATGGCATCGTTGAGCGCTGTGATGATTTCCTTCGGCGTGCCGGCCGGTGCGACGAAGCCGTTCCAGGCAGTCAACTCGTAACCCGGCACCTCCTCGCCTACCGCAGGAACGTCAGGCAGGATTTCGGACCGTTCGGCGCTCGTGGTCGCAAGCGGAATGAGCGCTCCGGATTCGATATGAGGTATGGCGGTGGTCAGCGTATCGAAGGCGAAGGGCACCTGGCCGGAAATCAGGGCACCCAGGAGATCGCCACTGCCGGAATAGGGAATGTGAACCGCCTCGCCGTCGATGGACTGCAGGAGCATCTCCATCGACAGATGCTGGCTGTAGCCGATCCCGCCGCTGCCATAATCGAATTTACCGGGGTTCGCCTTCACCTTCTCGATCCATTCGGCCAGCGTGGACACCTCGAAGGAGGGATGCACCAGCAGCAGATTGGGTGCGGACGAGACCATGGCGATCGGCTCGAAATCCTTCACCGGGTCGTACCCGACCGCGGGATTGAGGGACGGCAGGATCGAGAACGAGGAAAAGATGAACTGAATCGTATACCCGTCCGGCGCGGCCGTCTTGACGGTCTTCGCCGCCAGCGCGCCGCCGGCACCCGGCAGGTTTTCGACGACGAATGTCTGGCCGAACTTTTCCGTCAGGGCCTCGGCGATCAGCCGCGAAACGGTGTCGGCCGTGCCGCCGGGCGAGGAGCCGACGACAATGCGGACGAGATCGTTGGGATAGGCCGCTTCCTGTGCGGTTGCGCTGGTGCCAAGCCCTGCAAGGGCCAGCGTGAACGCTGCAAGCAAAGACAAGAGTTTCATTGGGGGTCCTCCCATGGGATGTCAGATCGTGCGCGAATTTTTGAGTTCAGCGATTTCTTCCGCCGAGTATCCGAGTTCTTTAAGCAGACTTTCGCTGTGCTCTCCCATCCTGGGCGGCGGGCGGTCCATCTGCGCGCCGCCATGGGCAAGCTTGAAGGCCGCCTTGGGCACCGTGATTGAGCCTGGAATGCCCGGCGCGTCGATGAACTGGTGCAACACGTCCCGGCTTTCGAGCTGCGGATGCGCAAGCGTCTCCGGCAGGGTCCAGATGCGTGCGGCGGGGATATGGTTGGCCTGGAACCAGTCTTCCCATTCCTGGGCGGTCTTCGTCATCAGGATGGGCCGCAGGATCTCCCGTTCGCGCTCGGCGTCGGCCCTGCGCTCTTCATTGTTGTTCTTCACCAGTTCCGGGTGCCCAAGCAGCCGCCAGAACCGTCGTTGCTGCCGCAGGTTGATCGCCGCGATCTGAACCTGGCCGTCGGCGGTATCGTAAAGGCCGACCGTTGCAAACTCGTGGCGGTTGCCGCCCGCCTTGGGCGCCCGCCCCGAACGGCTGTAATTGGTCAGATGTGCGCCGAGCAGCATTAGGGCCGTGTCGAGCATGGACAGATCGATGTACTGCCCGCGCCCGGTTCTTTCGCGCTGTAGCAGCGCGGAGGCGATGGCGAAGGCTCCCATCGTGCCGGTCGCATAATCGACGGCCGGCGTTCCGACCTTCATCGGCACAATGTCCGCGGTTCCATTGACCATCATCAGCCCAGAGACGGCCTGGATCACCTGGTCGTAGCCGGTCTGCCCTCCCCTGGGGCCGTCCTGTCCGAAGGCCGACATGGAAGCGTAGATCAGACGCGGATTGAGCTCGCGCAGGTCCTCGTAGCCGAGCCCGAGCGCCTTCATCGCGCCGGGGCGGAAATTTTCCACCAGCACGTCGGCCGTCGGCACGAGGCGGCGCAGGACCTCCCGCCCAGCGGGCGTTTTGAGATCGAGTGTCAGCGAGCGCTTGCCGCCGTTCTGGATGATGAAGTGCGTGCCGATCTTCTCGGCCGAAAGCGCCGGGTCGCTGCCGTCGGTCCGTGTCTGGTCGGGCTCGTGCGGATTTTCGATCCTGATGACGTCGGCGCCGAACACCGCAAGCTGATAGGTGGCGAAGGGCGCGGCAAGCACATGGGTGATGTCGAGAACCCTTATACCCTCGAAGGGACGCATGGTCTGCTCATCCTTCATGGCTTATTCCTCGCTGAAGGCTTCTTCGCGCCGGCGGGCAATGGCCGGAGCGGTGATGAGCAGCAATGCGGCCGCTGCGGCAATCAGGAAACAGAGGCTGATCGGCTCCGTCAGGAACACGGTCGGATCGCCGCGCGACATCAGCATGCTGCGGCGCAGCTGCTCCTCCATCATCGGCCCGAGGATGAAGCCCAGGACCAGCGGCGCCGGTTCGCAGCCCAGGCGCATGAAGACGTAGCCGAGCAGCGAGAAGAAGCCGAGCTCGTACATGGAAAACAGGGTGCCCGAGGCCGAATAGATGCCGACGGCGCTGAAGGCCATCACGGCGACCACGAGCACCGGATAGGGCACCGTCAGGAACCGGACCCACAGGCCGATCAGCGGCAGGTTGAGCACGATCAGCATCAGATTGCCGATCCACATGGACACGATCAGTCCCCAGAACATGTTGGGCTGCTTGATGATGATGTCCGGCCCCGGCTGGATGCCCTGGATGATCATGGCGCCGATCATCAGCGCCATCACGGCATTGGACGGCAGCCCTAGCGTCAGCATGGGAATGAAGGCGGTCTGCGAGCCGGCGTTGTTGGCGGCTTCGGGCGCTGCGACGCCTTCAATCGCGCCATTGCCCATTTCGCCGCGGTTTCGTGAGACCTTCTTTTCGATGATATAGGCCGCATAGGAGGACAGCATCGCTCCGCCGCCCGGGAGAATGCCCAGTGCGGAGCCGATGGCCGTACCGCGCAGCGAGGGCATGACGATCCGCTTCAGATCCTTCAGGGAAAGCCATAATCCATTGACCTTGTCCGTCAGAACGTCGCGGTTTTCCGGGCTCTCGAGATTGCGCAGGATTTCGGCGATGCCGAACAGGCCGATCGCAAGAGCGACGAAGTTCACGCCTTCGGCAAGCTCGAGCATGCCCATGTCGAGGCGGGTGGTGCCGGTGTACATGTCGGTGCCGATGATCCCGAGCAAGAGGCCAAGCATGACCATGGCGATCGCCTTGAGCACAGAACCATGGGCGAGAACCACAGAGGCAATAAGCCCCAGCACCATCATCGAGAAGTAGGACGGAGGCCGGAAGGCCATCGCAACCTTCGTCAAAGGCGTGGCGAAAAGCGCCACAATCACGGTGGCAATCGTGCCTGCCAAAAACGAGGCAAGTGCTGCGGTGGCAAGCGCCGCCCCCGCGCGTCCCCGTCTGGCCATCTGATAGCCGTCGAGCGTGGTGATCGCCGACGACGCCTCGCCCGGAAGGTTGAGCAGGATTGCCGTTGTCGATCCGCCATATTGGGCCCCGTAATAGATTCCTGCCAGCATGATCAGCGCCGAATCCGGCGCCATCGAGAACGTCACGGGCAAAAGGATCGCGATGGTGGCGAGCGGTCCCACACCCGGCAGGACACCCACCAACGTGCCTCCAAGGACGCCGATGAAGCAGAAGAAGATGTTTTGCAGGGCAAACGCTACGGAAAAGCCGAGCGAAAGATTCGAGATGAACTCCAACGCCGCCTCCCTATCGCAGCCAGTCGCCGACGAGCGGCAGGTTGAGGCCGAGCCCGATGTGGAAGATCGCGATGGAGAGCGCGGTGATGGCGGCCGACAGAACGGCGGCCCTTGCTAGGGTCATGCCCTTGACCGACATGGCCGAGCAGAAGCAGAGCGTGAGAAGGGCAATACCAAGGCCCAATGGTCGCATCGCGGCACCGAACAGGATGAGCCCGACAGGCAGGAGCACCACGCCTCTCCACGGTACGGTGGCCGGTTCGACCGTCTCGCATTCCTCACGCCAGCCCTTTATCGCGATCGCAAGACCGAGCGCGAAAAGTAGCCCGCCGACGATTGCGGGAAAGAAACCCGGTCCCATGCGGAACGCATTGCCAAGGTTGAGATTGAGGAATGAACTCGCACTGAACCAGCCGCCGAAAATCGCGAACAGTAGTCCGGAGGCGATGTCGACGTTGAATTTCAGATAACGCATGCTTTGAAGCTCGTCTTCGGTTCAGGGTCATCGCTGGGGGCAGACCATAGCTTTCAGCGCGGGCTCCAAAACCTATAACGGAGACTGTTCCGCCAGCCGGAACAAGCCTCACAACGGGGCGCGGTGGTCCGTACGGCCTTCCATAATGCGCGAACGCAACCTTTTCGCGCGCGACTGGAGCCACATCATGAAAATAAGACGGGCGACCTGCAGGGCATTCCGGATGCCCCTCAAGCAAGTGGTCTCATCCAGCCGGGTGACGATGACCCATCGCGAACTGGTCGTGATCGAGGTGGAGACCGATGAGGGTGAGACAGGCGTCGGCTGGTGCACGACAGCGGGTGTGGGGGCTGCAGCGGTGCATGCCTTGATTACCGGCTATCTCGCTCCGATGCTCGTGGGACTGGACCCCCGCAACACCGAACGGATCTGGCAGCGGCTGTGGATGGAGTGTCATGCGGCAGGCCCCGCCGGCATCACCACGCTTGCGATTTCGGCGATCGACATCGCCCTGTGGGATCTTAAGGCCAAGAGCGCCGGGGAGCCGCTGCACCGGCTTCTGGGCGGCGCCAGGGAAAGTGTTGAGGTCTATGCCAGCGCCATAAACCTGCATCTTTCCTTGGACGAGTTGGTGGAGCAGGTCCGCGCCCAAGCGGGCGAGGGCTACACTTCCTTCAAGATCAAGATCGGCCGCCCCGGCCTCTACGAGGATCTCCAGCGCTGCCTGGCGGTCCGCAGGGTCATCGGCGACAATGGCTTGCTGATGCTCGATGCCAACCAGAAATGGTCGGTGGGCGAGGCGACTCAGCGCATCCGCATCCTGCTGGAGGCCGCCCCCCTCTTCATCGAGGAGCCGCTCTTGTCCGACGACATCGAAGGTCACGCGAAGCTGCGCGACGTGACGGGCATGCCGATTGCCATGGGCGAGCAGCTCTGCAACCGTTTCGAGTTCTGGAACTATGTGAGCCGCAGAGCCGCCGACTATCTCCAGCCGGATGTCTGGAAAGTCGGCGGCATCACCGAGTTCCTGAAGATCGCCGCCCTGGGTGCTGCGGCCGGCATTCCCATTTCGCCGCACGGCGCGCTGGAACTGTCGGTCCACCTGGCAGCCGCGCTCCCCAACGCTATGCACGTGGAGAATATCTTCGGGCTCAACCTTTTCGACTTTGCTGCGACATCAACGCCGATGATAATTTCGAATGGGCGATATGTACCCGGCTCAGCGCCGGGACACGGTGTCACCTTCGACCGTGCGGCACTGGAGGAGCATGAACTGCCGTTGGGTGAGGCAATCGAGCGGCAACCCCTGTACGCCTTCTCCTAGGCGGCTGCGCGCAATTGTGCAGGCATGTTCCCACGTGCCTATGTTATGAGTACCGTCACACATTGTGGGGGCCGGGGCCTCTTCTTCGCCAGATCACGTCGTTGAGATACTGATCGAACTGCTCCCACTGCTGCTTGATCCCGGGGGAATAGGGCTTCAACCTCTCCGCTTCCTGCAGGGAACGGACGAGGCCGGTTAGGCGGTTGAAAAGGGCTCCGCGTTCCTCTTCAAGAGATGTCCCCGACAGGGCTTCCGAAAGCTTGGGGTCATTAAGGGCGCGTAGAAATTCCGCGAAAGAGTCGACGGTGGTAGCAGCGCTTCTCGAATATCTGAGGTCGGCGGGTGCCTGGTTCGAGGCCAAGAGGGCCAAGCCGGCATTGATCGTTTCCCGGCCGAGACCGCCGACACCGCCCGTCATCAGCGCGCGTACGTGATCGCCGATTCCCAGTGAACTCCGGTCGTTGAAACGCCGGAAGATTTCAGTCTTCAGATATTGCGATGCCACCGAGCAGACCGTGCGCAGCGAGACGCTGACGGTTTGCCGGCAATACTCGCCATATTTTTCGCTTGGCAGGAGAGCTGTCAGCAGCGCGTCCATCGACACATTCGTGGTTGAGTTAAGCAGCTGGAAGAGGGCCATCGCTCCGGCATCCTTGAAGATATCCTTGATCGGCGCGCCCGAAATGGACTTGCCGGTGATGTTGGCAAGGGAGCCGATGGTGAAACTCACTAGACCGGTCGCGGTCTGCCCGATGGCGGATTGCTTGACAGCGGTTCCGACCCGTTCGAGCGTGCTCGGAGCCTCCCGCTTGAAGGCGAGGCTTTCGCCTAGCCCGCGTGTCTGGAATTTCTGTCTCAGCAGGTTTGAGGAGATAGCAATGGCGCTGCCCGTTCCGAAGGCATGCGCGATCTCGGAACCGTAAATCAGCGCTTTGGAGGAGCTGCGCTCGTCCAGGATGGAGCTAGCAGGCTTGGCAAATTCAAATCGCGCCTGCTCGAGCTGTTCGGGTGTCAGGTCCGACAATGTGGCATGGGCATTTGCCGCCGCGTTTCCGATCTGGGTGGCCACGGCTTCGATGTCATGCTCGCTCATATTGGCGAGCGCGGCGAGCTCGTCCCTCGGCATGAGCGCGAGAAGTTCCTCGACCTGCCGACGGGAAAGGCCTGCGCTTTTCTCCGGCTTCTCGCCAGTGCCGGCGATGCGGTCGATGATTTCTTGCGGAATGACGTCCGGACTGTTCCGGGCGATCCGGTCCAGAATGAGATAGGTGAAGTACTGCACCGCACTGCCCGATAGCGCGAGCAGAGCCGATTGCAGAGCCGAACGCAGAAAGAGCGCCGTCAATGTGTCGCCGAAAAACAGCGTTCGCGCATCGCATAGCGCGGGGCAGGAGCTCTGCTTCTGCTTGATGCGCAGGTCGAGGAAATCCTCGTAGTCTTGCGCCAGGGTCTCCAGCTGCTTCTGAAGGCCGTCATAGGCCTTGGACAGCCTCTCCGCCCCGGCGTTTTCAAGCAGCCGCGCAACCACGCGCTCGACAAGGCTGCCGATCGGGCGGTTCGCATCATCCTCCCTGAGCGTGGACAATGCGTCATGCAGCAGCCTGCGCCGCACGTCCTCCGTTTTCGCCCGTTGCTCTTGATTCAGGCAGTAGTTGAAGAAGCCCGGCTTCTTCGGCGCATCCGCGTCACCGATCGGAATGGGGAAGGCTTCCGCACCGTAAGGTGCGGCCGGCTCTTCGAAAACGGTGGCAGGATTGACAGAGCCGGAAGGCGCCGGAGCGGCAGGCTGCGGCACAAGCTCTCCCATTTCGATCCAGACCGAGGAATCGCGTGTTTGATGCACGCCGCGACCGTTGCGATTGCTGAGCCCCCGCGGATCAAGAACGATTTCTGCCGGCCGCGCCCGTACACTCGGCAGCGAAAAGCCGCTGCCGGTTTCATCGATCACGATGACCGGCCGCGCTTCCCATACCCTGTTTTGAGCCGCGCCGCCCGCGCCTGTTCCAGATCTTCGAACTGATTGCGGATGCCGATCATGGAGGCCGATATCGTAAATGCGCGGACGCGGAGAAAGGGAGGAACTGCGGTGGATCGGCATTCCCGATAAATCTCCTCGGACGATCAGCTATCTGAAATCAAGTTAAATTTTCCACGAAGGCATGCCGAAATCAGATTTTTCTATATTCGCCTGCAGTTCCGCATCCGGCGGGCGGAGATATCCGAAAAAGCGATTTTCCCATAACGCCGCCCGGAGCGATTTTAGCGCTTCGATAAAGGAGCGGATCATGGACCGATCGGGTGAGACTTACAGCTATTTCTCGCAGACCGGGGTAAGTTTCGATGAAATCGTTCTGGAAGGCGCCTCGGGAGGTGTCGATTCCCTCATCCGTTACCTGCAGTCACGCCGCCAGATGTTCTTGCGCGACAGCTCCCAGATCAGTCTGCGGAACGAGGATCCGGCCCATTACGTGCGTGCGATCGAAGTGTTCGACGATGCCCTGAGCCTGCTGGAGCGGATCAAGCAGATGGATGTCCAGGCGGAGCTCGAACGGGCCGCCAGCCAGATGGAAGAGATGGCGGAAAACGGCACCTTGCCGGAGGCACCCGGCAGCCGGGCCCAGCCCCACGTGTGACGGCGCCACGCAGGAAAGATGAGAGGTCGGGACGGAAAGAGGGGCGGTTTTCTGTAGAACGGGTCAAGCCTGCCGGAGAGGCACATGATTGTCGCGAAACTGTCCAGAGCAGGAGTCGACGACCAGGTTTTCGATCTGGAGCCGGGCCAGCATCGGCTGGGCTCAGATTTCGGCTGCGAGATTGTTCTAATCCATCCGGCCGTCGCGTCGGAGCATCTGACCCTCAAGGTGGAAGAGGGTCACGTCGCGATCCTGCCCAGTCGCGGCGCCGCCGTCATGGTTTTCAGGCAGGCCAGCCAGCAGGTCGTGACGCTCGAGTCCGGAGAATGGGCGCCGTTTCATCTCGGCGACCGGCTGATCATCGCTGACATTTCCCTCGAGATCGAGGGCATAGAGCCTGAGAGCGAAGCGCCGAACGGTTTGTCCGAAAGACCGGTTTTGCGCGCGGTGGTTACGGCCATCCTTCTCATCGCCGTAACCGGTCTGAACATGTCTTTTTCCCGCGGACCGGAAAGCCTGGCGGCGGCCCTCGCCGTACCTCGCCTTTCCGCATCTGACAGCGGCCAGCCGGGTGTTGAGGAGGTTGTGCCGCAGCCGGAACCCGATGCGGCGCTGATCCGCCGGACGCTGGCCGGCCTCGGCGTCAAGGTCGAAAGTCTGACCTTCAAAGACGGCAGATGGCAGACCATCGTCAGGGTGGGTGACGCGGCGGCCCGCGCGCACGTTCTGGCGAGGCTTGCGGAGCTTGGCCTTCCGGTTTCCGCTGACATTTATGCGGACCGGGAAATTGCGGAGGCGGTGACGCTGATTGCGGTCAACCTTAATTCCGGGGCGCAGGTGCTTGGTCTGAGGAACGGCGTGGTTACGCTCTCGGCGATCCACGATGAGGCGCTACGCGAAAAGCTCGTCAAGACGCTGAAGTCTGATGTGCCCGGCCTTGCCGACGTGCGCTTCCAGGACCCTTCGCCGGTGGACCTTACGGCACTGGGCAAGCGGATCACCGGCGTGTGGCACGGCGCCTATCCTTACGTCGTCCTCGATGACGGCGCCATCGTCCGCCTTGGCGAAACGCTCGAACGGGATGTGAAACTGCTGGCGATTGCGGAGGGGCATCTGCTGGTCGAGGTCAAGGGGGAGCAGAAGAAGGTTCTTGTGGATGAGAATGCCGGAAGTCGAGTACACCAGCGATGACATCTTCATCCTGGGCAACATAGCCTCGCTGGCCACGCGAATTGGCCTGGGCGAGAGCGCGCAGTCTCTCTGGAAACTGGTTCAGGAGGTCCGGCCCGACAATGCCGGCGGTTTCCTGATCGAGGCGATGCACCTGTTCTCCACGGGGCAAACCGCGGCGGCCATCGAACTGCTCGAAAATAGCGGTGCGCTGGAGGCTGCCGTCAATCGAGATGAGGCGCTCGCCTTCCATCTCTACATGCTGCAGCAGGATGGCCGGCTCGAGCATGCCCACAATCTGGGCAGAATCTATCTCGACGAGGACCTTCTTCAATCGGAAGCCGCCATCGAAGCGGTGCAGATCGTTGTGAATGAGTGCTCTGACGCGTTGGGGCTCAACAGCGACGAATGAGCGAGCTCAACGGCCGAGCGGAATGGAGTTGATGTTCAATGAGTATGTCCTTCACGCTGACGGCGCCCGAGGCCGAGACCCGGGCGACGGGCATCAATGGCCTGCAGGAGCGCCTTGTCAAGGCGCTGCGTGAGCAGGAAGAATATATCATCGGAGATATCGAAGCGGCCGTCGATCTCTCCAGCCCCCTGATGAGCCTGCCGGAACCGGTGAAAGAGCAGTTCCGCCGCTGGGCGGCTGACGCGGCCAATCTGACGCCGGAGCAGGCTTTCAAAGAAAAGTGGATGCTGCGCTTCCGTTTGGGATTGCGCAAAATCAATAATTTTAAAACAACGAGCCCTGTTTTCCCGGCTCCTGCGGGGCTTTGGAGGGTTTGCGCTCGCTGGCCGTTCCGGCTGGCTTCCCCGATGCGATTGCGTTCGCGCTGCCGTCGGCGAATTGCAGACGCAGCGCCTGTCCCGGCCGCACTTCACGGGCCCGCTTGAGCGGTGTTCCCTCCGTGTCCCTTACGAGCGCGAAGCCGCGCTCGAGAACGCCCTCATAGGAAAGTAATTTGACGAACCGCATGGTCTGTTCGCTCGCGGCGCGGGCGGCCTCGAGCCGCTGCCTGACCGCCCGGTCCGCGCGGATGCGCGCTTCCTCGAGCCGGCGGCGGTGAAGACGGATGCGCTCCTGCGCCGCGCGCGGGCTTACGCGCGCGGCGTCACGGTCCAACCGGGCGCGGCGGTTGCGGAGAAGACCGCGATAAACTAGCGGCAACCGTTCACCGCACTGAATGAGCTGCCGTCGCGCTTCGGCAAGGCGCCGGTCGAGAGTGGTGATGGAAATTCTGAGCCCGTCCAGTCGCAACCGCTTGGCGTGGGTTGCCATCTGCAGCGCTCGCGACAGCCGCGCTGCCGCCTCGTCAAAACGCCGGCGGGGAAGCGCAAGAAGCTGATCGGCCGAGGGAATTGCACGGGAGAGCGTGCGCGCATGCTGCCGCCGCCGTTCGAGATCTCTGGAGATCGCCGCCTTGAGCCGTGCAGAAAGTCGCGCAAGGCCCGCTTCCAGATCCGCCTTGACTGGAACCGCCATTTCGGCCGCCCCTGTGGGTGTGGGGGCGCGTCGGTCGGCCGCAAGGTCGATCAGCGTCCAGTCCGTCTCATGGCCCACGGCGGAGATGACGGGAATGGTGGAGGCCGCAACAGCGCGCACCACCGCCTCATCGTTGAAGCCCCACAGATCCTCCAAGCTGCCGCCGCCGCGCGCGACGATCAGCACATCCGGCCGCGCGATCGGGCCATCGGCCGGAAGGGCGTTGAAGCCGGAAACGGCGGCGGCCACCTCCTCGCCGGTCGTCTCGCCCTGAACGCGTACGGGCCAGACGAGCACATGAACCGGAAAGCGGTCCGTAATGCGGTGGATAATGTCCCGGATGACGGCGCCCGTGGGCGAGGTCACGACGCCAATGACGCGCGGCATGAAGGGCAGCGGCTTCTTGCGCTCCTCCACGAACAGGCCTTCGGCGGCAAGCTTCCTCTTGCGTTCCTCCAAGAGGGCCATCAGCGCCCCGGCGCCCGCCGGCTCGAGGCTTTCGATCACGATCTGGTACTTCGAGGAGCCCGGATAGGTGGTCAGGCGCCCCGTGGCGACCACCTCCAGCCCCTCCTGCGGCGGAAATTTCAGCCGGGAGAACGCGCTTCGCCAGATCACCGCCTCAATGCGCGCCCGTTCGTCCTTCAGCGCGAAGTAGCAATGGCCGGAGGCATGCGGGCCGCGATAGCCCGAAATCTCGCCCCGCACCCGCACATGGCCGAAGGCATCCTCCACCGTGCGCTTCAGCGCAAGCGAAATCTCGCTCACCGAATATTCGGCGACATTGCTTAGCGAATCGTCGTTGCCGATATTATCCATTGGGCGATTGAGCCTTCCGGGCACGCGGTGGTCAACCCGCTTGCCGCGGACGGCGGCATCCGCGGCCTCTTCGTGTGTATCGCAGACGCTGCTTCCTACCAGCCGGGCAGCACCTGGCTTGGCCTCAGCCTCTTGCCGCGGCGCAGCCGATGCGGTGTCACGGCGGCAAAATCGAAACTTTCGGCCTCTCCGCCGGCTAAAGGCACCGATATGTTGTCGAGGCTTTCGGCCACGTGGCGGGCCAGCGCCTCGACCACCTCCGTCTGGCTGGTGCGTCCGCGCATCAGGCCAATCCGGCAATCGGGCAGGGGAGGGAAGCCGTCGCGTTCACCCAGAACCCGCATGCCGGGCCGAAGCGCGCATTCGGGAAGAACTGAGATCGCTACGCCCGAAAGCACGGCTGCGCAGATCACCGTCGCCGAGAAGCTCGTGAAAAGAATGCGGTACTCGCGATTCATTTCGTTGAGCGCTTCACAGGCGATCCGTCGCCAGTTGCAGGTGGGCCGGCCGAACGCCATGGGCAGGATCTCGCGCTCGTGCGTCGAGTGATTGGCTGAGCTCACCCACAACAGCGGCTCGCGCCGCACGACCTCCGACTGCTCCTGGTCGGTGACCAAGGCAAGGTCGAGATTGCCTTGCCGGATGTGATGGATCAGGTTGCTAGTCGGCTCGCATAGAACCGAAAGCTCCACACGCGGATTCGAGCGCGAAAACCGGGCCATGATCTCCGGCAGGAAGCGCTCCGCATAGTCGTCCGGCATGCCAATCCGCACGCTGCCTTCGAGGCTCTTGTCATCGAAGGCGGCGAGCGTCTCGCGGTTGAGCCTCAAAAGGCGCCGCGCATAAAGAAGAAGCCGCTCGCCGTCCTCCGTCAGCCGGTTGCTACGGCCGTCCTTCTCGAAGAGCGGCTTGCCTATGCGTTCCTCTAGCCGGCGCATTTGCATGGAGACGGCCGACTGAGTGCGATGCACCTCGTCCGCCGCGCGCGTGAAGCTGCCCGTGTCGGCAATGGCGACGAAGGTTGCGAGCTGGTCAAGGTCAAGCGGTGCAGGCATCGCGGCCTTCCATCACGTACATTGATGCTTAAGATTAAAAACATTCGTTCGACTAATCAATACGATTATGAGAGAAAGCAGGCGTCTCCGAAAAGCGGATGGGGCGTCATCAGCCGCGTGCAGGCTTTGCCACGCGCGCCCGCCCGCATGGCTTCTCCGCTCCGGCGGAGGAGCGAAGGCACCGGACACTAAGGAGGATGGACCCATGCGTACAGGACAGACCGCACTGCCGATCCCTGCCGCTGCGAGCGTGCTGCGCCTTGTGCGCCTGGCGGCCGAGGCATTGCGCCTGTGGAACAGCCGACGGTCGCTGCGGCGGCTGGAGGAGCTGTCGGACTGGGAGCTTTTCGACATCGGATTGACGCGCGAGGACATAACCATTGCCCGGCGCGCCCAGTTTCCCGAAGACCCTACGCAGCAGCTCGAGCAGAGGCGGCGCGCCAGAGAGAGGCTCACCATGACGGTCCGGCGCCTGCCCTGAAGACACCTTCTCCCATGCAGGCAACACTCCCATCATGCCGGTTCCCCCCGGCAGCCTGCACATTGCCCGGCTCCTCCCGAGCCGGGCCTTTTTTGTTTTATATCGAAAGTGGACGCCGGAGTCACAAGCCGGCCCGTATCATTGCAGTGCGCGGACGCTTCAGTTGCTGATGAGCTCAGCAGTGTTGGCAGCGTCCTCATGAACCTGGTTTCCGGCTTCGGAAGTGTCTTCTTCAACTGCAGTGCAGAGGGCAAGGATCAGCAGCGCAAGAATGAGAACGATGGTGACCAGTATTGAACGCATAGCAAAAACCTCATGATAAAATGGAATGATCTCCGGGAGCCGGGTGAAGGCCCCAAGCGAATCCTGCCTTAATGGACCTTTGTGACATGAGAAGCTGCGGGATACCGGCAGCGAAGGCGCTCAGCTCGAGGGCGACTCGTCGTCCTCATCGACCGGCCGGCCCGGAAGGACATAGCTGCCGGAAAGCCACCGGTTGAGATCAATATTCTTGCACCGTTCCGAGCAGAACGGAAAATAGGCCCGCTCGGAGGGGTTGCCGCATTCGGGGCAGGGGCGGCGCGGCCGCAGCGGCGCGATCTTTTCAGGCTTGTCCGCGTTTGCCGGCATTTCTCAGCCTTCGGCTCCCTGGTTCCAGTTGGCGCGGACGTCGTAACCGTCACCAGCCAATAGGCTCACGGTCTCATAGAGCGGCAGGCCAACCACGTTGGAATAGGAACCGACCAGCTTGACCACGAAGGTGCCGGCCAAGCCTTGTATCGCGTAGCCGCCGGCCTTGCCACGCCATTCGCCCGTTGCCAGATAGCTTTCCAGCTCCTCGCGGGAAAGCCTCTTGAAGCGCACACGCGTCTCCACCAGCCGCTGGCGCAGCTTGCCTGCGGGCGTGAAGAGGCAGATGCCGGTATAGACCCGATGCGAACGGCCTGAAAGCAGCCTCAGGCAGTTGGAGGCCTCGTCGGCATATTCGGTCTTGGGCAGGATGCGCCTGCCCACCGCCACCACCGTGTCGGCCGCAAGCACGAAGGCATTACCCGCCTCGCCATCTTCCCGAAGCCGCCGCAGCGCCTTTTCAGCCTTGGCGCGCGCCAGCCTCTTGGCGAGGGAGCGGGGGTGCTCGGCCCTGAGAGGCGTTTCGTCGATGTCAGCCGGAATGAGCCGGTCGGGCTCAATGCCCGCCTGCTGAAGGAGTTCGACACGCCGGGGCGAAGCGGAGGCAAGGACGAGTTTCTTGAGCGCGCTCATCACACCTTCGGCCCGGCCGCTGACCCGGTTCCACGAGGTTCTATTTGAAGCGGTAGGTGATACGACCTTTTGTCAGGTCGTAGGGGGTCATCTCCACCAGCACCTTGTCACCGGTCAGCACGCGGATACGGTTCTTGCGCATGCGTCCGGCGGTATGGGCGATGATCTCGTGATCGTTCTCCAGCTTCACGCGGAACATCGCATTGGGGAGCAACTCGGTGACCACACCGGGAAATTCCAGGACTTCTTCCTTCGGCATCCGATACCTTCTCTTGACGGACCTACGGCCTGACCTTCCGTCAACGCCACAAGGGGCGCGGAGCAGGGGGCCGAGCCGAAAACCGGGCGGAACCTATCCCATTCATCGCCATTTGTGAACAAGCTTGTTCACCCGCCCTTTTCCTGCTCCTGCAATCCGAAGCGATCCGCGATGCGCCGGACAAGGCTGTCGCGCACCTCGCGATAGGCAGACAGGACCTGTTCGCGCGTGCCCTCGATCACGGAAGGGTCGAAAGTTGGCCAGTATTCGACGTCAAACGTTTCAGAGCGGGTGAGCTCCAGCGCCCGGTGATGCGCTTCCGGCGATAAGGTGACTATGAGGTCGAAGTTGATCTCTTCCAGCTCATCGAGCTGGCGCGGCTGCCAGTCGCCGAGAGACAGGGCCTTTTCCGCCAGCACTGCGTCGACGAAGGGGTTGCGCTCGCCCTCGCGTACGCCGGCAGAGCTGACCAGAACGGAGTGCGGCAGCATATGCCGGGCAAGCGCCTCGGCCATCGGCGAGCGGATGGAATTGCGTCCGCACAGAAAGAGCACCGAGCGCGGTGGCCGGCATTCCGACGCTTCTGGGCGGGTCTCCGGCTGATCCAAATGGATTCCCGATGGTGCTGCAGTTTCCGCGTCACGTCTCCCGTTTTCCCTCTGCGTCTGCAAGGCTCAGAAACCGGCGGACATTCATTCCGCCCCCATCGAGGCGGCGAAAACGGCGGCGCCAACTCTGCCGATCGACTTTCGCTGCCATGGCAATGCAGGCGTGACGTTGAGGCGGCCAGCGGACACGCTGCCGGACCGGCATGCCGTCATTCGAAGGTAAGGCGCGAGCAGGAGCATGGAAGCGGCCGTTGTTGCGTGATCGTAAACTCTTCTTATGCCGCTTCTCATCGTCCAGTTCCAGTCTCGATGTGCGTGTAATTCTCGGCGGACAGGCGTTTCCTTTCCGCTGCGGCCCTTATATCTACGCCGCTCGCTTGTGGAAGGCGGGCTAAAGCAGCCGGCCTGATCCGAATATGTAATCAGATAAAAATAGTTCCGTATATTCGAAA
>Ga0207874_1000423_pt1 | contig 62338 bp, 68 predicted proteins | sample HigsolmetaAR201D_FD_184833 | JGI IMG/M metagenome (GOLD analysis project Ga0207874, IMG submission 184833) | Ionic liquid and high solid enriched microbial communities from the Joint BioEnergy Institute, USA - AR20-1-D (SPAdes) (version 2) ...
GGTAGCGGCTCTGCGCCCTCTTCGCCACGATCCCTTCGAGGTCGCGTTCCCGCACCGCGTCGTACAGGGCGATCCCGCTCCCCCGGATCGGCCGGTCCACCAGCACCCGGTCTCCCAGCTCGAGCTCCTCGAGGGCGCCCTTCCGCTCTTCGATCGGCGCCGACACGAGCGGGCCCGCCGGCGACTCCAGCACGTCGAAGATCACGTAGGTGGCGGGCTCACCCGCCTGGAGCAGCTGGAAGTCGGGCCGGCCCGCCTCGTCGAATGCGATCACCTCCCCGTCGAACACCCAGCCTTCGGGGAGACGGAGAGCGGCGACCTCATGGAAACGGTCGCCGAGGTCGAGACCCCGCCGGCTCCACATCCGCAGGCCCGAGCGCTCGGCGCGCGCGACGCAGCGGTAGCCGTCCCACTTGAGCTCGAACCACCAGTCTTCGTCGTCGAAAGGCGCCGGCCACGGGGTGGCCAGCATCGGCGGGTAGGCGGCGCGCTGGCTCAGTCGGCCCCCAGCTCCTGACGCGTGAGACGGTTGACCAGGGCGCCGTCGAGGTCGTTGCGGGTTTTCATCAACGCCCCCACGACCTTGCCGACCGCCTTCGGGTTGCCCGCCACGTTGAGATCCTCGATGGTCTGGCGCACCAGGCGCAGCGTCTCCTCCTCGCCGAGTTTCGACGGGAGCCACCGGGACAGGTACTCGATCTCGAAGTCGAGCTTGTCGGCCATCTCCGCGCCGCGTTCGCCCATCTCGCGGTACTCGTCGCGGGCCTTCGACATCTTCTTGATGTAGGCGGCGATCACCACGCGGTACACCTCGTCGGTGACCTCGCCGACGCCCGCCTGGCTCGACACCGTGCGCACCTCGGTCAGCACTTGGCGGATGACGTCGCGCCGAGCCTTGTCGCCCTTCTTCATGGCGTCTTTCAGCTCGGCGGACAGCTGGTCTTGGATGCTGACTTTCTCGTCGGTTGTCATCGGGCGCTCCGGACGTCTCTCAACGATTCGGGGTCATCGGAAATGATCGCCGTCACCCCCATGGCGAACAACTCGCGTGCCCGCCGCGGGTCGTCGACGGTCCAAGCCATCACGCGCACACCGGCTGCGGAGGCGAGCTCGAGCAGCGATCCGTCGATCAGGGTGTGATCGACCGAGATGGCGGCATGGCCTCTCTCCCCAGCATAGGACACCGCGTCGGCGGGAGAGCCACCGACGCCCACTACCAGGCACGTGGCGACCTCCGGCGCCCGGGACCGGATCAGGTCCAGGTCCGGCCAGTAGAAGCCGGCGATCACGTCGGTCGGCCGGGCCCGGGAGGCGGCCAGCAGCACCACCCGTCCGTGGGGATCGAAGCCCTCCTCGCCGGGGATGTTCTTCACCTCGATGCACACCCGGCCGGGCACCGCCAGCGCCTCTTCCAGTTGGCACAGGGGCCTCCCGTCGGAGCCCACCAGGTCGGCCCACGGGGTGGCGTGGACGGGCTTGCCGCCGACGTAGGGGTCGTGGGCGAGGACGAGCAGCCCGTCGGAGCTCATCCGGACGTCCACTTCGACGGCGTCGGCGACCTCGAGGCCCGACAGGACGCCGGCCAGCGTGTTGTCGGGGTGTCGCGTAGGGTTGCCGCGGTGGCCCACCACCATCGGCTCAGGATCGAAGAACGCGAAAGAACCTATTGCGTCGGCCACTGCCAGAGGGTACCGTTCCGCCGCCGACCACTCGCAGGATCCGATTTCCGTGTGGCAGGCCTTGTGAATCGATTCACAAGCCCTTCTCCGACGATGCGAGACGACCACTGGAGACGCGCGTGACCATCGACATCTTTGCTCCGTCGACGACCGTCACATGGCAGGATGCGGCCGCTTGCCGCGACTCGGAGCCGAGCCTGTTCTTTCCTGCCGGGACCACCGGTGCGGCCCTCCGCCAGATCGACGAGGCGTTGGCGATCTGCCGGACGTGCTCGGTTCGCGAGGAGTGCCTGCAGTTCGCCCTGGAGTCGAACCAGGAGTCGGGCATCTGGGGTGGCTACCCCGAGGAAGAGCGGCGCCGGCTACGCAAGCGCTGGCTGGCGGATCGACGCCGTCGCTGAGGATCAGGTTCCGGGAGCGAACCCGACTTTGCGGGGCTCGTCGGGGTCGATCTCGACGAACGCGATGCGGTTCACGGGCACGCCGATCGACCGGTTCTTCACGTCGGTGAACCAGTAGACGTCGGTCTCCTCGGAGGCGAACGCCTCCTCCACCTGGGCCCGGAACTTCTCCGCGTCCTCTACTTCGATCTCGATGACCTTGCTGCTGTCGGCAACACCGATACGGGCCTTCATGCGGGGGGAACTCCTCTGGACGTGGCCCACAATCTTATGACAGCCGCGGCGTTCCCCTTCCATCGCCGTCCACCGGCGCGTAACTTCGATGCCATGCGCCCGAGGCTCGTCGCCCTGACCTGGATGACAGGCTCGGCCGCCGCCGGCGCGGCGCTGCTGCGGCTGGGGCGCCTGGACGGCATGACCGTCGACTGGGAGGACCTCGGCGCCTGGCTCGCCTCCACCGACCTCGAGCTGGTGCTGGCCTCCTTCGCCCGTCTCGGAGGGCTGGCCCTCGTCGGGTGGATGACGCTCTCGACGGCCGTCTACGCCGTGGCGAGGCTGGCGGGAACCCGGCACACCCTGCGTTGGCTGTCGATACCGCCGCTCCGACGGGCGGTGGACGCGTTGGTGGCAGGCTCGCTCATGTTCGGGACGATGACCCCGGCGGTGGCGGCCGATGCGCCCGGGCCGACACCGGCGCAGGAGGCGGTCCATCCCGCCTACGTGCCGGTCCCGGCCGGGCCGGAGCCCGCCCCGCCCACCGCCGAGGCCGCTCCACCGCCCCCGGCTCCCGAGCCGGCTCCTCCCCGGACGACCGAGCCCACCACCGTGGTCGTCGAGCCCGGCGACAACCTGTGGGTGATCGCCGAACGGCGCCTCGCCGACGTCTTGGGCCGGCCGCCCCGGGACAGCGAGACGGCGCCGTACTGGATGCGGGTGGTGGAAGAGAACCGCGGGCGGATTCGCTCCGGCGACCCCGACCTGATCTTCCCGGGCGAGGAGATCGTCCTGCCCGACCTCTAGCCGAGGAAGGTCAGCCGGACCTGGCGCTCGCGGTTGTCGCGGTTGGTGTCGACGAGGACCACCGACTGCCAGGTGCCGAGGGTGGGGCGGCCGTCGACCACCGGGATCGTCACCGACGGGGAAATGAACGCCGGCAGCACGTGGTCCCTCCCGTGGCCGGGCGAGCCGTGGGCGTGGCGCCACCGGTCGTCGGCAGGCAGGAGCTCGTCGATGGCAGTCATGAGGTCGTGGTCGGAGCCGGCCCCGACCTCGATGATGGCCACGCCGGCGGTGGCGTGCGGGACGAACACCGTGCACAAGCCGTCTCCCCGGCCGCGGCAGAAGTCCGCCACGGCGGAGGTGAGGTCGAAGACGCCGGGACGGCTGCCGGTGCTGACCTGGATGGTCTCGGTGGCGAACGTCATGCGTTGTCGCCGAGGAAGATCTCCGAGACCGAGCTGTCCATGAAGATCGCCTGGAGGGCCTCGGCCACGATCGGGGCGATCGACAGCACCTGGATCGTGTCGAGGTTGGCGACGTCGTCGGACACCGGCAGGGTGTTGGTGACGATCACCTCGTCGACCGGGGCGTTCTTGATCCGGTCGATGGCGTTGCCCGAGAAGATGGCGTGGGTGGCGGCGATCCGCACCGACTGCGCCCCTTTGGCCCGGACCAGCTCGGCGGCGTTCACGACCGTGCCGGCGGTGTCGATCATGTCGTCGACGATCACCGCGTGCTTGCCTTCCACGTCCCCGGTGATGTCGAGGGCGGCGGAGACGTTGTGGAGCTCGGCTTCCCGCCGCTTGTAGACGACGGCGACGGAAGCGTCGAGACGGCGGGCGTACTTCTCGGCCCGCTTCACGCCTCCGGCGTCCGGGGAGATGATGGTCACCGGGCCGGAGATCCGCTCCCGCAGGTAGTCGGTGATGATCGGCAGGGCGGTGAGGTGGTCGAAGGGCTTGGTGACGAACCCCTGGAGCTGGCCCGAATGCAGATCGACCGACACCAGGCGGTCGGCTCCGGCGGTCATGAACAGGTCCCCCACGAGGCGGGCCGAGATCGGCTCCCGGGGCAGCACCTTCTTGTCCTGGCGGGAATAGCCGTAGAAGGGCATCACTGCGGTGATGCGCCGCGCCGACGCCCGGCGGAGGGCGTCGATGGTTATCAGCTGCTCCATGATGTGGTCGTTGATCGGCTCGCAGTGGCTCTGGAGCACGAAGCAGTCGGCACCCCTGACGGATTGAGTGGGACGGACGTAGATCTCCCCGTTGGCGAACGTGGACACCTCGAGCTTTCCGAGGGGTGCGCCGAGCAGCTCGGCGACTTCGGTGGCGAGATCGGGATTGGCTCGGCCGGTGAACAGCATCAGCCGGCTGCGCGAAACTACTTCCATCAGCTGCCCTTGTCGGCTTCCTCTGCCCGGTGTCGGGCGGCCCGCTTCTCAGCGTAGCCAGGTATCTGCCGCTGCTCCGAACGCTCCACCGCCAGGGCGCCCGGCTCCACGTCGCGGGTTATGACGGACCCGGCGCCGGTGACCGCGCCCTCGCCGATCGTCACCGGGGCGACGAGCATGGTGTCGGAGCCGATGAAGGCCCCATCGCCGACGACGGTCCGGTGCTTCTCGTACCCGTCGTAGTTGCAGGTGATGCTGCCCGCTCCCACGTTGGCGCCGGCTCCGATGTCGGCGTCGCCCATGTACGACAGGTGCGGGACCTTGGCGCCCTCGCCGACCCGGGTGTTCTTCATCTCGACGAACGTCCCGGCCTTGGACCCGGCCTCGAGCACGGTGCCGGGCCGCAGCGAGGCGTAGGGCCCCACCGAGACCTTCTCGCCCACCGTGGCGCCGCGCAGTACCGAGTACATGACCGTGGCCTCCGGGCCGATCGAGGAGTCGACGACGAACGTGTCGGGCCCGACCATCGCCCCGGCCGCCACGGTGGTGTCGCCCTCGAGATGGGTTCCCGGGTAGAGGCGGGCTCCCGGCTCCACGGTGACGGTGGCGTCGACGTACACACGGTCGGGATCGAGCATCCACACCCCGGACTCCATCAGGCGGCGGTTGATCCTCTCTCGGAGCATCGCCTGGACGAGCGCCAGGTCGGCGTGGGAGTTCACCCCCGAGACGTCGGAGGCCGCGACCCGGCGGACCGAGATGGCGCCTCCGGCGTCGGCGATGTGACCGACGACGTCGGTCAGGTACAGCTCACCTTGGGAGTTGTCGGGCGTGAGCTTCGACAACGCCTCCGCCAACGCCCCGGCGGCGAAGGCGTAGAGGCCCACGTTGCGCTCGGTGATCTCGAGCTCGGAGGGGTCGCAGTCGCGCTCTTCGACGATCCCAACCACCCTCCCGCCGGCGTCGCGCTTCACTCTCCCGAATCCCGGAGGGCCCGGGTCGACGGTGGTGAGGACGACCGCCGCGTCGGAGGGCCGGGAGGCGAGGTCCTCGTACACGTCGGCGGGGACGAGCGGCATGTCGCCGTAGGTGACGAGCACGGTGTCGTCGGGCTCGAGCTCACCTAGGTGGGCGAGGGCGACCTGGACGGCGTGGCCGGTGCCGTTCTGCGGCTCCTGGACGACCGTCTCGGCCTTCCCTTCGAGCGAGGCGGCCACCGCCTCGGCCTGGTGGCCGACCACCACCACCGTCCGGTCGGGCTTGGCGACGGCGACGGCGTCCAGGACCCAGTCCAGGAGCGTTCGCCCGGCTGCCCGGTGGAGGACCTTCGCCGTGTCGGAACGCATCCGCGTCCCTTTCCCGGCGGCGAGTACTAGAGCGTGGACGGGCAAGTGGGTACCTCTGGTGTGGGGTGTTGGTGTCGCTGGGGGGGCAGGATTCGAACCCGCTCTGACGGGACCAAAACCCGTAGTGCTGCCAATTACACCACCCCCCATCCTCGGATGCAGCCTTGCATCGCGGGGCGACGAGCCCGAGTGTAATGGGGCGAGTCCGGGACCCGCCCTCAGTCCTCTCGCCGCCCCACTCCCCTCGTGCGGAGCTCCGCCGCCTTGGCGGCGCGGTGCTCCCCCACTTCGTCGAGGGCGTCCTCGGCCTCACCGACATCGAGGAAGAACCCGAAGCAGGCGGGCCCGGACCCAGACATCAGCACCGTCTGCTCCCAGGCCTCGCCCAGGTCGTGCATCCAGTCGGCCAGCTCGGGCCGCAGCGACACCGCCGCCGGCACGAGGTCGTTCCGCAACTCGTCGAAACGGCGACGCAGAGGCGGCGGGAGGTCGCTTCCGGCCAGCTCCGGGCCGGTGGGGCCGTCGAGCTCGTCCCATCTGCGGTACACCTCGGGGGTGGCGAGCTCGAAGGGGGGAACGACGATGGCGACGGCGAATCCCGAGAGGGGCTCGACCGGCGTGATCTGCTCTCCGTGACCCTCGACGAGGGCGGTGCCGCCGGTCAGGAAGAAGGGCACGTCGGCCCCGACCCGGGGGGCGGCGGCTCGTACGCGTTCGGGGTCCACCGACAGCATCTCGCCCACCGCGGCGAGGGCGGCGGCGGCGTCGGAGGAGCCTCCGCCCAGGCCGGCGGCCACGGCGATGGACTTGTGGAGCTCCATGTGGAGGGGCGGGCGGTCCCTGAGGTCGAGTGCGGCGACCGCCTTCCACACCAGGTTGTCTTCGTCGTCGGGGAGGTCGGCGCCCTCCACGACGAGGCCGTCCTCGTCGCCCTCTTCGACCACCAGGCGATCCAGCCATTCCACCGCTTGGAAGTACGAGTGCAGCGGATGGAGACCGCTTCGGTCGGGAGGCCGCAGCCTCAAGTCGAGGTTGATCTTGGCGGGGGCTTCCCATTCACTCATCGGCCGCTGCCTCCGCCAACCTCACGAAGTCACCCGGGCTCAGGTCCTCGGGCCGGGACTGGGGATCGATCCCGGTCCTGGCGTAAGCCGCTTCGGCGACGACGCCCTGAAGCGAACGCCTCAACATCTTGCGACGCTGGCCGAACGCTCGGCGGGCTATTGCGACCGCCTCCTCCCATCGTGGGGGCGGGTCGACGCGGTCGATGCGGACGACCGCCGACTGGACCTGCGGGGCGGGGACGAACACTTGGGGTGGCACGGGGAAACGTTCTACCACCCGGCCACAGAGGGCGACCACGACCGAGGGGATGCCGTAGTCGGGGGTGCTCGGGCGGGCGGTGAACCGGTCCGCGACCTCCTGTTGGACCATGACCGTCACGGTGGTGACCTTCGTGACGCGCATCAGCACGTCGAGGACGAGCGGGGTTCCCACGTTGTAGGGCAGGTTGGCGACGAGCTTCCACCCGTCGCCCTCCAGCTCGGCTTGCAGGTCTGCGTCCATCACGTCGGCGAAACGCAGGTCGACGTCGGCGCCGGCGAGGGCCTCTTCCAGCACTGGACGCAGTCGCTCGTCGACTTCGTAGGCGACGACCCGGGCGCCGGCGGCGGCGAGTGCCCCTGTCAGCGCCCCGGTGCCGGCTCCGACCTCCAGCACCCGGTCCCCTGGGCCCACCTCGGCGACCTCGACCACCTTGCGGATCAGGTTGGGGTCGGCGAGGAAGTGCTGGCCGAGGCTCTTTCGAGGATGGAGGCCGTGGCGTTCGAGGAGCCTCCGGATGTCGGTGCGACTTTGGTAGGTCACGTCCGGAACACCCGCTCGGCCGTCGCCGTGGTCAGGCGGGCGGCTTCTTCGACGCCGATGCCCCACACGGAGGCGAGCACCTCGCCGGTGTGGGCGATCCAGGCCGGCTCGTTGGGCTCACCGCGGTGTGGCTCCGGGGAGAGGTAGGGAGTGTCGGTCTCGACCATCGCCCGGTCGGGCGGGACCAGCTCGGCGGCGAGGCGGATCGTCTCTCCCGTCGGGTAGGTGAGAGGACCAGCGAAGGAGAACACGACGCCGAGGTCGAGGAAACGGCGGGTCCATCGGCGTCCGCCGGTCCAGCAGTGCAGGACCGTCCTCGGACCGTAACCGGTCCGCTCCAAGATGTCGTGGACGTCGGCGAAAGCGTCTCGGCAATGGACCACCACTGGCTTTCCAAGGGCGTCGGCCAGTTCGATCTGGGCGATGAAGGCCGCTCGCTGCGCTTCCGGGTCGGAGAGGTTGCGGTAGTAGTCGAGCCCGCATTCCCCGACCGCCGCCGCCCGCGCGGCCAGCCGTGTGATCTCGGCCTCCTCACCGGGCCACCGCTCGGCGTCGTGGGGATGGAGCCCGGCGGTCCATTCCAGCCTCCCGGGATATCGGTCGGCGAGCTCGGCCGCCGCCTGGGACGTGCGGGCGTCGACGCCGGGCACGACCAGCCATTCGACGTCTGCCGCTCTGTCGATCAGCTCGTCGGCGGGGCGTGCGTCGAGTTGGAGGTGGCAATGGGTGTCGACCCACATGAGGCCCTCACCGTACCTTTCACGAAGGGTGCCGTTGGCGACGCCAAATCGGCGCCCACGGCGGTAGGCTCCGGCTTACCAGGACCACAGGGAGCCATGGACGCTGGCATCGCACGCAAGATCGACGACTTGGGACGGGTCGTGATACCGGCCGAGACCCGGCGACTGTTCAACATCCGGGAGGGGGACCACATCCTCATCTCGGTCGAGGGACCGAACATCGTCCTGCGCAAGATGACCAGTACCTGCACGTTCTGCGGCTCGGAGGAGCACGTGATCGACTTCAAGGGCAAGGGAGTCTGCTCCACTTGCCGCAAGCAGCTCCTCACCTGACGAGTCGGTCGTAGATCTGCCGACGCGGCACACCCGTCGCTTCGGCTGCCTCTCGGGCTGCGGCGGAGGCAGGCTCTCCGGCGGAGACCAGCCTCCGGGCGATCTCCAGGGCTCGTTCGAGGTCCGGCTCCGGCTCTTCCGCTTCGGCGACCACCAGGGTGAGCTCTCCACGCGGCGGGTCCTGTCGCCACTTGTCGACCAGCTCGCCCAGCGTCCCCCACCACAGTTCCTCGTGCATCTTGGTCAGCTCGCGGGCGACGCACACCCGGCGGTCCTCGCCGCAGGCCTCGGCCAGCGCCTCGGCGTCGGCGGCGGCGCGATGCGGGCTGAGGAAGAGGACGGTGGGGGCGTCGCCGGTGGCGATCCGCTCCAGCTGGCGGGAACGGTCCCGCCCTCTGCGCTCCAGGAACCCTTCGAACACGAAGCGGCCGTCCACCATCCCCGATCCCATCACCGCGGCGACCACGGCCGATGGGCCGGGGACGACGACGACCTCGGCCTGGACCCGGCGGGCCGCCTCCACCGCCGATGCCCCGGGGTCGGACACGGCGGGCGAGCCGGCGTCGGTGACCAGTGCGACGTCGCGTCCGGCGGCCAGGTCAGCGGCGATGTCGGCCGTGCGGCGCCGCTCGTTGCCGACGAAATACGAGCGCAGCTCGCCGGTGACGCCGAGGGCGGCGAGCAGCTTGGCGGTCCGGCGCGTGTCCTCGGCGTAGATGACGTCCGCCTCCCGCAGGGTGCGGGCGAGCCGAGGCGAGGCGTCCTCGAGATTGCCGATCGGGGTGGCGCAGAGGAACAGACGTCCGGGCATCGGCCTCAGGATCGCCGCGGACAGAGACCAAGGTCAACCTCTCGCCCGGCGCGGGCCGGGGGTGGGAGGCAGGCAGCTCGAGCATCCACTCAGACCCCGGCACGGTGACGACGCGCCGACGCTCCAAGCGCACCGCGGCGATCACCCGGCCGGAGGCGTCGAGGGCGACGACGACGAGCGGGGCCTGGAGCCAGAATCCGTGCACGGAGGTGGCCCGCACGAGCAGGGGCCGCGGCTCGGCTCCCATCAGGCCGCGCCAGCGCTGCAGGATCCCGCAGGCGAGCCCCACACCCTCCGCCCGGAACCCGTGGGAGCCGACGACCAACACTGCCCCACCCTATGGCCGGATGGCGGCGCCTGCCAGGGGGTCAGCCCTCGGCGGTGTCGACGGTGGTCGTGTCGGGGGTCTCGTCGGCCTCGGCTGCGGCGAGGGCGTCGGCGACGACGGTGTCGAGCAGCGCCGGGTCGGATACGGCGACGAACAACAGGTTGGCTCCGTCGACCGAGATCCAGGCGGCGTCGTCGCCCCGGAAGGCGGTGCCGCGCTCGGTCTCCTGCGGGTCGCCGACGGCCATCGCCGTCGTGACGTACTGATGGAGGGCCTGGCGGAGCTCTTCGGCGTCGGTGGCGGCGTCGCCCCGGTAGTACAGGACGAGCACCACGTTCTCGCCGTCGAAATGGACCTGGTAGGTGTCGCCTCCCCAGCCGCCGGCGGCGACGTCGGAGGTGTCGGTGTCGAGGACCTGGTCGAACATGAGGGCGAAGCTGAGCTCGCCCCAAGTCGACTGGTACTCGAGCTCGTAGCCGTCGAAGGTCAGGGTCTCCAGTTCGACCTCGATCGGAGCGTCGGCCGGGTAGTCCTCGGGGTCGATGATCTGCTCGGTGGAGGCGGGTGGGGAGGCGTAGGCGTCGGCGATGGCGGCGAAGCCGCCGGTGCGATACAGCCGCTCGACGAAGAGGAACCCGCTGTCGTAGGGGAACACGAGGGAGTCGCGGATGAACCGGGGCGCCGACTGGAAGACGGTTTGGTCGATGCCGAAGGACTCCTGGAAGAAGGCGGCTTGCTCCTCGGTCGTGAGCCTCTGCAGGTAGAGCAGCTCTGCGAGGGTGGCGTCGCCTTCGATCAGCGCCTGGAAGGCGGCCGCCTCGTCGTAGCGATCCTCGTCGATCAGCGCCGTGTAGCGGTCGTTGAACCGGTAGTGCTGGTCGGTCAGGGCGTGGGTGAGCTCGTGGACCAGGGTGGCCCGCTGGAGGGCGGTGAAGCCTTCCTCGGCTCGGGGAACGACGAGCTCTCGGGCGTCGCCGTCGTAGTAGCCGGCCACCTGCTCCGAGTAGAGGTCGGTGTAGAGCTGCTCGAGGTCCGTGTCGTCGTCGATGAGCCCCAGCAGCCGGTACAGCGCCTCGTCGGCGGGGAGCTCTTCGAGGTCTTCGGCGAGCTGGTCCCGGACTCGCCGGGCCAGCTCCTCGTTGCTGACCACCACGACGTTGGGCTGCTCCATGAACTCGAGCCCGCGCACTTCCTCGGTGATCTCGATGAGCTCGCCGAGCTCGGCGCGTATCTCCTCGGGGAGCTCTTCGGTGCCGGGGAGGAGCGTGGTGGTGGTGGTCTCGGCCGCGGTGGTGGGAGGAGTCGAGGTACCCGTTTCCTCGGGGGCGGCCGTGGTGGACGCCGGCCCCGTGCCGCCGTCGCAGGCGGCGGCCAAGAGGAGTGCCGCCGCGGCGGCGATGAGGCGGTTTCGCATGGGGTCGTGAGGTTACCGGACGGCCGCTTCAACTCCGAGACAGGCGCCGCCGGGAAGGGGCCGCCCCCGCAGGTCGACGGCCCCCTCCCTCCCCAGCCGGACGGCGCAGGCCGACCACGATGGGCGAGCTCGGGGATGGTCGGCTTGGTCCTCCGGCTGTGGGTTCCCCCGTCGTGGCTCCCCCGCCGCGACCCAGGAGGATTCCGTGGCAGAGGTGGTGTCGGCCGCTCGATAGGACGGCACCGGAGTGCTGCCCCGTCACGGATCCGGCAGGCACCACTCATCGCCACATCGGTGGTCGTCTCGGCTCGTGAGGAGCCCTCCCCCGACGCCCTACCGAGTTATCGCCGTCGGCCGGGTTCCGTTACGAGAAATTCGGCGAACTTCGGTTCACCCGCCTCCGAGGAGGCCGCCGATCAAGCCGTCGACGATTCCGACCACGTCGTCGACGGTGTCGGTGACCGTGTCGACGGCGGTGTCGACTGTCGATTCGACCCCGTCGACGACGGTTCCCACCGTGGAATCGACCGTGTCCACGACCGTGTCGACTACCGACCCGGTGTGGGTGACCGTCGCTTCGACCGTGGCAGCGGTCGCCGTGGCCGCCGATTCGACCACCGACTTCTCGGGATCGGGTTCGGTGACCGCCCTGAGCGTGCCGGTGACGCCTTCGACGGCGGCACCGACGGTCGCATCCACTTCGGTGGCCACCGACTCCACCCCGTCGGTGACCTCGTCGACGGCGGAGTCGACCGCATCGACGGCGGCATCGACGGTTTCGCCGACGCCGGACACGGCCCCCTCGACGGTCTCGACCACACCGGCGGTGAGACCGTCGACGGCCGAGACGGCCCGTTCGCCCAGGCCGGCGATGTCCCGGGTGAGAGCGAGGAGGGCCCGCGTCAGCGATCCGTCGACGAGGGTGGCCGGGGTGATGGGCGGAAGTGAGACGAGCGCCTCCACCACCTCGTCGGGGCCGCCAGGCTCACCGTTGGGGACGACGGCCTCCGAGGACGCCTCGGTGGAGTCTTCGGGCGACCCTGCAGGGATCGGCTGGCGGGCCCCATCCGTCACCGGAGGCACCACTGAGATCTCCTCCTCCTCGGCGGGGGCGGCGTCCGCCAACTCCGGGGAAGCGAAGTCCGCCGTCCCGTCGTCGTCGCGGTCGGCGCCCGGCACCGGCGAGACCAGCTCGAGGCGGGGCCGACTCTGCGGTGGCTCGGGTGCTTCAGCGACCGGCTCGGGCTGCGGCAGGTCCGCCGCCAGAGGTGGTGCGGTGACGGCGGAGACGCCGATCACGGCCGCCGCGGACACGACGGCGACACCGGTGACCAGAGGGCCGACGGAAGCAGATGCGGTGGCGGTGGCGCCACCACCCGTGAGCGACCGTAGCCGCCGGAACAACTCGGCGGCGAGGGGGAGAGGAAGGAGCCGGAAGCGGCGGTCGAGGTGACCGCCGTTGGTGGCGACGTGGCTGCGGAGCCTGGAGAGCGCACGGGACTGGATCACGCGTACGTTGGCGGCCGAAAGGCCCGTTGCCTCGGCCACTTGGGCGACAGACAGGCCGTCGATGATTCGCATGTGGACGACGCGGCGCTCGCGCTCGTCGAGGGTCTCCATAGCCGCCGCTATCTCTGCGATCGCTCCACGAGCCCACACCGGCGCGTCGGCCCCGCCTTCGGGGTCGGGGTGCTCGGGGAGGCGGTCGGTGGGCAGCTCGCGACGGCGGTAGCGGCGACGATGCCGGTCGGCGCATCGGCGATGAGCGATCGAGAACAGCCACCGCCGCAGTTGGCTCCATCCCCCTTCGAAGCTGTCGAGGCGGCTGGCGGCGGCCTCCATCACCTCTTGGGTGACGTCTTCGGGATCGGGCACCCCGCGTGAGGCAGCGAACCGGGTGATGGCGGGGGCGAACTCGGTGAAGATGAGCTCCCATGCCCGCGGCTGGCCCTGGCGGGCGGCGGCGAGGATCTCCTCGCCGCTTTCCCGGTCCAGTGTCTCTCCCGCGCTCCGCGCCACGACCACCCGGCCAGCCTAGAGGACCGAGTCCTGGGCAGGAAGGCCGTCCCTCAGGGGACGGCTGTCAGTCGGGGCTCGTCTCGTCGATGTCCGGTGTCCGGGCCAGGCCGAGCGCGTCGAAGCCGTCGATGCCCTTCACGAATGGCGACGGCGACGACCGTCGCCACGAGCAGCAGACGCCGCGACATGCTCCAATCCTGGGTCTCAGGTCCTTCTCCCTCCTCGCAACGATAGTGCCTCGAATGCGCCGAGGACTTGATACCCGCACATCTCCGGCAACTCTCCACGGCGCCGCCCCTACGACTTTCGGCTGATTCCTCATTGCTTCCACGTGCCGGGTGGTGATCCGGGATGGACCTCCCCCGATACTCACCGGCGAGGTCGGGCGGGGAGGGAACGACATGGAGGGAGAGACCGCTATGAGACAGCCACCAGGCAACCGGCGACGATCGTTGGTCCTCGTCGCCACGATCACGGCGATCGCGGTGTTGGGCGCCGGCGCCGCCTACGCCGCATCCTCGTTCACGGACGTCCCCGAGGACCACCTGTTCTGGAGCGACGTCGAGTGGATGAAGGACAACGGGATAACCCGCGGCTGCAACCCACCCGCCAACGACAGATACTGCCCCGACGACAACACCACCCGGGGCGAGATGGCAGCCTTCTTCAAGCGCTTCGCCGAGTCGCGTGCGGTCGACGCCGGGTTGCTCGACGGTATGGACTCCTCCGAGTTCCTGACCCGAGTGGACGCCGCCGACGAGTACCTGACAAAGGACGACGCCGCCGACCAGTACGTGTCGAAAGAGGAAGCCGAAGAGTACGGGGGCGTGCCCGGCCCTCAGGGCCCCCAAGGCCCGCAGGGACCGCAGGGACCGCAGGGACCGCAGGGACCGCAGGGACCACAGGGTCCGCAGGGACCGCCGGGACCGGCTGGCGGATTGGCTGCCGATGCCGTCGAGCTGCGGACTTTCACCGAGGACACCGGCCTCATCGACCTGGGCGGCACCTACCAGGCGTTCTGTGAGCCTGGGGAGGTCGCCCTGTCGGGCGGGTTCGACGCCGAATTGGGCCTGATCGACCTCGACGGGATCGAGCTGCCGATCATCGGAGACCTCATCGGTCTGACGATCGATCTGACCCAGCTCGACAATGCCCTGGCTGCGGTCTCGGCTGTCAACGTCACTGCGAGCCGGCCGATCATCGATGGCGAGAGATTCGGCTGGGAGATCCAGACGACCGCCGCCGTCGCCGGCGAGGTGACGCTGAGCGTCGTCTGCGCCAGCACCAGCTGATCGCACCGTCGCCACCGAAGTGGGGAGAGGGCCATCGGCCCCTCCCCACTCTTCTCGTTTGCGTCCTCAGAGCCCGGCTCGAGGATGCCGGTGACGGGGGACGGCCCCGCGATAGCGATGGGCCAGCTCCGCACGGCTGCGAACGTCCAGCTTGTTGTATGCCCGATACAGATGCGTCTTCACGGTGGACGTCGACAGAGCGAGTGCTCGGGCTATCTCGTCGTTGGTCGAGCCTTTCGCGGCCAGGGCGACGACCTCGATCTCCCGATCGGTCAGTCCAGCGCGCCGCAGGAGGTGGTCGTCCAACGACGCGGCCCTTTCGTGGTCGGTCACGTCGTCGATCTGCTCCTGGATGAGCCGGTGGAAGATCCGGAGCAACCTCATCTCGCCCGGGCTGAAACGTCCGGCACTGTTTCCCCTGAACACCCACAGGCGGGATCTAGGGCGCCCCAGCCCGTAGAAGGTCAAGGTCGCCCGGTGCGGGAACGGGCTCCTCGGCACGCCGGCGGTGGGCAGCCGATGATCGAGGGTGTGTGTGGACACCTCGTCGGAGCTCTGCCGAGCATCTCGGTGCTCGTCCGCTTCGATCTCGCGCCAGAGGGTCTCTACGGTCGTGCGGCGCGCATACGCGATCACTCTGGCGGGGCCACCCCGGCGGTCCAGGTTCGACCAGGTCCCTCCCGCCGCTCGCATGGCGTCAGCCACCGAGACCAACGCCCGAGCCGAGAATCGGTCCCGGCAGTCGACCGACGCCAAAGCGGTGTCTACAGGCACCAGCCCGTGCCGGCAAGCGAGGCCTCGTCGCTGCCTCTCGCAGCCGCACAACCTCGAAAAGGAGGCGACTGTCGTGTCGTCGTGCGCTCGGTGGGTCACCCGAGCCTCGTAGCCCCCGTCGTGTCTCATCTCTCTCCCCTCCGGTCCCCCGATGCCGCCGGGATGTGCTCCGGGGTGGAGCCCTGCGGCTACGTGCACGTGCGCTTCGGGCCACGAATGAGACGACGGCGGTGCACGGCGAAGACCGCGGCGGAGAGCCGCGACTCCCCCGACTACGTCCGCCGCTGGCGGACGCCCCCGCTGTCGCGCTCGGGCTCCAAGCGCGCATAGGGTCAGCATAGATCCAGATGCATTTCTGCCCAGGGGGACGGCGGCCTAGCCGGACATGTTGGATCGTGGCGATACGATCCTGGATGCCGATGAGATTGCGACCGCTCTACCTGTCCGCGGCTCTCGTCATCGCCGTCATGCTGGCGGTGTCTGTGTGGGCGTGGCCGGAGATCCCCGACGACGCTCTGATCCCCACCCATTGGAACGCGGCCGGAGAGGCCGACGGCTATTCGTCCAAGCCGTTCGGCTTGTTCGGCCTGCCGGCGATCTGTGCCGGCCTGACCGTGCTCCTCGGAGTGCTGCCCAAGGTGGAGCCGCGCCGTCAGAACCTCGAGAAGTCGGCATCCGCCTACATCGCCGTCGGCGTGGCAGCCCTGGCTCTCATGGCCACGCTCCACGTCGCCGCGGTGCTGTCCGCCGTCGGGAAGGAAGTGGACATCGGCACGGCGTCGACGGTGGGGCTCTCGCTTTTGTTCCTCGTGATCGGCGCGGCGATGCACAGGGTCCGCAGCAACTGGTTCCTCGGGTTCCGCACGCCCTGGACCCTCACCTCGGAGAGGTCTTGGGAGCGGACCCATCGGGCCGCCTCGGTGGTTTTCGTCGTGATGGGGGCGGTGTCTTTGATCACGATGGTGGTGGCCGGGCCTCCGGTGAGCCTGTGGGTTCTGTTGGGCGGGGTCGTGCTCGCGGTCGTCGGCCTGGTCTTCTACTCGTACTTGGTGTGGCGCGACGACCCCGACCGAACGAACTCCTTCGCCTGATCGAACCGAGCGCCCCGGAAACGGCTGTCACTGCATCGCAGGGCGATCGGTTCACACTGAGCTCTATTGGGAAAACAGGCCACCTCTTCCCGGTCCTTCTCACTTGGCCTCGCCAGGGCTGCCGGACGATGCCTGCCAGCAGCAACCCTGAGGTCCGGCCTGGCGAACGCGCCGCCGTGACTACCCGGCCGGTGGCATCGACCAGGTCAGCGTGGCGGCCCATCGGTCCGGCTGGCTGACCAGGCGGACAACGATGACCATCCAGGCGACGTTCATCGCGATCAAACCGACGCTGAAAGGGATGCGGCCTGCGGGCGCGGCTGCCGCGAGGGTGATGGTGAGGGCGGCACAGATCGGCAGCGCGACCCTGAGTGGAACAGGCTGGGGGTTGCGGGCTGTGAGCCTCGGCGATGCCGACAAACCGAGGACCCCCATCCCCACCGCCAATGCGATCCATTGGGAGATGTCGACCACTGTCGCCATGTGCTTCACCTCCTCGCCGGCCGGCCGGATGCCGGTCTGGAGCCCGCATCCGGCTGACTGTGTAACGGCCGGATACCCCTAGCAGTTCCAGCGTATGTAGGTGGGGACGAGGGACAGGTAGCAGCAGTGAGGGTCTCTGCGACTTCGACGGTTTCGGCGAGCCTGGGTGTCGGAAGCCCTCAGAAACGCCGAGAACCCAAGCAGCGCTTGGGTTCTCGGTGAGTGGAGGTGAGCGGATTTGAACCGCCGGCCTCTTCCGTGCGAAGGAAGCGCTCTGCCAGGCTGAGCTACACCCCCACGGGTTGCTCGGACCAGTTTATCCGCTGGCTGGGCCGGGCTCGCCAACCGGAGGCGGGCCGTCGGCGGCCCGCTCGTTCCAGGCGTCGAGCCGCCGGCTGAGCCGCTCCTGGACGACGGTCGTGGTGAGGTCGGCCCGGGACCGCTCGGTGAGCGAACGGGCGACGTCGGTCGTGCGTCTGAGACCGTGGGTCATGCCGTCCGGATAGTCGATCTCGGCGAGCTGGTCGACGATGTCGTCCATCGCCTCGAGCAGCCGCTCGGCTTCCTCCACCTCGCCGTCCCGCAGCAGGTCGAGGAGGCGGCGACGCAGCTCCCCCACCGACTCGCCCAGGCCGTGCAGCCACGGGATCGGGTCGATGGAGAGGTCCGCCGGCCCCGGCAGCGGGTCGCCGCGGAACAGGGCGCGGGTGAGGTGCGCCTCGGCGAGCTCTTTCACCGCGTCGGTGAAGAACCCGGCGTCGAACATCGCCGGCTGGGTGGAGATGTGGCCGACGATCTCGCGGTGGATCGAGTCCGCTTCTGCGAGCTTGTCGTCGGCGACGTCCCACTCGCCTCGATGCAACGCCCGGATGGCGTTGGCCGCGGCGCGGATCAGGTCACGGCCGCGGGTGACTGCTACTTCCCGGGCGCGGAAGCGGTCGTCGAGCTCCGCCCGGATGTCGCCAATGAACGGAAGGTCGGGCACCCGGCGCTCAGCGGGCGATCACCCGGACTTGGGACTCCTTGCGTTCGGCCTGACGGGTGGGCAGGGTGCTCACCGCCATCCGATACTGATGGGCCTGACGGATCTGGACGAGCACCGCCACGTACAGGGCGAGGAGCACGTCGACGGCGAGGTGGACGAGCAGCCAGGTGAGCGAGTTGCGCCACCAGGCCACACCCAGCGTCACGACGGCCAAGCCGATCAGAACCGTCAGAACCCGCCGCCGGCGAGCCCGAACCGTCAACCGCTTGGACGCCGCGTTGGCGTTGTACTGGCGACGCTGCACGTCGGCCATGAGGGAGGTCCAGCGGTCGAACTGTTCGGTAGAGCTCAGAGGTGCGTCGCGTCTGTCGCCCATCAGCGACGGGAGGAGGTAGAACCCCCACACCGTGGCGATGACGAGCAGAGCAACGATGAGGCTGGCATGCATTGGTTCTGACTCCGGAAAAGGTTTGCGTCAGGTTAATCCGCGGCGAAAGGTGATCCAACGAGCGCAGTCATGGCACGATCCTGGCATCTCATTGCGCGGTCCAGTCCCCCGACCGTCCGCCGGACTTGGAGAGGAGCCGGACACCTTCGATGACCACATCCCGCTCGACTCCTTTGACCATATCGTACAACGCCAACGCCGCCACCGCCGCTGCGGTCAGCGCCTCCATCTCCACCCCGGTGCGGGCACGGACCGAGCACTCGGACACGATCCGCACCCCTGTATCGGCACGTTCGACCCGGACCTCCACCGAATCCAGGCCGATCGGGTGAGCCAGGGGGATCAGTTCGGGGGTCTTCTTGGCGGCCATGATCCCGGCGATCCGGACCGTTGCCAGGGCGTCGCCTTTCGGCAGCTCACCGGCGAACAGTCGCTCGGTCAGGCCCGGTGACATCCTCACCCGCGCCTCGGCGGTGGCGCGCCGGACGGTGACGTCCTTTCCGCCCACGTCCACCATGTGGACCTCCCCTTCGGGGTTGAGATGAGGGAGCTCTCCGGTCATCGCCCGAACTCCGCCGACGGATGACGGAACAACTCGACCTCCACCGCCTCCCCCGCCTCCACCCGGCCGGTGCCCACCGGCACGACGGCGAGCCCGTCGGCGGCGCCCAGGGCGGAGAGGACGTTCGAGGACTGGCCGCCGGAGGAACGGGCCACCAGGCGGTTCCCGTCGCGGTGGAGGGCGACCCTCACGAACACGACCTTTCTCGGGTCGGTGTCGATCGTCTCTCCCATCGGCACCACGACCCGGGGGCGGAAGAGACGCCTGGCCCCCTGCATCTTCAGCAAGGCCGGGCGGGCGAACTGCTCGAACGCCACCATCACCGACACGGGGTTCCCGGGCAGCCCGAACAGCGGCACCGATTCGATGTGGCCGAAGGCGAACGGCTTGGCGGGCTGCATGGCCACCTGCCAGAAGTCGACCGTGCCCCGGGCCGACAGCACCCGCTTGATCAGGTCGTATTCGCCCATCGACACCCCGCCAGAGGTGACGATGGCGTCCGCTTCGGTGGCGGCGCGGCTCAGCGCCGCGGTCAAGGCCGTCTCGTCGTCGGCGACGATGCCCAGGTCGACCACCTCTCCGCCCGCCTCGTGGATGAGCCCGCGCAAGAGCGGGCGGTTGGAGTCGCGGATCTGTCCCGGCTCGAGCTCTGCGACTTCGGCCGGGCGGAGCTCGTCGCCGGTGGCCATCAGCGCCACCCGGGGCCGCCGTCCCACCTTCGGCCGACCGACACCGGCAGTGGCCAACAGGCCCAACTCGACCGGGCCCAGCGCCCGGCCCGCTTCCAACACGACCGACCCGGCGGCGATGTCGCCGCCGGCGGGCCGAACCGCGGCGCCCGGCTCCACCGACTCCAGGATCTCCACGGTGTCGGGGTCGGGCTGGTGGGTCACCTCCACCTTCACGACTGCGTCGGCGCCGGGCGGCATCGGGGCACCGGTCATGATCTTGATGGCGGTCCCCGGGGTGACGGTCCGGGTGGCGACCGACCCGGCCGGCACGTCCTCGATCACCCGGAGGCGAACCGGGACGGATCGCACGTCGGCGGCGATCACCGCGAAGCCGTCCATCGCCGAGTTGGGGAAGGGTGGGACGTCGCCGGGGGCGATGACATCCTCGGCGAGGATGCGCCCCTCGGCTTCGGCGAGGGGAACGGTCTCGGATCCCAGAGGCGAGACCGCCTCGAGCACCTCGGCCCGGGCCTCCTCCAGCGGGCGCATCAGATCATCCCTCGTTGCCGGGCGACCAGCTCGAGGACGGGGCGCTTCTCTTCCAGAGCCTCGTTGTCTTTGACCGGGAGGAATCTCGACTCGGCCCCGTCCCGGGGCACGCGCACGAAGCGCATGTCGAGGACCATCGCCACCTCGTTGACCAGCCTCTCCAGCTGGATCACCTTGTGGCCGCCGACTTCCTTCTCGACCACGAAGTAAGTCCAGTCGAGGTCGAGGCCGGCGAGCGCCTCGGCGTCGAAATGGAAGGTGTTGGTGTTGAACACCCGCACCGTCGCCGGGTCGAAGCTCTCGGGGATGCGGAACTCCTCGAGGATCATCCGCCGACCGTCGAGCCGGGCAGGGATCCCTCCCTTGTCGGTCCCCTGCTTGTCGACGACCTCGCAGGTCACCTCCCCGCCCAGCCGCCGGTGCAGGCCCAGCAGCGTCGGGTCCAGGGTGGCGCCGATGTTGTCGAGGTTGGCGGAGGTGACGTAGCGGCCGCCTTCCTCGAGGAAGTGGTCGAGCAGGCCACTGCGGCGGAGGGCGTCGGGGAAGTCCCCGTGCCCGGGGGCGTGCTCGCTCGGGTTGCCGTGTTCGTCGACGAACAGGCCGCCGTCGGGCTCGAGCCGCAGCGACACCATCTGCGGGAAGGTGGCGATGTAGTAGCCGTCGAGACGGTCTCCCAGGGCCTGGCGGATGGCGGCGTCGGTGGCGTGGCTCGTCATCAGCCAGAAGGGGATTCGGCGGCCGACCTTCTCTTCTAGGGCCCGGTGGCCGGCGAGGCGCAGGTCCAAGAAGGTGTGGCCGGGAAGTGCCTCGACGAGCGCCTTCACCACCCCACCCATCCGGGTCGCCATGCCTCCGGCCAGCACCACGAGGGCCGCCCGCCCTTCGGCCAGCTCGGCGAGGCCGTCTTCGGTCAACGATTCCCATTCTTCGCTGCCTCGCTCCGGCAGGTCGACGATGTCCTCGTCGGCGGGGGGCGCCACCTCGCCTTTCACGGTGTTGTCCCGCCGCCCTTCCTCGTCGAGGCGTTTCGCCTCGCGGATGAACCAGTCCTCGTCGAATCCCTGAGCCTCGAGGCGGGAACGGATCTCGGTTGGCAGCGAACGGAGTTGCTCGGCGATGTCGGTCATCGCCGCCGAGGCTAGTGATCCGAATCGAGGTCAGTTCCGGGTGACGGTGTGTTCCTCGCCCGCCAGGAGCCGCTGGATGTTCGACCGATGGCGCACGATCACCAAGAGGAACATCAGAGCGAGAGGGATCAGCGTCGTCCCTCTCAGCCCCTGCCAGATCGCAACCGGCACCCCGGCCAGCGCCATCGTGAGCGAGCCCAGCGCCGAGATGCGGCTGATGGCGACGACGATCAGCCAGGCCGCCGCCAGCACCAGGCCGCCCACGGGGATGATGAACAGAACCGCGCCCAGGGCGGTGGCGACGCCTTTTCCTCCCCGGAAACGGTGGAACAGCGGAAAGCAATGGCCGACGACGGCGGCCAGCCCGGCGCCGACGGCCAGCGTCGACTGGGGGTCGCCGGAAACGACCATCCCCAGCGCGGCGGCGATCACTCCTTTGAGGGTGTCGCCGACGAGCACCATCGCCGCCGGGCCGCGGCCCAGAGTGCGCATCACGTTGGCGGTTCCGGGGTTGCCGCTGCCGACCTGGTGGATGTCGACCCCGTGCATGCGGCCGACCACCACCGCGAAGTCGATGCTGCCGATGATGTAGGCACCCACTACGGCGATGAAGGCTTGGAAGGCGGGCGGCACGGGAGGCGATTGTAGGGGTGAGGGAATGGGATCGGGCCGCTGCGGGTTTACAATGAGCGGCCGTCCACCGACGAGTAGCTAGGTCACCCGAACATGCCCACGTACGAGTATCAATGCAAGGACTGCGGAGAACGCCTGGAGGTGTTCCAGAAGTTCTCCGACAAGCCGCTGAGCGTCCATCCCGAGTGCGGTGGCAAGCTCCAGAAGGTATTCCACGCCAGTGGCATCGTCTTCAAGGGATCTGGTTACTACGTCACCGACTCGCGCTCGGGCGGCCGCAAGTCGGATTCCTCGAGCGACAAGTCCTCCGACGACTGACCCCCTTTCCTGTCGCAGTCCCGTCCCGTAGGTTCGGGGCGTGCTGTGGCTCGAACGCCCTCCCTTGCTGAGGTGGCTGGCGGGGGCGGTCGTCGTGGCAGTCGCTGCGTGGTCAGAGCTCTCGCCGCCACCGACCGCCGAGGTCCCGTACCTCGCCGTAGACGTCCCGGCCGGGACCCGCATCGGACGGGAGCACCTCTCCTACCGGGAGGTGCCCGCCGGGGTCGTCCCCGACGTCGGCCTCGACGGGAAGGTGGCGGCGACCGACTTGCGGGCCGGAGATCCGCTGGTTCCGTCGCTCCTGGCGGAGACGGCGGTGCCCGACGGATGGCTGCTCATCGACGCCCCGGTGCCCGACCACGCCCCTCCGGGCACGCCGGCGGTGGGCATAGTCCTGCGAGGCGACGCCGCGCCGCTGGAGATCCCCGCTTTGGTCGTGGCCCGGGGCTCGGAGGACGCGTTCGGCGACTCGCAGGGGACGATCGCCGTGCCCGCCGACGCGTTCGCCGACGCAGCGGCAGCCGTGGCCGAGGGCCGGCTCGTTGTGGGAGTTGGCGCCCGCTCTGAGTAACGTGCCGTGCCGTGGCAGCCGCCATCATCTGGGGTCTCGTCCAGGGCCTGACCGAGTTCTTGCCGATCTCGTCGTCGGGCCATCTCGTGCTGGTCCCGGCCTTCCTCACCGCGCTGGGCATGGACGTGCCCGAGCCGTCGCTGCTCGTGTCGGCGGTGCTGCACCTGGGGACGCTGCTGGCGGTCCTCGTCTATTTCCGGGCCGACCTGGTGCGACTGCTGCGCTTCCGCTCCGACGCCGACTCCCGCCGGATGTGGGTGCTGCTCCTCGTCGGCACCGTCCCCGCCCTCGTCGGGCTTCCGCTGGAAGGCGCCCTGGAGCGCCTCCAGGACGATCCCACCGCGATCGGCGTGGCCCTCGTCGTCACGTCCCTGGTCCTTCTCATCGGCTGGCGCCTGCCCAAGGGCACCCGGACCCTCGAAGACGCCCGACCGTGGGACGCGCTGCTCATCGGCATCTCCCAGGCCCTGGCACTCGTGCCGGGTCTCAGCCGGTCGGGGACCACGATCGTCACCGGCCAGGCGCGGGGCCTGTCGCCGGCGGAGGCGGCTCGCTACTCGTTCCTCCTCGGGGTGCCCACCATCGCCGGGGGCGGGCTGCTGTCGCTGATCCAGATCTCCGGAGAGGCCTCGGTGGACGCTTCTCTCTTCGTGGGCCTCCTGGTGTCGGCGATCTCCGGATATGCGGCCATCGCCGTGCTCCTGGCGATGCTACGTCGGGTCGGGCTGGTGCCCTTCGCCGTCTACGCCCTGCTGGCCGGGGTGGCGGCGATCGTCTTCCTCTGAGAGGGGCGGCATCTCGAAGAAACCCGCCTGTCCCGGGCGGATCGAGCGGTGGCCGACCGTGTGCAGCGGAGCGTGGGCGACCCGCGCCAGGCCCCTCACGAAGTCGGCCATGAGCCGGTCGTGGCTCCACACGAACACCGGCCGGGCAATCGGGTCCAACAGGGTCATCCACCTCTTCTGAGCCCTCACCAGCCAGGTGAACGAGAACCGGGTCCGGTCGGCGCCGTCGGGGACCAGGCGGAAGCGGCCCCTTCCCTCCAACGCTCCCCACGATTCCAGCTCGATGAGAGCCGGCTCCTCCACCCGCTCGAGGCGGGCGTACCAGGTGAACCCGTACTTCAGCGGGCTGGTGATCGACTGGCGGAACACCGCCCCGACGCCGGTGTCGTCACCCGGTTCCACCAGCTCCACCCGCCGGAGCCACCTCCACCACGACGGCCAGTGCTCGACGTCGGCGAGGCATTCCCAGACGACCGGAGGCGGTGCTCCGATGACGGCGAGGGTAACGAGGTGGTACGGCGCCGCCACGCCTCACTGGCTGTAGTTGGAGGACATCCGCATCGTCTCGGCGATGTGCACGTCGACCAGGGCCGGCAACCCGGACGCCTCGGCCCGCTTGAGGGCGTCGGCGAGCCCGCTGGGCTCGGTCACCACCTCGCCGTGGCCGCCGAGGGACGCCACCACGTCGGCATACGGGCGACGCCCCAGGTCCGTGGCCACCAGACGGTCGGGGAAGCTGAAGCGGTGGAAGGTCTTGATGTTGTTCCAGACGCCGTCGTTGCCCAGCACCCCGACGATGGGCAGACGGTGGCGCACCATGGTGTCGTATTCGAACCCGGTGAACCCGAAGGCCCCGTCGCCGTAGACGATGCCGACGCGCTTTTGGGGGAACACGACCTTGGCGGCGATGGCGAACGGCGCTCCCGTGCCGAGGGTGCCGAACGGGCCGGGGTCGAGGACATGGCCGGGGTGGGATACCTGGAGCCAGCGGGCCGTGGTGGAGACGATGTCGCCGCCGTCGACGGCGACGATCGAGTCGGGCCCGAAGAACTCCGCCACCTCCTTGGCGAACCGCTGCGGGTTGATCGGCGACGATTCGTCGGCCGCCTGGGCCTCGAACTCGGCCTGTTTCGCCCGGTCGGCGGCCATCACCCCTTCCGACCAGGCGCTCTGTTCGCGGGCGAACTCGGCCGCCCGGGCGACGAGCTGGCGGGCGACCGTGGCGGGGTCGGCCACCACGCCGAGGTGGGCGGGCCGGTTCCATCCGATCTTGGTGGCGTCGGCGTCGACCTGGACGACGAACGCCTCGGGGGAGATCTTCTGGCCGTAGCCGGTGCGGAAGTCCCAGTCCACGCCGAGGGCCAACACGAGGTCTGCTTCGGCCATCGCCTGGGAGCGGGTGTGGTTGCCGAGGAGCGGATGACCGTGAGGCAGCGATCCCCGGGCCCGGCTGTTGAGGTAGGTGGGGGCCCCCAACGCCTCGGCAAGCTCGGGATAGGGGTTGTCCTCCCCGGGCCTGGAGCCGGCCCCGGCGAAGATCATCGGCCGCTCGGCATCGGCCAGGCGGGCCACGATCGCATCCAGGGTGGCGGCGTCCGCCCCGGCGCTGGCGTTGGGGCGGTAGTCGGACGGCGAGGTGACGGCGTCCTCGTCGATCATGTCGAACTGGACGTCCATCGGGATGTCCATGAACACCGGGCCTCCCCGCCCGGAGAAGGCCCGGCGGGCGGCGGTGGCGATGTAGTCGGGAAGCCTGTCGAGTTGGGCGGCGGTGGCCGACCAGGCGGTGATCGAGTGGAACAGCCGCGGGTGGTCCATCTCCTGGAGGCCGCCCATCAACTCCTGGCGGGTGAGGTGGCGTCCCCCCAGGAGCAGCATCGGGGTGTGGGAGTAGAAGGCGTTGGCGACGCCGGTGACGGCGTCGGTGACACCGGGGCCGGCGGTCACCGCCGCCACCCCCAGGCGCCCGGTCAGCCGGCTGTACGCCTCCGCGGCGTGCGCCGCCGACTGCTCGTGGCGGACGTCGACTATCCGGATCCCCTCCTGCACACAGCCGTCCAGGATCGGGACGATGTGACCTCCGGTCAGCGTGAAGATGGTGTCGACGCCCTCCCGTTTGAGGGCGCGGGCTATGAGTGTTCCACCGTGGACCTTCGCCATGCCCCGACGTTAACGGGACGGGGCGAGATCAGGCGACGTGCCCGCTCATCCCCGAGCGCTGATGGCGCCCGGTGTGGAGCCGTCCGGGGTTGCCACAGATGCACCGGTAGTCGAGGGTGATCCGCCCGTAGTCACCGCTGATCGAAGTGATCGCATGAAGGTCCAGGAGCACTCTCTTTCCCAGCTCGTCGCAGTAGACGCTCATCATCGCCGCACACCTCCTGTTGCGTAATCGGCATCATAACCTATGCTAGTTACACTACCCGGCGAGCTGTAATCGATCAAATGGATTTCTCCAATTACACCGGCGATCCCGTCCGGCTGGCGGTGGCGATAGCCAACGCCTGGTCCGGGACGGAGAGCCCCACGGACCTCGCCGCCCTCGACCGCTTCCTCGACGAGGCGGCCGGGGTGTGGCGCGGCGACCTCCCACCGGCGCGACCCGAGGACCTGGACGGGGTCCGGGAGTTGGGCCGGGCCCTGCGGGCGGTGTGGGAGGCGGGAGACGCCCACGCCGCCGCTTCGGAGATCAACGCCCTCCTCGAGCGCCACCACGCGATGCCGTCGCTGTCGACGCACGGGGCCTCGCCGCACATGCATTTCGAGCCGAGGACCGGCTCACTGACCGACTGGCTCGGGGTCATCACCGCCATGGGCCTGGCGACCGTCATCGCCGATCACGGCTTCGATCGGCTGGGCATCTGCAGCGCCCATGGATGCGAGGACGTGTACGTGGACACCTCGCGCAACCTGTCCCGGCGCCATTGCTCGACGACCTGCCGCAACCGGGAGAACGTCGCCGCGCACCGGCGCCGTCAGCGTTCCTGAGTCGGCCGCGACATCCAGCGGGAGTCCTCGTCGACGAAGCCGAACCGCCGGTAGAAGCGGCGGGCCGCCTCGTTGGGCGCTTCCGTCTCGAGGAACGTCGTGTCGATCCCGCGTCGCTCAACGTCCTCGAGCAACCGGGCCATCAACGCCGCCCCGATGCCACGTCCGGGAGGCGTGGCATAGATCTCGTCCAACAGGGCGTCCTGGCCGCCCGACTCGATGCTCCAACCCCAGGTGACGACAGCGTAGCCCTCCCCCGCTTCCGTGTCGGCGATCCACACCACTCCGTAGCGGTCGTCGGCGAGAAGCGGCGCGAAGGCCTGGCGGGCAGCCGGCTCGGAGAACTCGTGGCCGTCGGCCGCGCAGAAGCGCCGATGCATGTCGGTGATCCGGTCGAGGTCGTCGGGAGTGGCGCGGCGGACGGGGTGCACGCCGCCAGGGTAAGTCCGCACACCGACGCGACCTGCCAATATCGCCCCGTGGCCGAGCGAACCATCGTCTACACCGACGGCGCCTGCCTGGGAAACCCCGGCAAGGGCGGCTGGGCATGGCTCGTCCCCGACGGGCCGTACGCCTCGGGCGCCGAGCAGCACACGACCAATCAGCGGATGGAGCTCACCGCCGTCCTCGAAGCTCTGAAGACCGTCGAGGGCCCCGTCGAGGTGATCTCCGACTCCGCCTACGTGGTCAATTGCTTCCGGGATCGCTGGTGGGAGGGCTGGATCTCCCGGGGCTGGAAGACCTCGGGGGGAAAGCCGGTCGCCAACCGTGACCTGTGGGAACCGCTGATCGCCGAGGTGCGGAGCCGGGAGGTGTCGTTCCGCTGGGTGAAAGGCCATTCGGGAGACCGCTGGAACGACCTGGCTGACCGGCTGGCCGTGCAGGCGGCGGAGACCCAGCAGGGCCGCCGGGGAGACGCCCCGCCCACCGACGTCGGCCCGCCCGATCTGGCCGGACGCGAGCGCAAGAAAGCCGACGACGGCCCGTCGGGGCACCTGGTGGTGGTCACAGGGCACAAACCGACCAGGCTGGGCGGCTACGACGAGAACGACATCACCCGCGCGGTGAGAGACCACCTGATCGACATCCTGTCGGCGAAGCGCCAGATCCACCGCGACCTGAAGGTGCTCACCGGCCTGGGGCTCGGCGCCGAGACGCTGGGGGCCGAAGCGGCCCGCGACGCCGGCATCCCTTACGTGGCGGTGCTGGCCTTCCCGGGGGTGGACGCCCGCTGGCCGGAGGAGTCGAAGCGCCGCTTCCGGGAGCTCCTGGATGGGGCCGAAGAGACCGTGGTCCTCCAGAACCGGACACCCGAGACGACCCAGGCGATGTCGGCGGCGTTCGACAGGCGCGACGCCTGGCTGCGCCGGCATGCCGACGAGGCGGTGGTGGTCTGGGACGGCGAGGATCGGCTGGTGGGCCGTCAGGTCCGCTCCCTGCAGGACGAGCTCGGCGAGGGAGAGGTGTGGGTCTTCTCCCCCGCCGACGTGTGACTCAGATGGGACGGATCCACTTGCCGTCTTCGCGCTGGCGGAACCCCGCCCGCCGCAGGTAGCGCCGCTGGCGCTCCGTGAGGCCGGTGGCGACGATCTCCGAGACGTCGAATCGGTGGAAGAAGTCGGCCCGCTCCTCGTACAGCCACCGGCCGCCTTTGAAGTCCCGGTAGCTGGGGATGGCGTAGTCGAGGTAGACCCGGAAGGCCTTCCCCCGGGGGCGGCCCACCACCACCATCGTCGGCACCATGTCGCGCAGCACCATCACCACCACGTCGCCCTCCCGCAGCCCCGAGAAGTCGGGCTGGGAAGCGGCGATGTCGTCGGCGTGGAACTCGAGGAAGCGTCGCAGATAGGGAGAATCCGGGGCGACCTCCAGCAGAGAGAAGTCTTCCCGCCCGCTGAACAGGCGCCACAGGTGCACGGCATTGATCACGAACAGCACGGTGTTGGTGATGGCGATGGGCACGGACCCGATCAGCACCGCGTACACGAAGAAGGTGACCGACCCGCACAGCGAGAACAGGCGCAGCCACAGGACGCGCGTCTGGGCCAGGCTGGTGATCACCAGCGCCGACCCCAGATAGCCGACTGCTTCGACCCAGTTCATCCGCCGGTGAGCCGCCCGAGGATCGATCCCAGGACCCGGGACGGCCGTCCGGTCCGTCGCTCGACGGCGTCGGCCATCGGGGCGAGGGCCCGGCCGAGGTTGATGCCGATCCAGCGGAGCGGCTCCGGCTCCCACAGCCGCGAGCGGTGGCCGACGAAGGGCAGGCGGGTCCGCTCCGTCGCTTCCCCCGCGACCAGGTCGGCGAGGGTCCGGCCCGCCAGGTTGGACGAGGCGACTCCCTGGCCGACGTATCCGCCGGCGTGGCCGAGACCGGTGGCCGGGTCGTAGTCGACCGAAACCCGCCAGTCACGCGGCACCGCCACCGCCCCGCCCCAGCGGTGGGTGATGCGGGTGTCCCCCAGCTGAGGGAAGAAGCCCCACAGCACCTCCTTCACGAGCTCGTGGGTGCGGGAGTCCATGTCCCATTCCGGGCGGACGGTGGAGCCGAAGTGGTAGGGAGCCCCCCGGCCACCGAACGCCAGGCGGCCGTCGGCGGTCCGCTGCCCGTAGACGATCAGGTGACGTTCGTCGGAGAAGGTCTCCCCGTTCCGCAGCCCCACCTCGTCCCACCACTCGTCCGGGAGCGGCTCGGTGGCGATCATCAGCGAATACACCGGGGCGACCGTCCGCTCGTAGCCGGAGAGGGTCGGGGTGAACGCCTCGGTGCACCGCAGCACCGATTTCGCCCGCACCACGCCCTGGTCGGTGACCACCATGCCTTCGTCGATCACCCGTGCCCGGCTGTGCTCGAAGATCGTCGCCCCGCGCCGCTCGACGGCGTCGGCGAGGCCGGACACCAGCTTCCAGGGGTCGATGGACGCACAGTGCGGGGTGTACATCGCCCCCCGGGTGCCCGCCACCGCGGCGCGGCGACGGGCTTCGGCGACGTCCAGCCATTCGACGTCCTCTTCCCCGAACCCCCACTGCCGCAGCTCCCGCATGTAGCTCTGCAGCCGGGGCACGTGGGCGGGTGTGGTGGCGTACAGCAGCATCCCGCCCTTGCGGTAGTGACAGTCGATGTTCTCCTTGTCGGCGATGCGGCCGATCTCGTCGACGGCGTCGAACATCGCCCGCTGGTACTCGATCACCGCCTGCGGGCCTCGCTCCCGGGCCATCGCCGTCTTGGATCCGGGGAACTTGGCGGAAACCCAGCCGCCGTTGCGGCCGGATGCGCCGAAACCGCAGAACTCCGCTTCGAGCACCACCACCGACAGGTCGGGGCATGTCTCGAGTAGGTAGTACGCGGTCCACAGCCCGGTGTATCCGCCCCCGACGATGACGACGTCGGCCTCGTGGGAGCCGGCCAGGGTGGGCCGCCGCCGGGGGGCGGGGCCCTGGTCGTGCCACAGGCTGAGCGGTCTGCCGCTCTGGCTCACGGTCGACACGTTATGCGGACCGCCCGGCCAGCACCTCGTCGAGGGAGTCGGCGAACGCCTCGACGGCCCGGTCGGCGTCCTCGACCGTCTGCGCCGCGCACAGGAACCAGGGCTCCTTGGCGTCGGGACAGGGCATCACACCCTTTTCGATCATCTTGAAGACGACCGTGTCGTAGGTGTGGGCGTCGTGGCGGGCGGCGTCCCGGAACTCCCGGGGCGCCTCCTCGGCCAAGAAGACCGAGAACATGGCGGGATGGCCGACCACGTGGCCGGGAACGCCGCGGTCGGCGAGGACCTTGGCGAGCCCTTCCATCATCCGGGTGCCGGTCTTCTCGATCCGGGCGTAGGCGTCGCCGTCCTCCAGCGCTTCGATGGTGGCCTTGGCGGCGGAGGCGGCGATGCCGTTGCCGGAGTAGGTGCCGGCCTGGGCGATGCCGCCCTGACGCCAGCCTTCGGCAGCCCACTCGCCGAGGGCGACGGCGGCGACGGGGAACCCGTTGCCGAGCGCCTTGGCGTAGGTGCCGATGTCGGGGGTGACCCCGAAGTGCGCCACGGCCCCGCCGAGCCCGAGACGGAAACCGGTCTTGACCTCGTCGAAGATCAGCATCGCCCCGTACTCGTCACAGAGGCGGCGCAGACCCTCCAGGTAGCCCTCGGCGGGGAGGATGCCGAAGGCGTTGCCGAGCATCGGCTCGACGATCACCGCCGCGATCTGACCTCCCTCGTTGCGGAAGGTCCTTTCGACGATCTCGAGGTCGTTGTAGGGCAGCGTGCGGATGTAGGACCGGATGGCATCGGGGATGCCCGACGACGACTGCCAGGGGTTGGGCCGGAACCGGCTGCCCAGCCCTCCCGGAGGGCCGCCCGCCGTGGAGAACAGCACGTAGTCGTGCATGCCGTGGTACTGGCCCTCGAACTTGATCACCACGTCCCGGCCGGTCATGCCCCGGGCCAGCCGGATGGCGTGCATCGTCGCCTCGGTGCCGGTGTTGGTGAACCGCATCCGCGTCGGCCAGCCGAGGGCGGCGATGACCTTCTCGGCCGCCTCCACCTCCCTCCGCTGGGTCATGGCGAAGCTGGTCGCCTCGGCGGCGGCCTCGGCGACGGCCGCCACCACCGACGGCTCGCCGTGGCCCAGGATGATGGGTCCGAAGCCGCACTGCAGGTCGAGGTAGCGCCTGCCGTCTACGTCGATCAGATACCCGCCCTCTCCCCTCTCGATGACGAGGGTGTCGTCATCGCCCCAGTAGCGGAACTGGCTGGACACGCCATTGACCAGCACCTGGGAAGCTCGCTGGAACCATTCCTTGGAAGCATCTCCTTGGAGGCCCATCGTTCTCACTCCTCTCGGAACCACCAGTCCTTCCGCACCAGGTCCAGGTTCCAGTGGACACGGCGCGGCCTCGTGAAACTGTCGAGGCCCTCCGGGCCGAGCTCGCTGGCGTTGCCGCTCGCTCGCATGCCTCCCAGGGGTGCGGCCAGGTTGTCGACGACCGGGTCGTTGACCCAGACCGTTCCCACCTGGAGCTCCCGCAAGGCGCGCTCGACCAGTCGCGAAGTCTGTGTGTAGAGGCTCACCCCGAGGCCGTAGGGGGTGTCCGCCGCCAGAGAGAATGCCTCGTCCTCGTCCCGGAAAGGCATCACCGGCATCACGGGACCGAAGGTCTCCTCCCGCATGAGGTCCATCGAGTGGTCGACACCCGTGACGACCGCCGGGGCGAGGAAGAACCCCGGGCGGTCGAGGGGTTCTCCCCCGACCAGGACGTCCGCTCCGGCCTCTCGGGCGGCCTGGAGGTGGCGCAGCACCTTGTCGCGGCCGGCGGCGGTCCGCATCGGCCCCACCTGGGTGGCGGCGTCGAAGGGGTCCCCGACCCGGAGCTTCTCGGTGATCCGCACCGCGGCGTCGACGAAGCGGTCGTAGATGGCCTCGTGGACGTAGACCCGCTCGGTCGACGTGCACACCTGGCCGGCGTTGAGGAATGCCGCCCACACGACCGCCTCCGCCGCCAGCTCGGGGTCGGTGTCGGCGAAGACCAGGGCGGGGTCCTTGCCACCGAGCTCGAGATGGGTCGCCTTTCCGGTGGCGGCGCAGGCGGCTGCGATCTTCTGGCCGACGGCGGTCGACCCGGTGAAGGCGACGAGGTCGACGGCGGGATGGGACACCAGGGCCTCGCCCACCTCCGCCCCGCCGCGGACGGTGTTGATCACGCCGGCGGGCAGATGGCGGGAGAACACCTCGGCGAGGATCTGGAGGGAAAGCGGCGTCTCCGGCGCCGGCTTGACGACGACGGTGTTGCCGACGGCGAGGGCCGGGGCGACCTTGAACGTGAGCAGCAGCAACGGGTAGTTGAACGGGACCAGGGCGGCGACCACCCCGTAGGGGACGCGCTGCACGAAGCTCAGCTGGCCGGGGTCGTTGGCCGGCGTGACCCGGCCCGAGTCGACCCGGGCGAGCTCGGCGTACTGGCGGAACACCGCTGCCGCCATGTCGACGTACAGGCCGTTGCGGGAGAGGGCCCTGCCGGTCTCGTGGGTGAGGGCAACGGCCAGCTCGCCGCGCAGGGAGACGATGTCGTCGGCGATGGCGCGCAGGGCGGCGGAGCGCTCGTCCTGGGTGCGGTCCCGCCACGCGGGGAAAGCCCGGGCGGCCGCTTCGACTGCCTGGGCCACCTGGGCAGAAGAGGCGTCGGGCCAGGAGACGTGGACCTCGCCTGTCGAGGGCTCTATCACGTCGCGGGGCGGCCCGTCCCCCTCGACGAAGGCCCCATCGATCAGGAGTCGGCGGTCAGACAAGATCTCACCGCCGATGATCCTAACCGGCGGGAGGCGGGGCTCGCTCATCGCGGGCGCCGGTCGGACCACGCAGGCGCACCGCCCTAGCATCTGGCGGATGCGCCGCATCGTCTGCGTCGGCGGAGGGCCGGCCGGCCTCTTCACCGCCATCCTCGCCCGCAAAGCCTTGCCCGACGTCGAGGTGACCGTCTACGAGCGGAACCCCTACGACGCCACCTATGGATTCGGCGTGGTCTTCTCGGACGAGACCCTGGGCAACATCGCCGACGCCGACCCCGTCTCGTTCGAGCGGATCGAGGCCGAGTTCCGCTACTGGTCGGACCTCGAGATCCGAAAGGACGGGGAGGTGACCCGCACCACGGGCCACGGCTTCGCCGCCTTTCCCCGCCTTCGCCTGCTCCAGGTCCTCTCCGACCGGGCCCGCGAGCTGGGCGCCGAGGTGCGGTTCAACGAGACCGTCGAGGACGCCACGGCGCTCGACGCCGACCTCGTGGTGCTCGCCGACGGCGTCAACTCCTCGACGCGGCAGGCGATGGAGGAGCGGTTCGCCCCCCGGATCGTGCCCGGCGCGGCGCGCTATGCCTGGTTCGGCACCCGACACGACTTCGGGATCTTCACCTTCCTCTTCGAGCGCACCCCCTACGGAGTCGTCCAGGCCCACTGCTACCCGTACGCCGAAGGGCTCTCCACGTTCATCATCGAGATGTCCGAGTCGGCCTGGCAGGCGGCCGGCCTCGAGCCCGACCGGGAGTTCGCCCCCGGCGAGACCGACCCCCAGGCCAAGACGTTCGCCGAGAAGGTCTTCGGCCACCACCTCGAAGGCCACGAGCTGATCGGCAACAACAGCCGCTGGATCCGCTTCCCCGAGGTGACCACGCAACGGTGGTGGTGGGACCGGTACGTGATCATCGGCGACGCCGCCCACACCGCCCACTTCTCCATCGGGTCGGGGACGAAACTGGCCATGGAGGACGCCATCGCCCTGGTCGACGCACTCGTCGCCCACGGAGGCGACGTCACCGCCGCCCTCCCCGCCTACGAGGCGGAACGCCGCCCGGCCGTCGAGTCGACGCAGCGGGCGGCCCGGACCTCGCAGGCATGGTTCGAATCAGTCGACCGCTACTACGACCTGCCCCGCAAGCAGTTCGACTTCCAGCTTCTCACCCGCAGCCAGCGGATCACCCTCGCCAACCTGCGGCTCCGCGACCCCGAAGCGACCGAGCAGATCGTCGAGGACTGGCGGAGGCGCCAGGAGCTCCCGGCGCCCCGGCCGGACACCCCGCCGATGTTCCATCCCTTCCGGCTGAAGGACGTGACGTTCTCCAACCGGGTCGGCGTCTCACCGATGGCCCAGTACTGCGCCGTCGACGGCAAGCCGACCGACTGGCACCTGGTCCATCTGGGGAGCCGGGCGGTGGGAGGCGCCGGACTGGTGATGGTGGAGATGACGTGCGTGTCGCCGGAGGGCCGGATCACACCCGGCTGCCCCGGGCTGTGGAACGACGAGCAACAGGAGGCGTTCCGGCCCATCGTCGAGTTCGTCCACCGCCACACCCAGGCGGTGCTGGGGATGCAGCTCGGGCACTCGGGCCGCAAGGGCGGCATGCGGGTGCCGTGGGAGGTGGGCGACGACGAACTGGTGCCGGTCGACGGGGAGTGGGAGCGGCTCGCCCCCTCCCCCATCCCCTTCCGGGAAGGCGGGCCGGTGCCCACGCCGATGACCCGCCGGCACATGGATCAGGTGAGGGACCAGTTCGCGGCGGCTGCCGCCCGCGCCGCCGCCCTCGGCTTCGACCTCCTCGAGCTCCACATGGCCCACGGCTACCTGCTGTCGTCTTTCATCAGCCCACTCACCAACCAGCGCGACGACGAATACGGGGGGAACCTCGTCAACCGGATGCGCTTCCCGCTGGAGGTGGTCGACGCCGTCCGGGAAGTGTGGCCGGACCGTCTGCCGCTGTCGGTGCGCATCTCGGCCACGGACTGGGCGCCCGGCGGCACGACCGGCGACGACGCCGTGGAGATCGCCCGGATGCTGGCGGACCACGGCGTGGACATCATCGACGTCTCCACCGGCCAGGTGGTGGAGCACCAACAGCCCCGATACGGGAGGTTGTGGCAGACGCCGTTCTCGGACCGGATCCGGATGGAGACGGGCATCCCCACGATGACGGTGGGGTCGGTCTCGTCGATCGACGACGTCGACACGGTGGTCGTCGCCGGGCGGGCCGACCTGTGCCTGATCGCCCGCCCCCACCTGGTCGACCCCTACTGGACGTTGAACGCCGCCATCGACCTCGGCTACACCGGCCACCCGTGGCCACCCCAGTACCTGCGGGGCAAGACGGCCCGGCGCCGGGAACAGGATCCCAACAAGCGCCTCATCGAGCGCTGACGACGATGAAGACCCGCCGGAACGGAAAGAGGGTCGTCCCGTCGCCTTCCGGCGGGTACGCGTCCCGCAGGGCGGCGGCGTAGGCGGCGACGAACTCTTCGGCCTCGTCGCCGGTGAGGACGTCGAGCACCGGCCGCAGCGCGGTTCCGCGCACCCACTCGAGCACCGGGTCCGGACCGCTGAGCACCTGCAGGTACTCGGTCGCCCAGATGTCCACCCGGCGGCCGGGGCCGGAGAGCATCCGGTGGTAGGTGGCCGGCGACGCCACCGGCTCCTCCCGGAGGACACCCCCGAGCTTTCCCGCCCACCGAGGGCTGGAGGCGAGCTGGCGCATCAGGCGGTGGCTGGGCTGGTCGAAGTTCGCCGGCATCTGCACCGCCAGCACCCCGCCGGGCGCCACCCACCCCCACAGCCGCTCGAAGACCCTCGGATGGTCCTCGACCCACTGCAGGGTGGCGTTCGAGTAGACGACGTCGACCGGCTCCGGCGGTGCCCACTCGCGCAGGTCGGCCTCCACGAACTCCACTCCGGGCAGGTTCCGCCGGGCCTTCTCGATCATCTCCGGCGAGGAGTCGATGCCGACCACCTCGGCGCCCGGCCAGCGGGAGACGAGCAGCGCCGTGGAGTTGCCCGGGCCGCAGCCGACATCGACGACTCTGCGGGGAGCGGCGACCTCCACCCGGGCGAGGAGGTCGCGGGCCGGGCGGGTCCGGTCATCGAGGAACAACGAATACTGGTCTGCGTCCCACGACGGCACCCGAAGAGCTTAAGCTCCGGGCATGACTCGAGACCTCAAGCTCCTCATCGACGGAGAGTTCACGGAGGGGACCGGCGATGAGGTCTACGAAGTGCATTCGCCCGTGACGGGTGAGCACATCGCCAACGTCCCCGTCGCCTCGAAGGCCGACATCGACCGGGCGGTTGCGGCCGCCCGCCGGGCGACCGAGGAGATGCGTCATTGGACCGCCTTCGAGCGCGCCGAGCTGTGCCTGCGCATCTACGAGCTGTGGCAGGAGCGGATCGAGGACGTCGCCCGCACCCTCACCCTCGAGCAGGGCAAGCCGTACAAGTCGGAGGCGATCGACGACATCGCCGAGTCCGGGGACTACTTCCAGATCGCGGCGGAGGACGTGAAGAGGCTCTCGGGTGAGTTGATCCCCACGACGGAGCGGACGCGCCGCATGTTCACCATCCGGCGGCCGGTGGGCGTGTGGGCGGCGATCACGCCGTGGAACTTCCCGGTGATGATCCCCATGGAATACGTCGGGCCCGGCCTCGCCACCGGCAACGCCGTCATCGTCAAGCCGCCAGAGTTCACGTGTATGGCCCTCCTGGAGATGGCGGAGGTGTTCGTCGAGGCGGGAGCTCCCCCCGGGGCCATCCAGATCATCCCCGGCGACGGCCGAATCGGCGAGGCTCTGGTGACCCACGACGGGATCGACGCCATCGGGTTCACCGGGTCGTCGGAGACCGGAAAGCGCATCGTCTCCCAGATGGGCCTCAAGCGCTCGATCATGGAGATGTCGGGAAACGGCCCGCTCATCGTCACCGGAGACGCCGATATCGCCGCCGCGGCCGAAGCGGCCGTGTACGGCGCCTACTACAACGCCGGCCAGGTGTGCTGTGCCACCGAGCGGGTGATCGTCCTCGACGAGGTCCACGACGAGTTCGTCGATGCCACGCTGAAAGCCGCCCAGGCCGTGCGTCTGGGCGACCCCTTCGATGACGACACGAACATGGGGCCGCTCAACAACCGCCCGACGGCCGAGAAGATGGACCGCCACATCGAGGACGCCGCCGACAGGGGAGCCGAGATCCTGATGGGCGGCGGCCGGGCCTCGGGCTTCCCGACCGACCTCTACTACGAGTTCACCGTCATCGACCGGGTCCCGGAAGACTCGCTGGTGGCGCGAGAGGAGTCGTTCGGGCCGGTGGTGCCCATCCTGACGGTCCCCGACGACGAGGAGGCGGTGGCCCTCGCCAACCGATCGCACCTCGGGCTGCAGGCCGCCGTGTTCACCAACGACCTGTCGAAGGCGTGGTGGTACGCCGACCGCATCCGGTCGGGCACCGTGGTGGTGAACGACTCCACCGATTTCTGGGAGACGTTCCAGCCGTTCGGCGGAGCCGCCGGCACCGACACCGGCTGGGGACGTCAGCGGATCGAGGAGTTCACCGACCTGCAGACGATCAGCTTCAAGCTCAGGGAGATCTGAGCGTCACTCCATCGCCGCCGCCATCCCTGCGAACCCGCCGCCGAAGACGCCGAGCAGCACTCCGGGGAGGAAGGCGGTGGCGAAGGAGTCGGCCAGGTCGTTGTCGGTGATGATCCAGATAGCCAGGGTCAGCCCGACGAGCATCAACGGCACCCCGAACAGGATGCCTCTGGCGATGGCCCGGCCGAAGCGGGTGTCGTAGTCGGGCTCCTGGGATCGTTCCTTGACGTCCATCTTGAATGGTCTCCTACGGCTAGCGACGGAATGATGCCACGTCGATTCGCACCTCGGTCCGGAAGCGGTACCGTTATGCAGTGATGCATACGCCTTACGAGCAGCGCGCCAAAGAGATCCCGTTCGCGTCGGCGGAATACATCTCTTTCGCCTCGCGGTCCAGCTTCCTCGGGGTGCCCGCCCGGCGCCTCGACGACCTCGGCGACGGCGAGGTGGTGATCCTCGGCGCGCCATTCGATTGGGGCACGTCGTTCCGCCCCGGGACCCGGTTCGGGCCTGCCGCCATCCGCCAGGCCGACTACGGGGCGATGGACGGATACCGGCCCCACCTGCCGACGGGGATCGACCCGTTGGGCGAGCTGGGTGTGGTCGACATCGGCGACGTGTATGTGGTGCCCGGCGACGTGGAGACCTCCCTCGAGCGGATCTCCGACACGGTGGAGGCCGTCGCCCGGGCAGGCAAGGTCCCGATCGTCCTGGGCGGCGACCACACGATCACCTACCCCAACGCCACCGGCGTCGCCCGGGTGCACGGTTTCGGCAAGGTGGCGCTGATCCACTTCGACGCCCACGCCGACACCGGGGCCCTGCAGAACGGAGCGCTCTACGGCCACGGCACCCCGATGCGCCGGCTGATCGAGTCGGGCGCCGTGCCCGGCCACCGGTTCGTGCAGATCGGACTGCGCGGCTATTGGCCGGAGCCGGACGTGATCGAGTGGATGCGCACTCAGAAGATGCGCACCTATCGGATGGACCAGATCCTGGAGCAAGGCCTGGACGCGGTGGTCGACGAGGCGGTGGCGGCCGCCTCGACCGGCGGCGTGGAAGGCGTGTTCATCTCGGTCGACATCGACGTCGTCGACCCCGGCTTCGCTCCCGGCACCGGAACGCCCGAGCCGGGAGGCCTCACCTCCCGCGAGCTGCTCGACACGGTGCGCCGTCTCGCCCGGGAGCTTCGGGTGCTCGGCGCCGACGTCGTGGAGGTGTCGCCTCCCTACGACAGCCGCAGCGAGCAGACCGCCTACCTGGCCAACCGGGTGGTGCTGGAGATCCTCAACGGAATGGCGGAGCGCAAGCTGGGCCGCTGACGCCCTCAGCCCACGCTCCGCCTCCTGCCGGCGGCTCAGCCGCCGCGAGCCATGTTGAAGTAGTCCGTGTAGAGGATCTCGGCGTCGCCCTGGTCCTGGATCGTCTCGAGCCGCTCGAAGGTCTCGTCGTCCGGGTAGATCGCCGGGTCCTCGCGGATCTCCGGGTCGAGGAGCTCCTCGGCGGCGGCGTTGGGCGTGGCGTACAGCGTCCACTCCGACAGCTGGGCGCCGTTCTCGGCGTCCAACAGGAAGTTGATGAACGTGTGCGCCGTGCAGGGATGGTCCGCCGCGGTGGGGATGGCGAGGTTGTCCACCCACAGGGTGGCGCCCTCCTCGGGGATCACGTACTCCCAGTTGTCGGGGTTCTCGGTCTCGGCGAACGTCGTGAAGAAGTTCCCCGAGTATCCGTGCGACACGGGCACTTCGCCGTTCACGAGGTTGTCGGGGTACTGGTCGGAGTCGAAGGTGGTCACGTTCGAGGCCCGGATCAGGTCGGCCGCCTCCTGCAGGGCGTCCTCCGACGTCTCGTTGAGGCTGTAACCGAGGTAGATCAGGGCGGCTCCGATCGTCTCACGCGGGTCGTTGAGGAGCGACACCCCCGACGGATACGAGGCCGTGAGCTCGGGGTCGAAGACCAAGGCCCAGCTGCGGGGGAAGTCCGTGCCCAGCACCGACAGGTTCACACCGAGGCCGGTGGTGCCCCACTGGTAGGGGACCGAGTAGCTGAACGTCTCGTCGTAGTAGAGGCCCTGGAACTGTTCGCTGACGTTCTCGATGTTGGGGATGGCGTCCTTGTTCAGCGGGGCGATCATGCCCTCCTCGATGAGGATCGCCACCATGTAGTCCGAGGGGACGATCAGGTCGTAGACCACGCCCGCCTGGATCTGGGCGATCATCGTCTCGTTGGAGTCGTAGAAGGTCTCGACGACGTCGACGTCGTACTGCTCCTCGAAGGCGGTGATCAGGTCGGGGTCGATGTAGTCGGACCAGTTGTAGAAGTTGAGCGGCCCGTCGACCTCGTCGACCGAGCACTCCGGCGCCGCGCCGGATCCCCCATCACCGTTCTCTTCTGTGGGGGCCGTTCCCTCGCCTGCGGCGAGGGTCGTGTCGGCCGACGAGCCGTTACATGCCGCCAGCGTCAGCGCCAACACGACCGAGATGGCCAACCATCGGAGTCGTTGCGTCATTCGCATCTCCTTCATCTTCGTCCGACGGGCCCTGACGAGCCCCTGACCGCCGCTGGAAGCCCAGCGAAACACCGACGAGCAGGATCGAGGCGAGCAGCATGGCCGTGGAGACCGCGTTGATCAACGGGCTCACCTCCCGCCTCACCAACCCGAACACGTAGACGGGAAGTGTGGTCGATCCCGGCCCGGTCACGAAGCTCGTCACGACCACGTCGTCCAGCGACAGCGTCAGCGCCAGCAACGCTCCCCCGGCCACCCCCGGCATGATCAAGGGCAGCGTCACCCGTCGGAACGTCTGCCAGGGCGTGGCGTACAGGTCGGCCGCCGCTTCCGTGAGGTGCGGATCCATACCCGCCAGCCGGGCGCGCACCACGACGGCGACGTAGGAGATGTTGAAGGCGATGTGGGCCAGCGAGATGGTCCCGAGGCCGAGGTTGAGCCGGATCCCGGTGAAGCCCTCGAGGAGGTCGAAGGCCTGCACGAAGAACAGGAGCATCATCACGGCCATCGTGACGTCGGGGATGATGATGGGCAGGTACAAGAGGCCGTCCATCGCCCTCTGGCCCCGGAAGCGGAACCGCTCCATCGAGATCGCCGCCGCCGTCCCCAGCACGACGGACACCACCGTCGACACCGCCGCCACTATCAGGGTGTTGCGGATGGCCCGCATGATGTCGTCGTTGCGGAACATCTCGCCGTACCAGCGCAACGAGGGCCTGGTCCACACCCCGACGCGGGAGTTGTCGTTGAACGAGAAGACCGTGAGCACCACGATCGGGGCGTAGAAGAAGAGGTACACCAGCCAGCCGTGGGCGGCGAGGAGACGGTCGACGAGAGGACGCGTCGCGGTGCCCTCGTTCACAGCGTCCTCCCGCCCTTGCGGAAGTAGAACACGGTGGCGATGAGCATCACCACCATCACGGCCATCGACAGGGCCGCCCCGTACGGCCAGTTACGGGCCTGCAGGAACTGCTGGACTATGTAGTCGCCGAGGAGCGGGGTACGGCCGCCGCCGAGGATCGCCGGGGTCACGTAGGCGCCGAGGGCGGGGATGAACACCAGCACCGATCCGGCCACCACCCCCGGCATCGACAGGGGCAGGGTCACCTTGCGGAACGCCGTCCATCCCGACGCGTACAGGTCCCGGGCTGCCTCCACCAGGCTCCAGTCCATCCGCTCCAGGGCGGCGTACAGCGGAAGGATCATGAACGGCATGTAGCCGTAGACGAGTCCGATGAGGACCGCCCATTGGGTGAACAGGATCCGCACCGGGGGCCCGCCGAAAAGCTGGCTGATCAGAGAGAGCGGCCCTTCGGATCCCATCAGGAACTTCATGGCGTACGTGCGGACCAGGAAGTTCGACCAGAACGGGATCATCACCAGCACGAGCAGGATCGCCCGCAGCCGGGCCGGACGGGTGGCGATCCAGTAGGCGAACGGGTACGACAGGACCAGGCTGAGCAGCGTGGTGACGGCGGCGAGGATCAGGGAACGGATCGACACTTCCAGCGCCGGCCCCTGGAACACCCGGGCCCACGAGTCGAGGTTCCAGTCGGACAGGGCGGTGCTGCCCGTGCGCGTGCGGGTGGCGAACGAGTAGACGAGGACGATTACGAGCGGGACGGCGAAGAAGAGGATCAGGTACAGGTAGGTGGGGAGGCCGATGAGAAGGCCCCGGCGGCTCTCGGCGCGTTCTGCTCTGGTCTCGAGGTCGACGCTCTCGGCCACCATCAGTCGGTCACCACGTTGACCGCGGCCGGGTCCCAACAGACCACGGTCTCTTCGCCCATGTCGTAGGTCTCGACGTCGGGCCGGTTCTCCTCTTTCACCTCCAGCGGGTGGTCGAGGCCCACCTCGACGTCGTAGAAGTAGGCGTCGCCGTAGTACATGCGCCGGATCACCTTGCCTCGCAGCTTGGTGTGGTTCTCGGGCATCGGCTCGTCGAGGTCGTACAACTCGAGACGCTCGGGGCGGAGGGCCAGAGTGACCTCCTCGCCGACGGGACCGGGCGAGCGGACCTCTATCTCCTGGCCGTTGCCGAGCCGCACCCGGTCGGGGCCCGACACGGTGGCGGTGATGAGGTTGATGTCGCCTATGAAGTCGGCGACGAACCGGGACCGGGGGCCCTCGTAGATCTCCTCCGGTGTCCCGACCTGGAGGAGCTTGCCCTCGTCCATCACGCCGATCCGGTCGGACATGGTGAGCGCCTCTTCCTGATCGTGGGTCACGTAGATGAAGGTGATCCCCACCCGGTTCTGCAGCTCCTTCAGCTCCACCTGCATGTTCTGGCGCAGCTTGAGGTCGAGGGCTCCGAGCGGCTCGTCCAACAACAGCACCTCGGGCTCGTTGACGAGCGCCCGGGCGAGCGCCACGCGCTGTCTCTGGCCGCCGGAGAGCTGGGACGGCTTGGCGTCGGCGCGGTGACGGAGCTGGACCTGGTCGAGGACTCTCTTGACCCGGGCCTCGATCTCGGCGGAGGGGACCTTGCGCATCTGGAGGCCGAAGGCGACGTTGTCGGCCACCGTCATGTGAGGGAACAGGGCGTAGGACTGGAACACCGTGTTGACGGGGCGTTCGTTGGGTGGGCGCAGCCCCATCTCCTCGCCGTGGATCTTGAGGGTGCCCTCGGTCGGGTACTCGAACCCGGCGATCATGCGCAGGGTCGTCGTCTTGCCGCAGCCCGACGGCCCGAGGAGGGAGAAGAACTCGCCGTCGCCGACGGTCAGGTCGAGGTCGTCCACCGCCACGACGTCGCCGAAGCGCTTGGTGATCCCGACCAGTTCGACCGCAGGCCGGCTCAATCGCTCCCCTTTCCTGCCACCCAGCGTCCGCCTGCCATCACCATGTCGACTCTGGTCTCTGCGAACGTCGAGCCCACGAATGGATTCCGATCCAGTACCACGAGGTCGGCCACATTACCTTCCGCGATGACGCCGCGTTCAGCGTCGTGGTTGTGCCACGCCGACCCGGCCGTGTAGGCGGCCAGCGCCGTCACCGGGTCGATCTTCTCTCCCGGGACCAGAGGCTCTTCGGTCGGGTCGTGGGGTGGGGTGCGGGTGGTGGCGACGTGGATCTGGGCCATGACGTCGCAGGACGACACCGACCAGTCGGACCCACCGGCGAGCATCGCCCCCGCCGCGACGAGGCTAGCGAACGGGTACTGCCACTCCGATCGCTCGGGGCCCAGGAACGGCTTGGTCAGCCCCTCCTGGTACCCGTCCTCGCACGCCCACAACGGCTGCATGTCGGCGATGACCCCCAGGCGGTGGAATCGGCCGATGTCGTCGGGGTGGATCACCTGGATGTGGGAGACGCTGTGGCGCAGGTCCGACCAGCCGTTGGCCATGCGCGCCGCCTCCACCGCGTCGAGGGCGTTGCGGACGGCGGCGTCGCCGATGGCGTGGAAGTGGCATTGGAAGCCCTCGGCGTCGAGGCGGGTGACGATCTCTTTCAGCTCCCCGGGGTCGATCATGTCGATGCCGGTGCCGCCCACCCGTTCGTACGGCTCCAGCATCGAGGCGGTGAAGTTCTCCACGACCCCGTCGAGCATCAGCTTCACCGCCGTCGGCCGGTAGCCGGGGGCCGTCTGTCGCCGCCACTCGAGGAGTCGGTCGATCTGGTCGAGGCCGCCTTCGCGGTCCCACCACAGTGCCCCCACCACCGAGCCGACGAGGTCTCCCCGCTCCGCCACCCGCAGGTAGGCACGGTGGAGCGGCTCGTCGACCCAGGCGTCCAACCAGCCGGTGATGCCATGCGAGAGCAGGTGCTCCTGGCCCCGGAGGAGGGCGGCTTCCACCTCGTCGTCGGTCTCCGGTGGCATCGCCTGCTCGATCAGCGTCATCGCCCCCTCGTGGAGGGTGCCCTGGGGCTCCCCTCCCGGCAGCCGCTCGATGCGCCCGTCGGCCGGGTCGGGGGTGGACGCCGTCACGCCGGCGAGGCGGAGGGCGGCGGTCGATGCCCACCCTCCGTGGCCGTCGCGGTTGGTGAGGAAGGCGGGCCGGTCGCCCACCACCTCGTCGAGGGCGGCCGCCGATGGGCATCCCCGCTCGAACCAGTCCTGGGACCACCCGCCGCCGACGATCCACTCGGCGTCGGGGTGGGCGGCGGCGTACTCGGCGATCCGGCGCAGGGCGTCGTCGGCGCCGGTGGCATCCAACAGGTTGCACCCGAGCAGGTTCCTTCCGCCGTGGTGGGGATGGACGTGGGCGTCGGTGAATCCCGGGGTGACGAGGCGCCCTTCCGCGTCGACCACGTCGGCGCCGGCGAGGTACGGCGCCACGTCGCTCTCGTTGCCGACGGCGACGATCCTCCCGTTCTCGACAGCCACCGCGCGGGCCCACGTACGGGCGGAGTCGGCGCGGAACACCATTGCGTTGACGATCACTGTGCGGCCCGCCATCGGCGAGAGACTATCCGGGTCTACGCGGGCCCGCGCAAGCGGCTTGCAAGCGAGTGCCGCCCTCCATCCCGACCAGTTACCCTCGGCCATATGAGCGCTTTCTGGCACCCCTTCGCGGACATGCACACCGTCCAGCACGCCCCCTTCGTCGTGGACCGGGCCGAAGGGGTGTACGTGTACGACGAGGAAGGCAACCGCTATTTCGACGCCACCGCCGGGCTGTGGTACGCCAACATCGGCCACGGCCGCCGCGAGGTGATCGAGGCGGTGCACCGGCAGATGGAGAAGCTCCCCGCCTTCCATTGCTTCGTCGACTTCGGGACGCGTCCCACCCTCGAGCTGGCCGAGCGCATCGCCGCCGTCTCGCCCGATCCCGGCTCGAAGGTGTTCTTCGGCCAGGGGGGCTCCGACGCCGTCGACACCGCCGCCAAGCTGGCCCGCCGCTACTTCTCCGCCATCGGCCAGCCGGAGAGGACCGTCTTCATCGCCCGGGAGTGGGGCTACCACGGCGTGAACACCTACGGCACCTCCCTCGCGGGCATCGAGGTCAACCGGTCCGGCTACGGCGATCTGGTAGGAGACGTGGTGATCGTCCCCTACGACGACGCCGAGGCCGTCGAGAAGGCCATCGAGCACGCCGGGCCCGAGCGCATCGCCGGCATCTTCGTCGAGGCGGTGGTCGGCGCCGGCGGCGTGCGCCCGGTGCCGGAGAGCTATCTGCATCGGGTCCGTGACGCGGTCCGCCAGGCAGGCGGCCTGTACATATCGGACGAGGTGATCACCGGCTTCGGCCGGGTGGGTGACTGGTTCGCCGCCACCCGCTTCGACCTCGAGCCGGACATAATCACCTTCGCCAAAGGCGTGACATGCGGCTATCTGCCACTGGGAGGCGTGATCGTGTCGCCGCGGGTCGCCGCCCCGTTCTTCGACCAGCCGGGCAACATCTTCCGTCACGGCTACACCTACTCGGGACACGCCGCCTCCTGTGCCGCCGGGCTGGCCGTCATGGACATCCTCGAGAACGAGGGAGTGATCGAGAGGGCCGCCGAGCTGGAAGCGGAGATCCCGGCCGCCCTGGCTCCCCTCACCGAACTGGACGTGGTCACCGAGATCCGCTCGGGCGTGGGTGCGCTCGCCGCCATCCAGCTCGACCCCACCGACGAGACGTTGCCGGCTCGCGCCGCCAGGGCCTGCCGGGAGGCGGGGGTGCTGACCCGGGCAGTCGGCGGTGGCGCCCTCCAGGTGTCCCCGCCCCTCGTGATGACCCCCGAGCACGTCACCGAGATGGCCGAGCGTTTCCACGCCGGCCTGTCGAGGCTGTAGCGGATATGACCGCCGCCGGCCCCACCCTGTGCCCCTTCGCTCTGGTCACCGGGGTGGCGTGCCCGTTGTGCGGCATGACCCGGGCGCTGCTCCATCTTGCCCAGGGGGACCTCGCCGGGGCTGTCGCCTACCACCCGCTGGTGCTGGTGGTGGTCGCCGTGGCCGTGGTCGCCGTGGTGTTGCGGGCGACGGGCCGCAGATGGCCCGCCTTCGCCCGCGGGCTGCCGGCGGTGATCGCCGTCGCGGTGTTGTTCGTGGGGACCTGGGTGGTGCGGCTGGCGACGTCCAGCCTGCCGCCGGTCTAGGCGGCGACCGTCTCGCCGTTCATCCGCCGATACGCGAACGCGGTGGCGATGATCGACACCGGCACCGACACCAACAGCCCGATCCCGCAGAGCAGGGCGCCGATCGTGTTGGCCACCAGCACCCCGAGGTAGAGGCCGATCGTCGATGCCAGGTTGCGATTGACGATCTGGAAGCTCGCCCGGATGGCGTCTGTGGCCGACATGCCCTTGTCGACGACGAAGTGCATCGCGAACTGGGAGAAGAAGGCGAAGACGATCCCCGGGAGGACACACAGAGCCGTACCGATCGACGTGCCGATGCCGATGAGGACGGCGGTGAGGATCACCTGGCCGAGATTCTCGGTGGAGAGGATCGTGCCGACCTCGAGCGGCTGGCCCTTGGTGATCGCCAGCCCGCCGCGGACGATGCCGGCCTGGACGATGAAGCCGACCAGCACGAAGACGATGGCGAACACGGCGCCGGTGAACAGGAAGCCGACCGCCCCGACGTCGGATATGTCTTCGGGGTCCATCGCCGTGAACGGCAGCGTCACCAGATACCAGATGAAGCTGACGGCGGCCGCGCCGACGATGAGGACCAGGGTGGCCACCAGGATGGGGCCGACGTTCTGCTGGAACTTCAGCCAGCCATAGTTGAACGCCTCGCTCAGCTCGAATGGAACCTGCCCTCGTGGCGCCGGCGCACCTTCCGGCGGAACGGGCGGTTCGCTGGTCATGGATGACTCCTCTCCGTCTCTCGGAGAGGACAGTACTCCCCAGCCTCAGCCAGCGCTAGGTACCGTCTTGCATCGAATCGGCGGCCCCGCTGCGGCGGCGGCGGATCGTCCACGCCCCCGCCCCTGACACCACCATGACGGCGAGCGGGATCCACAGCTTGGCGCCGAGCACCTCGGCGGCTGCTCCTCCGATCCCGGCGCGCCCGCCGCGGGGGTCGACCACCCACGCCGACAGCCGGAAGAAGATGGCGAAGTTGAGCGCGGCGATCGACAAGCGGGTGAGGAGGGTGCGGACCATCCGCCGCCGGTCGTCGGACAGATACACGGCGGTGCCGCCGGCCGCGAGCATCGTGCCCAGGCCCAAGAGCGTGCCGACGGTCAGGGCCCGGGCCGGGCCCGACCCTCTGCCCACGAGGGGGCGCTCCCCTCGGTCGGGGACGAGGACCAGCGGCTCGAGCCTGTCGACCACGGACTCAACGTCCCCTTCGGTGACCGGAAGCCCCATCGCCTGTAATGAGGCGGCCACCGCCGGCGCCGCCGGCCGGTAGACGGAGGCGACGTCGACGACGACCGGGCCTTCTTCGGTGCCGGCCATCGCCTCGACGATGTCGCCGATCAGCGTGGCGGTGGCGGACTCCACCTCGGGCAGCGCCGCGATCGCGGACCCCAGGCCGGAGGAGCCGCCTTCCAGCCCGACGTCGGCCAGGGCCCGCTCGAACCACGCTTCGACGCGAGTGGCCACGAACTCGGATCGGGCGACGCGGCTGGCGGCCGAGGCGACCAGGGCGGTGTCGGAGGCGACGGATCGCCCCCAGATCGACAGCAGGAACACGGAGATGGCGATCCCGTACACCCACAGGACCACTGCCTGCAGGAAGCGGCGACCGCGTGTCGGCTCAGCGGATGATGAGGTCGGGGTGGGTGCGGACACGTGGCCTAGCCTCCTCGACGGCAATCGCCAAACGCTCGAACGCCTGCGCTGCCTCCGAGTCAGGAGCCGCCACCGCCACGGGCCGCCCTTCGTCGGCGCCTTCCCGCATGGCGGGCACCAGCGGGATCTGGGCCATCAGCGGGACTCCCATCTCCTCTGCCAGAGCCGCTCCCCCGCCCGACCCGAACAACTCGTAACGCTTGCCGTCGTCGCCGGTGAACCAGGACATGTTCTCCACCACACCGATCAGCTCCTGGTCGACGTGCTGGGCCATGAGAGCGGCCCGACGGGCGACGCGTTGGGCCGTCGGCTGGGGCGTCGTCACCACCAGCACCTGGGCGCGGGGGAGGAATTGGGCCATCGATATGGAGATGTCTCCCGTGCCGGGCGGCATGTCCACCACGAGGAAATCGAGGTCGTCCCAGAAGACGTCTTTGAGGAATTGCTCGATGGCCTTGTGCAGCATCGGGCCGCGCCAGATGACCGCCTTGTCCTCGGGGACGAAATAGTCCATCGACATGACCCGTACGCCGTGCGCCCGGGGCGGGATGATCGACTCGTCGATCACCACCGGCGGCCGTTGCACTCCGAACATCCGGGGGACCGAGAACCCCCAGATGTCGCCGTCGATGATGCCCACCGTGTGGCCTCTCTTGGCCAGGGTGACGGCGAGGTTGGTGCTGACAGACGACTTGCCGACACCGCCCTTGCCGGACGAAATGGCCACGACCCGGGTCCGATTGCCGGGCTCGCCAATCTTGGGCCCGACCTGGGCGCGGAGCCTCTCCATCATCTCGTGGCGCCCGGCGTCGTCCATGTTCTGGTACTCGACGGTGACGCGTCTTCCGGCCGCCTCTTTGATCGCCGCGTCGAGGTCGGCGAGCGAGGGATGGTTGGGCACCGGCACCCGGACGGTGACGGTGTCGGCGCCGAACCGCTTGGCGGAGACGGACTCGACCAGGCCCAGTTCGCCCAATGGCCGGCCGAGAAGAGGTTCCTCCACCGCCTCCACGGCCGCGCGCAGGGATTCGGTGGATGAGGTGTCAGACAACGGCTTTTCCCTACGGAGATAGTGGCTAGAAGGTCTTCGGAACTATAGTTGTGGAGCGAAGCAACCAGACACGGCCGTACGGTTGCAAAACGCCCGGCCCGATCGACGAACCGGGCCCAAAGGGAACCATGGATCTCGCCTCACTCGACGAACAAATCGCCGATCTCACTTCCGCCCTCGGAGACCCCACCCGCCGCGGGATCTATGTGGCGATCCGGGAATCCGCCGAACCGATGACGGCCGGGGAGATCGCCGAGTTGTTCGGCATCCACCCCAACGTCGCCCGCCACCACCTCGACAAGCTGGCGGCCGACGGCTGGCTGGTGGTGTCGCATCGGCGCCCCGCCGGCAAGTCCGGGCCCGGCGCCGGCCGCCCCGCCAAGACCTACGAGGCCTCCAAGAAGGAGATCTCAATCCACTTCTCGCCGCGGCGGTACGAGCTCCTGGTGGAGCTGCTGCTGCGGGTCCTGCAGCGCATCTCCCCCGACGACATCAGCCGGGTCGCCGAGGAGGTCGGAGCCGAGTACGGCAGGGAGCTGGCCGCCGAGATCGGTGCCCCCGAGGACGCCGGCTACGCCGAAGCGGTGCAGGCGGTCGCCGTGGCGATGACGGGCCTCGGATTCAGCATGGACCCCGACGTCGAGGGCCAGCGTCTCCTCGCCGGGAACTGCCCGTTCGGGGAGGCCGCCGCCGATCACCCCGACATCGTCTGCTCGCTCGACCGGGGGATCATCAAGGGCCTCGTCGCCGCCCTGGGCGCCACCACCGAGCCGGTGCTGGTGCCGCACGCCAACCCCGGCAACGGCTGCATCACGCGGGTCCCGGTCACGATCCGCTGATTCGCCCGACTTTCCGAGCGCCTGTCGGGGAAGCCATTGCGCCTCCCTAGACTCGGTAGGGCCTGGATCGAAAGAAAGGACGACATGTCCGCTGACCCTTTTGAGGCCTATACGACTCTCGAGACGCCGCTCGGAACCCGGCGCATAGCGCGCCTCGACGCCATCGAAGGCACCGAGAACCTGCCGTATTCGATCAAGGTTCTTCTCGAGGCGGCGTTGCGCAATCTCGACAATCCGGCGGTCGGCGAGGACGCCGTGCGCGCCATCGCCGCATACGACGCCCGGGCCGTCGCCGACGTCGAGATCCCGTTCATCCCGGGGCGGGTGGTCCTGCAGGACTTCACCGGTGTCCCCGCCATCGTCGACCTGGCGGCGATGCGGTCGGCGATCGTGGAGATGACGGGCGACCCGGAAGCCGCCCAGAAGGTGAACCCGCTCATCCCCGCCGACCTGGTCGTCGACCATTCGGTGCAGGTCGACTCTTTCGGCCGGCCCGACTCGCTGATCATCAATTCACGCAAGGAATTCGAGCGGAACCGGGAGCGGTACGAGTTCCTCAAATGGGGCCAGTCGGCGTTCGACCGTTTCCGGGTCGTGCCCCCCGCCACGGGCATCGTCCACCAGGTGAACCTCGAGTACCTGGCGAAGGTCGTCTGGGACGACGGCACCTGGCTGTTCCCGGACTCCCTCGTCGGCACCGACTCGCACACGACGATGATCAACGGCCTCGGCGTCGTCGGCTGGGGCGTCGGCGGCATCGAGGCAGAGGCGGCGATGGTCGGCCAACCGATCTACATGCTGTTGCCGGAGGTGGTCGGCTTCCGTCTCACCGGCGAGCTGCCCGAGGGCGCCACCGCCACCGACCTCGTCCTGCGCGTGACCGAGATGCTCCGCCAGCACGGCGTGGTGGGCAAGTTCGTCGAGTTCTACGGCCCGGGCCTCGCCTCGATGCCGGTCGCCAACCGGGCGACGATCGCCAACATGGCGCCGGAGTACGGGGCGACCGTCGGCTTCTTCCCCGTCGACGATCAGGTGCTCCGCTACCTGCGCCTCACGGGCCGCGACGAGGCCCTGATCGAGACGGTCGAGAGGTACTACAAGGAACAGGGGCTGTGGCGGGACGACAGCCACCAGATCGCCTACTCCTCCGAGCTGGAGCTCGACCTGTCGACCGTGGAGCCTTCCGTCGCCGGCCCGCGTCGTCCCCAGGACCGCATCCCCCTGTCGACGATGAAGTCGCAGTGGCGCCACGACCTCGAGAACACCTTCGGGAAGGCGCCCACGCCCGCCGCACCGGAAGGCACCGCCGCCGCAGCCAGCGCCGCCCCCACCGCCGTGCTGGAGCGGAGCGGCGGGGTCGAGGTGACCTACGAGGGCCAGACCTTCGAGCTGGACCACGGCTCGGTGGTGATCGCCGCCATTACCTCCTGCACCAACACCTCGAACCCGGATGTGATGGTGGGAGCGGGTCTCGTCGCCCGCAAGGCGGTGAACCTGGGGCTGCAGCGCAAGCCCTGGGTGAAGTCCTCTCTCGCTCCCGGCTCCAAGGTCGTCACCGAGTACCTGGAGTCGTCCGGACTGCTCGACGACCTCGAGGCGCTCGGCTTCCACGTGGTCGGCTACGGATGCACGACGTGCATCGGCAACTCGGGCCCGCTGCCCGAGCCGATCTCGAAGGCGATCAACGAGAACGACCTGGTGGCCGCCGCCGTGCTGTCGGGGAACCGGAACTTCGAAGGCCGGATCTCGCCCGACGTCCGCGCCAACTACCTGGCGTCGCCGCCGCTGGTCGTGGCATACGCCCTCGCCGGCTCGGTGGACTGGGATCCGATCAACGACCCGATCGGCACCGACAAGGACGGCAACGACGTCTACCTGCGCGACATCTGGCCGAGCCAAGCCGAGATCGCGGCGGTAGTCAGCGAGCACGTCGACGAGAGGAAGTTCCGTGAGCGGTACGCCGACGTGTTCACCGGCCCGGAGGAATGGCGCCAGATCGAGGTGACCGGCTCGGCGCTGTACGACTGGGATCCCGAGTCCACCTACATCCAGGAACCGCCGTTCTTCGCCGGCCTCACCCCCGAGCCCGAGCCGATCCGGCCCATCCACGGGGCGCGGGTGCTGGCGCACCTCGGCGACTCGATCACGACCGACCACATCAGCCCGGCGGGCAGCATCGCCGTCGACTCGCCGGCCGGCCAGTACCTGATCTCGAAGGGCGTCCAGCCGGCGATGTTCAACTCCTACGGCTCCCGCCGCGGCAACGACCGGGTGATGACCCGGGGCACGTTCGCCAACATCCGGGTCCGCAACAAGCTGGCTCCCGGCACCGAGGGAGGCTGGACGAAGAACTTCCTCACCGGCGAGGTCACGTCGATCTACGACGCGGCGATGGCCTACAAGGAGGCGAACATCCCTCTCGTCGTCCTGGCCGGGACCGACTACGGGATGGGCTCGTCTCGTGACTGGGCCGCCAAGGGAACGTTCCTGCTCGGCGTGAGGGCGGTGATCGCCACGTCGTTCGAGCGTATCCACCGCTCAAACCTGGTGATGATGGGTGTCCTCCCCCTGCAGTTCCCCGACGGCGCCAACGCCGAGACCGTCGGCCTCGACGGCACCGAGGTCTTCGACATCGAGGTGGACGACGACCTCACCCCGCGCCAGATCGTCCCCGTGACCGCCACCAAGGCGGACGGGACCAAGGTCGAGTTCGGCGCCATCGCCCGGGTCGACACCGCCATCGAGGTGGAGTATCTCCGCAACGGCGGGATCCTCCACTACGTGCTCCGGCGGATGGCGAAGAGCGAGTGAGATGACCGACACCGAAGCCCGCTCCGGTGCTCCCGACGCGACGGAGCGGGCTGGGCTGTCCGGCGGGCTCCTGACGGCGTTGTTCGTCGCCCTCGTCGGGCTCGGGGCCCTGGTGGCGTGGTTGATGCGGAGCGGCGGCTCCGAGGTGGCCGAGGTGGGCGCGCCCGCCCCCACGTTCGTCGTCACGGCGTTCGACGGATCCGAGTTCGACCTCGCCGCCCACCTGGCAGAGGACGGACGCCCCGTCCTCCTCAACCTGTGGGCTTCGTGGTGCGAGCCCTGCAAGCGAGAGTTCCCTCTCCTGTCCGACTTTGCCGCCGCCCACCCGGAGGTGAAGGTGGTGGGCGTGGCGGTGCAGGACCGGGAGGAATCGGCCCGCGCCTTCGTCGACGAGATGGACCCGGCGTTCACCGTGGCATACGACACCGACGACGTCGTGCGGGATTCGTACCCGACCTTCGGGCTGCCGGCCACGTTTTTGATCGGCTCCGACGGCACGGTGGTCGAGATCGTGACGGCCGAGCTGACGACAGAGCAGCTCGAATCGTTCTCGTTCGAGGGCTGATCAGGCGCCGATCACGCCGCCCGAGTCGAGCAGGTCGCCGGCCCATTCGAACAGGAAGAACAGGATGGCGAGGGCCACGGCGGCGAGCACGACCAGCTCGATCGTCTTGACCGGTGCCGGACCGGGAAGCACTTCCCATAGCCGCCTCATGCGTCCTGTCCCTCCTGGGCCCGGGCGAGGAGGCTGGCGTATTCGAAGTTGGGCCCGTCTACCAGCTCGGCCTGGACCACGAGGCGCTCGCGAGCCGAGAAGTGGGGGTGACACGTGGTGAGGGTCAGCCACGCCCCCGGCTTCTCCTCGGTGACCCACACGTCGTCCGGCTCGACGATGTGGATCTCGCGGATCTCGAACACGTGGGTCCCCACGGCCGTCTCGACTTCGATCCGGTCGCCGATCTCGAGCTGGTCGAGGTCGTAGAAGGGCCGGCCGTAGGTGGTGCGGTGACCCGAGATCACTGCGTTGCCCGGCTGGCCGGGAACGGGAGTCCACGGCATGTGCCCGGGCCCCTTCTTGAGGGTCTCGCGGTCGACTCCCTCGAAGACGACCTCGTCCACTCCGATCGCTTCGATCGTGAGACGGCCCAAGGGCTCGCCTTGCGGGACGGCGGACTCGGGAACGAAAGCGGTCCGGACGAAGGTGGGCGGCTCCGGCTCCTCGGCCTCTTCTTCGACTTCTTCGGGGACCGTCACCTCGACTGGTTCGGGGGCGGGGAGCTGGGTACGGCGCGCCTCGAGCTCGGCATCCAACGAGGCCATCGCCTCGGCCTGGACGCGGTCGTTCAGGAAGTCGGTGACGTAGAGCTGGTAACCGAGAAACGCCAGCACCAGGCCGGCGCAACCCATGAGCGCCCAGCCCGCGCGGCGCAGTATTCGGCGAGTTCCCACGGTATGGGGAAGGCTAACTGCGGTTGGAGGATTTCCTAGGGGTCTAACGACCGAGATCCGACGGAACCAACGAGGTGGTTGGGAGTGATGTCAGCCTGGTGGATCGCGGGCGTCGGCCGGTAGGACGAAACGGATCGAGCCGTCTGCCTGCTTCTCAATCCGATGGCCGCGGCGGTGGACTACCACGTGGTGGTGGTACCAGCACAGCGTCACGAGATTGTCGGGATGATGGGTGCCGCCATGTGACCACGGCACCACGTGGTGGATCTGCAGGCGATGGGTGGAGCGACAGCCTCCGGCGCGGCAGCCGCCGTCCCGCCACATGACGAAATCACGGATCGCCGGTGGGATCCGCCGGCTCTTGGCAGACGTCACCACCGGTTTCCCGTCGGACAGTCCAACGATCCGGACCGCACCTTCGCACAGCAACTCGTCGAGGGCGTCCGGGCCGATTCTCGGCCCGAATGCGAGCTCGGCCCCCGCCTCCCCGCCGGTTCCGTTGGCGGCGTCGAGATCCATGAACACGGTGATCGACGGACCGTCGGCGGAGGCCTCGCCCGCACACAGCTCCTCCAAAGCAAGAGCCTGGCGGTGGGGCATGGGGCCGGCGTCTCTCCCCATCGCTTCCGCCCGCTCTCGAAGGGTGTCGTGGATCAACTGGCCGGCGGCCCCGGTGACCCCGCCCTTGATGTTCCACCACGACTCGTCGAGGGCCGGTTGCATCAAAAGGAACGAATCCCGATGCGACCGCCGCTCCCGGAGACGACCGATGCGGCGGTGCCGCCCCACCAGCCGCTCCGCGCCGGCGAGGTCGTGGCCGGAGAGCCGCTCCCACCAGTCCGATTCCGACTCGGCGGTCGCCACCCGAGAGATCAGGACCGCCCTCCCGGGGCTGCACTCGCCCGCCTCGAGACGCTTCGCCGTCGCCGGCAACTGTCCCAGCGACGTGCCGAGCCGAGACAGCTGGGAAGACTCCTCCCTGGTCAGGTCGAGCTTGGCCGCCACCCACTCCCTGAGGTTGCGGCACCCATCCCCCAACGGAACCTGCCGCCGATCCGCCTCCGCCGCCAACTCGGCCTGCCGGGCCACCGCATGGCGCCTGACCTGCTCCCAGAACAGAAGCTCCTGTTCGATCTGATCTGTGGTCAGGTCCCGGATGCCTGCTTCCCCGGTGCCTGCTTCCCCCGTGCCCATGCTCGCACCCTACGACATGGGTGGGACAGAAACCGGCGGGCGGGACGCGCCTCACCGACGGCGGCCGACCACCCAGGCCACCGCCGCCCATCCGCCCACGGCCCACGCCCCCAGGACGGCGAGAGAAGCGCCGACATCGGTCGCCAGCCCTTCGGTGAGTCCGGCACGGATGAGATTCGCCATGTGATAGAACGGCAACGCCTGGTGGGCGGCCTGCGCCCATTCCGGGAAACGCTCGATGGGGATGACGATCGGCGAGAAGAGCAGCACGAGGAAGATCACCACGTTGGTGATCAGGTTCGTCAGACGTGGCTCGGAGATCGCCATGGCCATGCCGTAGCCCGCCGAGGTGGCGGTGAGCGCCGACAGGAGGGCAGCCAGGACCACCAGCCAGGACAGGCGGATCGTGGCGTCGAATTGCCACGCTGCGACCGCGGTCGTCAGCGCAGCGACGGGCAGCCCGATCGCCGTGAACACCGTGAACGTCGCCGCCACGGGGGCGAGCCGCGGCACCGGCAGCGACCACGTGAAGTCGAAGGTGCCCCGGAACTTCTCCTGCATGACCAGGATCGGGACCATGACGAATCCCACGGGGATGATCGCCAGAGCGGGGAGGCCCGACACGAGGTAGGTGGCCGTAGTCGAGTCGACCTCACCGAGATAGAACCGGTACATGGCCACCGAACCGACGCCCATGACCAACTGGATGAACAGGATCATCCCGAAGAGGGCCTTCTGCTGGGCAAGGACCCACCGGAGCATGGCGACGTAGCTCGCCCACCAGTAGCCGGCGCCGCGGCGAATGGGAACACTCCGAGCTGTCAACGACGCCTCCCCATCGCGATGGCGGTGACGACTCCGGCCAGAACGGTCCAAGCGGCCACCACCAGGTAGGAGCCGCTCACGTCGGTGACCAGCCCCTGGGTCAGGGCACCCCGGAGGATCACGCCCATGTGATAGAAGGGAAGCACCTCGTGCACGCTCGCCAGCCACCCGGGCAGGTTCTCGGGCGGGTAGGTGATCGGGGTGAACCCGATGACCAGGAAGGCGAACACCTGGGAAAGGAGCTGTGTCACGGTCGGCCTCTCGATCCCGTGGGCGACGGCGTAGCCGATCAGGGTTCCACAGACCACCACGAGCCCGACGGCGGGCGCGACGGCCCACGACACATCGAAGGTGAGGTCGAAGCGCCACCCGGAGATCGCCAGGGCGATGACCGCGGCAGGCAAGCTGATGATTGCACTCACCGCCACCCACCCGACGACGCTGGCCGACCTCGGCACGGGGAGCGAAGCCGTGAAGTCGTAGGTGCCCGCCTCCTTCTCGCCGGCGACGAGCTGGGGAGCCACGACCAAGCCGACGAGGACGAGGGTGACGATGGCGGCGCCGGTGCCGAGGAACAGGCCGGTCCGGGCGTCCACGTCGGCGTAGAAGAGGCTCATCCCGATCGACAGGCCCGAGGCGGTGAGGAGCTGCACGGCCACCATCACCGGCAGGACCAACCGGAGCGAGGTGAGGTGCCATCGCAGCATCGCCTTAAGGCCGGCGAGCCAGTGGCCCGCCCCCCGGCGGACGTAGGTCGTCGTGGCAGCCGTCATGCGGCTGCCCCTTCCGGTTCGTCGGCCGGCAACTCGCCGGTCAAACGGATGTAGGCGTCCTCCAGGGTCGTGGCCGCCAGGGCGTACTCCTCGGCGATGCCCTGGCTCATCAGCTGCTGTGCCCAGGCGATCCCCTCGCCTGCCTTCTCCTCGGGGATCACCGAGACGAGGTTGTTGCCGACCCGGGTGTGGTCGAGCACGAGCGAAGGCAGCTCGGGCGTGGCCACGCCCGGCGTGAGCATCAGCTGGAGGCGGAGCCTCCCCCGGTCGGCCACCTTGAGAGAAGACGGGGTCCCCTCCGCCACGACCCGCCCGTCGGATATCACCGCCAGACGGTCGACCGACTTCTCGGCTTCGAGGACGTTGTGGGTCACGAGAATCACCCCGACCCCCATCTCGCCCAACTGGCGGATCTGATCCCACAGGAGCCGGCGGCGCAGGGGGTCGACGTCGTTCGTAGGCTCGTCGAGGATCACGAGGCGACCGGGTACCACCGTCACCATCACGAACCCGACGAGGCGGCGGACGCCACCCGAGAGCCGGGCACCCAGGGTGTCCCGCCATTCCTCGATCTGGAGCGCTTCGATCAGCTCGCCGGCCCGGCGTTCGATCTGGCGCCGGTCACCTCCGCGTATCTCCCCGGTGAGACGTATCGCCTCGTGCACCTTGAACGACTCGATAGGCATCGGTGCTTGGGGCAGGTACGAGCAGAGTTGGCGGGCGGCGTCGGGGTCGGCAACAAGGTCGTGAGGGCCCAGGTGGAGCGAGCCGGCGGTCGGCTTCAGGAGACCGATGATCTGTTTGACCAGGGTCGACTTGCCCGCCCCGTTGGGGCCCAGCAGGCCGAAGACCTCCCCCGGCTCGACGCGAAGGGAGATGTCACGGTTGGCGTAGGTCTTGCCTCCGTCGTAGGTCTTGGTCACCCCGGAGGCGCGAAATGTCCAATCGTTCATCGGTCTCCTTTCAGATCCCCAGACGGAAGAACACGAACGAAAAGGCGTACTCGTCGCCGTCGCGGTCCTCGGCCTCGGCTACCTCGTCGATGAGCTCGTCGATGCGCTCGGCGAATCGGGCGGCGGACTCGCGACTGAGACGGACGATGGTGCGGCCCAGGGTCCCCGGGGGCGTCTCCTCGCCCCGCCCCTTGGCCTCGATGTATTCGGTCACCCCGGCGACGGCGTCCACCCGAGCCCCGTCGAGCACGGCTCCCGCCACCGCTTCTGCGACGCGGGCGGGGTCGTCGACGTTCTCGAGCAGACCCGGGCCCGGCTTGATGTGCGTCGCCAGCGCCCGGTACACCCGTTGCAGCCGCGCACCCGACTTCCGGGTCCCCACCACCTCGATCACCCCGGCCCGCTCCAGGGCGTTGAAGTGGTAGTAGAGCCGGGTCACGGGAACGCCGAGGCGATCGGCCACCTCACGCACGGTCGCCGGCTCCACGAGCTGGTAGAGGATGCGGAGGCGGGTCGGGTTGTTGATCTCCTCGAGGACCCTCAGGTCGTCGACGAGGAACGGTTCACGGTCACTCAACTTCATGGGCGGTGACCGTTCTATCGGATCACCGCACCATATTCAAGCGATTTGAATAATCTTCGATTCGTTGAACATGGCTATCTGCCCGCCCAGCGCGGCGACCGTTTCTCGAGGAACGCGGCGACCCCTTCCTTTGCGTCTTCGGTGAGGGCCACCGCGGTGAGCCCGCCCTGGAGGCGGTCGAGGGCGGTGTCGAAGTCCAGGTCGGCGATGGCGTAGAAGCTGTCGCGTCCCAGCTCGAGGACCGCCCGGCTCTTCTCTGTCAGGGCATCGACGACCTCGTCGACGGCCGCGTCGAGCTCGTGGCGCGGGACGACCCGGGTGACGGCACCGAGCCGCAGAGCCTCGTCCGGCGTGATCAGCCGGCCCGTCATCATGAGGTCGAGCACGGCCTTGCGAGGCATCGATCGCAGCAGGACCGCCGAGATCATCATCGGCCACAGGCCCACGGCGATCTCGGGCGTGCCGAGCTTGGCGTCCTCGACGCAGATGACGAAGTCGCAAGCCACTGCGAGGCCGAAGCCGCCGGCGAGGGCGTGGCCGTTGACCCGGGCGATCGTCGGCTTGCCTCCGCGAACGACGAGCCGGAAGAGATCGGCCAGTGCGCCGCGGGAACGGTGCAGACCGATGGGGTCGTCGACGAATCCTCCCGACAAGTCGCCGCCGGCGCTGAAAGCAGTGTCGCCTGCTCCCGTGTAGACGATCACCGCCACGTCGTCGTCGGCGAGCGCCCGGCGCGTGGCGTCGGCGAGGCCGAGCATCGTCTCGGTCGACATCGGATTCCGCCGCTCCGGATCGTCGATGGTGATCGTCGCCCGACCGCGCGACACTTCGTAGCGAATCACCGGCGCTCCCTCCTTGCTCACGTGACGGGCTGTGATACCGTCGGCGCACGCATGTTATGGCTTGCGCTCGTCCTGTTCCTGGCTATGACGATCGCAGTCTTGCGGGGCGGGAGACTCACCAACCTCGCCGACATCCAACTCCGGTTGTGGTGGCTCCTGCCGCTCGCATTCCTCCTGCAGATCGCAACAGCCTGGCTCCCGCACTCGGCTTCCTGGGCCGAGGGCGTCGGCCTGGCCATGATCCTGACGTCGTTCATCCTCCTCCTGGTGCTCGTGGTGCTGAACCGGGAGCGCACCGGGATGTGGCTCGCCGGCGTGGGAGTGCTGATGAACTTCTCGGTCATCGCGTTGAACGGGGGAATGCCCGTCCTCGAAGGGGCATGGCAGGTGGCCGCGGGCTTCACCGATCAGGCGATGTCCGTCGAGGGCTCGTACAAGCACGTGATCCTCGATGCGAACACCCGGCTCCCGTTCCTGGCCGATGTGATCCCGATCCGGATCGGCAACCAGGGCAACGTGGTCTCTCTCGGCGACGTGTTCCTGGCCGTGGGCTTGGCTCGGTTCCTGGAGTCGGAACTGCGTCGCCCCGTCCGCTGGTTCAAGCGGGGCGCACGCGCTCAGGCAGGATCGGCGTCGGTCAAGCGTTGACCGTCACGCCGGAGTCGAGCACCCGTCGGAGCGAGGCCACGACCTCCGGGTCGTACTCGTAGGCGGCTCCCTGATGGAGGCGCTCCAGCGCCTCGAGTTGGGACAGCCCCTCCCCCATCCGGTGGGCGTCGTAAGCGGAAGCCGTCTTGATGATGCGTGAGACCATCGAAACCGAGGGGTCGGACTCCTCGCCGGGGTTGCGGTACGGCTCGTACTGGCGCCTCACATAGGCCGCGATGCGATCGAGGGAGGGAGCACCGGCGATGATCTCGGCTCCCCAGCGGGCCAGGTCCTCACGGGTCCAGCCGTGCTCCGCCACGGTCGGGTCGTTGAGGGTGATGTGGCCGATGTCGTGCATCAGGGCCGCGAACTCGACGTCCTCGACCTCCTCGGGCGTCAAGCCCATGTCCTCGGCCATGGCCACAGCCAGCGTCGCCGTGCGGTCGGAGTGACCGCTCAGGTTGAGACCGGCCACTTCGGGGATCTGGGCTAGCGCCCGGATGGTCTGCTTGTAGGTCGACTTCGTCTCCTGGAAGCGGCGGAACGCCCCGTGAGCGAAGCTGTAAGGAATCAGGGCAACGGGCAGCGCCCACCAGCCGATCGCGCCGTACATCATCCCGAACAGGCCACCGGTGGCGATCAGCGTGATGAAGACGTTGAGGTCGCGCAGCGCGGACAGGGCAACGAATCGAGGGGATATCCGACCGTCGGTCGAAGCCGTGGCAGACCACAAGGCGATGTCCACGGCGATCCAGGCGACCCCACCGGCGACGAAAGCGATCAACTCGTCCCAGCCCGACGCCCCCACCGAGCCGCCGACGAGGGTGAGCATCCCGCTGAACACAGCGATGAAACCGCAGTACCCCATGAACTGGCGGGCGGCATACAAGAGAGCCCTTCGTATCGAACCCTTGCGGACGAACTCGGCTATCGACAGCAAGACCGCACCGAGGAAGAAGACTGCGACCGTGGCGACCGGGTCGAAGCGCTCATCCATGAGCACGAACGGCAATGCCGCCCCGACCGAGGTCGCCAGGGTCAGTCGATTCCGACTCGAAACCGCTGGAACGACTACAGATCCGGCGGCGATCGCGACAGCAGCGAGCGCCGCCCGAACCAGCGAAGCGTCGGACTGGACGACGACCGATGCGCTGGTCACAGTGGCCAACAGCACGACGCCGGCGACCACGGTGCGCCACACGATCCGGCTAGCCAAGGCGGGCTCCTTGTCTCGCCTCCGCTTCGTTGCGCGCCGGACTCGTCGCTCCGTACACCTCACCCGTCCTTTCGAGGGCCTTCTCCAAGGCGTCGATCACATCCGGATAGAAGCGCCCCGTCGTATCGGCGCGCAGTTCCTCGAATGCTTCCTGTTGGCTCATCGCCATCCGGTAACGACGGGTCGACGTGAGAGCATCGAACGCGTCGGCGGTGGCGATGATCGAAGCCTCCAGCGACCAGTTCGAGGGATCGAACGAATCCAGGTCGAGATAGTGGACACCGGCGATGGAGACCATCGGGCGTAGGAAGTCGACCTCGGCGAGGATCGACTCGACCTTACGAGCCGCCTGACGCATCTGGTCGAACTCCTCTGCGGCCAGCTGAGGCTTCGAGAGGAGCTCGCCCGGGATCGCCAGCTTGCCGAGGTCGTGGATGAGACATGCCCACCGCAGCCGTTCGAGTTGGGTGCCGGTGAAGCGCAACTCCTCGCCGATCAACTGGGCGAAGTAGGCGACCCGTTCGGTATGGCCGCGTGTATAGAGGTCCCGGGCTTCGAGGGCTTTGACGAATCCACGAAGCGCCGCCTGATGAGCTCCCCGCAACTGGGAATAAGACGACAGCGACAGATGCGCGATGAAATAGACGACTAGCAGTAGCGCCGCAACGGCAGCCTGCTCGACGACGTAGAGCGCAGCTCCCAAGAGGCCGCCCAGCAATCCCATCGTCACCTGGGACCCCATCAACAACGGCATACCGGACCACGGCATCACGTTCCGCTTCCCGTAGACGGACCGGACCGCGATGCGGACCATCATCGTGTTGATGAGTGAGTAGAGACCCGAGCCGAGACTTCCGGCGAGCGCCACGAGCGGCAGTCTCGACGATGCAATCGCGCCAGCGTCGCTGAGAAGTGCGTCCAGGATGAGGCCACTGATACCGGCGGTGATGACCATCTGCCCGAAATTCGCGGTGGGCTGGAACCACCGCCGTTGCCGGAAGTCCTCGATGACGAAGGGGCCGAGGGCCGCCATGAGCACCATCGCTGTGAACGCCGAGGCGTCTGGGTGGAGAGCGAAGTAGGTGCCCGCGGTCGTTGCCACCATGACCCCGGAACTCTGGAACAAGCGATCGTTCACCTCGACGGCGCTGAACTCCAGAGCGACAAAGGTGACCGCGAAGGGAACCCAGATCTCCCACACCGGTGGGTCGCCCCAAACGATCGCGGTCACGACGAGCGCGAGCCCGAGGGAGGCGTAGATGAGGGCGATGCGTAACTGTCGTCGGGTGAGTGGTTTCATAAAGGGCAATCGGCGGGGGACCCGGCTAGGCAATCAACCGATCTTGAAAGTCGCAGACCCCGCAGCAATCAGGGCTGCGAGGCTGCTGGCCGCGGCAAGGATCCGAACGAGCTTGCCCTTCATGTTCTTCGACCACCTACTGGATTGTGTTCATCGAGCGCTCCTGCTCGATGGCACTTTCC